>Ga0351871_1135_pt2 | contig 23951 bp, 21 predicted proteins | sample TotcelHFGM3001N8_FD_206786 | JGI IMG/M metagenome (GOLD analysis project Ga0351871, IMG submission 206786) | Enriched cells from coal bed in the Powder River Basin, Montana, United States - Total cells FGM rep2 HSBNCT.FGM.300.1.N8 ...
AAATTCTGAAAGCCCTTTTTCATGGTGCAGATTTATTGATTCTGGATGAACCAACCGCTGTTTTAACCCACGTTCATCTTTTACATTCAGGTTTTTAACCGAGAAAATTACTTTACCTGGTTGTTTTTCTTTTTTGTTAAGGTCCATCAGCACATCACGACCGACCATCATTTTTGCCAATTCCCGTGGATTAGTGTCTTTCGTGTTGACGGTAGCTATTGTCTTCCCATCGCGCAGGATCGTTACCCGGTCACTGATCTGCATGACTTCTTCCAGTTTGTGGGTGATAAAAACGATGGTGAGACCTTTATCAGCCAACTGTCGTAGAAAATCGAGGAGATGTTCAGATTCCTGTGGGGTTAAAACAGCGGTTGGTTCATCCAGAATCAATAAATCTGCACCATGAAAAAGGGCTTTCAGAATTTCAACACGTTGTTGTTCTCCAACAGACAATTCCTGTACCAAGGAGGTGGGATCGACATTCAAGCCATAATCTTTACTCATCTGTTGAATCTTTTTGATCACCGGATCGAGATTGTTAAGCACTTTCCAGGGTTTATATTGTCCCAGGATGATATTTTCAGTTACGCTTAGTGTTTCAACCAGCATAAAGTGTTGATGTACCATACCAATACGATTTTGGATGGCGTCTTTTGGATTATGAACATCAAATTTTTCGTTCTTATAATAAATACTACCGGAATCTGGTTTGTAAAGCCCATACAGGATACTCATCAAAACAGTCTTTCCAGCACCGTTTTCACCTAGGAGACAATGGATTTCTCCCTGCCGGACTTCCAGATGTACACCACGATTGGCAATTACGCCTCCAGGAAAGCTCTTATGAATTTCCTCCATCCGGAGTATTGTTTGTGGATTATCATTTTTTGGCATACTATCTTCCATGGAATCTCCTATTTATAAGGTACGCCAAGAGTCTTGGGGGTTTGGACGCGTCGTTTGTTAAATCCAACCAATGCCAACAAGGTTGCCAGATATGGTAATGCTTGCAAGAACTGGTAGGGGATGTTTACATTGGGCATGGTTTGGATACGCAATTGCAATGCGTAGAAAATACCGAATAATAAGGAGGTCCAAAATGCTCCCCAGGGTTTCCATCTTCCAAACACTACTACAGCCAATGCTATGAAACCCCGACCGGAAACGATCCCTTCCACAAACTGATCTGCATATGCCAGAACGAGAAACGCGCCACCAATAGCTGCCAACGCTGTTCCGATCATCACGCTCACATAGCGCATCCGGAAGACATTTACCCCAACCGTATCAGCTGCTTTGGGGTGTTCGCCGACAGCACGAATAGATAGACCAAAAGCCGTTTTATATAACACAAAAGTAGCTAATGGCAACAACAATAAGGTACCATACACCATGATATTGTGTTTAAATAAGACCTCACCAAAAAATGGAATTGAAGAAAGAAACGGAATTTCAACGGACTGGAATGTTTTAAGCCCGAGCGGCACTGCGCTTACAGCATACATGGAGCGGTAAAGAAAGCCAGTGATCCCCATTCCAATCATATTAAATGCAGCACCTACCACTATTTGATTAGCTTTGATGGTGATGGTAAAAAATGCAAAAATCAAACCGCTGAGGATACCAGCCAGGATCGCAGCCAATAAGCCTAACCATAAAGAACCGGATTCAAAGGCAACTGAATAGGCACTGAAGGCTCCGATCAACATTACGCCTTCCAACCCAATATTGATAACCCCAGCCTTTTCCGAAAACACTTCACCAACAGCCGCATATAAAATCGGGGTTGCCATGCGCCAGGTGGCAGCAAGGATACCTTGTAAGAATAAAATGGAAGGTATGAGGTCCATAATTGATCTCACTCCTCTTTTTCTTTAGAAACATAACTGTAAACGCCGAACGCAACAACCGAAAGAACGACAAGCCCCTGAATGAGAAAAACCAGAACAGAGGGTACTTTTGCATTCATTTGCATTACTTCAGCTCCGGACCTTAAAGCTCCGAATAGGATACCGGAGAAAATGACACCCAGTGGATTATTATTTACCAATAAAGAAACAGCAATACCATCGAACCCATACCCGGGTGAGATCAACTGATATAAACGATAAGAGATGGCAGCCACTTCCACAGCGCCACCCAGACCTGCAGCTCCACCACTGATGGCCATGGCGAGCAATATTTTTCGTTTCACATTGATACCGGCGTAACGGGCAGCGTCCGGGTTAATGCCTACCGCCCGAATGGTGTACCCCAGACTGGTTTTGAAAATAATGATATACAACACAACTGCTAGAACCAGGGCGAGGATAAATCCCGTGTGCAAACGAGTAGGTGGTAAGAAGCGCCATAACCAGGCATTCTGGCTGATTTTAGCGGTTTGTGCAAATAATCCGGCAGTCTCTATCATCGGTCCGGTCACTAACCAACCGGTGATAAAGATGGCTATGTAGTTCAACATGATGGTGGTGACCACTTCATTGGCACCAAACCGATTTTTTAAAAAGGCGGCCAGCATACCCCACAAAGCGCCACTGGAAGCTCCTGCGATTAATACCATTGGGACCAACAAGAATCTGGGCAAATCACCCAGATAGATGCCAACTGCAGTGGCGGCAACAGCACCGGCATAAAACTGACCTTCTGCACCAATATTCCAGATGCTGCAGCGAAATGCAATTGCCAGACCAGCACCGATAAAGATCAGAGGGGTGGCTTTAATTAACACCTCAGTGATTGCCGCTCGATCTTTGAAGGCACCTTGCCACATTGCAGCGTATGCCTGAACGGGGTCATATCCAGCAATCAAAAGCACAATGGCACCGATTCCGAGAGCAATCGGAATAGCTGCAAAAGGTGTCCAGGCATTGCGTGAAAATTTCAATAATCGTTTCTTGAAGGAAACAAAATCCATACTTATCTACCTCAAGTAGCAATAATTATTTCTATTGTATCGGTATGTAAATAATAAGGCAATTTTAAAGAAATGTTGTTGGCACTCGTGCCAACAACATTCTCAATATTAGGTTGCCGATTCTATAGGCAAGAACATTACTTGACAGGTGCTAATGTGTCAATTTCGCCCGACGTAATTTTTGAATATAGGGCAGCAACTTCGTCGCGTAGTTCTTGTGGAACGGGGGTGGCGGCATTTTCATTGTAGACGATGTAAATAACCTCTTCGTCAGTCAGACCAAATTCAATATTGCTGGTAGCCTTGAAGGTTCCTGCTTTGACTTGTTCTGCCATTTCCACCAGGCCAGCGCCATAATCCAGGATGTAGTTAGCAAGAATTTGTTGTGGAGCTTTTTCGGTATTATCACCAAACATGCCAAATCCATAGACATTCTTTTCCAACATAGCCTGATAGACGCCATTGCCGGCAAAATCAGCATTCCCAAGCAGGAAATTGGCACCACCATCGATGTAGCTGATGGAGGCTTCTTTGGCAGCGGCTGTGTCAGTCCAGTTACCCAGGTAGGTTACCTGAACAGGGAAATCAGGATTGACAGCATGAGCGCCATTGATGAAACCAGTGAAAGATTCGGAAATGGGGGGAATTTCCATACCGCCGATTAATCCAGCGCCAGTACCCATCTTAGCTGCAATGTAACCGAATGCATAGCAAGGTTGGCTGGAGTCTGAATTCAATCCAACAACATTTGGTACGTTTGGATCATAGAAGCGGCTGCTGGATAGGAAGAAGAACGTATTCGGGTAGTCCGGTGCAACAGCAACGGCGGCATCAGTGAATTCATTACCATGTCCCAGAATAAATTGATAACCCTGATCAGCAAAATCGCGGAATGCTTTCTCAAATGCGGCGGGAGACATTTCGACTTCCACATAACCAATTTCTGCACCCAGGTCAGATTCCATGCGCTTGAGGGCTTCGTAAGCAGTCTGGTTCCAACCACCGTCATTGACTGGTCCGGGTGCCAATAAACCTGCTTTGAAAACAGCTGGTTGCTCACCTACCGGAGCGGGTTCTGCGGTAGGTTGTCCGGCACAGGCAGTAACCAGTGACAGTACAATAATCAAAGCAGAAATTACAAACAGATGTTTCTTCATTCTTTTTCTCCTTTATTAAATTAATAGAATTTGGTTGAGTTTAATTGATGGGGGACCGTCGTGCACATGAAAAACATGACGTTATTCATGCTTAATTTATAACATAAATGAACAGTGTTAAGCAAGTCTTAATTTGTTGTAAAGTGTCAATAATTTTACAAATAATGTCAAAGATAACAAAGGAGAAATCATCGGATTGTTTGATTTAATCCTTTTGCTTGCATCACCTGGTTACTTGACCAGTAAAAATCCCGATCCAAGGGGAGGAAAAATTTGACCTGGCAAGTAGCAAAATTTTTGTTTGCCTGTGTTACAACTTGATGCAGACGCAGAGCTCCATTTACTTGCACCGCAGGAGAGCACAACTTGAAACGAATATCGATCGTCATGAATCTTTTTCCGCGTAAATTACAGCTGTTTATGACTGGTATGATTTTAGCCAATATAGCTGCCATGATGTACGACCCATTGCTGCCTTTGTACCTGCAACATTTGGGGGCAGATGTGCGTCAGGTGGGTTTGTTTTTCACGATTGCAGCCGTCCTGCCACTGTTATTTCAGATATTTGGCGGCTGGATATCAGATTCGATTGGACGTTTGAAAGCAGTTGCCATTGGCAGTGTTGCCAATATGTTCACCTTTGTGATTTTTCTTCTGGCACCCAGCTGGGAATGGGGGCTGCTGGCGATGGCGACCGGAGCAATAGGGCGATCTTTTGTGGCACCCAGTTTCCGGGCATTCATTGCAGAACAATCCTCTGAAAACAATCGTGGGAAAATTTATGGCATTGCGGATACTGTCTTTGCGGTTGTAGGAGTGTTGGGACCGCCTCTGGGCGGTTTTTTATCCGACCGCTATGGGTACACCATGATGTTCATCGTTGCTGCTGGCTTCTTCACGCTGGCTACAGCCCTGCGCATTGGAATGGCAATCCGGTACGATAAAGAGCCTGAAACAATCACTTCAACAACCACCGCAGAGCCGGTAACGAGCCGTCAAAAACCCAGTTTCAGCAACTTGAAATCCAGTATTGGTGCTATGCTGGTGTTGCTGGCGAGTGGAGGAGTGGCAACCTGGATATTGATCACGGATGGGATTATTGACATTAACTTTAATATGGTCGGGCAGTTGTTCCCTATTTATATGAACAATGAAGTGGGCATCACCAACACCCAGATTGGTATTCTGAATTCGATGTCTTCCATTGTCACCATGGCCCTGATGACCTTCACAGGCTGGTTATCCGACCGCAAGGGTGAACGGCATGCCATTGTTGCGGGTATGGGTATGTTTGCTGCTTCCATGGTGGTTTTTATCTCCAGTAGAAATTTCGCCTCCATGTCGATTGCTTACATCATGTTTGGGATGGGGCAGGCATTAATGAGTCCTGCGTACAGTTCCTTGATATCCAAGGCAGTGCCAGAAAAATTGCGAGGTCTGGCATTTGGTCTTTTCTCTACCAGTGTTGGAGTAGTTGCATTGCCCGCTCCGTTCATCGGTGCCTGGTTATATGAGACCTATAATCCACAGTTGCCTTTCATTCTGCCCACGATTGCCTTGCTGGTCGCCATGCCAATCGCCTGGAGAAAGTTTCATATGCCCAAACCAATCGATGAGATTCCCGCTGCAATTCCAGCACCAGCAGACTGAATGGTTGACAGTACCTGGCCGAAAGACCAGATAAAAGCTGGACAATCAACCAAGAATATATCGACCTTTGGTTGGTGATTAAGAAAAAGAGTTCGTTTAGAATAGTTAAAGTAAAAAATAAATCGCAGCCCTCGGTGGAGCCCTCCCTCATCCCACCGATGAAAATCAGCTGGTGCGCAACTTCATGAAGCGCACCAGTGTTTGTTAAATCCCGGTTGGCTTTTTTTTGTTAAAATGGCATAATCAATATATTCAAAATCAATACGATTAATTTGTAGTTTTTTTTCGTCTGGAATGCCAATGGATATTCTTTTTCATGATTGTTACAACCTGGATTTACTGAATCTCTTGAATATTCTCAGTGGAGATCCTATATACAAAAAGACCTATCCGCAAGTTTTTATTGAATTTGCGCAACCATTGAGTTTAGATTCCATGCAAGTTGTTCATGAGATTTCTTCTGTATTGGGAAGTACCCTGATCAGCCCACCATTGGCATTTTCCGTTTCTCTCATTCCCAAATTTGATCAAAAACCTCTGCTGGACCTCTTTTTTGATATAGAAGGATTTCACGAGGCGCTGGAACAAAACGCTCCCAGATTATTAGCACAGAAAGATCAAATATTCCTTTTATTTCAGGCGTTGGCACCGGTGATTCAGGAACTTGAGTATCTGGGGTTCAGAGAATATTGGTTGTCAGAATGTTACCCATTAATAGAAGAGCGCAAATCAGAGATTGAAGAATACGCCATGCGATCTAATCACATATCAATGCTTCATGATATGTTTGGAGTAGCCAACATTCCGGAGGAAATCCATATTTATTTATGCGCACTCAGTGCACCCAATGGGGTTCGGCTGGCAAACCATAGTTGCATTACCGACATCACATTTTCAGATCAAAAAATCTTTGATTTTGCTTTGCATGAAATATTTCAATCGTTTGTGGCAAATCGCAATTCACAAATCAAGTTATTTGATCTGGCAAAAGATACTTTCATCCAATTGGCATTTGATAAAGGAAAAGCTTCTCATCGAATGGATACCATTCATCAGTATCTTCAGAATAATATCGTAGAAGCGATGAAAATTCATTACTTAAATAAGGGAGGATTCCTGCCAGATCCGTTTGAATTTTTACAAAATTTTAAACAAGGTACCTACGTGCTTTCCATGATTTTTCTGGATCATCTCCATTGGATGAATACAGGAAGTGAATCTATTGAAGTTGTATTGGAGGAATGGCTTGATAGCCTGCCTGTTGGCAAGTTAATGGACTTGTATACACAGGCTTTAGGACGTGCTGGTATTAATCTTGGGGACTATTAATGGTAAATAAAGCGTATAGGGGAAAAGACTCATATTCCGGATCTGGCTCTACTCGAAACGGTTGGATCATATCAACTCTATTTTTGTGGGTTTTAATTCTGGGAAGTTGTATTCCCCAATCCAAATCTCCAACAGGGGGTCCATTAGCTACAGCCAGTGCCACTTCCAGTCCAATCCCGATGCCAACGCTTGAAAATACACGTGAGGTCGTTGTGGGACAGCAACCCAGAATTGACTATCCAACACCACGAATCGCACCAGTTACCCCTATACCTCCACCTGTCACTGCCCTGAAAATTCCAGAGGAAGTACGCTTGTTGGTCTTGTTGGGATCTGGCAAGGAAGCCCCTTTTGTCAGCCGTACCGAGGTAGTCATGTTAGCCTTTTATCATCCACGTCTGGCGAAGGTTTCCCTGCTCTCGCTACCGCCTGAAATGTTTGTGTACATACCAGGATATACGATGCAGCGCATCAGTGTCGCATTCGCGGTTGGTGGTTTTGATATGCTTGCTGATACCATCGAATACAATATTGGAGTTCGCCCGGACGAATTTGTGCTTGTTCATCAGGATGATTTTTCCTGGTTTGTGGATGAACTTGAAGGTCTGGATGTAAATGTGTTTCGTAACTATTATGAGGTATGTGGTGGGGTCCCGGCCGGCAGCGTCCATTTACGGGGCGATGATGTTTACTGTTTTGTCAGTTTTCGGGAAAACTCAGACATTCGGGATCAGGCTGTACGGCAACAACAGGTGGTATATCATCTCTTTCAAAGTATGGCGAGAGGCGGAAAACTGATCGAATTATCTGAGTTATATTACACTTATCGAAACACAGTCCAGACAAATTTAACCTTGCCACAGTTGCTCAATTATGTGCCACTAGGTATCCGGCTTGGACAGGCTGATCGATTTGGTTTCTTTCTGATGAATATCGGTGATTTTATCCCCTGGCAAATACCTGGGGAAGTAAATCCCACTGTACTGCTTCCAAAAAATGAAAGATTATTACAATATGTTCAGGACGCGTTAGATTTCACCACGGATCCGGTACAGTCATCCGATTTGATTATGACATTAGAATATGAAATGACCATATCTCCAACACCGACCAGTACTTTTACGCCTACATTAACTCCAACAAGAACAAATACCCCTACGATCACAGCCACCATTTACACTTCCACGATCACACCGGGAGGACCTACATTAACTGCCAGCAGTACGCTCGAAGGCACGCAGGTTCAAAACACACCTTCCCCAACCAATGGTTATCCTTAAATTCCTAATTCTTTCGCATTAGTTTCTACATAAACTATTCTTGATTGGTATGATTTATGCTACACTAAATCAAATAAATTTTATTTTTTTGAGGGCGTTTTTGGAATTATTTAATCTTTTTCCGACGTCATATGAATATTTAAGGAAGGGTAATTACTTTTGAAACGCTTTTTCTTGGGTTTGTTGATGGTGGGCTTGATCGCTGGATTGCTCGGAGGAATGTCGCTCTGGCCGTCTGTTGCCTATGCTGAAGATCAACCCGAAGAAGAGGAAGAATACCACCGCATGACGACCATCGTTGTCGAATATGTTGCACATGAATGGTGGCTGGTTCGCTGGAAAGATAATGATATCATTTGTCGATTTTTAGTGGAACATGCTGGATTACCAACCGCCGATGAAGTAGAGACCTGGTGTGGAGTAGCGAAAGCAAGAGAATGGACGAATGCAAAACCCTGCAATGTGAATGATTCTGGGGGAGATGTAAGCCAGTGCCCAGGGGCTTACGTGAGCTTCTTCCAATCTTATCCCCGCGAACGCATAATTGAGGTGGAACTACCACTGCCACAGGTCTGGTTGGCAATTTCAAATTGTGAACTCTCTCCTCCTGAGAATTCGTGTACCAGTTTGCCGAATTTGAGGTTGATAGGAGAGGAACCGCTTGTAAATGAAGCAGTTATACGAATTCAGGGAACAATTGATGGCGTTCCATTTAGTTGTCCATCGAATGAATGTGATTTACCTTTACGCCCAACGGGATCCAATGGTGTTCAGATTGAATTTTGGGCGGACTCATCCTTTGGTGACTCCAGCGAGGTTTTTTCTGCGCTGGTTCGTTTGCAACCCTGGGGTGATTTTACCAACCCGGAAGGAAAGGCGAATGATCAACATTTATGGTATGTGGATGTAATTTCCAGTCAATGGCGTGGAACTGGACCTGCAAGTTGTGCTGAAACCTGGCAAGTTTTCCCTGAGATTGGAGGTCCGCCACCCTGGTTGCTTACACCTCCAGATGTGGGAGATTTATATACCGATGTATCGTTTTATTATCTGGCCGGCATGTTAATTTCGTCAGGAGAGGTAGATGCCAGCTTTTGTCCGAATGGTGGATTGAATCGAGATTTAATTGCCAATGCTTGTGGAGTACAGGAAGCATATGCACAGGTAGTGGATTGGCAGAATCTGTTTAACGATGAGATCATGGCATCCGCTAAAGAATCTGGTGTGCCTGCACAATTACTGAAGAATGTATTCAGTCGTGAAAGTCAATTCTGGCCAGGAATCTATAATAATTACCGCGAAGCTGGCCTGGGCCAATTAACCGAAAATGGTGCCGATACAGTTTTGCTCTGGAATCCAAGTTTCTTCCATCAATTCTGCCCACTCGTTTTGAGCAATGAGCGCTGTGATCTTGGTTTTGGAAATATTTCAAAAGAGGAACAGGCAATGTTGCGAGGAGCACTTGTTACCAAAGTCAACTCCACTTGTCTTGAATGTCCAGTCGGAATTGATTTGTCTCAGGCAAATTTCTCTGTCCGAATCTTTGCAGAAGGCATGATTGCTAATTGTGAACAGGTCGGTAAGATCATCCGTAATGTAACCAGTAAAGATCCGGGACAGGTAAGTAATTATGAAGATCTCTGGCGTTTTACCCTGGTTAATTACAACGCTGGTTCGGGTTGTTTAAGTAATGCCATTCGGTTAGCGTACGGTCAAAATGGATATCTCAACTGGGATAATGTCTCATCCCGTTTGGAACCGGGTTGTATTGGGGCAATTGAATATGTGGATGACATTTCCTTTATCGCAAGTGGTATAGAGCCAACACCTACCAGTTGGGTGCAATTTGCCACTCCTAATTCTGCTCAATTAACCGCCATGGCAAACATGGCAACGATGCAGCCAACTTTTGTATTTCCGACAATAACCCCATCGCCAACCTCTGCCCAGGGAACTCCTCAACCGACTGCTACCCTTGGTAATTATCCAGGTGGTCCTACACCTACCCCAGGAGATTCGGGATACCCTGAATGGCCAACCCCGGGTCCCACTGATTCTACATACCCGTAATTAAACCTATATTCAAGATCATCTCAATTAATCTGGATTACCCAGGAAAAGATACATTTATCAGGTTGTATAACTTTCAGCAATCAGACTTTCATTGGATAAGGTTGATTTCCATTATAATTTGGGGACAGGAGAAAGCATGTTTAATCCATTTAAACGAAAAGAAGATGAACAGAAAATGCGGGACTCAGGACGAATGCCACCCGGGCAATCGCTGACACAGCGCTTCCCGGTTTTGCATTATGGTCCAATTCCTTCTGTCAATCTCAGCACATGGACATTTAAATTCTGGGGATTGGTTGAGCAGCCTCTGACACTTTCATGGGATGAATTTAATCAGTTGCCGAAAACAACAATCAATATGGATCTGCACTGTGTTACACGCTGGAGTATGTTCGATACCGAATGGGAAGGAGTGTTGATTAATACGATCATCGACAAGGGTTTGCTGAAGATTAAACCCGAAGCGAAATTTGTTGTTCAACACGCTGAAAATGGATATACCACCAACCTGCCTTTATCAATCATGCTGCAGGATAACTTTTTATTGGCAACCCATTACAACGGTCAACCACTTTCACCTGACCATGGTTACCCCTTACGCGGCGTGGTTGGAGCGATTCCTGGACGAGATGATCTTGAGACACCCTATCTATGGAAAGGTGCCAAATGGATTCGCGGACTGGAATTTCTTTCAGAAGATCGTCAGGGATTCTGGGAAGAAGCCGGATATCATAATGAAGCTGATGTGTGGAAAGAACAACGGACGCAGTGGTAGGAACCTAAATTATCTTCGTTGTAATCGGATGGCGTAAAAGGCAGAACCAAGACCAACAACCAAAATCAATCCCCCAAGGATGCCCAATAATGGTGATCGGCTGGTTTGGGGATTTTCCTGCAATTCCACTTCTCCCGAACTGCTGATTTGTGCACCAAAATCAATTCGGACGGTATCACCAGCATTAAGACGTAAAGTAGAGCTGGTGCGCATGGTTGGATTATAACCAGCAGGGATTGCAACACTGATTGTGTAATTGCCTTCATCTAATTCGGTGAAGCAAATTTCTTCTGTGTTATTTGTTGATTCTGTCTGGGAAACACTTCCTGCGCGATTATTGATGCTTACAGCACCACCAGCCAGAGGTAATTCAATCGTTTCATCATCGATTAAAGTGTTGCCATTGATATCTTCAAACAAAAGAACACAAATATCTCCGGTACCATTAAAGGGGGTTGGAGAGGGTAGAATTGCGGTGGCGGTCATTTCTGGCCCCGGACCTGTCTCTGGTTCGACTGTACCTAGAATCAATTCTCGTCCCACTCTTAAAAATAGACATCCATCTCCCCCGAGATCATTTAATAGACGCAGCTGATCTTCAGAGACATTGTTTAACAAAGAAATGCTGATACAAGTATCACCTTCTTTAATTGTGTAAATTATACGTCCATCTGGTTGGGCAGTGGGTGTGAAATAATAAACCTGTGGATCAATGTTGGCGGAAACATTTCCAGCCACGTAGAAGGTGCTGACCCCAAGAATGAGTAGAAGGATAGAAAAAACCAACAATAAGTGCTTTTGCATTGATTGGGATTATAACATAATCACCTATTGAAAATTCGATTCACAGGCTGGGAACACCTATTCTTCCAGATGTTCAGGTTCGATGATGATGTTTTTTTCAAATTGTTTTTTGTGGAAACGAAATAAACAGGATAAAAGGATGTGAAATTCCAATTCACATCCTTTTTAGGATTTAATTACACAATCGATCATGCTTTGTTCTGTACATAAATTCTTACAGCTTCACGGACAAAATTCGCCAGATCAGGATGAATCTTGTCGAAATTTTTCTTGAAACGCGGATCATCGTTGTAAAGATCAGCTAATCCAGCTAATTGTGCTATATCTGGTGTCCAGAAGTAGTTCATGTGTTCACGCCAGCGTTGCACACAGGTCTGTGCTTCAACAGAATCCGGTCCTTTACTCAATGCATCTACAAAACCCTGATAGACAGCATTTCCTTCGTCGCCAATTTTTTGTTTTTCAGCGGCAGAATAATTCTTCCATTTTCGATTGGATTCTCTTACTGTCTCCGGATCATAAAGCTGCATAGCTTCTTTTTCCATCTCCGCTTGTTGTTCGTCACTAAATGCATCAAACAATACTTTCTTGTTCATTTTTTCTTCTCCTTGTAGGTAATTCAATGTCAGATCTACGGTTGCGATCAACTTTTCCAGGCGTGTGATTCGCTTTCCCAGTTGATTTTTATGCTCTTCCAGTGCTCGCGGAAGATCATAATTATCGTGATCCATGATCTCTTTAATTCGCTCGAGTGGCATATCCAGCTCACGGTAAAACAAAATCTGCTGCAGCTTCAACAAGGACGCATCGGAGTAGTACCGGTAGCCATTATCACCGATGGCATCCGGAGGAAGCAACCTGATCTGATCATAGTACCGCAGGGTGCGTGGGGTGATATGCGCCAGTTGAGATAATTGTTTTACGGTTAACATGCCAGTAGTATAAACTATGACGTAACGTTAATGTCAAGAGTTTTTTTAACGAAATTTATTAAAATAATTGATCATTTCTTTGAAAGGAGAGGTTGGTTACAAAAAACCTTCTTGAATAGATATTAAAACCAGAGAAATATCTCTACGGTATAATTGAGCTAAGCATCCAGGTATTCAAAAAGGAGCATACTATGCCGCTCAAGATATTGGTGGGAACACAATGGGGAGATGAGGGAAAGGGTCGAATTGTGGATCTTTTATCCTCGCAATCAGATATTGTCGCTCGATTCAATGGCGGCGATAATGCCGGACATACAGTAAATGTGGGAGACCATACCTTTAAACTTCATTTGATTCCATCCGGGATTATTCATACCCACACCATGGGTGTTCTGGGAAACGGTCTGGTGATTAATCCGAAATCGCTATTAACAGAAATGGAAATGTTGAGGGATTCAGGGGTTGAAATATCACCAGAACGATTGCAAATCAGTTATGCAGCCCATCTGATCATGCCTGGACATATCACACTCGATCGAGCCAAAGAAACCAATCTTGGGAAGGGTCAAATTGGTACAACTGGACGCGGAATTGGTCCGGCGTATACTGATAAAGTCAGCCGAAAAGGTTTGCGAATGATTGATATGCTCGATCTTGCGCTTTTTGAGGAAAAAATCAGAATGCATATGCAGCAAGTCAATTATGATCTATCCTTCCATTATCAAACAGCACCATTGAAGATTGAACCGGTTGTCAGTGATTACTTGGAATATGCCCGTCAACTACATGACTATATCGTTGATACCGGCGCTTTGCTGGATATGGCATTACATGAAGGCAAGCTGGTGTTAGCAGAGGGAGCCCAGGGAATGCTGCTCGATATCGATCATGGCAGTTATCCTTTTGTAACCAGTTCGAATGTTACTGCGACGGGAGTTTTCAGCGGACTGGGCATAGGCATTTGTAAGGTTGAGAATGTTATTGGCGCAACCAAAGCATTCCAATCCCGTGTTGGTGCAGGACCATTTCCAACAGAAGTGGATGGCGATATGGCAACCCGATTACGTGGCACCGGTGCAAAACCCTGGGATGAATTCGGTACCACGACCGGCAGGCCCAGGCGTGTTGGCTGGCTGGATGGCGTCCTGTTACGCTATGCCAGAAGGGTAAATGGCCTCACCGATCTGGTATTGACCAAATTGGATGTGCTCAGCGGCTTGGAACAGATTAAGGTTTGCACCGCTTATGAAGATGTCAATGGCGAACAGTACGCCATTCCTCCCATGGGAATTACCCAACTGGATCAGTACAAACCCATTTATGAAACCTTGCCTGGCTGGCAGGAAGACCTGACTGCTGTTCGTCAATGGGAAGATCTTCCGAAAGCGGCCCAAGAATATATTCGATTTATTGAACAAATCAGTGGTGTGCTTGTAATGCTTGCATCTGTTGGTCCCGAACGATCACAGGTGGTGGAAGTTCCGGTGTGAAACGTTTGCTGCAGGTTCCGGTTTTGATATTAATGATGGCAGGGTTTCTTTCAGCCTGTGTGGCAACCACTCCTGAACCCACGGTATCATCACCAACTGAAACGGCAACATTAACCCTCACGCCAACAATTACGATCGATTGGTTCCCTGCCACAGCTACCTCTACACCGCGACCAACTCAGGTAATCGAACCAACACCGGAGATGCGACCTGGCATAGGTGGGGTGCTGGTTGAAGATCTGTTTTCATCGGAAGGTGAATGGCGGACAGGAAATTTCAGTGCTGGTAACGTTACACGTGTAAATGATAGTGTTACGATCGCAATCCAACAGTCCAAAGCCAATTTACTCAGTCTTGAAAGCAAAAACACATTACGAAATTTTAATCTGGATACCAAAGTACAAATTAACCTTTGCCGGGATCAGGATGTTTATGGTTTACTGATTCGGTCAGCATCTGAATGGAATTATTACCGATTTTTGGTCAATTGTCAGGGATATGCACGTGCAGAACGAATCCGCGATGGGGCAACAACCCTTATGCAGGATTGGACACCAACTGGGTTACCGCCGGGTGCACCGCTGGAGGTCAGCCTCGGCATTTGGGCGGATGGGGGAGAAATGCGGTTCTTTGTGAATAACGCTTTTGTTTTTAGTGTTAAAGATCCGATCTTTGCCGAAGGAACGATAGGTGTCTTCGCCAGAGCGGATGGTGACAGCCCGGTCACCGTACGTTTTTCTGAGATGAAAATCCATTCAATTAATGCCAGCCAATAAAATATAATTAAATTTAATTTAGTCAAGAATTACTAATTTTGCCCACATGGATCAAAGACAATTTGAGCAGGCAATTCAACTTTTGTTACCTCAGTTTTTATATCAGAAACAAATTGTTGGGCAAGTACATCAAAGTAACGAAGACTTCCTGATTCACTTTGGAGTTCTAATCGGGAACCAACTACTGAAATGATTTTTAGCGCTCCATCAGGTTGAGGATCAGCGAAGAATCCTCCACTCTCCACATCTTCAATCCACAGCATTAATCCACCTAAGTTATCGTCCAGACCTGATATTCCTGCGTAAACATGCATCCAATAGCCATCAATCTGTTCTTGCCATTGATTTTCTACTTTCAAAATCTGACTCGAAAATGGCCCTGGAGAACCAGGCAGAATTCCAGTTGGACGATCTCCCTCAGGTATGCTACTTTTAGGCATAGCTGCACAAATATTAGTCGGTTTTTGAGGTGGATTTTCCTGAGCTGCTACACGTACTTCTGCTTGGTATTGCAAGATGTTCATTTTTTCTTGAAGGCTTTTTTGCTGGTCAAGATCAGAAATACTCTCGAGTTCGATTGACAATGCGTCTAATAGGTTTTTGGTTTGTGGGTCAATAATATCATTTGCACCATTCCTGGCATTTGCAACGAAAACAGTCGACATCAATAATATGATAATTCCTAATAGAAAAATAATGGTTCTATATATTTTTTGATTTTCCATCATTGCTCCTTCATGGAGACCAGCGGATATCTGTCATCCAGTGGATAGTTGATTGAGCGGTAGCTGGCCAACGATTAATTTCGTTTAGCAGCTGTTGCCAGCCTTGTTCAGGCGTATTATTTGAACCGAAGAGGACAACACCATTCGAATCATATACAACACAACCACCACGTTGTAAACAAGCCTGCCATTGGGTCAAAGTGCCTGGAAATTGGATTTTTGAACGGCCGTTGATTGTTCCCCAATAGCTGAGATATGCCCATTCTTTGGCGTTTTTTCCAGTGGTTAGGTAAATTTCTGGTATTGGCCAAACGGGTGGTGCACCCCAGGCAACATAATAAGCGTCACTCATCGTCCAGCTATTGGCTGGTGGGTGCCAGGTTGATCCAACATAAGGACAGGCGTCGCAACTACCGAAATTGTAAAGTTTATATTTGTTTTCATCAAAAGCATCATAACCCTCTACCCAGGCTTTGCTAATGGCTGGAGTGTTCCACATAAATTCAATATCATTACCACCAGCGATACTCACCTGGCTGGAAAATCCATTTTTCACCACCCAATCCGATACTTCTTTGACCATCAAAGCCCAGTGTTTGCCGTGTTCATAAGCAATGGTAGTGGTACAGAACCAGCTTTCGGGTTTGCATACTCCATCCTTATATGCTGCAAAATTACTGGTTCCTATTACTAATTCAATTGTCGATTCAGTGTCAGATCCTGAACACACCCAATATCCATAAGCAAATTGTTTGGCAGACTCCGCAATCACGGCTGTGCTTGCAAAAGTTCCGCTGTAATACCAAACACCATATTGACCACTCTGACCCCAAGGCTGACCATAAGCAAGAATGATGATCTTGTCCTGTTTGCCTGGAAGTTGTAAATCAGCTGTACCGGCCAAACAGCCATATGAATAGCTTTTAGCAGGATCGACTGTGTTCATGTACCGAGAAACACCGTAAGTTGTAGGAGGTGGAGGTAGAGGGTTTTTAAGAATTAGGGGTAGGTAGGTTTTAAATGGCTGTTCATCCGCACTGGAAACAGCGAAAGTATTGGAAAAGAGAACCCCCAAAAAAATGATGATCAAAAATATAGACAGAAGAGCTTTGTAAATTTTATTCATAGATTCCCTTTAAGGATTCTTAGTATAGCAAGAATCAAGCCAGTTGCCCAGTCACTTGTTTGTTATTTGTTAGGTTTTCCCTATTGACAAATTAAATCAATTAGATTATTATCTAATCGTTAGATAATAATCTAATGAATGACCGGTCATACTGCATGTCCAGATGGGCGGTTGAGCGGAGCGAAACGAACTTAAAACTTTATACCATCCATCGCAGCCAACATCGTAACGTCGTCTCTCCTTGCCCTTGATTCGCTCCGCTCAACCCAGTATGACTGTTTCTGTTAAGGCGGACATATGACAGTAATACATTGGGATTTTGGCAGCGCATACGATTTTTTTATCAGTCTTGTTGTGATTCACCATCCGGATCGATTTGGACTGAGAGGTGCATGGGCGGCAGGGGTGCGATCACGTTTCTCACCAGAAGAACGCCAATTTCTGGAAGAAGCAATTAATTTCTTCCCAGTACCCATCAGTTGGATAAATCAATTACCGATTGAAAATAAGAGCGCAAGAGCAATTTTAGATGCTTTGGCTGCGTTGCCTCCGGAAAAAAGATTGATATCTCTGTATAAACCATCCCGGATGACAGAGGAAGTAATCTCGACGATTAACCAAATTCATTCGAATCAAATGATCACATCGGAAGACCTGGAAATTCTTCGACCTGTTTTTCAACGACGTTCTACTCCACTTAAAACACGTGATCTCCAGAGAATTGCAGAGGTGTTTCTCAATCCTGGAGCTTTTGGGGAAAGTTTACTCAATCTAATGCAGGCATATTATCAGGTTTTCTTTGAAGAGGAAGAAGAACGAATTTTACCTTCTTTAAAAGAGGGAATATTCAATGCCCAAAAACAGGCTGAAATTCAACCTTTCACGGAATTATTGGAAGATCTTTCCCATGGTGTCAAATTAGAAAATATTGAACAGTATAAAAAGATAACACTGGCTCCTTCCTATTGGACATCCCCTTTAATTTTCTTTAATAATCCCAAACCAGACGAATTACTGGTTGTTTTTGGCTGCCGACAGGAAACAGAAAATTTAGTACCAGGTGAATATGTCCCCGAGAGTCTTGTTCTGGGTCTTAAAGCATTAGCAGATTCCACTCGTTTAAGAATTTTGCATTACCTTGATCAAGGTGCCACTACGCCCAGCGACCTTGCCCGACGGTTACGATTACGTGCCCCGACAGTTATCCACCATTTAAATACCTTGCGCCTCGTGGGGTTGGTGCAGGTAACGCTCACAGCCAATGGTGATCGCCGTTATAGCCTTCGTCAGGAAGCTGTTGAGGATACTTTTGCTCAATTAAACTCAGTGATAAAAACTGATACGATCTAATTATTGGTAGAAATATGGAACATTTTAAACAATTTAATAATCGCTCAAAAGCGGTGTTACAGACGTATGCCTCGCGCCTGCGTTCTTTCCGATGGAATGCACGCATGTATCTCGTGTTTACCATCATCTTTGGTGCAGCCATGGGGGTTCGCCGGCTGATCTTTAATTTCTTCGTGCTCAGTATGGGGTATGACGAAGCGCTGCTCGGCACCATGATCACAGTTCACAATCTTACAGCTTTGTTAGCTGCTTTACCAATGGGTTATCTGGCAGACCGTTTGGGTCGCAAGCTCTCCTTAGTCACCAGCACCATTCTGGTGGCATTGTCAGTTGTTATTATGGTCATGTTTCCATCCGCGTGGATATTGGTCGCACTTAATATCATTTTTGGTCTGGGAATGAGTATTTCATCGGTAACAATGGGGCCATTCCTGATGGAAAACAGCAGTGAAACCGAGCGGACGTATTTGTTCAGTTTTGGTTCGGGATTACAAATGGCTGCCGGATTTGTCGGCAACTGGATTGGTGGATACCTGCCTGGCTGGATGGGAATGACCTTTAATGTTGACGCTGTTAGTGCGACTGCTTACGGGAATGCCTTGCTGGCAACCGCCGTTTTCACTGTGGTAGGTGTGGTTCCCTTAATTATGTTACGAAATCCAAATATTAAGCTCAGTGATCGCTCTTCCCTGGCTCCCATATCTTACTTGAAGGATCATTTTGGTCAGATCACTAAATTGGTGCTGCCGATGTTAATCACATCCATCGGTGCTGGTTTAATCATGCCATTCATGAACATCTTCTTTCGCAATGTTCACAATCAACCTGACCCCGTGATAGGCACAGTCTTTGCCTGGGGATCTCTGGCAATGGGGGCAGGGTTGATTATTGCACCTGTCCTGGCTGATCGCTTTGGCAAGATTCAGGTGGTTGTGCTGACTCAGGCTCTCTCTATTCCGTTTCTGTTTATTTTGGGATTCTCGCCCTGGTTTGCACTGAGTGCAGTGGCTTACTTTATACGACTGGCATTGATGAATTTAGGTGGTCCTGTATATCAGACGTTCGTAATGGAGCAGGTCGAGCCGCATGCAAGAGCGACCATAGCCAGCTTGATCAGTATGGCAAGCAGTTTTGGTTGGGCTTTCAGTCCATTGATCAGCGGTTGGATTCAGGTTAATTATGGATTTAAACCAGCTTTCATTGGTACCATGGTTCTCTATGCCTTTTCAATTTACCTTTACTGGCATTTTTTTCTACGGGGTCAAGCTTCGATATTTAAGAGAAAAACAGAAGCAGAGCTGTTGAGCTCATAAGCTACTAGTTCATGAGATCAAAAAACATTAACCTGAAAAAATAAATTTCCTAGGTTTTATTAATCATGTGGATCTGATGTGATCAATTAAAAGTTGTTCTTTCTTAAGAACTGATGAACTCAATAACTCATGAACTAACCTCAAAAACTCAGCAGCTTAATCGCTTAACAACTTATGAATCACTTTCATCAATTGTGGTGCTTCAAGCTCAATATTTTCAAGCAATCGAACCGCTGCAATGGGTGCCAACCAGGTTTGTATCCTTTCATGCGATACTGATGTATTGAGTTCTAGATAGCGTGTCAGGTAATAGTGATTCGCTACTCTGCCCAAACCATCTGCAAGCGTTCGCATCCACCAGCTGGCATCCGGCGGTTTACCGATGGTTAACAGGAGATTTGTTCTGGCGACATCCGCTGCTGGATCACCATTGCAGGCGGTCATCCAATCCAGAATGAGAGGTCCTCGTGTAGTAAATACAACCTGATCGGGGTGAAAGTCGAAATGACAGAGCTGATTGAAATCCGGTATCTGAATGACCGTTGCGATCAATTTCGCTTTGACCTCAGAAGAAAGATTGGGTACCCGTTCAATATCAGAAAGCCAGCGTTCCCGATACGATGGCATTCCTTCCAGTGGAATCTGATGAATGGCAATGTGCAGTTCAGCCAATTGATAGCAAAGTTTCTTCACCTGCCAGGGTTTCGAGACCAGCAGTTGTAGCATGGTCAGGCCAGTAACACGCTCATAAATGATCCCATGTCGGTTCTCATATTGGATCAACTCAAACACTTGTGGTACTGGAGCACCAGCCTGATGGGCAACCCGGGTAATCTCGTACTCCTGCTGTACAGAGATCAGGGAAACCCAATCAAAAAAGAGCTTCAATACCTGGTTTTCCGCTAATTTATATACCTCAGCAGTACGACCGCGTGCTATGACATTCCCAAGTTTCAATACAGAATTCAACAGCTTATCTCTTTTCGACTAATTTTACCATCAGCCGGCGTGAGTGCCCCTGTTCGAATACCAACTCAAACCATACCCGAGTAAGCCCGTCCACAAGGTCAGCTTTTTCCAGTGGACCCAGATAGATGGGGCGCAGACCTATGTCGGAAATTAATTTTTCTGTCAATGCACGTGCGCCACTATGACCACAAAAGAACAAATCCACTTGTTGACCATCTAGAATAGGAGTCTCAAAATTCTCCCAACCCAGCGTGCTGAAAGCACGAATCAACTGGGTATTTTGTGTCTTTTCATACAGCAATTCCAGATTATTCATCGGAACACCACGGATATTGTTGGTTGCATCGATGATCAATTTTCCTTGCAGAGAATCATGGAAAGTCTCAACAAATTCTGTCACAGCGTCCCCAGGAATAGATAGTAGTACCACTTTTGCTGTTTCTATTGCTGTTTGGATATTGAATACTTCACCGCTTTCCTTTAAATGAGTATATTTAGGATTACCAGGTTCACGTACACCATAATAAATGGCATATCCAGCAGCTGACCATTTCTTACCAAGTGTATTACCGATATGTCCTGCCCCAATAATCGCAATCTTCATATCAACCTCCTCTTCCCTTAATTCCATTATACAAAGCGATTCGTGTAGGTTCAAGAATAAAAAATCAAGAAGGATTGCTTAAAAGCAAAAACCTGATTGGTAGAACTGAATTGATAAAAACCAACAGTAGACTTGTTTTTAAAAACAAAGCATGCAATCATTATGGAAATCATTAAATTTAATGGTAAAAAGAGTGATCGGAATTTTTAAAATGGATTTAGGATAATGTCATTGATTTTTGAAAAATTTCAGCGGTATGCATCATTCTTTATTTTTGGTGGACTGATCATTTCAGCTGCATGTGGAATTTATCTAATTATCCATGCCTCTCATTATGGACCCTGGGCGTTCAGCGATGCAACTGCCTATGTCTGGACAGCCCATAACCTCGCAGAGGGGAGAGGTCTGGTCATCCAGAATCCGGCTGGAGGATATGATCTGCTCACCTGGCATCCACCACTGTTCCCAATATTGTTGAGCATCCCTGTCGCGCTCGGTGCAGATGCATTACAGGCCATCCGATGGATTAATGCCCTTTCATTTGGAATTACTATTTTCATCTCAGGTTTCGCAACCTGGCGTTACACACGCTCAATGATTGCCACATTCGGAGTAACTGCCCTGACTGTTTTCGCTATTGATTTGATTTTTGTGTTCTCCGGAGCAATGTCTGAAGCGATTTTTTTTGTATTGGGATTTGGTTCACTTTTTCTATTGGTCGAAGCACTTCAATCCAATATAAAGCTTTCTCTTTTGTTTTTTGCAGGAGTATTAGCTGGATTATCCTATTTTGCCAGGTATGCTGGAATTGTTTTTGTAGGAACCGTGCTAATAATACCACTGCTTTTTATTCCGGGATCCATTGGGAAGCGATTCCGAGTGATGTTAACTGCCGGATTACCAGCAATAATTATTCCGATCGGTTGGACAATTTTTGTTTTTTTGAATAATCAGACGATTGGTGGCCGTAGTGTTTTACCAATGGATAGTTTTCGGCTGGATTTCACCAATTACACTCAAAAATTTTGGGATGTCATCACCGGTTGGATCCCATTTATATTGCGAGGTAACCACATCTTACCGGCTGAATGGAAATTTGTATTGGGGGTTGTTATAGTATTATGTGTCTTATCCTTTGGAATCATGACTTTGTTAAAAAAATTTGTGAAATCTGAATCTCATATTCATCTCATTTGGCTGACTGCAATTGGAGTATTCTTTTTTGCATACCTAAGCTTCCACTTTTTCAGCTATATATTTTCCAGTGCAGCCCCTGCGATTGATCGCCGCTTGCTCAGCCCGCTATTGCTTTCCGGAATTCTTTTGATGGGTGCTATTTTTTCCCTTCCCCTGGTTTCCTCAACAAAAAAATTTCAACCTCCCAGATATATTTTTTTATTCTATGTGATTATTTCTCTATTTTATTTTCAAGGGCAATTAAGGTCTTTTCTCTATGACCACCATCATTTTGGAATTGGTTACAACAGTAAACGCTGGCAGGAGTCACAGCTCGTTCAACAAGCTGTCAGTCTCGACCCTCGAATTCCACAATCATCCAATGATCCTGCACTTGTATTATTTCATAGTGGACGATTTCCCCATTCTTTTGATCTTTTTAAGATCATTAATGAGGGGATCGAAAATACAAAAGAAAATATGTATATTATTTTATTTAGTCAGCAAGCAATCAATCAGTACGGTGATGAAGCGGGTAATTATTTAGAAAAGTTCAAACAAAATTGCAATGTCATGTTTGAAGATAATGAAGGGTTTATTTGTTATTGGGAGAGAAAGTAACTACTCACAAGTTTATTCATTATCATCAACCTTCAGTTCTTTCCCCGTTAATTGTTTTACCTGGATTCTCATTACCTGAGTTGGTCTCATCGCCTTCTCAATATCTTTGTTGAAATTGTCTTCAAAACCAGGGCTGTATTTCAGCATCAACATCCGCAATCCCTGATACTTTTCGTCGTCTTCTACTTCACTGGCAATCCCAAAAACGATCACGCTCTCATACGCAGTTGTGAATTTCCAATCCAGCACCTGTGTATCCCCCACCACTGTGAAACAGACTTTCGGGTTTGTTTTCAGATTATCGAGTTTATGTCCTTCTTTGGCACAATGGAAAAAAATTGTCTTTTCCCCATCAAAAGCGTAACTTACCGGGACGCCATAGGGCTGACCTTCCTCATCCACGCTTGAAAGCACCCCATATTCTCCACGCTTCATTAGCTCAGTGGCAGCTTCCTGGCTCATCTGTCGCTCTTTTCGACGCATGCTTCGGTTCATTACACTCCTTCGTGGTCATGTCATTTTAACGATACTTATTGGTAAACAGGGGTGATGACCACATAATACCAATTACCATCTCGTAAGGCATAGAATCCCAGCGCATCATGTCGTAGTGTCATGTTGACCATACCGCCAGAACAACACATCGGTTCATGAATCACACGCTGGTAGGGATTCGGAAGGGTCTCCCCATTATAAAATATATGAATGTTTTCTTCCTGTCGATAAAAATAAAATGGTTTATCATTCAGGAAATGGAAGGTGAAAATCTCGCTGGCTGTGGTTTCTTCATTCAGCACCACCCCATCTCGAATGAGAATATCTGCCACCTCCAGATACCAATGATTGTCATTCACATACAGACCTCTAACAGGGCTGCTGGCAGGGTT
>Ga0351871_1152_pt1 | contig 23439 bp, 23 predicted proteins | sample TotcelHFGM3001N8_FD_206786 | JGI IMG/M metagenome (GOLD analysis project Ga0351871, IMG submission 206786) | Enriched cells from coal bed in the Powder River Basin, Montana, United States - Total cells FGM rep2 HSBNCT.FGM.300.1.N8 ...
CACATCATTACCGAGCGGTGCTGGCCTAAAGTTCATAGGCCGGAAATCAATGAGGTGTTTGTTTCCCGATGGGGCGGTTTACCCAAGTTCTGAAAAACTTTGACATATCAGGAATTTTTGAGCTATCATGTCTCCCACGATAAGGGTTGCCTTAGAAAAGAGGTGGAGGTCGCGTTCAAAGATCGTGGAAAGGGTCCCCAATTACCGAACTTTGGACAGATAAAGCAAAGGATGCGGCATATTTAGCGAGAAAGATTTTACCTTTTTTAGAAGGCCTTTTTCACAGCTTGAACGCTGGACAATCTCAAACTGGATTATGGCTAAGGAAAAGATGGGTGGTGGGGGCAACAGTTGTTATGGATAATACCACGGAAAAGATATTTATAGGTTTGCTTGGCGGACTGATTGGCTTTGCATTACCATACGCCACAAAATTATGGGAAATATTTACCAAATCTAAGCGAATTAAATCTGCTTTAAATGCTGAGATTATTTTTGCAAAAAGGGAAATCGAGGAAAAATTAAAATGGTTAGAAAGAGATGTCTCTAAGCATGTTACTCAAGTCGATGAAAAGAGAATTGTAGATTATGAAATGAAAAAACTCTATTTAGGAGAAAAAGAGAAATTTAAGCTGAAGTCCAAATATTGGGAGGATAAATATTGTGAGATAGCCGAAATTCTATCAGAATCGGAATTCGCTTATTTTGCCGAAGCACATCGACTTATATTGAAATTTGTTGAGAAGTTTGCTCAAATGAAAGGCGCCTTCGAGACCAACTTTGGTGATCCAAAGTCGATGGCTAAAGCCTGTTTCGAAGATCTTTTTCAAATCAAAAGAGAACTGGAAAAACATGAAACCAAGGGGATAAGTTAAACCGCACCGTTGATTTCATACGTTATCCAGATGCAAGGTTCTGCTATATATCTAGTCCAGGCACCTCAATAGATAGTACATTGATATAGTTATCATAACTGCATTTCAACCCGGTAGTCCTATCACTCTTTTATTGTGGGCAGAATTGTCCGTCAGGCGAGGTCCAACCGGTAGGCAATGGGCCCCGGGTCCCGGTCGAATTCCGGGGATCGTTGAAAACCCAGGTTTTCATAGAGTCGACGGGCTGCGGCCATGAAGGTGCCGGTGTAGAGGAAAATGGTGGGTATGGAGAGCTCCCGGGCGCGCTTCAGGCAGGCCTGGGTCAGCAGGCGGCCGTACCCCCGTCCCCGGTGGGCGGGGGGGACCGCCAGGAGCCGCATGGAGGCTGCCCCGGCCGGCCACTGGCCCAGGTGGGACTGGGCGGCATCGGGGTAAAACTTGACGGCTCCTTCGATCTTTCCCTGATTGTCGGCAACCAGCAACAGCCCCAGGGGGGAATGGATAGTCTCACTGATGTTATCCATCCACCGTTCCCAGGCCGCGGCCGGCAGCAGGGGCTGGAATTCCCGGTAGGCGGCTTTCACCAGGTTTTCGACTTCGTCCAGTTCCTCGGCTTTGGCCTCCCGGATATTAATCCCCTGTTCCATGATTCTCCCCCACGGTAAGGCATATATAGCGAATGCCAAAAATATTTTCCGATAGCGGAATCATCCTAATCCCCCCTAACCCCCTTTTAGAAAAAGGTGGAACTATAAGGAATTGCTGTTAAAAGTCCCCCTTTGGAAAAGGGGGATTTAGGGGGATTTAAGAACCTCCAAGCGGAGAGAATTTATGGCAAACCCTATAGCCTTTGCCCCAACCCCGTGCAGCATTTTTTTGCGGGGGCTTACCCCGTTTGCGCTTTCAGGCCAGGGCGGACACATGGGTCCGCCCCTAGGGTGCGCAATGCGCACCCTACTTTGGGGTCCGCAACGGCGCCTTGAGCGCGGCAATGAAATCGCCCACCTCTTTGATCAGCGCCGGGCCCTTAAGCCGGGCCACCCTCTGGACGATGGCGCTGCCCACCACCACCCCGTCCACGTAAGGGGCCAGTCCGGCCACCTGCTCCGGGGTGGAGATGCCGAAACCCACCGCCAGGGGGCATTTCACCAGGGAGCGCACCTCTTTCAGCGACGCCGCCAGGTCCGGGGGCAGCTCCACGCGGGCCCCGGTGATCCCGGTCACCGACACGTAATAGAGAAACCCTTTGGTGAGGCGCCCCATGTGCTTGATGCGCTCCGGCCCGCTGGTGGGCGCAGCCAGGAAAATGGTGTCAATCTTCGCCTTGGCCGCCGCCACCCGCCAGGGGCCGGCCTCCTCCGGGGGTAGGTCAGGAATGATGAAGCCGTCCACCCCGTTGGCCGCGGCCTCGGCCGCGGTGCGCTCCAACCCATATTGCAGCATGGGATTGTAGTAGCCCATGAGGATCAGAGGAATCTGGGTCTGGGCGCGCAATTCCCCCGCCAGGTTCAAGACGTCCTTAAGGTGAACCCCTCCCTCCATGGCCCGGAGGCTCGCGGCCTGAATGGTGGGGCCGTCGGCAAGGGGATCGGAAAAGGGCACGCCCAATTCCAGGATATCCGCGCCCCGGGCCGCCATCTCCAGGGCCAACGCCCGGGTGGTGGCCAGATCCGGGTCGCCCGCGGTGATAAAGGGGATAAGGGCCTTCTCGCCTTTGGCCTTGAGCTGTTTGAACACCCTGTCAATGCGACTCACCGGACACCTCCATAGCTTCGGCCACTGCCTCCACGTCCTTGTCACCCCGGCCGGAGAGGTTGACGATAATGATGTCATCGGCGGTGTATTCGGGCGCCAGCCGCTTCAGATAGGCGATGGCGTGGGCCGACTCCAGGGCGGGGAGAATGCCCTCCGTCCGGGAGAGCAGGCTGAACCCCTCCAGGGCCTCGGCATCCGTCACCGCCACGTATTCGGCCCGCCCTTGGTCCTTAAACCAGGCGTGCTCCGGGCCGACGCCGGGGTAATCCAGCCCCGGCGCCAGGGAGTGGGCCTCCTGGATGTTGCCCCAGGGGTCTTGTAAGAGGTAGCTGAAGGCCCCGTGCAGCACTCCCACGGTTCCGGCCACCAGGGTGGCGGAATGGTGGTGGGTATGGACCCCATGGCCCGCCGCCTCGACCCCCACGAACCGCACCGGGTCGTCCCGGAAGGCGTGAAACAGCCCCATGGCATTGCTGCCGCCGCCGACGCAGGCCACCAGGCACTGGGGCAGTTTGCCGGTGCGCCGCCGCAACTGCGCCCGGGCCTCCCGGCCGATCACCGCTTGAAAATCCCGGACAATCATGGGATAGGGGTGGGGGCCGCCCACGGAACCCAGGACATAGTGGGTGTGGCGCACGTTGGTAACCCAATCCCGGATGGCCTCATTCATGGCATCTTTCAAAGTGCGGCTGCCCGATTCCACCGGCACCACCTTCGCCCCCAACAGTTTCATGCGGATGACGTTGAGGCGCTGGCGCCGGATGTCTTCGGTGCCCATGTAGATGTCGCAGGACAGCCCCAGCAGGGCCGCCACCGTGGCGGTGGCCACCCCGTGCTGGCCCGCCCCGGTCTCGGCAATGAGCCGGGTTTTGCCCATGCGCCGGGCCAATAACCCCTGCCCCAGGGTGTTGTTGATCTTGTGCGCCCCGGTGTGGGCCAGGTCCTCCCGCTTGATGTAAATCTGCGGTCCCCCCAACTCCGCACTCAGATGCCGGGCGAAGTACAGGGGTGTGGGACGGCCGACGTAATCCTTCAGATACCAGGCCAACTCCTGGCGAAACTCCGTGGTGCGGCTAATCCTGCGATAGGCCTCCTCCAACTCCAACAAGGCCGGCATCAGGGTCTCCGGCACAAACCGGCCCCCATACCGCCCATACCTGCCATGCCGATCCGGTAACAAGATAAACCTCCTTTTATGAGCAGTTAGCTCTTAGCAGTTAGCAATTAGCTTTTAGCTTTTCTTGTTGCTAACCGCACTCTAAAGTCATCGGTGGAATTTATTGCTGATTCAACCTAACAACGCAATCACCCAAACAAGCCTTTGCTAACGGCTAATTGCTAACTGCTAACCGCTGCCTCAAAAAACGCCCGCAGCTTGGCCGGATCCTTTTTACCTGGAGCGGCCTCGGTGCCGCTGGCCGTGTCCACCGCGGCGGGTGATGCGGTGGCGATAGCCTGGGCCACGTTCTCCGAGGTCAGGCCCCCGGCCAGGATGATGTGCCCGTATTGTTTGGCCTTCCGGGCCAAATGCCAGTCAAAAGTCTCGCCGGTGCCTCCCACCTGCCCTTTTTTATACGTGTCCAGAAGCAGCGCCTGGGCCGCGTCTTGATAGCCGGCCAGCCGGCGCAGGGAGTCTTCGTCCTGGATGCGGAAGCCTTTAATCACTTTACGCTCCAGGTTCCGGCAGTAGTCCGGGGATTCCTGCCCGTGTAATTGGACCCAGTCCAGACCCACCCGGCCCGCCAACTCCTGCACCACGGCGGCGGCTTCGTCCACAAACACCCCCACCGCGGCCACGAAGGGCGGCAGTTGGGCAATGATCGAACGGGCGATTTCCGGGGCCACGTGCCGGGGGCTTTTGGCATAAAAAATAAACCCCAGGGCGTCGGCACCCAATCCCGCCGCCAGAAGTGCGTCTTCTAAGTTCGTGATGCCACAAATTTTAATTTTTACCATGTGGGCTGTAGGGGCGACCCGGTGGGTCGCCCTTCCTCTTTTTCAGAGCAAGAATTCCCGCAACGCCGCCCCCGGATCATCCCGGGTCACCAGGCGCTCGCCGATGAGAAAGGCGTGAATGCCCGCGGCCGCGTATTTTTCGATATCGGCCCGGGTCTTGATCCCCGAGGCGGCCACCAGGGTGACCCCCGCCGGCACTAGGGGGGCCAGTTCCAAGGCCCGGTCTGGAAACATCTCGAAGGTATTCAGATTCCGGGAGTTGATGCCGATCACCCGAGCCCCGGCGGCGAGCGCGGTCTCCATTTCCGCCGCGGTGTGGACCTCAACCAACGCCTCCAGCCCCAGGGAGCGGGTCAGGAGCAGCAAGGCCCGGAGCTGTCCCAATTCCAGCAGACTGACAATGAGCAGCAGGGCGTCGGCCCCCATGGCCGCGGTTTCATAAACCTGAATAGGCTCTACTATAAAATCCTTGCGCAGGATGGGGAGGTGGATCACCGGGCGCATGCGGCGGATAAACTCCGGATCGCCTTTAAAATAATGGGGTTCCGTCAGGACCGAGATGGCCGCGGCGCCGTTCTCCTGGTATATCCCCGCCAACGCCACCGGGTCCCAGTGCATGGCGAACTCCCCCTTGCTGGGGGAGGCCCGCTTGACCTCAGCGATGATCGCCGGGCCGGCGGCGCCGTCCAGGGCGGCCTTGAAGCTCACCGGGGCCGGCCGCCGGGCGATCTCGGCCTTAAAGGCTTCGGCCACCCCCGGCTCGAATAACCGGAGGGAGTCCTCCTGTTTCCGGGCGACAATTTCAGCTAAAAAGTTCATGAGCTTATATCTATTACCCTTGCTCCCCCGAAAAGTTCTCCGGCAGGTGTAGGACAGCCGCCCCCGGCTGTCCAGGTTCGGGGTCTGGAGCGCCCCCTAAACGGCCGGCATTGCCTGCCCTGCTTATCATTATTTTGGTTGGCCAATTCCCTCGGAGAATACCCGGGCGGACACACAGGTCCGCCCCTACGGCTCACTGCTAAAACTCTTGCTCTTGTCGATCAGGGCCTCCAGTTTGGCCAGGGCGGCGCCGGAGCGCATGGTCTCCCGGGCCAGTTCGATGCCCCGGGGAAAATCCGGCGCCAGGCCCGCGGCGATGAAGGCGGCGGCGGCGTTTAAGGCCACCATGTCTTCCCGGGGACCCCCCTCCCCTGCCAGGACTTTTCTGACAATCCGGGCGTTGTCGAACACGTCCCCGCCCTTGATGTCCGAAAGCCGCGCCCTTTTTAGGCCGAAATCCTCCGGGGCGATATCGTAGGTCGTGACCGCCCCGTCCTTAAGCTGACTCACCCGGGTGGGGCCGACGATGCTGATTTCGTCAAACGACCCCTCACCGTAAACCACGAAGGCGCTTTTGCCGCCCAAATTGCCCAATACCTGGGCCAAAGGCTCGGTGAGCCGGGCGTCATAGACCCCCAGCACCTGGACGTTGGCGTTGGCCGGGTTGGTCAGAGGCCCCAGGACATTGAAGATGGTGCGGATGCCGATCTCCCGCCGGGGCCCGATGGCGTAGCGCATGGCCCCGTGGAGCTGGGGGGCGAAGAGAAAGCCGATGCCCACCTCCAGGATGCACCAGGCCACCTGGTCCGGGGTCAGGGCCAGGTTGATCCCCAGGGCCTCGATGACGTCGGCGGAGCCGCAGCGGGAGGACACCGCCCGGTTGCCGTGCTTGGCGACCTTGAGCCCCGCCCCGGCCACCACAAATGCCGTGGTGGTGGAGACGTTGAAGGTGCTGGTGGCGTCGCCGCCGGTGCCGCAGGTGTCCACCACGGTCTCCCAGTCCACGTTGATTTCATCCCGGTCCAGGTCGATGAGTCCGTTGCTGATGGGGATGCGGGTGGCCTTGGCCCGCATCACCCTGGCCGCGGCGGTGATCTCGGCCACGGTCTCGCCCTTCATCCGCAGGGCCGTGATAAAGGCGCCGATCTGGGCCTCGGTGGCCTCCCCATTCATAATGGCCTCCATGGCCCGGATCATCTCGGCCTCAGTCAGGTCCTGCCGGCTGACCACCTTAAGTATGGCTTCTTTGAGCATATCGTACCCCTTATTTTACGCGGGAATAAATGGCTGCTAAGGCAATGGGAATTGTAATCCACCCGGCCAACTTAAGAATATACCAGTATATAAAAGCAAAATAACACACACTGGATGCTGCCGGTGACCATTCTTTAGCTAACCCCAGGTCCACACCAGGCAGAAATCGATCCAGGCTGATCAGAAATTTTATGATCCTGGGATGGCCTGTAGGCAACGCCAACTGTTTCAGCCAATCGTTTGATTCCATAAATTTTGCCCCAAATTCCGGTGAAAACAGGATCGCGCCCAGCAACACTAAGGGGGCGATGACATACAGAACCTGCCACGGCTTGCGGCCATAGCCGGTCAGCAACCCCCAGAAGATTCGGGTGAGCCATTTCTTGCCCCAGGTCAAGCGATTGGCGGCCTCGCGTTTCCCGGTAATAAAAACTTCATCGGCTCGGTCTCGATGCCCGCAGCGGGTAAGGTAGGCTTCCAACTGGCTGTAGTTTTGGGTATTAAAGCGGCTCCCTTCGATCCAGGCGAGCAGCTTCTTCCAATCATCCTTTCCCTCCCCGGCGCTCACCGCCTGATAGGTCAGACCCTCCAAGAGAACGTCCTCCGAATTCTCAGGCCAGGTGACATCGTGAAGGTTTAATACCTGGAAACTGCTATCTTTTAAATCGCAAAACTTTTTGATAACCATCTGTCCAAGAGAGCACTTGACTTTGACTTCCAGATTGGAGGCCGAAAAGCTATCGATTTGAACACGAGCCAAGGCCAATTCCCGTTCCACCACCGTGCGTTCCAGGGACAGGGCCAGAATAGGCTCCTCCAAATCTCTTATCATCAGATCCATCATCCGGGCGTCTGCCAGGCTGACCCACCCTTTGAAAATCGCGCCGTCAAAAAAAGCGATGTCCCCTACCTTCAGGCCATTAAAATTGGAAATGTAATCGAGGCTATAAAATTTTGTGTTCATCAAGTTGAACTGCCTACCGATGTCCGCATTGACAAAATTTACCGGTCCGCTGAACACAGAATTATCAAAAAAGGCGCTCTGACCCACCTTCATGCCGTTAAAATTAGCCCGGTTCTCTTCTCCCTGCCCTTCGAATTGTGCCCCTGTGGCAGTGAACTGGCCGCCGATATCGGCGCTGCCAAAATCCACCGGTCCGCTGAACACCGCATTATCAAAAAAGGCACTCTGACCCACCTTCATGCCATTGAAATTAGCCTCGTGTTCTTTGCTATTAAATTTGGCCCTTCCTTCTCCAAATTGTCCGCCTATATTCGCACCACTAAAGTTCACTGCTTTCTCGAATACAGTATCTCTGCAGAAAACATCCCCTTCTACTTGCAAACGATGAAAATCGACGTTCTCAATAAAATGAGTTCGGTTTAACACCAGATTTCTTTTAAAAAATGCGTCTCGAAAAATAGTGCCGTTTAAAAAACGGGAGTCTATTATGAAAACTTCAAAAAGCACTTCAGCATTTTCGAGATCAAGGCCTTGGATAATTATTGCATGACTGAGGCGGATACCCCGGCGATGAACCTTAATTTTCTCAAAATTACCCGTCAGCAAATCTTCAAGGAATTTTGCCCGTATTTGCCGAACTTCTTCACCTTCACCAAACTTCTCTAGTAAATTAGCAATCCGCCCTTTCTCTACTTGTTCCAAGATAAATTTTTCTTGGTCGGTCAGCGGTTCATCATCCACTTTTAAATGTTCATAGCTATCCATGGCAACACCCTTATTATTACTTAAACTGCGTCAACACCCCGGCCTCGTCACAGGGCCTCTGATGTTTCCCCGGGTTCCTCCGGGGCGCTCACCGTACCCCCGGCCTGAGCCGCGGCGACCCCGGCGGCCAGGGCCTGGCGGTTCAAATCCTCGGTGCCTTTAGGCACCCGGGCCAGCACCGCGGCCGTCAGACTATCGAGGGACACCGCCCCGGTGAGTTGGGCCAAGGCCCCCAGGGCCACGATGTTGGCCGCCATGGCCCGTCCCAACTCCCGGGCGATCCGGGTGAACGGCAAGGCCAGGACCCGGCCGGCGGGGGCCTCTTTTACCAGGTCGGCGTCCACCAGGAGCAGGCCTCCCGGCTTCAGGTCGGCGCTATACGCCTCAAGCGACTTCTGATTCAGGGCCAACAGCACGTCGGGCTGGATGGCCTTGGGATAATCAATCGGTGCGTCGCTGATCACCACTTCCGCCTTGGACGCCCCGCCCCGGGCCTCGGGACCGTAACTCTGGGTCTGGCAGACAAACTTGCCGTCATAGACCCCGGCAGCCTCGGCCAGGATGATTCCTGCCAGGATCAACCCCTGCCCCCCGGAGCCGGCCAGGCGGATTTCGAAACGCTCTGCCATAATTGTCTTTCCGTGTTCCAGGTTCCGTGTTCCAGGTTCCAGGTTTTAGGTTCCAGGTTTTAGGTTTTAGCGGTTACTGGCGGGTGATTAGTTAGCCAATGCTTTTAAACCTGACACCTGGAACCTGACACCTAAAACCTGCCCCCCGCCTCCCGGGCCGCATCCCTTATCTTCTCATATTCCTCGGTATAGACCGGCAGATCCCGGTCCACCAGGGTGCCGATGGTGAGTCTCCCCGCCAGTTCCTCCGGGCTCATGGTTTTGGCCTTGTCCACCCGCACGGCCATGGCTTTCTGTTGGCGCATCATCTCCACCGCATCCCCCAGCTTATTTTTGGCCCCGAACTGGGTGTGGCAGTGGCTGATGACCTCCACCACCGCGAAACCCCGCTTCCTGATGGCCGCCTCCATGAGCTGGTCCAGCAGGGTGGCGTGGTAGACCGTGCCCCGTCCCACCATGGCCGCCCCGGCGCACACGGCCATCTCGCTGATGGAAAAGGCGTGTTCCACGTGGCCGTACATCGAGGTCGCCGACCTGGCCCCGTAAGGCGTGGTGGGGGAATACTGGCCGCCGGTCATGCCGTAGACATTGTTGTTGATGATAATAGCCGTGAGATTCAGATTGCGCCGGGCGGCGTGGATAAAATGGTTGCCGCCGATGGCGGTGGCGTCGCCATCGCCCATGACCACGATCACCTGGAGCTTGGGGTTGGCCAGCTTGACGCCGGTGGCGAAGGTCAAGGCCCGGCCGTGGGTGGTGTGGAGCGTATTGAAATCCACGTACACGCTCATGCGCCCGGCGCAGCCGATCCCCGACACCATGACGATATCGTCTTTGGTAAACCCGGTGCGGTCGATGGCCCGGATCAGCGCCCCCAGGACAATGCCGTTGCCGCACCCCGGACACCAGACATGGGGGAACTTCTTTTCGTGGCGCAGGTACTTGTGGATCAGTTTGGTAACTTCGGACATGGCTGCTCCGCAGCTATCAGCTTTCAGCTTTTGGCTTTCGGTGGGGCGGGCCTCCGCGCCCGCCGACCTTATGTAGGGTGCGCACCGCGCACCGGAAACTTGCGACTTATTTAATGGTGCGCAATGCGCACCCTACAAAGACCGGGGTTAATTTCCCGCTTACACCCACCGGTGCTCAGGGTCCGGAAGAAAAGTGATAAAGGCGGTATCCGCGCCTTGAATCCGCACCAGCCAGCCTCCGGGGACTTTGCATCTATAGACATTTCTCCTGGCAACCCAGCTGACCCCCTCCTGCTCCAATTCCTCCCAGACTATTTTAGCCATCGGCGCCCTCTCCCGGTCCTATCCCCCTGTAGGGTGCGCATTGCGCACCGAAACAGGGCTGTTTCCTAGGCTCTAAATGGTGCGCGGTGCGCACCCTACATTTTTACCAGCCGCGCCAAAATCTCTTCTGGCGTTATCAGGTTACCATCAATCCGGTTCAGCGTCTCTATCCGGGTCAAGCCCTGGTTCACCCGTTTGGCTTCCCGGGACATCTGGCCCATATTCAACTCCGGCACCAGCACCGCCCGGACCTGGCGCAGCAATGGCGTCAGCAGGCGCCGGGGAAAGGGCCACAGGGTTACCAGTTGCATTAACCCGGCCTTGGTGCCCCGCGCCCTCGCCTCCCGGACGGCCCGCCTGGCCGACCGGGCCACCGAGCCGTAGGTCACCACCAGGATTTCGGCGTCTTCGGTCGACTCCGTTTCGACCAGGAGGATATCGTCGAAATGCTGGGTGATCTTGCGGAAGAGCCGGTTCATGAACGGCACGATCTCGTCGGCGCGTTCGGTGGGAAAGCCGTGGACGTCGTGGGTGAGGCCGGTGACGTGGTAGCGGTAGCCGTCGCCAAAGATCCCCATGGGCGGCACCCCGCTGGCGGTATCGGCATAGGGGACGTACCATTCCGGCGGCGCCGTAGGGCGCAGACGGTTCACCACTTTCACGGTCTCAGGGTCAGGCAGCACCACCTTTTCCCGGGTATGGGCCACCACCTCGTCGGTCAACAAGATTACCGGGGTGCGGTATTTTTCCGACAGGTTGAAGGCGGCAACCGTCAGGTCGAAGCAGTCCCGGGTGGTGGCCGCGGCCAGGACGATGATGGGGTGGTCGCCGTGGGTGCCCCACCGGGCCTGCATCACGTCTCCCTGGCTGACGCGGGTGGGCAGTCCGGTGGAAGGCCCGCCCCGCATGACATTGACGATGACGCAAGGCACCTCCGCCATGCAGGCGAACCCCAGGTTTTCCTGCATCAGGGAAAACCCCGGGCCGCTGGTGGCGGTCATGGCCTTGACGCCGGCGAGAGAGGCCCCGATCACCGCCCCCAGGGAGGCGATCTCATCCTCCATCTGGATGAAGGCGCCGCCCACCGCGGGCAGCCGGTAGGACATGACCTCGCTGATCTCGGTGGCCGGGGTGATAGGGTAGCCGGCAAAAAACCGGCAGCCCGCAGCCAGCGCCCCTTCCACCACCGCTTCGTTGCCCTGTAGCAGTTTTGCCTGGCCCTGGTCGAGTTTTTCAGTCAACGTCAATGCTCCCGATAGAGAAATTTATTTCATCTCAGGCCATTCAGGGTTTGATCAATTTTTCTCTGTAGGGGGAACCTGTGTGTCCCCCCTCTCAGGGCGCACACACGGGTGCGCCCCTACGGGTTCTCTATTGATGAGCTCAACCTGTTATTGTTTCGCCGCATCGTCATCGGCCTTTTCCACCTCCCGGACGCAGATAGCAAAATCCGGACAGTGCAGCTCGCACCACCGGCAGCCGGTGCAGCGGTCGGCTTTGTCCACCACCGGGGCGCCTTCGGCATCCAGGCTGAGGCATTGCCGGGGGCAGAAGGCGGCGCAGATGCCGCAGGATTTGCACCAGTCCCGATAGATGTTGATCCGGTATTCCGGATGCGGCTTTTCCTCCGGGAAGCACTCCGGGGCTGAAGTATCAGGCGCCATCTCCGGCCGGGAGTCAGGTTCGGACGCGTCGTCGCGGGTCATAGAAAGCTCCCTGTCTATCTCCTCAGGCCGCCATCATCTGTATCAAGACGTGGGTGGCGTAGAGGAAAACCAGGATAAAAGCGCCGGCGCTCATCCAGCGCATCGTCTTCTTCTGAGGCCGGTACATCATTTCCGCAATCACGATGCCCACCATGACCAGGGCCATGGCCCCGGTGCCCGCATGTTCCGGACCCACTGCCTTCAACAGCGGGCCGGGGAGAAAGATCAGGTCCATGAGGCCTATCATGGCGACATTGATCATCAGGCTTCCCAGGAGATCGCCCACCGCCAAATCCACCGCGCCCAGGCGAATGGCGCTGATGGTCACCACCAGTTCGGGCATCGTGGTGGCCATCGCCACAAAGACCGTGCCGACCAACGATAGATGCCAGCCCATGATCCCGGCCAGATTATGCGCGACTTCGGGCAGCCAGAAGGCCGCCGCCATAACCACCACCGCATGCGCCGAGAATCTGCGGACTGACTGGGCCAAACTTAGATGGGGGTAGAGCAGCACCTCCTCATGGTCCTTCAAATACTCCTTGCGCTCCCGCTTTTGGTACCGGTAGGTAGCCCGCATGGCCACCAGGTAACAGATAAGCAGAACCGGGGCGCTGGCCCCCACATGGGCCAGATTGAAGTCGGCCAGAGGCGAGCGGGCCATTACTCCCAGGGTGACCACCCCCAGCATGATCACCCCGAAGGCCGAGGCCAGGATATGGCCCCGATCTGCTGCGGTGAGCACCGGGCCGGGGGTATATAACAGGTCGGCCACCGCCAGGATGGCCAGGTTTAAAACGCAGGCCCCTAAAAGGGTGCCCACCGCGATGTCCGGGGCGTGCACCCAGAGAACCGCACTGAAACCGTTGACCATCTCGGGCAGCGAGGTCACTATCGCCAAACCCACCAGACCGATCCAGGTGCGCCCCAGCCCGGTCTTTTCCGCCAGCACGTCCCCGTACTTTGACAGCCGGGAACCCGAAAAGGCAATCGCCCCGGCAATGATGATCAACTCCAACCAGACGCTTAACGCGTTCAAAGGGGCTAACCTCTCGTGCGCTTCAGAAAGTTGCGCAGCAGGCTGAGGCCCTCGGTGGTGAGGATCGACTCGGGGTGAAATTGGACCCCATACACCGCCAGGTCCCGGTGACGCAACCCCATGATCTCCCCCACTGCGGTTTGGGCCGATACCGCCAGGGTCTCCGGCAGGCTCTCCCGTTCCACGATCAGGGAGTGGTAGCGGGTCGCCTCAAAAGGCGACGGCAGGCCGTAGAACAGGTCCTTGCCGTCGTGGTAGATGAGGGAGGTCTTGCCGTGCATCAGGCGCGGGGCCCGGATGACGTTGCCCCCAAAGGCCGCGCCGATGGCCTGATGGCCCAGGCAGACCCCCAGGATGGGGATCTTCCCGGCAAAATGGCGGATGGCCGCCACCGATATCCCCGCCTCATTGGGGGAACAGGGACCGGGGGAAATCACCAGGCGGCTGGGCCGGCTGGCCTCCAGGCCCGCCAGGTCGATCTGATCGTTCCGAAAGACCCGCACTTCCTCCCCCAACTGGCCGAAATACTGCACCAGGTTATAGGTGAAGGAATCATAATTATCTATCATAACTAACATAATTAACCCCTTACATAAACCCCCGGCTATTTTTCCAGGAGGGGGCTTGGGGGAACCTCGCTTTTTCTAAAAAAGCGGGGTTCCCCCAAATCCTCACATCAACCCTTCTTCGGCCCGATCCAGGGCCCGCATCAGGGCAAGCCCCTTGTTCACAGTTTCTTCGAACTCGGTGGGCGGGTCCGAATCCGCCACGATGCCGGCCCCCACCTGGAGATAGACCTGGCCCTGGTGGACGGTGAAGCTCCGGATGGTGATGCAAAAATCCAGGTTGCCGCTGAAACTGAGGTAACCCACCGCCCCGGCATAGGGGCCCCGGCGGGTGGGCTCCAGTTCCTCGATGATCTCCATGGCCCGCACCTTGGGGGCCCCGGCAACGGTGCCGGCGGGAAAGGTGGACTTGAGCAGATCAATGCCGTCGTGTTGCGGAGCCAATTCTCCTTCCACCTGGGAGACGATGTGCATGACATGGGAGTAGCGTTCGATGCTGAAGAGTTCCGGCACGTGCACGCTGCCGATCTTGGCCACCCGGCCCACGTCGTTGCGCCCCAGGTCCACCAGCATCAGGTGCTCGGCCCGCTCCTTGGGATCGGCCAACAGCTCGGCTTCCAGGGCCTGGTCTTCTGCGGGCGTGGCGCCCCGGGGCCGGGTGCCGGCGATGGGCCGGTAGCTGACCTGCCCGTCCTCCAGGCGCACCAGGATTTCCGGAGAGGCCCCCACCAGTTTCATGTCGCCCTGGTCAAGATAAAACATGTACGGCGACGGGTTGATCAAGCGCAGGGCCCGATAGAGGTCAAAGGGGTCGTGACGCAGGGGCGTGGCAAAGCACTGGGACAGCACCACCTGGATGACGTCCCCGGCCACGATGTACTCCTTGCCCCGGCGCACCATGTCTTCGAAGCGCGCCTGCGACAGGTTGGAGGTCAGGGGCGGCCGGGGTGTCGTCGGCGGGGCCTCGCCCAGCGGCACCGGCTGGCGCAGGCCCTCGACGAGCACGTCAATGGCCGCCACCGCCCGGTCGTATTGGTCCTGAAGCGGCGCGGCCGGGTCCAGGTGCACCAGGTGCAGAATTTTGATGGTCTGGCGCAGGTTGTCGAAAATCAGCAGGTTGTCCGCCAGCATCAATCGGGCCTCGGGCATGGCGATGGGGGGATTGGTGGCCGGCAGCCGCTCAATGTAGCGCACCATGTCGTAGCCCAAATACCCCACCAGCCCGCCCCAGAACCGGGGCAGCCCCGGGGTGGCCACCGGGATGAACCCGGCCATCAGGCGGCGCAGGTGCTCAAAGGGGTCGGCCCCGGGGTCCAGGGTCTCCTGGCGGCTGTGGCGGTGGATGACGGTTTTGCCGTCCTCCACCTGGAACATCAGCGACGGGTTGAGGCCCAGAAAACTGAAGCGGCCCCACTTTTCGCCGCCTTCGACGCTCTCCAACAGAAAGGAACACCCCGCGCCCCGCAGCTTCTTATAGGCCGACACCGGGGTCTCTAAATCCCCCAAAATCTCGCGATAGACCGGGATCAGGTTGCCCTGCCGGGCCATGTCGGTAAACGTCTCAAAATCCGGATAAACCATGCCTGCTCCGTTTGGTTAATGTCATTAATTATTACCGCAGATGAACGCCGATAAACACAGATAAATCCAAATTTTTTTATCGGCGTACATCGGCGTGTATCGGCGGCAAAAAAAAACCGGGGCTCCCAAGGGCCACGGCTTTTTCCGCCTCAAAACCGGAGCCCCTCTCGTGAGGGGCCCCGAACATATCATACCTGCCGGTGAACGTACCTCACGAGCCCGCCATCACGCGCCACCAGCACCAGTTGTTGACCTGAATGATCATGATAATAATTTTCTAACCCATCAATCCCTGGCTGTCAATTACTTTTTGAAAGCTATGGAAATGATCAGCTTCCCCTCGTTCCCAAGTTGCACTTGGGAACGACTAAGGAATGCCAAGCTCAGATTGGCTAGTAAAGCGTTCCCCACAACAGCTTGGGAACGAGGCTGAAACCTTACTTCTGGGGATTTTTCTCAGCATGTTTGGCCCGAATCGCCTTAGCCCGGGCCTCCAGGGGTTCTGCCTCCGCGCCCCGCCCCATTTTTTTTAACAAAGCAGCGTAGTTTTTCAGGCAAGTGGCCACATCAGGGTGCTCCGGCCCCAGGGCCTTTTCAGCGATGGCCAGGGACCGTTGGAACAGCGGCTCCGCCTCCCCGTACTTCCCCTGGGCCTTGTATAGTGCTGCCAGGTTGTTGAGGCTGGTGGCCACGTGCGGGTGCTCCAGGCCCAGGGCTTTCTCCACAATCGCCAGGGCCCGCTGGTTCAGCGGCTCTGCCTCAACATACTTTCCCTGGGCCTTGTATAGTAATGCCAGGTTGTTGAGGCTATTGGCAACCGCGGGATGCTCTGGTCCCAGGGCCTTTTCCCGGATGGTCAGGGCCCGCTTGTAGAGCGGCTCCGCCTCTGCATATTTCCCCTGGGCATGGTAAAGTAATGCCAGGTTGTTGAGGGTTACGGCCACGTGGGGATGGTCCGGTCCCAGCACCTTTTCCGTGATAGCCAGTGCCCTCTTCTGCAGCGGCTCCGCCTCTGCATACTTCCCCTGGCTCCGGTAAAGCCCTGCCAGGTTGTTGAGGCTGGTAGCCACCTTGGGGTGCTCCGGGCCAAATGCTTTTTCTGCTATGGCCAGGGCACGCCAGCACAGGGGCTCCGCCTCCCCGTACTTCCCTTGTTCATGGTAGAGCATTGCCAGGTTATTGAGGCTGGCGGCCACGTCCGGGTGCTCCGGCGTCAGGACCTTTTCCTTGATAGCCAGGGCTCGCCGATACAACGTCTCCGCTTCCCCATACCTGCCCCAGGCATAGTAAAGTGCTGCCAGGTTGTTGAGGCTGCTAGCCACGTGCGGATGCTCCGGCCCCAGCGCCTTTTCCCGGATGGCCAGGGCTCGCCGGAACAGGGGTTCCGCCTCCCCATACGTCCCCTGGTCTTCGTAGAGTAGTGCCAGGTTGTTGAGGCCGCTGGCCAAGTTGGGATGCTCCGGCCCCAGGGCCTTTTCTGTGATAGCCAGGGCCCTCTTATGCAGCGGCTCCGCCTCTTCATATTTTCCCTGACTTTTGTAAAGTAATGCCAGGTTGTTGAGGCTGGTGCCCACGTCCCGGTGTTCTGGATCGAGAGACTTCTCCCTGAGCTCCAGGGCCCGCTGCAGGAATTTCTCGCTCTCCTGATATTGCCCCAAGGTGCGGCTCAGGTTACCTGCCGCATTCAGGTAACGGGGATTATCCGGATAGAGTCGCACTGCCTGGCGGTAGTATTTATCCGCCTGGCCGTAATCGATGCGGCTCTCCTCCAGCCCTCCCAATTGGTAGGCGGCTTCCGCCGCCTCGTCGGTGCGCTTTTCGGCCTCTTTGGCGCTCTTCTCTATCACCTGTTGGAACAGGGTCTCCGCCGCTTTTGTCTGCCCCCGGGCCAGGGCCTTCTGAGCCTTCTTTATCTGCTCCGCTGGGACTTCCTGCTTGAATTGGTCTAAGGCCTGATACGCCTCGGCCAGCATGGCCTTCTGATCCTCGTAAGCCTTCTGCAGATTGTCGTACTTACTTTTAACTGCCGCCAGTTCATTCTGGAGCAGGGCCCGTTGCTCCGGGTCCGCCTGGGGTATTTTTCCAAGGATTTCTTTGTTGCGTTTCTTCAGAATATTTTCGAATTGTTCCAGGGGGAAATTTTGATTGATGATATTGATGATGGGCTGCTTTACTTCAGGGGCAGAACGTTTGGAGAAATGTTTATAGAGGGCCCAAGCCGCCTTTGCCAACGCCGCCACCGTACCCCCGATCAGTAATAAGATGGCAGTGTTGACGGGTTTCAATAGCCAGTTCCATATGCTTTCCAGCATACCCATGAAAACCTGGTTCCCTCAGTTTTCTATAAGAACCTATTATCTTTATAATAAACCTCATAAATTTTTTGTGCCGTCAAGCTATTCTTTTACTTCTCCGATGAACCCAGACATTCAAAGAGTTCCTGGTGTAACCCCCCATTACTCGCCAGGATATTGGGCGAGAAGAGGTCATAATCCCCACCATCGAAAGTAGTAATCTTGCCCCCGGCCTCGGTGACGATGAGGAGGCCGGCGGCGGTGTCCCAGGGTTTGAGGTTTTCCTCATAGAAGCCGTCCAGGCGGCCGCAGGCGACGTAGCACAGGTCCAGGGCCGCGGAACCGCCCCGGCGCAGCCCCTGAACCACTCCCAGCAGGCGTCCCAGGCGGGCCAGGGTCTCGGGCACCCGCTCCCTGATGTCATAGGGAAAGCCCGTGGCGATGAGGGCCCGGTCCATCCGCTCGGTCTTTGAGACCCGGATAGGCGTGCCGTTGAGGTTGGCCCCCCCTCCCCGTCGCGCCTCGAAGAGTTCATCCCGCAGGGGGTCGTAGACCACCCCATATTCCAGGACGCCGTCCGCCTCCAAGGCAATGGAAACGCAAAACGCCGGATAGCCATGGGCGAAATTCACCGTGCCGTCCAGGGGGTCGATGATCCATCGGCAGGTAGGCGGCGGGTCGGCCTCCCAGGCCAGGCCGGGGTGAGCGTGTTCCTGGGCAGCCGGGACAGCCGGGGGCGGCTGTCCTACACTCCCCTCCTCGGCCAGAAAGCCGTGGTCCGGGAAGGCCTGGCGAATCATCCCGATGATGATGTCCTGGCACTGGAAATCGGTCTCGGTCACCGGGTCGATGGCCCCTTTCATGGTGATCTCATGGGGTTGGTGGTAGTTCTGGCGCATCACCGCCCCGGCGGCCAGGGCGGCTTGCCGCCCGATCTGGGCGATTTTATCCGGCATGGGCTTGATTCCTATCTTTCAGGCAGTGACGGTTTTTCTTTAACCGCCGATGGACGCCGATAAACGCGGATAAACAAATAATCTGTGTTCATCTGCGTCCATCGGCGGTTAATTTTCAGGACCCGACCTGCAGCAACTGAAATCCCGTTTCCGGGTCCTTCCGGCGCCGGGCGTCGGGGCCGAGGATTTCCAGCAGCACCACCTCGCCCACCAGCCAGACGTCCACCCCGGCCCGGGTGCAGCCTACGGTGGCCTGGCCTTCCCGGCCGGCGGCGGCGTGCATGTGGAGCACCGGCGCCCCCGCCTCGTCGGGGATCAGGGTCCCCAGGGCCAGAACCTCCTGGGAGCCCTGGAGCATGTGGAGCAGAGGCACGACGGCATCGGTGCGTTCGGCATCCGGCCCCACCACCACCGTGCTGCCGCTGGCGGAACCGCCCAGATAGAAGGCCAGGGCGTGCGCCAGATGGTGGTCCCGGGCGAAGGCCTCCAGGGTATCGTTCAGGCGCTCCCCATCCTCCAATCTCAAGACAAAGACCCGCCCCATCCTGCCTTCAGTGTATTGCATGTCGCCTCCTTCACGGTGCTGAAACACCTTGATGTAGGGTGCGTCCTACGCACCATCAATTCAGTTGAGTGGCGGGCACGGAGGCCCGTCCCACCGGTCTTTTCAGGTTTTACGGTGGGCCGAAGGCCATGGCATAACCCCTCATACCATGTTGCGCTCAAAGAAGTAAAAAAAGCTTAGGATCTGTAGGGAGGTACCTAAGTGTTCGCCAAGCCGAGGGCGGACACTTAGGCCCGCCCCTACAGAAGATAAATTACCTGTTGGATCGCAGTTTGGTATCACTTTTTCTTCCCCTTGGCGCTCGCCGGCTTTTTGGGGGCGGCCTTGGCGTGGCTCGGGGCCGGAGTCAGGGGCGTGAACAGGTTGACGGTGAGCAGACCGATAAAGAAGCCCCCCAGGTGGGCCATCCAGGCTACGGGTCCGCCGTTCTTGAGGCCGTAGAACTGCAGCCCCAGCCACAGCCCCAGCCAGACAAAGGCGGGAATGTAGGCCGTCTCCGGACGCAGCCGCCAGAAAACAATTGTGCAGATGGGCGACTTGGGCAGCCGGATCAGGTACCCCCCCAGAACCCCGGCGATGGCGCCGCTGGCGCCGATCATGGGCACGGCCAGGCTGGAGGCTGCCAGCACGTGGAAGATGCAGGCAAAAAAGCCGCAGAACAGGTAAAAGCCTAAAAAGCGCAGGGGTCCCAAGTCGTCCTCCAGGGCTTCCCCAAAGACCCAGAGAAACCACAGGTTGCCGATGAGGTGGACCCACCCGGCGTGGAGAAAGAGGGAACTGAACATGGTGGGCAACAGCCCCACGGATTGGCTGAGGCTCAAGACCTTGAGGCGGCTCAACTTGGCGGCCACCGCCCCTTTCTTATAAAACAGGTCCGTGGAGGCATCGGGTCCGATGTGGAGTTGATAGAGGAAAATCCCCAGGTTGACGGCGATCAGCCCCAGGGTGATCCAGGGCCACCGGTGTTTGGCCGGCGCCCCGCGGATGGGAATCATGGGGCGGCTCCGGGGGTTGACCCCTGGGGCTTGGTCCCCCTGAGGACCACCCGGCCCGGCTGACGTGGCGCGATGCGGCTGGCGTAGGATACCATAAATTTCGGCTCACGGTTCCCGTTGATGACGGCGGGTCCTGAAACAGCCTGGATATTTTTCCGACTCTGGACTCCAATCCGGCGCATTGTATCGTAATGCCCGCGGCCTGTCCAGAGCCGGAAAGCGCGGAGTTGACAAGGGGGGGAGTTTCGAATAAAAAGAGTACATGGTTGGGGCGAAAAAGAAATTGCACATCCGGACTTTTGGCTGCCAGATGAACGTGGCCGATTCCGAATTGATGTCCCAGGTTTTGAGGGAGGAGTACGACCTGACGGCCCGGGCCGAGGACGCCGACCTCTACCTGATCAATACCTGCGCCATCCGCCGCAAATCCGAGGAGAAGGTTAGAAGCCTCCTGGGCAGTTTAAAGCCGCTGAAGCGGGCGCGCCCCCAGCTCATCCTGGGCGTCGGGGGCTGCGTGGCCCAGCAGGAAGGCGAGCGCTTGCTGGCCTTCGCCCCCCATCTCAACCTGGTGTTCGGCACCAAGGGCATTTACCGGCTGCCGGAATTGGTGCACCGGGCCAGCCGGGGCGAGCGGGTGGTGGACGTGGGCCTGGAACGCGATTTGCCGGACCTGCCCCAACGTGGCTGGTCGCCGGGGACCTTCCAGACCATGGTAACCATCATGCGGGGCTGCGACAACTATTGTTCCTTCTGCGTGGTGCCCTATGTGCGGGGCCGGGAGACCAGCCGGGAGCCCGGGGCCATTGTGGACGAAGTCGCGGCGTTTGTCGCCGCCGGCGGCCTGGAAGTGACCCTCCTGGGGCAGAACGTCAATTCCTACGGCCGGGGCTTGCCCGAACCCACTACTTTTCCCCAGCTGCTGCGGCGCCTCGATGCGCTTGCCGGCCTGAGGCGGCTGCGGTTCGCCACCTCTCACCCCCGGGACCTGTCGCCGGAGCTGATCGACGCCTTGGGCGAACTTGACTCCCTGTGCGAACACCTGCACCTGCCGGTGCAATCCGGCGCCAACCGGGTCCTGGCGCGGATGAATCGGGGTTACACCCGGGAACACTACCTGGAAAAGGTCGCGGCGCTCAAGCGGGCCTGCCCCGGCATCGCCTTGTCCACCGATCTGATCGTGGGCTTTCCCGGCGAAACCGAGGCTGACTTCCTCCAGACCCTTGAACTCATGAGGGAGGCTGGATTCGACCAGGCCTTCTCCTTTAAATATTCCCCTCGCCCCCAGACGCGGGCGGCGACTTTCCCCGATCAGGTGCCGGAAGACGTCAAGGCGGAGCGCCTGGCACGCCTGCAAGCCCTGCAGAATGAACTTACCCGGAAGGCCCATGCCCGCCTGGTGGGGCAGATTCATGAGGTCCTGGTGGAAGGCCGGAGCAAGCGCTCCCCCCAGGAGTGGTGCGGGCGGCTGCGCACCAACCAGGTCGTCAACTTTATCGGACCCCGGGAATTGCTGGGACGTCTGGCCCGGGTCGCCATCACCGAGGCTCACCCCCATTCCCTGAAAGGCCGGTGGGTCGAGGGTTCGTCCACCTGTAACCGTGCGGAACAACGCCTGAGGACATCCCCAAGGGAGGTATCATGCTCAGAGAGATGACGGTTTCCGGGTTGACCATCGACCCCTTCACCAACAGTCCCATCATGATCCTCAAAGATGTGGACTCGGACAAGGCGGTCCCTATCTGGATCGGGTTACTGGAAGCCACCGCCATCGCCAGCGAGTTGGAGAACATCAAGTTCTCCCGCCCCATGACCCATGACCTGTTGAAAAACATCATGGAACTCATGGAGACGACGGTGACCAAAGTGGAGGTCTGCGACCTGAGGGACAACACCTATTTCGCCCTGATCTATATCATCCGGGACGGCCGGGAAGTGAGCATCGACGCCCGTCCCAGCGACGCCATCGCCATCGCCCTGCGTACCAAGTCCCCGATCTTTGTGGCCGACGTGGTGATTCAAAAAGCCCGGCGGGTGGACCTCTCGGCCAAAGAGGCCATCACCACCGAAGACGCCAAAAAGTGGACCGAGGTGCTGGAAGGCCTGGACCCGGATGATTTCGGCAAGTATAAGATGTAAAAAGACTGTTTTTAGTTTTTGGTTTTCGGTTTTCGGTTCCTGCGGCCTGTTTTTGCATAAAGACCGTAAAGAAGGCAGATCATTACCTTCCTATCTTCTCGCCGCCTACTGGGGCGACCAAAACAATATTACCTCTGGCCACCATCTCTGAGAAATGATATAAAATCATGGTTCTTTATCCATTATTTTTTTACCGAAAACCGAAAACTGAAAACTGAAAACGGGTTTTTATGATAGACCTCCATACCCACACCCTGTATAGCGACGGCGAGCTGATTCCGGCCGAGCTCTGGCGCCGGGCCCAGGTAAAGGGCTACCGCTATCTGGCGATGACCGACCACGTGGATGCTTCCAACTTCGAGGTGGTCTTTGCCCGCCTAAAAACCGCGGCCTTGAGCCTCAACCGGGGCGACTATCCGGTGCTCATCCCGGGCCTGGAGTTCACCCACCTGCCCCCGGCCCTCATCGCGCCCCTGACCGCCCAGGCCCGGGCCCTGGGGGTGCCTCTCATTGTGGTCCACGGCGAGAGCCTGGCGGAGCCGGTGGCCCCGGGCACCAACCGGGCCGCCATCGAGGCCGACGTCGACATCCTGGCCCACCCCGGCCTCATCACCCTGGAGGAAGCTTCCCGGGCCCGGGAGCGGGGGGTCTTTCTGGAGCTCTCAGCCCGCAAAGGCCACTGCCTGGCCAACGGCCACGTGGCCCGGATGGCCCTGGAAGTGGGCGCCTCCCTCATCGTCAACACCGACTCCCACAGCCCCTCGGACCTCATCACCCGGCACCAAGCCGAGCGCATCGCCCGGGGCGCGGGCCTCAGAGACCCCGCGGTCCAGGCCCTCTTTGCCGACGCCGAAGCCCTGGCCCATCGCCTGGCCGAGTTGTAGGGAAGCAAAGCAAAGAATTTGGGGGAACCCCGCTTTTTTAGAAAAAACGAGGTTCCCCCAACCCCCCTCCTGGAAAAATCACCCGCTATCCACAAGGCCACAGCACCGTTAGCCCGGACTTAATTCACTTTCAAATGCAACAAAGCAAAAATGTAACATGTTGATATTTATAGTGTTTACCATAATTTCCTTCTCATTCGAGGTTCGTTAAATCCCCCTAAATCCCAGCAATGTCCGGTTAGAAAATTGCATGCGCGCGTTCGGCCCCCCTCACCCCAACCCTCTCCCCCCGAAGCGGGTGGAGAGGGAGTTGCTTTGTGACGATTTAGTAACCATGAAGCAATGAATCACTTCCACTTTTTCCCCTCTCCTCCAATGGGGGAGAGGGTTAGGGTGAGGGGGAAG
>Ga0351871_1159_pt1 | contig 22590 bp, 21 predicted proteins | sample TotcelHFGM3001N8_FD_206786 | JGI IMG/M metagenome (GOLD analysis project Ga0351871, IMG submission 206786) | Enriched cells from coal bed in the Powder River Basin, Montana, United States - Total cells FGM rep2 HSBNCT.FGM.300.1.N8 ...
TTTTAGTCGAGAGTAAATATATTAGTGCGCCCGCTCAGCAAATGATAACAATACATCATTAAAAGTAATCTCATTACCCCTACTGAATATCAGGTGATATCGTTGATAATCTTTTACTATATCACCAGCGCTCTGAATAAAATCATTTGAATTAAGCAGAGGATTTATAATGAAACCAACGAAGATATTGCCCATCATATCTAAAATATCTTTCTCTTCAGCAAGTTTAGCATTTATATCGTTAATCTCTTGTTCTTTAGATCGAATACCAAATATTAATATATTATCTTTTGACTCATTTTTGGTTTCCTGTACGGCACTTTCTTCCTCAATGGCAATTTTTCGTTCCTCATTATCGGCGATACTTTGTGATAACTCTTGGGCTTTCTTCTCTGTCCGATACAATATAATATCCAATTCCTCTAAATAGGATGCAAAATCTTCTATCGTATCTATTTTCCCAAGATATAGGTAAAAACGTTTGTCATATTGCCCGAAGCCTTTGAAGTCTGTGTCTTCAATCACATCTGAAAGAAACCAATTCTTATCTCTAATCATTAAACCAGCAATTTCGAGGCGGTGCATAATCCTCTTTTCTGGAAGCAAACTTTCCTTCTCTTCTCGATTGTCTTGACTATCAGTGAGTCTAATTGCATCCCTAATACCACGATCAATTTCAAATCCGATATTCTTAGGGTTATATTTAATAGTATCGTAGCTTTGAATGTTAAACGCTAATGTTAGCCCATCTTTCTGCAAGGGTATCATATGTTTTCGTAGGGATGTCATTAGTCCATATTCATAGTAGACATTAGGGTTAGGAATATTCTTACCAGATATAAGAGTATCATCGAGTATAACAATGCAAAAACGCGCTTCTATGATTTTTCCACATATCTTAGTGCAGAAGATGTCTTGGCCATAAGCTCTTTCCTTAACGGCTATGATGGGTTCAATCCCTACCTTTGTGAGCTTCTCTGATATCAATTCAAGTATTGGATTTAGCTCATCATCACTCGGGCACGCAATGAAGCAGGATTTAGAGGCGGCGAATACTTTGCCACATTTATGTTGTTTGCGTATAAAGCAGTTTTCATTAACCCTAAAGGCTCCAAAAGGAGTGTTACCTGTTGATGATTTTGTAATGGAAGATTCGAGTAAATATTTCCAGCTCATTATTTTCTACCTCCATTCCGTAGGATACGTATATCCTTCCACATAATTTGATATTATTACTTAGGGCGGCCCGTCGAATCGCCCTTTTTTTTACGGGCGGGGAGGGGGTGTGGGAGGGAGGCAGGGACCACAGGTTAGAGGCCTGGGCCACTGTCCCTGGTCCTCCCCTCAATATAACTAACCCTCCAGCACCATCCCCGCGTACCCCACGAAGGAATCACCGGGCATGACGTCGTAGCTGGTGTAGTAGTCGATGAGGGCGGCTTTCCGGGCCCCTTGAGCCTTGGCTGCGGCCACCGCGGCCACGGCCCCGCCGGCGCTGCAGGCGCTCTGGTCGGCTTGGGCGGCCTTAAGCATCCCGGGGCCGTCCAGTTTCAGGGCCTGGTCGATAAATTTCTTATCGTTGACCTCTTTGACCCACTTCACCGCCTCGGAACCGTAGCCTTTGGGGGCAAAGCCGTAGTTGGGGCCGTAGTGGGTCAGGTCGGTGGACCCGAAGACCAGGATACTGACCTTCAACTCCTTGGCCACGGCGGCCACCGCCTGGCCCAACTCGATGGCCGTGGCGGAGTGGGGCGCGCGCAGGGCCAGGACTTTGGCCTGGGGGAAAAAGTATTTGACCAGAGGCAACTGCACCTCGATGGTATTGTCTCCGGGGGATTCCTCCCGGAGGGGCAGGCGTTTGGCCAGGGGCTGATAGAATTCCGTCGCCAGGGTAAGGTTGCCCAGGGGGGTTTCCCAGGCGTCGTCGGCTACCAGGAGCGGCGGCGAGTTCCCCCCCAGGTGGCCGCCGAAAACGCAGACCACCTGCGGTTGGGCGGCCTTGGCGGCCAGAAAGAAGACCCGGGCCGCGGCCTTGCCGGAAAAGTGCCAGCCGGCATGGGGCACGATGCCGCCGTAAACCGTGGTCCCCGGGGGCAAGGGCGTCGTCCCCTGGATAAAGTGTTCGATTTCCGCCTTGCAGGCACTGACGCTGGCGGGATACCAGCCCACGGGCAACATCCGGTCCCGGGTTCGCATGGTCGCCTCCTTATTTTGGGGGGCCGCTCATCAGGGTTGGCGGCGTCCTGCGGCGGGGGAGCGCCTGATGGGCGGAACGCCCCCGCGGTCATTGGCAGCTAAAATTAAATCTTTTCTCCAATTAGCTCTAAGAAGGCGGCTGGGTCAATGATTATTATTCCCTGGAAAAACTTAAGCTGGGTCAGATGGTGGTCGCCGGAAATAATATAGTCGGCCTGGCCTTCCACGGCGCATTCCACATAGCGGTTGTCTTCGGGGTCGTCCTTGATGGCCTTGATCTTTATGTTCCCCGGCGTCAGAACGGCCCCTGCCGCAATCTTTGCCAGGGTCTCGTCAATTTCGCTTACGCTAAGGCGAAGTTCTTTTTTGATCTTAGGATAGCGAAAGACCTTCTTTAGTTCTTCCAGGATGGCTTGGGATAGCACTAAAGCGATCTTCGGCTTTTTCACCAGGTCAATAATCTGGGCCGGCTTGGAATGTGGCTTTAAGGCGGCGCTCACGAAGACGTTCGCGTCGACAACAACCCGAATCATCCTTGTAGCGCCTTAGCCCTTTTAGTCCTTTTTGGTTTCCTGGCGGCCCGGATCGCCTCTTCTATAATGGCGGTAAGCTCGCCCTCGTCCATATCCTTCACCTTGTCGCTGGCGCTGGCCTGCAACTTCTCAAAGGCCCGGCTGAACGCTTTCAGGGCGTCTCCTTTGTCAACCAGTACCTTGGGCCTGAAAAAAACCCCCTGATCGGCTGGCTCCACCTCTAAAAAGTCGCCTTCCTTAATGCCCAGCTTCTCGCGGATTTCCTTGGGTATGGTGACCTGCCCGTTTCGAACTACTTTAACCAGAGGCATGCTAAAGTTCTCCTCTATTTTGCCCATATCGTTTCAAAATATGTAATTATGTAATTAGTATAGGGCAAAAGGGAATCCTGTCAAGCGCATTTTATTGACCGCAACTTAAGACTTATCCGCACATAAAATCCAATTTTATACTCGCAACTTAGCTAATTCATAGCCATTCTTAGCCGTCATGGGCGGAGAAGAATCTCGCCTTCTTTGCAAAAAGCCCGAGACTCTTCGCCTCAGGCTCAGGGTGACATCCATTTACAATATTTTGAATGCGAAATGAATAGACTTAAGGTTCCAGCCTGATGCTCCCCGGGGACTGACCGGACACGGCGCCGATGGCCGCGGCGTCGATGCCGTGGCCCTGCAGGCAGTCCAGGAAGGTCTCAGCCTGGTCCGGGGCCACGGCCAGGAGCAGGCCGCCGTTGGTCTGGGCGTCACTGAACAGGTCCACCAGCAGGGGATCGAGGTCCGGCGCCATTATCAGGTGGGTTTCACAGAACCGGCGGTTGGCGAAACTGCCGGCCGGCACCAGCCCCATGGCGGCATATTCTTTGGCCGCGGCCAGTACCGGCACTTGATGGGCGAATAAGGTGATCTCGACGCGGCTGGCTTTGGCCATTTCCAGGCCGTGGCCCAAAAGGCCGAAGCCGGTGATGTCGGTGATGGCATGCAGGGTCGCAGCTTCCAGGCAGGCCGCCGGCAGCCGGTTCAGGGCCGTCATAACCTCGATGGCCGCGGCCGTAGCCTCCGGCGATGCCAGGCGCCCCTTCATGGCGGTGGCAATGACCCCGGTTCCCAGGGGCTTGGTGAGGATGAGCTGATCGCCCACCCGGGCGCCGCCGTTGGTGAGCACCTTGTCCGGATGGACCACGCCGGTCACGGAGAGCCCGTATTTTAATTCGGTGTCATCGACGCTGTGGCCGCCCACGAGCAGGGCGCCGGCCTCATGAATCTTATCCAGCCCGCCGGTCAGGATAGCCAATAGCACTTCCTGGGGCACGGTCTTACTGGGGTAGCAGACAATGTTGAGGGCCGTCAGGGGCTGCCCGCCCATGGCGTAGACGTCGCTCAAGGCATTGGCCGCGGCAATTTGGCCAAACGTGTAGGGATCGTTGACCACGGGGGTAAAAAAATCCACCGTCTGAATCAACGCGATCTCTGGCGTCAGGCGATACACCCCGGCGTCATCCGAGGTCTCCATGCCGACCAGCAGGTCGGGATGCGACCGGATGGGCAGAGCCTGCAAAATTTCCTCCAAAACCCCGGGAGGAACCTTGGCAGCTCAGCCGGCGGCTCGGACCTGCTCCATTAACGGCTTGTAACTTTTGTCGATCATGTCTTTTCCTGGTACGTGGTTAAAACGTCTTGTCCGCGTCCTTCACCTTTGAGTATAGCAGCTTCAGGCCGTATCTCCTACACCTCCGGGCGATCTTTCCCCGGCCCCCGGCGGGCTCAGGACCGCAGGGTGGCGATGAGGCCGTCCGGCGACAGGAGCAGATCCAGGGCCGCGAGGATGTCCGGCGCCCCCACGTCTGCCGCCATCAGCGCCTCCACCGCGGCGCCCTCCGCCTGGAGCAGGGCGATCCCCAGTGCGGCTTCTTTAAGCATGAGCCGGTCGTTGCGGCCATTGCCCACGGCCACCGTCAGTTCGGCCCCCAGCTGCCGGACATATTCGCATTTGGCGCGGGCCTGATCCCCCGGAGGAATGACGATCAACTGGGCGGGCAGGGGCGACACCTGTTCCCTGACCGTACCGAAGGTGTCGGCCGTCAGGATATGGATGGCCAGCCGGGGAGCCAGAAGCTCCAATTTCTCTTTTACTCCCGGGATGAGACGGCCATGGGCGGCGATGGTGCCGTTGTAGTCCAGGACCAGGTGCGTTAGCCGTAACTCCTTGAAACCGGGTATGTTTATGCCAATCATCTTCTTCTCCTCCGCCGGCGGCGTCAGCGCGTCAGCCAATGACGGTTGCGCACCGTGAGGCAGGCGTAAGGGTAAATCCACTGGAGCAGGAAGAAGGCATAATAGCTATAGATAACGCCGTAGACGAACTCCAGGTCCCGCTCCAGCCAGAGGTAATAGACCAGGTTGAGCAGGGAAGCCACTCCCAGGGCGGCCAGGAGTTTGATCAGGATCAGGGGATAGACTGCCACCGACGCCAGCAGCAGCCCGAAGAAGAGCAGGGTCAGCGGGTATTCCAGCTGGGCCAGGAAGAATTCCACGATGGGCAGGAGGCGATATTTCTTCCGGTAACGGGTAAACAGGTAGCCCAACTGGACCAGGGACTCCCGCACGTTGCCTCGCTCCCAGCGCAGGTACATCCGGCACACGCCCCGGTAAGTCTCGGGGACCAGGGTATACACCAGGGCGGTCCGCTGATAATAGGTGTAGTGGCCGCCTCGCAGGATAAAATTGGTCAAGGCCCGGTCTTCGCTGTGGTGGCAGGGCGCCCCCAGAAAGGTCTGACGCCGCCAGGCCTTGAGGTGCGGCATCAGGGCGGTGCGCCGGTAGGCCGACAGCGAGCCGGGGGTGCAGACCACCGCCCGGTAAAGGGACTGAGAGGCCCGCAGGTAGTCCAGATTCACGAAGCGCACGCCCTGCATCTTGCCCATGAGACTCTGGTTGCGGTTATAGACCTTGACGTTGCCGGCCACCGCCCCGATTTGCCCGTCGTGCAGCAAGGGGGCCACCAGGTGGCGCAGGGCATCCGGGGCGATGATGCTGTCGGAATCGATGGTGACGAAGACCTCGCCCCGCCCCCGGGTGAATCCGGCGTAAAGCCCCTCCTTTTTGCCCCGGTTGGCGGCAAACCGGATGGGCCGCAGGAGGTGGGGGTAGCGCCGCTGGGCTTGCTTAATATAAAACCAGGTGTCATCGGTGGAGCCGTCGTCGATGCAGATGATTTCCATCCGGTCGGCCGGGTAATCGGAGGCCGCCACGGCGGCGATGGCCTTCTCCACCATGGCCCCTTCATTGTAGGCCGGGATGATGACGGTGAGACGGGGCAGCGGTCCGGCAGCCGGAGGATAAGGCCGGTACCGAGCCCAGAGGACCGTGCGGCCAAGCTGAAAGAAGAGCATCACCAGGGTGTAGCCGGCCGCCAGGGCGGGCAGGAAGGCGGTGTAGGTCTGGCGGCTCAGGAGTTCCGCATAGGCCTGAAAGGAGCCGAACTTGAGGGCCAGCACCACGAAAGCGATGACCATGGCTGGAATCAGCACCTTGAGGGCCGGGTCGATCCAGGGGAAGGAGGGCCAGCGCCAGCGAGGCAGGGGCGAGGCCACCGGCTGGGGCGGCGGCTGCCAGGATAGGGTCGGGGCGCCGTTGGACATGAGACCGGTCGATCCTCCTTGCCATGTCTATCAAAAAGTTTGGCAATTGACCAGCAAAAGCGGCCCGGCTGCAACCGGCGGGAAATAATTTTCATGACGCCTCAAGGCGGAAGGCGCCGCCGACGCCAGCCGGCAAGGCACAACCGCGTCAGGAAATTTGGCGCTGAGATCATGGTAGCCGTCCCCGCCCAATCCATGCTAAAGTAAAATTGAGGAAAATTGATTTCTTTGGCGCGATTTCGGCTGATCGTTTCTCTGAGACACCCGGTCCGGTATTGGGTCAAGAAGTACGCTGATCGCGGATGAACCAGATGAAAATAATCAGAGGTTCATTGATAACCTTCAGTGGTCTGGATGGAGCCGGCAAGTCCACCCAAATCGCTTTATTGACCGACTATCTGGTCAAGAGCGGCCGAACGCCGGTATATATCTGGTCGCGGGGCGGTTACACCGCGGGCTTGCAGGGATTGAAAACGCTTTCCCGGTGCTTTTTCTCCGGGAGATTACCTCCTGCGGGCAAAAGTCCCCAACGGAGTTATGCCCTCTCGCAAGGGTGGGTTCGCCGCCTCTGGTTATCCCTGGCTTTGTTGGACCTGCTGTGGGTCTATGGGATCCAAATTCGGTGGCACCGTTACCGGGGCCGTCTGGTCTTATGTGATCGCTATTTCTGGGACACCGCCATAGATTTCCGCCTAAATTTCCCTCAGGAAAAGCTCGATGATTATTGGCTCTGGCGATTGTTGGGGAGAATATCCCCTCAACCCGACGTCTCCTTTTTGATGCTGCTCACGGTGGAAGAATCGGTCCGCCGGTCTGAAATGAAAGGTGAGCCTTTCCCAGACCCGCCCGAGGTTCTCAGACAGAGGCTGGCCTACTATCAGGACCTCATCCCCCGGGTCCCGTTCCACGTTTTGGACGGCAGCCAGCCGATTTCGACCCTGTTTAACCAGATTCTCACCCATCTGGCCCAGGTGCAACACCACCAGAGACCTGTTTAGGGTTAACTGCCTATGCGCCTCAGTCTGTTGTTACCCCGTGAACCTTTCCCGGTTATCTTCGAACAAACTCTGAGCCGGTTCTTGTTGTCCTGGACCGGCAAGCCTTACGAAATTCATTGGCGCCCCCAACGGCCCTGGTCTCCATCGCCTTGCCGCGCCGGCGAGTTTTGGCTGGTTAATATCTATCTCAACGCCATTTTCATGCCCGGGGCTGACCCGGCGATTTTTGGCCCCGTTAAGCAGGAATTTTCCCGCAGCCTGGTCTGGTGGCGCCGATGGCCGCAGCGGCTCTATGTCGATATGGCCACCTCACCCCTGACGGCAAAGTGGCTGGCCCACGCCGGGGTAAGCCTGACCCCGGCCTTACCCCAAGCTGAACAAAAACTCATAGTTCCCGGTAACCACAAAATCCGGCTGTTGGATTATGGCGAAAAAACGGTCTACGCCATCCGGAAGAGCGGTTTCCCGGCAAAGTTCCTGGATCGGGAGATTGAAGTCCGCCGGCAAGCCGAGGAACTTGGCCTGCCGGTGCCCCGGATCAAGACGGTGGCCGGCGATGGCGCCTGGTTCAGCGAGGAGTACGTCAGCGGCGCCCCCGTCAATCGGCTCCAGAATCCGGCTCAAGCCAGAGCCGCCTTTGCCGAGGCTCATCAGGGCCTCCAGGTCTTACATCAGCACACCTGGCGCGAAGTTAATGCGAATCAATATGTTGACCATCTCGCAACTGAAGCGCATACTCATATCGAAGCCAATGCCGTGATATCTCCCGGCAGCAAAAGGTTGTTTTTTCAAACCCTTGATTCTCTAGTGGCCCGGATTAAGGCCCTGCTGCCGGCTGGCGGAGACCGCCTCCCCACCGTGCTGGCCCATGGGGATTTCCAACCGGCCAATATCCTGGTGGATGCGGACCGGCTCTGGCTGATCGACTGGGAGTATTCCGGCCGTCGCCAGGCGGCCTATGACGCATTGACCTTTATGGTGCAATCTCGGTTTACCCAAGGCTTATCTGGGCGTTTACAGAGGTTTATTGCTCAAGGAATTCCGGACGCCGGGTTGTGGCCGGATTTCTCCGGCTACGGCAACGGGTGGCAGGATTCCCGGCGCCGCTTGTTTTACGGTTCATTGTTTCTGTTGGAAGAACTGGCCTTGCGCCTGGAAGAAAATCAAAATCCGTCTTTTGTTCAGCTTGATAAAGGGCTTAATATTCTCCGGCAAGAAATCAGCTATTGCCTTTAAGTAGTGGAGACCAAAAACTTGCGTCAAGGAAGACCAAGGCCCCGGCTCCTTATCCTCAATCAGATGGCCGGTCCCCTGACTTGGGAATTGGCCCGGGACCTGAGCCGGCAGTTAGGCCCCATCGCCCTTTTAACCGGCCATCCGGAGACGTTGGCCAAGGGTAGTCAAGGGTCCGTTTCTCTTTATTCCTCAGTGCCTTATGATCGGGCCACCAGCTTGAGCCGGGGTCTAACCTGGCTGATGTATCTGGCGCACGCCTTTATCTGGCTCCAACGCTGGCCGGGCCACATACCCTGTCTGCTCTTCTCTAATCCGCCGCTGCTTCCCTGGTTGGGATATGGGCTGCGCCGTTGGCGCCACCGGCCGTATGCCGTGATGATCCACGACATCTATCCCGACGTGTTGGTACGCCTCAAGCGTTTATCCGAAAATTCCGTGATGACGCGGGTCTGGCGGTGGCTGAACCGGGTGAGCTACGAGGCGGCTGACGGCGTCATGACCCTGGGGGACTGCATGGCCGCCACTCTGGCCGGCCAGTTTGACCCGGCCCTCACCAAGGCGGGCCGTCTGGAGATAATCCACCCCTGGGCGGATACCGCAAAGCTGCGCCCCCTGCCTAAAGGAGAAAACTGGTTTGCCCGGAGCCAGGCTCAGGTGGGCAAACTGACCGTGATGTATTCCGGCAATATGGGGATGGGGCATGATATCGAAACCATGCTCCACGCCGCCCGCCAGTTGCGCTCCGCTCGGGATATTCATTTTATGTTTATCGGGGCCGGACCCAAGTGGCAAATCGTCGCCGATTATCTGCGCCAGGAGGCCCCCGCCAATGTCACGCTCCTGCCCTGGCAACCCGAGGCAGTGGTCCCCTTTTCCCTGGCCGCGGCCGACGTCGCCCTGGTGTCATTGGAGGCCGGCGCGGAAGGGCTGGCCTTCCCCAGCAAGGCCTTGTCGGCCATGGCCGCAGGTTCAGCCCTGCTGGGGCTCAGCAACACCCCCAGCGATTTGCAGGCGCTGGTCGAGCGGTTTCACTGCGGGCTCAATATAAAACCCGGCGATGTCGAAGGCCTGGTCCAGGCCATCCTGACCTTTCGAGATGATACGTTGTTTTTGCACCAGTGCCGCCGGACGGCGCGATCGCTGGCCGAAACCACTTTTGCTCGCGGCAGGAATGTCCGAAAGGTACTAGACACTGTCGGCATCATGACCCGTTTCCCTGAATCATCATAAGGACGCACTTGACCGATTAAACCGGTAAATAATGATGCGATCAAATCCTGTCCACCGATATTTGCCGGCCATTGGCTTGGTTTCGGTCTTTTATGGCATCAATATCTTATTAGGTCTGGGGCGGGATTCTTTATTAGCGGCGAAGTTCGGGGCCACGGAACAACTCGACGCCCTGCTCTTGGGCCTGAACTTTGCGAGAACCCTGGGAATCAGCCTGGCTTTGGCCGTTGCCGGAGTTTTGGTCCCCGTTTTTACCCCCATCATTCTGGCCAATGACTCGCGTTTAGTCTTAAGCTTAAGCTACCGCTGGCTCGCCGCCTCCATGATCGCCCTGATTCCCCTCTCCCTCCTCCTGGCTTATTTTGCCTCACCGGTGGCCAAACTTTTGGGACCGGGGCTCAGTGACGCCGGCCTTCAAGAGTTGAGCCGGGTCCTGGTTATCCTCTCGCCCCTGTTAATCATTTTGGCCTGCGCCGGCCTTGGCAAGGCCTTGTCCGAAAGCTACGGGACGTATTTCGCCTATCCCCTCTTTCTGGGGTTTTGCACCCTGGGATTGATTGCCGGGGTCCTGCTGGCTTCGCCCTGGGGGATTCAGAGTGCGGCCTTGGGGTTGCTGGGGGGCGGCGTCGCGGGCCTGGCCGCCCAGATTTTGCTCATCGGCCGCCGGTCGCCCCTAAAAAATGCCTGGCCTTCCAATCCTTCGGGCCCGCCGGCAATTGGCCTGCCCCCGACCCGGCTCCCCATCAGGAACGTCCTGTTCTTTTTGGGAAGTTCTCTCCTGGTTTTGCTCCAGGGGGTGGTGGAGCGGGCTTATGCTTCCCAGCTCCCACCCGGGTCGGTGGTGGCCTTGAGCTTATCCTTAAACGTTTTGGGGGTCCCCTCGACCCTGGTCCTGCCGGCGGTTTCCGCTGTCCTGCTCCCGGTCCTGAGCCGCATGGAGCAGCAGGGCCGGTCAAAGAGATTTGGCCTGCCGCGGCAATATTATGTGATCATTATCCTTCTCGCGGCTGCAGCCACAATAGTTCTGTTCCTTTCAAGTGATTTTGTGGTGCGCCTGCTGTTTCTGCGCGGCAAGTTCACCGAAGAAGCCGCATCCTTGACTTCAATGATCATAAAATTAACGTCAATAAGCCTCGTCGCTTATGTCTTGACAACCGTGTTAAGACAAGTCTTGATTGCCAGACACTGGATGGCCCATGACGCCCTGATCAGCGGCATCACCTTGCTGACCAAGATAAGTTTGCTGCAAATTTTGGTCCCGAGATATGGTATCTTCGGCTTGATAGGCGCCCTGGTTATCACCAGCTTCGGAACTTCAACCCTGTATATCGGCTTAATTTATTACTGCTACCAACCTGAAGCGGTTGCTTAGAAGGCTCATCAGGTGGGGATAAATATTTGACTACCGTACTTACACGAGGTTGCAGTCAAAAGACAATGAATATTTATGTCATTCTGAACGGAGCGCAGCGGAGTGAAGAATCTCGGCGGCTTAAAAAGAGAGATTCTTCGCTGCACTCAGAATGAAAAATAATTGTGGTTTGATTGCTCTTTGGTATTACTTCTCATAATCGGGAATAGATCGGATGATTATTAACCGCTCTCAGGCACGGGACAACCGGATGAAAACTTTTTATGACCGTGAATTTTCACAAGATAGATATGCCGCCCAAATAAGTGATCTTCATCTGCGCCTTTTAGGTTCTTTTGTCGAGCAGTATCACCTGGAAAATAGCCTGGTTCTCGAGGTAGGGTGCGGCCGGGGGGCTTTTCAAGATTTGGTGACCCGCTACGTCGGGGTGGATTTATCGGAGACCGTGGCTCGACATTTACATAAGCCCTTTTTTTGCGCCAGTGCCACTGCCTTGCCTTTTCACGACAACTCCTTTGAGGCCGTTTGGAGCATCCATGTTTTAGAACATGTTCGTGACCCCGAGCCGGCCTTGCTGGAAATGCGCCGGGTTTTGAAGCCCGGAGGTTTGCTGTTCTTAAGTCCCGCCTGGTATTGCCGGCCCTGGGCCGCCCAAGGGTATGCGGTCAGGCCCTACTCTGACTTTGGCTTTAAAGGGAAGGCAGTCAAAGCTTCCATTCCGCTGCGAAATAGTTTAATTTTTCGGGCCGGTTATGTAATGCCGCGACGGTTGGGCCGGCTCATTTCAGCTTGTTTAGGGGCCAGGCAAACTGATCTCAAATATAAAGAACTGTCGCCGAATTTTGAGATTTTTTGGACGGATGATGCCGATGCGGTAAATTCTCTGGACCCGTTTGACGTCATCGCCTGGTTTTTGTTGAGAGGGGATCAATGTTTAAACAAGAATACCTTGATGCGTAAATTATTGGTTAGTACAGGGCCTTTGCTTTTCCGAATTAATAAATGAGGCAACTTAGCTGCAAGATAGGCAGTTATGACAGGGTGAAATAATCATGGCCGGCCATGAAATATCTTTAAAAGGTTATTCTAAGGGGTCCGAGGTAGTTTTTTTATTCTTACTCGGCCTGTGGTCCGCCTCTCAATTGGTGTCGGTCTTAGGGTTCTTGCCAGGTATAGCGCTCGTTATATTGCACCATTCCAAGAATATTCTCGGTGTCATAGTAGTTGCCTGGTCTTTGTTTGTCATACTGTTTCAATTTTCTCAACGAAACGCTATTCAATTTGATAAAAGTATTTTCATCGTCGCTCTTTTATTTCCTTCTTACGTTACCCTGGTTAATATAGTCAGATTAGAAATAAGCTTGAAGGAAGTTCTGCTTTACTGGTTCTGGGTCGCTGGCGTCTATCTGGCGCTACCGGCCATGTTGCAAGGCGAACACATTCGGCGACAGGCCATCAAGGTTTTATTCTGGACTAACCTTTTGGTCTTGTTTGTCGGAATATTTTTAGGGGTTTTAAAAGGGCAATACTATGTGTTTGGTCATGGTGACCGAATGGTATTTAGCTTTCTCCACCCCAATTACTACGCCAATTCATGGCAGATCGTATTTGCCATGGCATTGTATTTTGCCTTGACGGCTAAGCGCAATTTGTGGAAAATTGGTGCTTTTGTTTTAATGGTTGGTTCAATTGTATTTATGCTGTTAGCCGGTTCTAGAAATACTTTAGTTGCCTCGATAATATTGATTGTATGCTATATGCTATTTAACAAGAGGTGGTCGTTTCTATCAAAGTTTACGGCGATATTTCTCACGGTTTCAATAATTATGCTGGCATTCCTCTTTATAAACCCCAGCGCCGGTAAAATTGACCAAATTACCACCGGGCGCCTGTCCATCTGGCGGATGACTTTGGAGGCCAATCTCAACCGGGCCTCGGCGCTTGATTATCTGCTGGGCTGCGGCAAATATCAGGTTAAAGGGTTTCCCGATGATCCAGGCAAGACTTATTCCACCCAAGAGCTGACCAGGAACCACGTGGATAACGCCTACCTGGATATCTTTTTGCAAAATGGCCTGATCGGTTTCTTATTATTCTCCATTCCCCTGGCAATAATTATCCGCCGAACCCGGTTGAATGCCGCCGCTGCCGCCGATGACCATGCTGCCCGGCAGGCCCGCATCGCCCTGGGCTGCTGGATGGGCATCCTGGTCCAAATGACTACGGTTTCGGTAATTCCTTCTTTCGGCAATGTAATTAATATTTTTATTCTCGTGTTCATGGCGCCTGTGGCGACAAAAGCCTTAACCATGCAATCGGTAAGTAATAATGGTCTTCAGAAGTAATCATAATATTATTGTTAATATATCTTGGAGTGGTAGCTATTATGTGAATAGGGAGGGCTGTGATGGGCTTTTTTTCTAAGTTGTTTGGCCTCGGTAAGGGGACAAAAAAGATTGAATGGATTAATCAATATGTTAAAAATCGACATGTCTTAGATATCGGATGTTGCGGGGAAGGGGAGAAGGCTTATCTTAAAGATAATTGGCTTCATGGTCATATTAATTCCGCTGCCAGTCATTGCACCGGTCTTGATTTAAATGAAACAGCTATCAATCATCTTGCTTCCTTGGGTTATGATGTAATCGCAGGCAATGCTCAGGAATTTAATCTTGACAATTCATTTGATGTCGTAGTGGCTGCTGATATATTGGAACATTTGGAGGATATGAAAGGTTTCTTTACAAGTGTTAATCGAGTTTTAAACGAAGATGGATATCTGATAATTACTACTCCTAATCCATGGTTTTTATTTATTATAATTAATTGTATTTTTAAGGGCTATGCGTATGTAAATTCGGACCATGTTACGTGGTTTTGCGTCTCAACCGTGAGAGAATTATTATCCCGATATGGATATACCATTGAAAAGCTTGAATATGGCAGCAGCGAGCCCATTTTCTATCGTCTGGGATTTTTCCGTCCAATATTATTTCACACCTCTATTTTTATAGCCGCAAAAAAGAAGAGAAATTAACGTGCGCATCCACCAAATTCATAAGCTGCCTACCCCCTATACGGATATGTTCTTTTGCGCCCTGCAAGAGAATCCAAACATTGACTTGCACGTCTATCACCTGTGGCGGGGGAGTTGGCGGCGGCCGTGGAAATCTGAACTTGGCCGGGGCTATAATAATACCTATATGAGGCCCATTGGGGGCATTGATTGGCGCCTGTTGAAAACCGCCTGGTGTGATGTGGACAGCTTTTTTGTGGTAGGGGACTGGGCCCATCTGCCGACGGTGGCGGTGATTCTGGCCCGCTGCCTGCGCCGGGCGCCGGTGGCCATCTGGACTGATGCACCCCAGGAGGATGTTAAGCGTCCCCTCGTAAAGAAATGGTTGCGGAGTAAATTTATCAAATGGTTGCTGCCCAAAGTCGATATCGTTTTCGGTACCGGCAAAAAGGCCCTCAGAGTCCTTCTTGGAATGGGAGCCAGACCGGCGCAGCTTATCAACCTGCCCTATTTAGTTGACCTGCATCAACCCATCGAAGCCCGCCAAAATCAAATCATCAGGAAAAAAGCCCAAGAGTTGCGTGAGAGGATTGGTTGTGATGGTAATGGGATAGCCTTTTCTCTTATCGGCACCCTGATGAAAATAAAGGGGCAGGAGATCGGCTTAGAGGCCTTTGCCCGATGCCGGCGGGAAGCGGATATCCCTTTGGGGTTGCTGATAGCCGGCGAAGGCCCGGAGCGGCAGAACCTGGAATCTCTGGTTAATGATCTCGGTTTGGATAAATCCGTGGCCTTTTTGGGTTGGCAGGAACCGGAGGAAATGGACGCGGTTTACCTGGCTTCAGATATCGTGGTACATCCTGCCAGAGTGGAGCCCCATGGGTTAGTCATTCTGGAAACCATGAACTGGTCAAAAGTCATTATAAGTTCAGATAGTTGTGGGGCCAGCGAAGACCGGGTAATTAACGGCTTTAACGGCTTTTCCTTCGCTTCGGGAGATGTGGACGAACTTGCCAGGATCATGTTGGACCTGGTGCGCCACCCTTCGAGGCTCCCGGAGGTCGGCGCCCAGGCCCGGAAAACCGCCGAAGCCTGGCCGGTGGAGCGGGGTGTTGAGATGGTCGTGGAACCGGCCGCCAAGATAATGAGCGCCCAAAGGAATAAATGCGAATTTTAATGGTCAGTCCCCATTACGTGCCGGCTTACCATTACGGTGGGGCGCTGCACGTGGCCCATTCCTTGGGCAAAAGCCTGGTGTCCCAGGGGCATGAGGTCCGGGTTTGCACCAGCAACTTGCGTAATCCCACCGAAGATTTGGCGGTTCCGGTGGATGCGCCGGTCATGGTTGACGGGGTGCAGGTTTTCTATGAGCCCACCGTGTTTTCCCGTTACTGGGGTTTCTCCCCCCAATTGGCCCGCCGGCTTTGGCGTGAAGCAAATAGGGCCGATGTCGTGCTGATTCACTTCCATTACCAGTTTGCCAGTTTAGCGGCTGGTTGGATCAGTCAGGTCCGGGGCACGCCCTATATCATTTTCAGCCACGGAAGTTTGAATACCCATGGCCTGAAAGCGCGTAGCCGGGCCCGCAAGCTCCTTTATCTCAAGCTCCTGGAGCAAAGGAATTTTGCTAAGGCCCTCTTCACCGCTTATCATTCCGCCGAAGAGATGGACACCTCTTACCGGTTTGGCCGCTGCCGGGTGGTGCCGAACGGCATCGACCCCCAAGTTTTTCAATCCCTGCCCCCGCGGGATTATTTCCGGCGACAGCATAACTTGGGCCAGGCGATTATGTATCTATTCCTGGGCAGGATCGATGCCGGTAAAGGACTCGATTTGTTGTTACCGGCGTTTAAAAAGCTTTTACAGGTTTCCGGAGACGCTCATCTAGTGCTGGCGGGGGCGGATGAGCGGGGTTACGCCGAACAGGTTCGGCGCCTGGCGGAGGAACTCGGTTTGGCCAGCCGCCTCACCCTGACCGGGCTCATTACCGGCCAGGATAAATTGGCGGCCTTGCAGGATGCCGATGTTTTCGTCTTGCCCTCCCGGTCGGAAGGCTTGAGCATTGCCATGCTGGAAGCCATGTATATGGGCCTGCCGGTGGTGGTTACCGACCGGGTGGGTCTGTGGCGGCAAGTGGAGCAAAACCGCTGCGGTCTGGTGGTGCCCTTTGACGAAGCCAGCCTGGCCGAGGCGCTCCAGCAGATGGCCGCGGCCCCGGATCGCCGGGAGATGGGACAGCGGGGGCGGCAACTGGTAGCTTCCGGCTATACCTGGGATAAGATTGCCCGCCATTTAGTGGCTGAAATTGAAGGGGTCTTGGCTTCATGCTGCCGGGTTTAACTCTCACGGAGCCGCAAAGGCTGTTATGCCGGGCCATCGCCGATGCGCCGCTGGCAGTCCGGGGACCTGCGGCGTGCCGGCTTTATGAAAAACTCGGGGACCGGGCGGCCTTTGCCCTGGCCCGGGAAAACCAGGTTGAATCCCTGGTGGCCCATGTCTTGATGGAAATTTCCGGCTCCGAAGTTCCGGCCCCCTGGCGTCAGGCCCATGATGAAACCTTTCAGCGCCTCTCCCTCTACCTATGCGAGCTTGATCGTCTGGCCGCCAGGCTGGCTGCAGATGGAATTCCCGTGGTTGCCTTAAAAAATGGCGGGATTGCCCGGGGCATCTTTCCCTGCCCCGGTTGCTGCCCCATGGGCGATCTGGATGTGCTGGTTTCGAAACGCCATTTTCGCCGGGCCCATGAGCTATTGCTGGATGAAGGCTATAGCTTCGAATTTCGCAGCCCTCTGGAAAAAGCCTCGCTGGAGGCGGCGGAGCAAAGCGGCGGGGCGGAATACTGGAAAATTTTACCCGGCGGAGAAAAACTCTGGCTGGAATTGCAGTGGCGGCCGGTGGCCGGGCGGTGGATCCGGCCGGACCAGGAGCCCAAGGCCGAGGAACTCCTGGCCCGCTCGATTCCCATCGCCGGGAGTGCGGTGCGCCTGCTGGCCCCCGAGGACAACCTGCTGCAAATAGCCTTGCATACCGCCAAGCACTCCTATGTAAGGGCGCCCGGGTTTCGCCTCCACACGGATGTGGACCGGATCGTGCGCCGGCAAGCGCTCAATTGGGATTTGTTTCTGACTCGGGTGCTTTCCCTGGGAGTCAAAACTCCGGTCTTTTTTTCCCTGGCGATTCCCCGGTCCCTCTTCGGAACCCCCATCCCTGACAAGGTTCTGGCCCAACTGCAACCCCATCCCTGGAAGCTGGCCCTGATCACCGGCTGGTTGCAGCGCGTTGGGCTTTTTAACCCCGGCGAACCCAAGTTCGGGCGGGCCGGGTTTGTGTTGTTTACGGCCTTGCTTTACGACGATCTTAAGGGGTTATGGCGAGGACTATTTCCGGGTAAGGACTGGATGCGGGCCCACTATCGATTTCAGCGCAGTTGGCTGTTGCCGTATTATTACGGCCGCCGGCTGGTTGATCTGGCATTACGCCGGGTCTCTACCTAAAATTCGGCGCCGCGATAAATTGATTTGGTGGTAAATATGGAAACAGAAAATTCACTGGTAGATGTCAGGTTCTTATTTTATAAAGATTGTATAAATGAGATTATCAAGGACAAGAATGCGACTATTTTGGTCATTGGCGGAGGTGAAAACGATAAACTTGTATTTCAGGAAAATGGTTTTACAGATGTCACCATCTCAAATATAGACGAGAGACAAAGTGAGAGCGAATATTATCCCTATAAGCACTGTTTTCAAAACGCCGAAAATTTGTCGTATAAGGATAATGAATTCGACTATGTAGCGGCACATGCAACCTTACATCATTTTAGCTCGCCACATCGGGGTCTGACGGAAATGTACCGGGTTGCAAAAAAAGGCGTGGTGGTAATTGAATCCAGGGACTCTTGGTTAATGAGATTATTGATAAAATTTAACATAACCCCTGATTTTGAAACCGCGGCAATTTATGATCACCATTGCAAATATGGTGGGGTCAATAATACCTGTATACCAAACTATATTTATCGATGGACTGAACGTGAAGTTGAAAAAACTATTAAATCATACGCTCCTTATGTGAGACATTGGTTTTCATATAGATACGGTTTAGATGAACCGAGTGCCACCAAGAGATCAAAGAGTTTTTGTAAGAAAATAATAATCAATATTTTCTCGCCAATTTATAGATTGATTGTCAAATTATTCCCCAAGCAACAAAATTTGTTTGCTTTTATTATTACCAAACCGGTAATTCCTGATGATTTGCAGCCTTGGATCAAAATAGATGATGGGGTTATGAGCTTCAACGAGTCGTGGGCGGCCGAGAGAAATAAGGCCGGCTCATGCAAGAAGTGAAGATGGGAAATTGGTGCCTCATGCGAGAGAAAGGAAGATTCACATGAAAAGAGCAAGGATGCTGAAATCCCTCCGGATGAACAAGGGACTTAAGTCGGCGGGACTCCTGGTCTTGGCCCTGGCGGCGGCGGTGATGTTGATGGGGCAAAGTCTCCCCCAGAAGCCGGTCTGGGACCTGAGCGCTTTCCCCGCCGCTGAGGCCAAGCAGTCCAAAGGGCCGGCAGCATCAATTGGCATGAAGTCCGGTGCACCCGGGATCGAAGTTCGCAAATCGGCAAGGGTTTCGAACTATAAAACCGTAAAAGAAGCCCTGGCCGCCGCCGGCTCCGGCCAGGCAACCTTGCGCCTCTCGCCCGGGAATTGGGCGATTCCTGAAGACCTTGCCGTTTCCAAGAATATAACCCTTGAATTTGAGCGGGGGGCGATATTCAGCCTGGGCCACGGGGTGAAAGTCACTATTAACGGTGAAATCGAGGCGGGTTTTTATCAGATATTCAGCGGTCCGGGCCGCGTCGGCGGCAATATCATGGCCCGTTTTATCTATCCGCAGTGGTGGGGAGCGCAGGGTGACGGGGTTGCCGATGATTATGAGGCCATCGCGGCAGCGGCTCAGGCGGCCAGGGGCAAGGTGCTCTATTTTAAGCATGGCGCCTATCTTACCTCTCAGATGATTGTCTTACCGGAGCAGATCTTTGTGGATGCGGACCCCGGGACCATAATTAAAGCCAGCAAATCCATGCCGGCGGTGATTACTGCGGACGTTGCCATGAGACCTAATTATGGGGCGCAACAATTCAGCCTGAGGAATCTAAGGATAGATGGTAACAACTTAGCCCACAATTGTATCTACCTGTATAAAATCAGCATGAACTACTTTGACGCCTTGGATGGGGTCAGCACCCGCAAAGCGGTTAGCGACGGGATAGTCCTGGCGGCTTGCCAGGGAGGGTCCTTTCGAAATATTCAAACCTTTGATAATGGCGGTCATGGGATTTCGATCCTTGGGTGCAATTCCGCGAGTTTTCACTCCATTTCGGCGACCGCCAATAAGAAATCCGGGGCGCATATCGGGAGATTTACCGATAAAGATGGGGCCCATTTTGGGGGAGGGTGCACGCTTACGAGACTCCATTGTGAGAGCAATACCGAGCATGGGGTCGATATTTTTAAGGTGGTCAACAACAACCGGGTGAGCATTGTCGGCGGTTGGATAGAGATGAATGGCGGTGACGGGGTCCGCATCACCTCTTCTCCCGTAACCATTTCGGGCATTTTGTTATTTGGGGTTGGTACGGGGTCCAATTATGCGGTCCACATCATGTCCGGCAGTCAGGTGTGCGTCACTGGGTGCACCTTGGTGGGAGCCAAAGGTTCTAACTATGTCTTCAAGGATGAGGGGAATAACCCTGACAATGTTTTCTATTTTAACTACGACGGTATCAAAGGTTGTTATAATAAGCAGGCCATGTTCGATTCGGTTTTACCTGAAAACGCCGGACGGCAACTTTTTAAGTAACGGCGGCCTGGCTTGAATAGTTCCCGTAGGGGCGGTTCGCGAACCGCCCCTACAATAGCTTGTGGGCGGGCCTATGGTCCGGGTGAAAATTCCCTAATCATTTATGGGATTGGCTGATAAAGAACCGCCAGGGGTATAATTGGGGATGATTTCTTGAAATTTTGCGAATAATCCGGTTGCGTCCCGCCGGTGAATCAAGGCTTGAATGTCGTCCAGGTGGGTTTCCCAAACCTCTTTGGACTCCGGCGCTCCGATGGCGCGGTTGATGAGGGGATGATCGGTGGGGTGGGATGCCTCGTCAACGTTGAACAACTCTTCGTACAATTTTTCCCCCGGCCGCAGGCCCGTGTAGGAAATCGCGATATCTTTGCCGGGGGTCTTACCCGCCAGGACAATCAATTTCTCCGCCAAGTCCATAATTTTGACGGAACAACCCATATTAAGCACAAAGATATCACTGCCTTGCCCCATATAAGCGGCTTGCAGGACCAACTGGACCGATTCCGGGATGGTCATGAAAAAGCGCTCGATCTGCCGGTGGGTGACGGTCAGCGGCCCTCCCCGGGCCAACTGCTCTTTCAGGATAGGAATGACGCTGCCGGCGCTGCCCAGGACATTGCCGAATCGGGTGGTAATAAACCGGGTCTGGCTGGACGCGCCGCAGGCCTGCACATATTTCTCGGCAATTCTTTTGCTGACACCCATGACGCTGGTGGGATTGACCGCCTTGTCCGTCGATATCATCACAAAGCGCGGAGTTTCGGCCGCCAGGGCGGCGGCCACCAGATTACGGGTCCCCAGGATATTATTGTAAGCCGCCTCAATGGGACAGCGTTCCATCAAGGGAACATGCTTATAGGCGGCAGCATGAAAAATCAAATCCGGCCGGTAGTGCTGCAACAGTGCCCTCAGACCGGGACCATCGTTAACGCTGGCTATGAGGGCCTGGAGATCGACATCCGGGAAGCGGCGCTTTAAATCCAATTCGATTTCATAAAGATAATTTTCGGCGCGCTCCAGGATCAACAGGGTCCGGGGTTGAAACTGCGCCACCTGGCGGCAAAGTTCGGAACCGATGGACCCCCCGCCGCCGGTCACCAGGATTACCTGGCCCTTGATAAAATTCCTGACCGCGTCTTTTTCGATGTAAATGGGCGGGCGCGGCAACAGGTCTTCCAGTTCGATGTCCCGAACGTCGGACAGGCGGAAGCGTCCATCCAGGACATCACCCAGGGAAGGGACAATCCGGTAGCGCACCTGCCAGCGTTTGCACTCTTCGATGATCTCGTTGATTTGATCCAGCGGGGCATCAGGCCAGGCAAAGATGATTTCTTGCACGCGGTGGCGTTTGATCCCCCGGGCAATTTGATGGAGGCCGCTCAAGATGGGGACGTCGTAGAGCCGGAAGCCTTGGAATCTGCTATCGGGCGATACCATAACTACCGGCAGATAGTTGCTGCTGTGGGTGTCCATTTCCCGGATCAAGGTTTCAGCCTGGTCCACCGGGCCGATGAGCATGACCCGCCGGCTCTCCCCGGACGGGAGATAGATTTCCCGGAAGTGGCGCAGAAATAAGCGGGTGCCGCCGACCAGGATGATGAGCAGAAAAGTGTTTAAGATATAAATGGTTAGAGGAATTTCCCCGACGTAAGGGCTGAGGAAAAATTCCAGGACAACCAGTATCACCATGCTGGTCAGGGCAGCCCGGATAATATTGCGCAGGTCCGTGAAACCGGCATAGCGCCACAGACCCCGGTACAGGCCGAGGAAATAGAACACTAAACCCTGAACCAGCACGAAATGCGGCAGGGTCCATAGCATGGTATCATAATATTTTTGGGGGATGAGGCCCTCAAAACGCAGCAGATATGAGCCTGCATAGGCCAGAACCATCAATGAAATTTGGAACAGGACCAGAAAGGGCAGCCGGTGATGGATGAGCCACTCCAGGCACTGCCTTAATTGGGGATTATCCCGGAAGGAAACCGAATTTTTCATCACATCCTTATGATGTTATGGCTGAGGCAAAGTCCGCTCTTGTTTAATCCGGGATAAAATCCGGCAGTACCGGAGCCAGCTCCCGGGCAAAGGCGTCCAGGCGTTTCCGGGCCGCTTCCACATTGGGTTCCGCCGGCGTGATCAGGCGGATGAGGGCGCCATCCGTACGCCGGCGCCTGAGACCATCCACGACCATATAAAACTTATTCAGGTATTCGTCAGTAAACCACCGCCCCCGCTGTAGATACCAGTAATAGACTAGCATGCTCGTGCCCATCTGCTTCAATACCATGTAATTAACCGGCCTATCCTTGCCGATCCGCCCGATGCCGGTGGTTAATTGGGTCCAGCCCCCTCCGGTAAGACAGAGTTTGGGCGAGTGAACAAACCCTCCGGCCTTTCTCTGCGTCTCGTAGTAGGCGATCCACAAGGAGACCGGGGGTTGGCCGGGATGGCTGAATTCGGCGTTAAGGTGGGCATCGGATTTGGTGGCCTTGACCATTTCCGGG
>Ga0351871_1162_pt1 | contig 22365 bp, 16 predicted proteins | sample TotcelHFGM3001N8_FD_206786 | JGI IMG/M metagenome (GOLD analysis project Ga0351871, IMG submission 206786) | Enriched cells from coal bed in the Powder River Basin, Montana, United States - Total cells FGM rep2 HSBNCT.FGM.300.1.N8 ...
CCAACGCTCCGCCCCCGTCGTCCCATGTCTTGACGTAAGTCCTTGTGGGACAACCGGCAGTGCCATTCGTTCCTGGAACCTTTTCCCCTTGTCTTGTCCACCCTGCGATTACGGCCGGCTGCGGTTCACAATCTTCCGTTTTCCAGAAAGCTGAAATAGTCGGTGCGGTTGAAGATAATGTGGTCGAGCAGGTCGATGCCGAGGATGGTGGCGGCGGATTTCAGTTGATGCGTGATCTCGATGTCGGCCGGTGAAGGTTCCAAGGTACCGCTGGGGTGGTTGTGGGCGACGATGACGGCCGAGGCGCGATCGGCGAGGGCGTCGGCGTAGACTTCGCGCGGATGGACCGGGCTGCGGTCGATCAGGCCGATCGAGACCACCCGGATGTTCAGGATCTCGTTGGCGCCGTTGATCGTGGCGCACAGGAAGTGCTCCTGCTTGCGGTCGGCATAGTGGCGCACGTGTGGCAGCAAGTCGGCGGGCGTTTCGATCCGCGCTCCCTCTGGCTTGATGCGCCGTCGAGCGAATTCGATCGCCGCCAGGATCAACGTGGCCTTGGCGTCGCCCACGCCGTCGACCTGCACCAGATCATCCGCCGTCACGTCCAGCCCCTTCTGGTCGATCAGCCGGGCCAGCCGGGCGGCCAGCGTCATGACGTCGACGGCCACCGTGCCCTTGCCCAGCAGGACGGCCAGCAGCTCCTGGTCGCTCAACGCCCGGGCCCCTTTGCGGAGCAGTTTCTCCCGCGGGCGATCGGCTTCCGGGATGTCGTGGATGGCCTTGTTCATGGGATCAGGCGGCTACGGTCAGGTGCGTGTGAATGACCGTCACGGCCATGATATCGAAAATGCCGCCCGCGTCGGTGTACTTCGGGTCGGCCAGTTCTTCATATCGGCCACGCTGGTCGTAGGTCGTTTGGATCTCGCCGTTGACCTGCCCGCGATACGGGCCTTCCAGGTACACGCGGTCATGGCGGTGCGCTTGGACGGTGTTGCGAATCGTCGGATCGGCGATCTTCTCTTCGGTCACTTGGCGGATGTACAGAGCCTGCTCGTCGCTGATGTCGAACTGGGCGCGGATCTGCGCGATCATGTCCTGGACAGTCACCTTGGCCGACACCGGTCCGGTGCCCGCCTTGCCTTTCCCTGGACGCAGTTTCACCCGCCCGCCGCTGGTCATCACCCCCTGATACTGGACGGCCGCTTTGGTGACTTCCGTGGCCCGGACCTGCCGCATCAACTCCGAAACCGTTCCCGCTTTGATCAATTGCGGCCCGACGTATTCCGCAAACGCGGCGAACTCGGCGATCTCCAGCGGAAAGCTGAAGAAACAGGTCAGGAAATGATACGTCTTGACGAACAGGGCCAGCCGGTAGACAAACGTCTTCCGCTCGTCCCAGTCCGCGATCCTGGCCAGAAACCGCTGCCGCAGGGCGTTGACCAGGAATTGCAGCTGTGCGTCATTATCGCCCCGCAGCAGCCGAACCAACTCGGCTGCGTCCTGCTGGGTGAACACCCCGGCCTCGAGGATCTCCGCGTGCTGTTTCAAGCAGAGTTCCCGATCAGGCTCTTCCGGCTGGAACGGCGTGCCTTGCCGGTACTTGGCGAACGCCTTCAAGATCTTCTGCGCGTTGTTCGTAAAGTCGACAACCACCACATCCCGTTTTCCGGAGTGGCAGCGGTTCAGCCGGGACACGGTCTGTACCGCGTTGCGGCCCGAGACGGGCTTGTCCAGAAACATCCCGGCCAGCAGCGGTTGGTCGAAACCGGTCTGGAACTTGTTCGCGACGACCATGATCCGGTAATCGTCGCCCTCGAAGCGGTCCTCGATCAATTCGCCAGGCTTCAGTTCGTTGAGCGAGTGTTCGCGGATGGCTTCGTTACTCTCCGGATGGACGAAATCCGAGAAGGCAAACAGCACTTTGTAGTCTGCGGCACGCTCCTTCAGCTTTTCCTTGAGAATCTGGAAATAGCGCAGTCCGGCCACGCGGGACGAGGCGACGATCATCGCCTTGGCTCGGCCCCCGATCAACGGCTTGACGTCCTTGTCGAAGATCCGCAGCATGACCTCGGCCTTGTACTGGATCAGGCCATCGTCCTGAAAAGCGACGTTCTGCAAAGCCTTGGACACGACGCCTTTGGGATACAGTCGCTCCGCCTCGTCCGCCGCCGGGACGACGGGGCAGTGCAGGTGGTAGAGCGTCTTGTACGAGATGATGCTGGACGCGACATCGACGATATAGCCCTCGGCGATGGCCTCGGCCTCGGTGTACCGGTCGAACGATTGGCCGAACAGCGACACCGTCCCCGGCGACGGCGTCGCCGTGAACGCGACGAACAACTGGTTCCGGTCGTATTGGCGGATGACCCGCGCGACATGGTCTTCCAGATCCTCGTCAGGTGCTTCTTCGTCCGGCTCGTCCGCCTTGCGGAACGGCAGCCGGATCGCCGCGCCCATCTGGCCTTCCTGCGAGCGGTGCGCCTCGTCGATCAGGAACGCCACCCGCAAATCCTTCAACTCCGGGTTCGCTTGCAGTTCCTTCAGCACCCAGGCGAACTTCTGCTGCGTCGTGACGATGATCGGTCTGCGTTCCTTCAGGAACCGCGGCAGGTAGTCGGCTTTCCGGGCGATGCCGACTACGTCCTTCAGGTGCGTGAATTTCCCGAGATCCTCGCGAACGTTCGTATCGAGCGATTTGCGGTCGGTCAAGATGAACACAAAGTCGACCAGTTTCTCGTTCGTGCCCGGTTTGTACAAGCTGTGGAGGCAATCGGCCAGCCAGCAGATCGAAAGCGTCTTGCCGCTGCCCGCCGAGTGGTCGGCCAGATACTTTTTGCCGATATGGCCCGTGTCGGCAAAGTGGTCGGTAATATCCTGCCCGATCCGCCGGACCAGGCGGCTCTGGTGGTAGCGGGGGAAGATCGTAAACGCCGGGCACGCCGCGCGGTCGTCCTCGGCCTCGCGTTCCGGCACGCGGATCAGGAAGAATGACAGCGCTTCCAGTAACTGGTCCGGCGCCAGCACCTCGCGGTACAGGAACTCCACCGGATACTCGGCCGGGTTCGTTGGCGAGTTGGTCAGTCCCATGTTGTGCCAGCGGAAATTCTCTTCGCGGCGGGGATCGGTCGCGGCCATCACGTCGCTGGTATCGGCGGCCAGGTAGACGAACGGATGCTGGAAAATCTTGATTGCATGGTCGCGTTGGGCGAACTGCGCCACGGCGTGATGCACGTTCTGGTTCCGCTCGTGCTTCAGTTCCAGCGCCACGATCGGCAAGCCGTTCAGGAACAGGACGAAATCGATCTCCTGATTGGTTTCGCCAAAGTAGAAGTGCGGAAAGTGATGCGATTATGAACGCATTTCTCAGCCGACGCGCTGGCCGCGGAACGGGGCCGGGGATAGTACAGCGCCAGTTCGATCCCTCGCACGGTCAGCCGATCGCGGAAGATCATCCACAGCGGCTTCGATTCCAACTCGTTGCGCAGCGCCTTGAACACCTCGTCCCGCGCATCGGTCCCGTAGTCGTCCGCCAGCTTCTGCAGTTTGTCCGGCTGGCTGGCCGTGAGAAAAGCCCACAGATGGTCTTCGGCGATGAAGTGCTCCAGGTCGGTGATCTCCGCCTGTTCCAGCTTGCAGTACCGATGCTCGCGGACCAAGAAATCCGCGACATGCTGCTGAAAGGTCAGTTCGGGTTGTCGTCTGCGTTTGGCCATCGTTCACACCTGCAGAATCACACCAGATTCTCCAACTTGGTCACCCAGGAATGGAAAAACGGACACTCGCGCCGGATTCCATCCAATCCGATTTCCAAGGCGGCGAACGTCCCCATCAGCGGCTTCTGATAATTGGGCACAAGGTCGATCACTCGTTTCGACGGCGCGGTGATCGGCGAATCGTTGATTTCTTCGGGACATTGGAACTGATCGCGGACCTTTTGAAAATCGGGCGCCAGATCCGGACGTCCGATCGCGGCTGCGAATTTTGTGCAATCGCTGAACAACAACCCCTCGAATTCATGCATCATCACGAAGGGAATGAAGCGGTTGGGATCAAAGCCCGGCCCCATCTGCTTCGAGATGTCCTCCGCCAGTGCATCTTCCACGGTAATCGCCTTGCGGGCAAACGGCAAGCTTTGAGCTTCCATTCTGCCCGGCCAAGCACGCTCGCCATGCTGCGGCAGGGCGTAGTAGAACCTCGTTGACAAACGTCTCTTCCGTCTCGCCTTCGACGTGAACCAGCAATCGCACCATCAGGTCCTCCCTGCCGGCCGGCCGCCGATCTCGTTCTTCTCCCAGAGTTGACCGAGGCTGTATTCTTCCAGCCAGCCCTCGAGGCTCTCGCTTTCCAGCCGCGTGAACTGAGTCGCCCCGTCCACGCGATCGGCCACCAACACGTCTTCGGGATCAAAGTGATCCAGCAACAGGGGCGACTGCGTCGACACGATGACTTGCGTTTCAGCAGACACCTGTTTGACCAGGGAAGCAAACATCGTAATCGCATACGGATGCAGCCCCAGTTCGGGTTCATCGACCAGGATCACGGATGGTCGGTACTCACGCGGCTGAAGAAACAGGGTGGCCAGCGCGATGAACCGCAGGCTGCCATCCGAAAGGGACGAAGCATCGAAGTAGGCGTCCGAGCCGGCATGTTTCCATTCCAAGCGGATCTTGTCTTCGTTCAACTTGGACGGCTTCAAGCGGAAATCGTCGAAGAACGGCGCGACTCGCCGCACGGTCTTCCGAATCAACGCGTATTCGGTCGGATGTCTTTCCTGCAGGAAAAACAGGAACGCTGCCAGATTCGAGCCGTCCGGCCGCAGGAATTCGTTATCAAACACATCGCACAACTTCTTCATCGGCGACGAACGGCTTGTGTCATGGACGTGATACAGGCGCCATCGCGCCAAACGGGAGCGGACATAGCGCATCATGGGATCTGCGGGCGCCGCGTTGCTGATCCCCGCCTCGCGGCCGTTTCTTGAGACCTGCCTGTCATACGACCGGGAGTGCTCGGCTTGCGTTACATCAATGAACGTCTCCTGCGTGGGAATCAGTGTGTCGTCATTCGTCGGTTCGAGCTTGATGTTGTATTGGTGGGTTCCTTCCTGGAATGAAATATGGAGGAACAACCGCGGCGTGCGCTTCGAGCCAAAGTGCAGCAGCTTGTCGCCTCCGCCGGCCTTGCCCACATACTCTTGGAGCATGCCATCGCGGATCGCGCTGAGGAAGGAAAACGCCTCGATAAAGTTCGATTTACCCGCCCCGTTCGGGCCGATGACGATATTGACGGGTGCGAGCTTCAACTGCTCGCAGTTGGCAATGCTCTTGAAACCACGAATGGTGATGAAATCAACGTCCGGCATGGGTCTTCACCTTCTGCAGATCCGCCTCGCTGATCCGCCGCTGGCCCGTCACGCATTCGTGAATCAGCGACTTGCGGTCAGCGGTCAGCGTGGTGATTTGAGATTCGATGCTGTTTGCTACGCGGGTGAGTTCTCCGATTTTGATACCGAGGTATTCACAGATCGCGCGCTGCTCGTGCAGAGGCGGAAGCGGAATCAGCATTCTACAGTAGCGAGTCGAATTGAGATTCGACTGCTGCACCGAGGGAATTGCCAGCTTGCGAGCGAAAGCGAGAAATCCGCTGCAGTTTACCGCATAGTTCAGAAAATCAGGAGCAATTCGATGGTTGGTCCTTAGACGCACTAGGTAAGATGCAAAAGTGACTCCCTCCGCTTTGCAACCTCGGAAAATTGCGGCTTTCCCGACTTGGTCCGGGCTGTTCGTCCGATTGTAGAGCAAATCGTCCTTCTTTAAGATCAGTTCGTCGACGACGTCGTCCACAAACTCGATCTTCGAAAACACGATTTCCCCGCCCTGAATGTTGCCCATTTTAAGCACCGGATACTTACCCTCCGGTTCGGTCCTGACTGAGATTCCATAATCCACCCGTGAAACCAGCCGTTTGATGCGCATGGCACTCCAGTGCGTGGGCAGTGTCCCCAGCCAATCTTGATCGATCCGGATGTGCTTCGCGTGCCTGTTCAGACCCCGCGTTACGGCCCCTTCGACGATGCTGCTTCTGACAACTTCGAGGATTTCCAGTTGCTGCCGTTTGGCCGCCACCGCCGCGTCGATCGCCGCGCAACTCGCATCGAGATACGCGGCAATGCGATGCTGCTCGGGAAGCGGAGGAAGGGGCAAGTTGAAATGCGCGAGTTGCGTAGGCCAACTGACTCTCGGCCTTTTTGCTCCGTAAGCGAGAGCGTTGCATCGCTCGATAAACCACCGAGACGCAAGGCAGTACAACAAGGAGCGACCCGCAATCCGCTTCGGATGGAATGCTAGTATCTCGCCCGTGCATTTTCCGTCAAACTCCGCTTCCCAATACTTCTCCAGGTACGGACGGAGTTTTCCAAATAGGACATCGCCTTTCTTGAAGTGGGTGACGGCGCTGCCAACGTCCAGAGTGTTTCGACGGCTGAGGATGCGCCCGGATCCAGATTCCAAGTCCTCGAGTTCGAGATAGTCTTCCTCTGCACTGCGCTCGTCGGTCTTCTCATTTCGCAACAGAACCACATCCTTGAACCGATCGAATGACCAATCGAGCGGGAGCGCCGCAAGAAGATTGTCGCCATGGGTTGTCATTCGGCCACCTCAATTCCCGCCCGCACGAATGCGGCCAGTTCTTTCCGGGTGGGCAGTTTCCCGTTCCATTCGCCCGTCAGTTTCGCCGGTGAATCGTCGGCAGCCCTGTGCGCCGGCCGGAACGAACATCGGGTGCGGAGTGCCAAGTGCAGAAAAATGGATGGCAGAAAAATTGGGCCAGCGCACTTGTCTGTTCGGCCTATCTTTCTGCCATCAATCTTTCTGCCCAGTTCCTGGGCCTGGGGCGGTGCGTCGCTCATTCGGCCAGCCCCTCCAGCAGTTTTTCGGCTTCTTTTTCCAGCCGCCAGAATTGGGCCAGCAGTTCTTTGGCCGGCGTTGGGGTCTGGTAGCGGTAGAAGTACTTGTTGGGCAGGATTTCGTAACCGAGCACCCCGCGGCCGTTTCTCGGTCTCTTTCCAGCGGATGATGGGCTTGCCGATCTCCCGCTTCAGAAATTCTTCGATGTCTTCGCCGTACGGGATGTACTCGTCGTCCTGGACGTAGTGCCGGTGTGTCCACTCGACCGCCCACGTCTGCTCGACGCCGTCCATGGCTTCTTTGAACTTTTTGGCGGCATTGTCCTTGGGCTTGAGTGTCAGTTCAATCGTCCGCTCGCCGTCGTCGGCACGGACCTGCGCGCGGAACGTCAACTCGCTGGCGTAGAATTCCTGTTCCTTTTTCAGATTGGCGGCGGTCCAGGCTTTCTCGTAGGGCTCGGTGACGACAGCGGGCTGGTCATGCTCGTCGGTCTGCCAGAACACGACGCTGACCTTGTGATAGGCGAAATCCTCGCGGCGAAAGACCTTGACGTGCTCGTCGGCGTAGCCCTTCGACCAGCCTCGGCGGTAGCGCTGCTCGATCCAGGCCCGGTGCGCGTCGGTGATGCGGTTGCGCTTGTTGCCGAACGATTTCGGCTCTTTCTCGAACTGCTGCCGGGCGTCGATCAGCATGACTCGGCCCCGGTGACTGGCGGGCTTGTCGTTCCGCAGCAGCCAGACGTAGGTGAAGATGCCCGTGTTGTAGAACAACTGGTCGGGCAGCATGACGATGGCGTCCAGCCAGTCGTTTTCCAGAATCCAGCGGCGGATCTCGCTCTCGCCCGACCCGCAATCGCCGTTGGACAGCGGCGAACCGTTGAAGATGATGGCAATGCGGCTGCCGCCCTCTTCGACCGGGCACATCTTGGCCAGCATCGTTTGCAGAAAGAGCAGGGCGCCGTCGTTCACCCGCGGCATCCCGGCGCGGTAGCGGGTCTTTTCCAGCTTGCGGGCTTCCTTCTCGTAGCCGTCCTTGCCGCCCCAGGTGACGCCGAACGGCGGATTGCTGAGCATCCGGTGAAAACGCCACTTGGTCTCCGGCCACTGGTCGCCCGGCTCCTTGCCGTGCGGGTCGTGCGGGATCAGCGAGTTGCCCAGATGGACCGTGGCTTGCCGGTCGTTCTTGATCAGCAGATCGGCCTGGCAGACGGCATAATTGGTCGGGGACAGTTCCTGGCCGTGGACGGTGACCAGTTGCTCGACCCGCGCTCTTTCGTCCGGCGTGTCCGCGCGTTCCAGCAAGTGTTCCTTGGCCACGGACAACATGCCGCCCGTACCGCTGGCCGGATCGTAGATCGACAGGTGCCGGTCGGGGATGGGGATCTCCAGCAGCTCGACCATCAGCCGGATGACTTCGCGCGGCGTAAAGTGTTCCCCGGCCTCTTCGCCGCTCTGTTCCGAAAACCGCCGGAGCAGTTCCTCGTAGATGTAGCCCATCTCCAATCCGGACAGCTGATCGGGGCCGAGCGGCAGTTCCTTGTACTGGTTCAGGATCGGGGCCAGCCGGTTGTTCTTGACCATCTGGCCGATGGTCGCGCGATAATTGAAGTGCTCGATGACGTCGTCGACGTTCTTCGAGAACCCGCTGATGTACTCGCGGAAGTGTTCTTCGAGCAGCGCGTGGTCTTCCTGGTAGATCTTGCGGAGCGTCCAATCGGTCCTGTTCGAGAACGGGCACTGCTTAGGATTCAGCTCCAGGTCCTTGACCAGTTTGGCGAGCTGCGGCTCGGTGATCTTGGGCCGGTTGGCGAGTACCTCCGCAGCCTTCCGCTCGCGCCAGTCGATCAGCACGCATTCCAGGCGGCGGATGACGATGATCGGCAGGATCACGCTCTGGTATTCGTAGGACTTGAACTTGCCCCGCAGCCGCTCGGCCGATTTCCAAATATCGCCGGCCAGGTTGTCCAGCTTGGGTTTGTTCAGGGAAAGGGCCATCAAACGAGATTCCTGGCTTGACCGTGTTGGGCGAAGATCCGATCCGGGACACCGTTCCGAACGGTTGCGTGGGGCCGCAGCAAGCACAAAAGATACCACCAGAACTTGGATCGGGTCAACCCGCCGTGTCTTCGCCGGGCCTTGGCACTCTGGCGGGAGAATCCATGACGACCCAGAGATGGTGGATTGCGATCGCAGGCGTCGAGCATCCCTGACGACGTTGATGCATCGAGACGGAAAACGCAGTCCTGTTGCCCTCGTCGACCTGGATCGGCTGCAGCTTGTCGGCGCTGCTCCAAACGCAGCCATCGGCGCTCGTGACGCCAATCAAGTCGTCGATCCAGCCGTTGATCACGCCGTGCCAATGATGCGGCAAGTGCTTTTCGATGTAGCCGACCATGGCTGCGGCGTCAACACGGCCGCCGTGTAAACCGAGCTTGAGGCGTTGGATTCCGCCGGTTGGACCGCCGCTGGATCGATCGGTGCCCGTGACGTATTCTCGCTCGCGGTCGTTGCGGGGCGCTGGCAGACGTTTTGCTTCGAGAACGAAAAACGGTTCGTAGATCGTGTACATACGGACGCCAATGGCCGTGGATTCCTCGGTGCCATGAATTCCAATGTCGACCGTGAGCGTTCCCGACTGCGGGGATTCGTGTTTGAAGCGAGCCATCGGCAGATCGGTTCGTGATCGGTGATCGAGGAAATCGCACAGCGATGAATTGAGGCTCTTCTCGGAGTTCGCCTGCGGTCGCGTTGGGTCATCGCGCCAGGCCGGGAGTTGGCGGCGGAGAAAGGCCAGTGTTCGAGGAACAAGCCCGTCCTCCGCCGATGGTCCGGATACCAAACGGCCGACTGCACCTGCGTATACCCTGCGCTGGCGAGCCATGATCACCATCCTTGGTCACGCAGATCGATCAGCGTGTCGTCGGCATCGCGGATCGCAGTCGAGCGAATCCAGTATCTCAACCGATCCGGCTTCACGATCAAAATGACGTTTCTGTCGTAGTAGCGGACCACACGCACCGTGCGCAGCGACTGAAGGCTTTGATCGTAAATCAGTCGGTGCAGGGCATTCTCGCAATCTTTGCCGAGCCACGAAACGTCCGGCCTGTCGCCGAAGTAGAACGGCTGCGCGATGAGCCCGTTTAGCCGGACGGCATCAGCCGCTTGAAGATTGCGATAGAGGCTGCCGAGCATCCGCACGTAAAACGACCCGTAGGCTCGGGCGTCGTCCTCGCTCGCAGCCTTTTTCAGAAGTTCCGAGTCCTGGCCGAGTCGAACGAAGTCGGCCATGAAGTTGAGGACGTCTTCCTTGAGTGCGTCTTCCCAGAAGGCGAGATCGAGTTCGGATGGATCGTCGGGCATGGGTAGCCGGTCGATGTCCTGCTTGAGGATGGCAGTCGCCTTTCCGATCAGAGCTTGAGTGCCATTGACGGCGCAGCAGAACTGGTAGAAGCGTTTGCGCGCTTGCAGCGTTTCAAAAACAGCGACAAGTTCGTTGCATTTTTCCGGGGGAGCATGAATGCCGACGATCTTGTGGCGATAGGCCAGCGAGCCACGATCCCAAAAAGCAACCGGAAGCGAGGCGTGCTCTTTGATGAGGACCAGCGGCAGGGCAAATCGCTCCGGATTGCGTGGACCTTCGAAATGCGTTTCCGTCACGCGCTCAAGCTGTCCTTCACGAATCCCGTCCAGGGTGAAAGCAGCGGTCGGCAACAGCGGCTTGCCCGTGAGGAACCTCGCCTCGATTGCTCGGTTTCCAACGATGAAGCCTTCGCCATACTCCCAGTTCCTGTCCGCGACGAAATCCGCGAGCGTCTTCAAGCTTCGAATACGTTCCGAAACCTCTTGCAGTCGCCCACCGCCAAGCAATCCAATTCGCCAAACAAATGAATTCTCCAGCGCCTGCTGTTGCGAGATCAGATGCCAGTCATAGTGGTCGATCTCAAAGACGATTCGTTCCGAGGCGGAATAGGTACGGCGAAACGTCAGGTGATTGACCGGTCGGTCCGCAAGCGGTTCCTGCACCGCGTGCCAGGCAATCGTCTTGGGATCGGCCCCCTCGTACATCCCGCGCATGGAGACGAAATCGAGCACGGAATCGAGGCGCGCAAGACTCATGACATGTCGGCGAAACGCGGCGGGCTTGCTATTGTAGAGCAGCCCGTGCGGCTGGATCAGGCATAGCGCCCCCCCGGGTGCAAGCGACAGCAACCCTTGTTCGAGAAACAGATACGCGGCCTGCCTGTCGGGCAATTTCGGCTGGCCCTTGGGGCGGGCCTTATCGACCGCTCTGGCAGCCGGCGTCAGTTTTGATTCGAACGGCGGATTGCCCACCACGACGTCGAACCTCTTCGGCCAAGCGTGACCGGCGTCGTCAGCCAGCGTCGCAGTGTCAAAGAAGTCGCCCTCTCTCAGATTCCGCCCACGAAGTTTGTCGAGCTTCAAGCTGCTCCAAATGACCGGCGGCTCCAACGCATCGCAAACCGCCAGCGCCAGACTGAACGCCGTCAGGTCCACCGCGCCCGCCTCCAGTTCCACTCCGTAAACCGACCGCGCGAGGATCTCTTTCAGCTCGTCCGCCGTCGGCTTCCGCCAGCGATGCCGGCTCCGCCAGTGGATGACGAGCCGCTTGAAAGCTCCCACCAGAAAGATGCCGGAACCGCACGCCGGATCGAGCACCTTCTCCTTGCCGGTCATGGTCTCGTAAGGCATGACCTGATCCAGCAGCAGCGAGGCGAGAAACGGCGGCGTGTAGACCGCACCATGCCCGGTGACGAAACGCTGATAAAGCCGGCTGATGACCTCCACCGGAATGTGCGCGAAGGAGAATAACTCCCAGAAGTGCGGCTGTCCCCCAAGCGTCTTGGCTTCGACCAGTTTTGCGAATCGCCTCAGTTCCGCCGGAGTGAGTTGCTCGCCATCGTCGCCCAGCGAGAACACGTCCCCGTTGAATTTCGTCTCGAAATAACGCAGCAAGCGGGTCACTTCCTCGACCGTTCCCTCGCGCAGGATGTCCCGGAATGACCTGGCTCCTGCGTGAAAGCGACCGAAGTGTCCCTTCGGAAAAACGCCGCGGTCCTCGAGGTACTTGATCAACACCGTCAGCACGAGCAGGCGGCGACGCAGCGGCTTTTTCGCGCCGTCGAGTTCCTTGTCCGCTTCGACAATCGCCTGGATGAGGCTGCGGTGCGCCGCGGCGTCATCCTTGGCCAGCCGCTGGTTGGCAGGGTCGTCCCAGAAAGTTCCTTCGGCCAATCGGTAGGCCGAGAAACGTCGTCGTTTCGCCAACTGGTCGGCGATCTCTGCCGCCGTGGCCAGTGTCTGTTTCGACGATTCGTCCGTAGCGTGAAGCGTTTCGGCCGGCTGATATCGCACCTTGGCCTGGACATCGTTGACGTCCCAGAAGTCTGCCTTCCGAGCACAGCTCAGGATGTCGACTCGGGTCGGCCACGCAACATAAACCAACGGCGCGACGCCATGCAGCCACAGCTGGTGATGCAAGTTGGCCAGTTCGTGTTCGGTCAGTCGCTGTCGGGTGTTGTCGATGACGTAGGCCGCGACTTGCGACGAACGAACGACGTTCCCGTCCGCATCTTGGAAGCGACGAAAGAAGACAAAGTCGATGTGCTGGAATGCCGCCGCCTGCAGCACGATCGCCCGCTCGTGAGGATCGTCTGCCGACGCCGGTTCGCGCACGGGGACAAGCCCGTCCAACGGCCGGTTTTCCGCATCCGCAAAATCCACGAGTTTCAGGGAATGCACACGAGCCTCCTTTTTCGCGCCGACAGCCGATCATCATACCCGGAAGCGTCAGCGATGCAATGGCGGCAAACGCCGTTGACGCCTCGGGGCTGTGAAACAATGGGACTGGCTTCGAGCGGATACCGCGAATACATGCGGAATCTGCTTCGTGGCTGTTCTCGCGGCGGTTCATCGCGGATCGGGATACGTCCGAAGGACCGGACCCGCGGTGGTGACTTCGGCCCAGGTTTGGCGGCGGAAGGATGGCAGCGTGCCGCCTGCGAGCATGTCGATCAAGTTGGTCAGCGAGGCGTCCTGGTCGTCGTAGGCGGACAGGTCGAGCAGGTCGGTCCAGGTGCCGGTGTTCAGGTACACGCGCTGGCTGTCCAATTGGATCTCTCGAGCCGCATGGGTGTGGCCCACGATCACCACTCGGCGGCGACAGCCCTCCGGTAGATAGTGCGCGATCACCTGCCCGTCCGCTGGTCCGGGCCGGTGAGGATCGAAGAACCGGCGCGACGTCTGGCTCTCGCGGCGGAGCCAGGCCCGCAGCAAGGCGCGGCGCAGTCCGCCGTCGGCGGCCAGGGTCCCAGGTTCCGGAACCGCCGACGCGCCTTGCAGGTGCGCTTCCAGGCGGACGAGCGTGGCATCCGGGGCTTGCCGATCCGCCTCGGACAGGGCTCCGACAAGATCGGCGGCCAACGCGCGGGCCAGCGTCTCGACAGCGGTCCCGCCGGGTGTGCCTGTTTCGCCCGAGTCTGCCGCCAACTCCGCTCCCAGGACCGAGCCGCCGCAAAGGGCCCGCCGCACGTGCCGCATCACCATCCCGGCCAGCGGCTGGAGTGCGGCCGGCAGGGTCCGGATCAGCAAGCCGGGATCCAGGTACAGCAACAGCAGCAAGACCGCCGGCACCTCGGGCTTGACGGCGTCCAGGAACGGAAACCGCCGGCGCCCGTCGGAATGCATCGCCCGCTTGAACCGCTGCAGGGGGCCCAGCACCAGTTGCGAACCCGGCGGCAGCGGCAACCGAGCCGAGCCATCGTGCAGCGCGCGGTGAACGTCGTCCGGATCGATGTCGTTGACCGCATCGCCGCGGTGGCCGTGCGCAATCAAGACGTGCCAGGGCCCCGCGCGGCATTTCCAGGGTTCCGGCTCGCGCCACACCATCAGGCCGGGCGCCGCCGCCGCGCCGCCGGTGATCCAGCGGGCCAGTTCCGCCGTGGTGTCCGGGTGAAACCACTCGGGATCGTGATTCCCCGGCACCAGGATCGTCCTCCCGCCGCGCTCGCCCCAACTCCGCAAGGCGTCGCGCCAGGCCGCGGCCCGCACGATCGGCGAAACGCTGCGCCGTTTGGAGCGCGAACAGGCCTGGGCCGCGGTCGCCAAGTTCAACGTCGCGGGGCGGTCTTCGACCAGCAGCAGGTCGAGAATATCCCCCGCCAGCACCAGCGCCGCATTCGACGCACCGCTCCGGGCCAAGCCGGCTGTCCAAGCGGCCAAATCGCCGCCGGCGGAGAAGTTCCCCAGGCGTTCTGCGGGCGGCAGGTGCAGGTCGGACACCACGGCCACGCGGCTCAGTTCCGGGACTTCCGCAGCCATCACGACGGCTCCTCGGCATCTGGCAGCGGGCTGAAAGGATCCACTCCCGCAGCCGTCAATTCGGCTTGGCAACGACTCGCAGCCGCGAGCACCGCGGTGCGGGCCTGCGCAATCGTCTCCGGATCGACATGCTCGGGATCGAAATTGGGCAACATCTGCTGCAGCATCCCCGCCAGTTGATCCGCGTTCGGATCCTCGATGCCCTTCCATTCACCCCAGGCCAGATACAACGCGGCCACGGCGCTCGGAGTGTCCTGCGACTGGGCCAACGCTCGCGCCAGGTTCTGCAGCGCGAGTGCTTGGCCGTAATGACTTTCCAGTTCCGCAAACAACTGCCACGCCATCGCCCCGACCACGACACTCCGCTGGAACTCGCCAGCGGCGCGGGCCGCTCGCGCGAGGTAGCCCAAGCTGCCAGCTTCCCCCAGCCGATCGCCGATCTGTCGTTGGGTCTCGAAGGCTTCCGTGTACCGGCGGAAAGCTTCGCGCGGCTGGTTGTGGCCCAACGCCAGACTTCCCAGCCCCTGCAGGGTGCTGGCCTCGCCCAGACGATGTTTGATCTGGCGGTAGATGGGCAGCGCGCCCCAGTAGCTCTCCTCGGCCTCCCGCAGCCGGTCGGTCCGCACCTGCAGATCGCCCAAGGCTTTCAGGGTGTTGGCCTCGCCCAGGCGCTCTTCGATCTGGCGGTAGATGGGCAGCGCGGCGCGGTAGCTCTCCTCGGCCTCCCGCAGCCGGTCGGTCCGCACCTGCAGATCGCCCAGGGCGCGAAGGGTGTTGGCCTCGCCCAGGCGAGCTTCGATCTGGCGGTAGATGGGCAGCGCGGCGCGGTAGTTCTCCTCGGCCTCCCGCAGCTGATCGGTATGCACCTGCAGATCGCCCAGGGCTTTCAGGGTGTTGGCCTCGCCTGCCGTGCCGCCGCAGCCGCGATGTACCGCCTCGGACCACGCGGCGAGCCTGACCAACGCCGACGGTGAGCGTCCTGCAAATGCCTCGATCCAACTCCAATGGGCGATGGCCGCGGCCAGGGCTTCCATCGCGTCCCCGGCGGCGTCCGGGACGAACACGGCCTGTGCCAGCGAAACCAGATTTTCCGTTTCGTCGGCCGCGGTCTGCATGGCCCGCCGGCTGGCGGTCGTGCCCAGCTGTTTGCCGTATTGAAAGCCCAGCCAAGCCGACCAAGCCTGGCTCGTGCGGGCAAGCAACTCGCGCCGGCGATCCGTCGTCATCTCGTCGAGCCTCTTGCTCGCGTACCAGCGCAGCGGCGCCGGCAACACCAGTCGCCGATCGGGGCCGATGACCAGCACCAGACTGTGCCGCAGCAGCACAGCCAGCCGCTCCTCGGCCCGCGGGCCGAACAGGCTTTCCAGCAGCACGGTCGGAATGCCGGAAGGGAACAGACCCAACCAGCAGAACAGCTCGGCGGCGTCCGGTGACTCCTGCGTCAGGGCCGAGAAGGCCAGGTTGAGGCTGGAGACCAGACGCTTGGCCCGCCATTCGGCGTCCGAACCGGACGGGACCGGAACGCCGATCAATTCGTGGGCCGTGACGGCGTCCACGGTGTCGGCTTCCAATCGCTGGCGGATCGTCCGCAGCGACAGTCCGCGTCCCACCTGGCCCGCCACCAGCATCAGCGAACGCGGGTGACCGGCCAGCAACCCGATCAGCTGCTGCAATTCGTCCGAGTCCCGTTCCTCCGGCAGCAGCCGGGCGCCCGCGGCCGACAGGAATGCCTCGCGATCGAACGGCGGCGGCAGCAGGCCCACCGGCTCGTCGCGCTCCGGAATCGATGCCGTGGGATCGCCCAGCATCTGCCGGCTGGTGAGCAGAAACCGGACCTCGGGAGCCGCCAGCAGAATCTGCTGGACCAGGTGTCGGAAGCCCGCCCGGTCGGCCGCGATCAGATCCTCGGCGTTGTCCAGGATCAGCAGCACTCGCATGTCCCGCAGGGCGCGTGCCAAGGCGTCGTCGTCCTCGATGTCGCGGAACCCAAAGGCAGCCGCCAGACGCCCCCGCAGGTCGGCCGCGCGGGTGACACCGGCCAAGCCGGTCCAGACGGCGCTGTCGGCCGGCCGCTGGTCGTCTTGTCCCAGCCGATCCACGATCGCCCGAGCCAGCTCGCTCTTGCCCGCGCCAGGCAACCCGGTGAGCGTGACGCACCGGCTGGACCGTACCAAGTCCACTCCGCGATGAAGTTCCTGCTCGCGTCCGCGGAAGTGGGGCGTCAGGTCCGGCGCGTTTTCCAGCCGCCATTGGCCCGCGGCGGGTTCCGCCTCGGCCGCCCGTTCCACAAGCACCGATTGCCCCCGCAAGGGCCGGGCATAGTACAGGGGCGCGGCCCATTGCAGATCTCCCGCGTGAAGGCTCCGCCGTGCCTCGCCCACCGCCTGGTCGAGCCGCCCGTGGGCCGTGGTGGCCAAGGCTTGCAGCAGCTGCCTGGCGATGTCCGGCGTGGTGTCCGCGCGCAACGCCGCGTGCGACCCGACCACGGCGGCCAGGTTTCCGCTGGTCAACAACGCCCGCGCCAAGCTGCCCAGCACCGCGTGGCCGCGGGCGGCATGGCAACTCCACAAAAAGGCCACTTTGACCCGCGCCTGGGCAAGCATCGACGCCACGTCGGCGGCAGGGACCGGATCGCCCGGATCGTCGGGATATTGAGGATGCCCGTCCTTGTGCAACCACAACCGGCCGGGCGAACCGTGGGCCACGATGGACAGGACATCCAGTGGATCCTGTTCGTGGCTGCGGGCCAGATCGAGCAGCGTTTGCGGTGAGGCATGCCGGACTGGTGGCTCGGCTCGAAACCGGAGCGGTTCGGCCGCCGCCTGGACGACCGCCTCGTGTCGCGCGAACAACTCGGGGGGCAGACGCGGCGCACCGTCGCCCAGCGGATTGGCCCACAACATGCCGATACGGGCCTGTGGCGACAGCTGGCAAGCTTGGCCATCCGTGCCGCGAAAACAGCGCACGACGCACCAGCCGTGCCGGCGGAAATAGAACTCGCCCGCCCGGGCCAGCAGTTCGAACGGCAGGTCGCTCAGCAGGCCCGGGCTGTCTGCCGGGAAGGAAATCTGCAAACGCACGGGACGTCTTTCGGCCGCTGACGCCGCCCGATTCAGGACGCGATCCCAAGCGACGCGGACCGGACTCGGCTGGTCGCTCAGTTCCGAAATCCGGGTGGGAAACAGCCAACTCTCCAGCCACTCGCCAAACCGCAGACCGTCCTCATGGCCCACGCCGCCCGGCTTGGAAAATTCGTCCACAAATTGCCGGGGCGAAATCTCCAACGCCGGCAGCGGCGCGTCGGGCTGGACGCGAACCGAATGGACCTGCGTGTCGGGGCACGCACCAGTGTAGTCGAACAAGGTCAGGTCATAGACCTCCCATCGCTCGTCGCTCGCCGGCAGACGCTCGAATTGCAGTTCGAGATCAAGACTGGAAGACAGCATGGCGGAAGCCTCGGGTCTGCGCTTCACACGGTGGTTCTTTCGTGGCTTGGAGCTGGTATTTTCCAGGATCAAAGTAACAAAAGCGAACCCGCCAGGCAACTCGCGGGGGCGTTTCTCTGACGGTGCTTGTCGAGAATGTTGGCAAAGTCTGACATCAGAGAAGTCCGGTGGCTCGATGGGGCGGGAGACTACCCGAGGCTGTACAGACAGACGCGATATTCCAGGTGGAACACGTTTGAAGAGAAGGAAACCGCAGTCCTGCTGCCCTCGTCGACCTGGACCGGCTGAACAATGTCGACCGTGCGCGTTCCCGACTGCGGGGATTCGTGTTTGAAGCGAGCCATCGGCAGATCGGTTCTTGATCGGTGATCGAGGAAATCGCACCGCGATGAATTGAGGCTCTTCTCAGAGTTCCCCTGCGGTCGCGTAGGGTCATCACGCCAGGCCGGGAGCTGGCGGCGGAGAAAGGCCAGTGTTTGAGGAACAAGTCCGTCCTCCGCCGATGGGCCGGATGTTAGACGGCCGGCTGCACCTGCGTGTACACTGCGCTGGCGAGCCATGATCACCATGCTTGGTCACGCAGATCGATCAGCGTGTCGTCGGCATCGCGGATGGCAGTCGAGCGAATCCAGTATCTCAACCGATCCGGCTTCACGATCAGGATGACGTTGGCATCGTAGTACCGGACCACACGCACCGTACGCAGCGAATCACGGCTTTGGTCGTAAATCAGTCGGTGCAGGGCATCCGCGCAATCTTTGCCGAGCCACGAAACGTCTGGCTTGTCGCCGAAATAGAACGGCTGCGCGATGAGCCCGTTCAGCCCGACGGCATCAGCCGCTTGCAGATTGCGATAGAGGCTGCCGAGCATCCGCACGTAGAGCGTGGAGTATTCTCGGACGTTGTCCTCGTTCGCAGCCTTTTTCAGAAGTTCCGAGTCCTGGCCCAGTCGAACGAAGTCGGCCATGTAATGGAGAACGTCTTCCTTGAGGGCTTCTTCCCAGAAGGCGAGATCAAGCTCAGATGGATCGTCGGGCATGGGCAGCCCGTCGATGTCCTGCTTGAGGATGGCAGTCGCCTTTCCGATCAGGGCCTGAGTGCCATTGACGGTGCAGCAGAACTGGTAGAAGCGTTTGCGTGTTTGCAGCGTTTCAAAAACAGCGACAAGTTCGTTGCGATCTTCCGGGGGAGCATGAATGCCGGACGAATCAAAGGTGGACGAATCAAAGGTGTCAGGAACCGAAACGTATGAGCCGTTGTCGCGGGCGTTGCTCCAGGTAGAACGCATGGGCGCCACGACAGTGTCAGGAACCGAAAAGCATGAGCCGTTGTCGCGGTAGGGACCGCCCTTTCGGGCGGCCCCCCGCACAGATCCGTACGTGAGGAACTACCTCATACGGCTTCTACCTTGGGTGCGTGACCGTGAGGCGTTAGCTGCTTCCCGTACGCCACCCAGACCGAACGACACGGAGTTTCGGCGCTGCGTCCGGTCCGTGGCCTGCTGGACGACATTCCCCTTGGTCGATCCCCTTACCTCCACAGACTCCGCGGCCACCGTCGCTCCTGGCCTTGTTCGCCTGCTTCTCAGGTACTACGAGACCGTCCGACTCCCCGAAGACGTTCATGTCGGTTGTTCGACACTCGCCTTCTCCGACCGCTCCTTGCCGCCCCACGGTACAACCGTGCGGGCCGACTCCTAGGGGGGAGAGTCGTGCTTCGGCCGAGGAGATCTTCGCTCTTCTCCCGATTCCCGTGCTGAAAGGTTCCACGCATGCGCAGGGTCTCAGACTCCGCCGCGTCGCCCGCTGACTCGCCAAAAAGCGTGAACTGACGTGTGGCCTTCCCCATGTCAGGACAAGGTCGGCACGCGGGAGTGGTGATTTCGGAGGTCAATACTTGGCCTGCGTGTACCCCTGTCCCAGCAACACCCGCGATGTTACCATCGCCAGCGCAGGACGCGGGGCCGAGACGGTTGGCTAGACCTTTCTCGTATGGCTCTTTCATCCACGCCTCTCAGCCGGTTCTGACCGGCGCTTTCCTGGCACCATTGGGAACCAGGGAGGTTGCGATGTCCACGGAAGGATTATCGTTCGAGATGTGGCTGGAGAGGGGTCGGCTGCGTCGTGAACGTCTGAGCACTCATCAGATCTCCGTTCTGGAAGCCGCATTTCGCTTCCTGGAGCACGGCGGTCGTGACTACGCGTTGCAGCCCGTCTTGGATCGGTTCAATGCTGCGAAGCATCGCCTCCCCTGGCTCGACAATCGTCTGCTCGTGCTTTCGCTTCCCGCGCCCACAGCCCGCGCTGGACCGTGGCTTTTTAACCGGCCCGAAAATCGGCCAAAACCCCATTTGGTGCTAGTTCACGTAGTGGGGAGATCAGACGATTGAGACCCCGCAGTTCGGCTTCTGTGGGCCGAGGCCGTGTCGCAACGTACTGGCCGGGTTCTAACGAATTCAGTTGCTTTTTGCCCATCCCGGCACCTTCGCATCATCGGCAGTATCGTAGCCCGGCAGAAACGGTTTGATATCCAACACCGGCGTGCCGTCGAAGGCGTCAGTTTTGTCAATTTCCACCGCGTTGTCCTTCACCGAAACTACCTTGCACAGCGTCAAGGCGATCAGGTTCGGACGGCGGGGTGAGCGGGTGGCGAAGACGCCGGTCAGTGGATTCTGCGGGTTGCCTTTGGGGTGAACTTGCAGGACAGACCGACCTTCGGGCGTGTCATTCTTGTCGAACCACCAGAAAACCAGGACGTGCGAAAAGCCTTCCAGGCCCAGCAGTCCGGGCTGGTACTGCTTGTCCAAAACGATCAACGTGCGGTTGTCGGCATTCTTGACGTAGCCGATGGGGTGGACCTTGAACTCGGTGGCGGCGGACTGCTGGGCGTCGTCTGCTGCCACGGCGTTGCCGAACGGGATTGCAGCGGCCAGGACGAAGGTGATTGCAAAGCGGATCATGGTTGGCTCCAGGTGGCTGACGGTGATTGGCACGGATCGGAAAGAGCATTGTACAACGCCCGCCCACTGAAAAGCCACATGTGCCCGCGAACCATCTCGCCGTCGATGGTGTCTACAAGCACATGGACGCCACCCACATCAAAACCAAATTCGAGAAGCTGGGAGCCAGGGCCAAAATCGGCCAGTTGCGTCGGTTGACTGCAAATCCCCTGGTCATCGACATCGGCCACGACCGGCATGGCGAGTTCTTCGACATCCAGGCCGCCGATGATGCCGATATCGAGGTGCTGGACGTGCAGCCCAAGGACCGCCACCTGCTCTTGATGGTACGCCGAACCCAGCGTCCCGGCCTGCCGGACATCAAGGACAAGCTGCTCTGCGGCCACGACGAGCGACACTGGTTCGTCGCCGGGATTCCCGAGAAGGCACCCGTCAGCAGCGTGGTGACCGCCAAGGAAGCATTGAAGCCCGATCTCGTTCGAAGCCGTGAACAGGGGAAGAAAGGCAAGCGGCAGAAGCGGCTGCGTCGGAAGACCGACGTGTTCATTCGCCAGGGCGAGTGGTTTTTCATCCCGGCCCCGGACATGCGAGTCAACGAAAAGCTGATCCTACCTCACGAGCCGATCCGCCGTGGCGGCGGCAAGCCGCACATGTGCGAGCAGTTGTATCGAGACGGCGGAACCACGGTCTACGTGTGCAGCCGCCATCCCAACGGGCTGACGGGGGACGAGTACCGGAAGTTGCTGAAGCAGAACCCGGCCGCCGCCAAGTGGGGCTGGCGGACGATGGCACGTAACCCGGTGGTCTACGTCCGAGGCAAGATCACCCACCCCGACCACGCCACGATCCGGCTGGACGGCTGGCATCGGGTCGAAATGAACACCGAGAACCGCTCCAGGGCGATGGCTTCGGTGGCCTTTCTCGACTGAAGCAATGGGGAGTCCGGTGGGACAGCACCCCACCGCCCTGCACGGGGCGGCTGGGGTGTTTTGCATTTTGGACCGGCGACGTAGGATGATGGTGACTCCATCGTCTCCCATTTCGCAAAACGACCGCCGACCTCTGCTTCGTTCGCCGACCGCTTCATGCAAACACATTTTCTCCAGCAGATTCGGGGAGGCCAACAGACTGAACTTATTGAGAATGAAATCACAATTCCAACTCGAATCTGCTGGAGAACCCGGCAACCACGTCGGTCAACCACGAGTTTCTTTCGCTGACCAACGCTCGCGGTTATTGAGCCCGGGAAGGCGGCCGGGAAAAGAAATGATCTGGACATGGACGGCGTTTTCGGCGACCACATGCTCGGGGGTAATCTATCCCAGATCGTCCCGTCCAGCCAGTATAGTCGCCAACGCGGGCCAGGTAGCAGCGGCCCAGGTGCCGATCAACACCGGGCGGGCCGTCAGCGTCCGAAGTTCTGCTCTTCAATTGGCACCGTGGTCATGGTACGCTGTTCGGATTGCCGTTCGAAGCCTGCATTTCGAGGTTACCGCCGATGGTGACGATTCTCTGGGACAACGATGGCGTGCTGGTGGACACGGAGGGGCTGCCGAGGCTACCGTCCAACCCGAAGCAACAGGGGCGTTCCAAGGTCTGCTGCCGGGTGGACAGCGAAGAGGAACTGATGCAGATCCACGACAAGGCGTTGGGGGCCGGGCTGGAAGTCCATCTGATCACGGACAGCGGCAGGACGGAATTCCACGGCCAGCCGACTC
>Ga0351871_1171_pt1 | contig 21455 bp, 17 predicted proteins | sample TotcelHFGM3001N8_FD_206786 | JGI IMG/M metagenome (GOLD analysis project Ga0351871, IMG submission 206786) | Enriched cells from coal bed in the Powder River Basin, Montana, United States - Total cells FGM rep2 HSBNCT.FGM.300.1.N8 ...
CGATTTCTTTGTCACCAAGATCGACGCGGCCACTGGGGCTTTGGTCTTCTCCACCTATTTAGGCGACACCGGCCTCGAACAGAGCAAGGGCATCGTCACGGACCGGAGGGGGACTGCTTACGTTGCCGGCAACACCCAATCGACGAATTCCCCCACCCGGAACCCTTATCAAGCCTGAAATAACTTTCTAAAAATGATTAATTAGTGCCCCTATATCATGATATAAAAGTCGAAATTTATGCAAACAATGTTGACAATAACCTTTAACAAATGTACCGTAATCCCATTCTATATTCGGTGGTAAGGATTTAACATGCGATAGTTTAGATGCTTATTTTTTTCGTTGAGGATTTATGACTACGAACGAGCCAGGTCCTCTAACTAAGTCTGCATGGTTATTGGTCAATTCCTATCTTAAGTACCTCTCGCACGATCCTACTTTTCCTCCTGTCAGCATAACACCCGCCGGACCGCAGTAAAAAAATAAAACCAAAGCCGTTGGTTTCCATCCGGGAAGGTGGCCAAAGGCTATAAGAACTCGCTGGAATAAGGCCGGCCGCTACGGTTTGAACCCAAGCCCGTCACCGCGTCCTCCGGTCATGCCTTTTACGTAGCTAAAAAGTCAACCGATTGTGGCAAACGCCCAGCAAGGAGGCTTTGAGACTCCATATCCGATAAGGTCAATGGTGTCTGCGGGAATGATTCCCGTTAACCGCATCGCGTACCTGAGCCGGGGAGTCGGACCGGCGCAGGGCAGGAGGGAGGTTGCACATGCAGGCGTGGAGAAAACGTGTCGGCGGTTTTAATCAAGTTTATCGGCTGGCCGCGATGATTATCGGCCCGGCCCTGGTCTTAAGCCTGGCCCTGCCCCAATCAGCTTCGGCCGCGGGAGTCTGGACCGCCACCGGCAACCTCAAAGTGGCCCGCTACTACCATACGGCCACTCGCCTAGTCGACGGCCGGGTGCTGGTGGCAGGCGGCTTTGGTCCGACTTACGAGCTGCAAAGCGCAGAACTCTACAACCCGGCCACCGGGGAATGGACGCTGACCGGCTCCCTCGGCGCAGTCCGCAAGCGGCACACCGCCACTCTCCTCAACAGCGGCAAGGTCCTGGTGGCGGGTGGGAATAACGACCTTAATTTTCTGAACAGCGCCCGGCTCTATGACCCGGCGTCAGAAACCTGGTCCGCCGGCGGCACCTTCACCACCGCCCGGATAGATCACACCGCCACCCTTCTGAACAACGGCAAGGTCCTGATCGCCGGGGGGTTCGACGGGAACTACCTGACCAGCGCCCAACTGTACGACCCGGCCACCAATACCTGGAGCCCCACCGGGCCTCTCAACACCCGCCGCGCCGTCCACTCGGCCACCCTGCTGGCCGACGGCCAGGTCCTGGTAGTGGGTGGTACAAATGATGAAGATTACAACCTGAGAAGCGCCGAAATCTACAACCCGACCTACGGGTCCTGGGCCAACGCCGGCCTGGTGGTCACCGGACGATATAATCACACCGCCACCCTGCTGCCCAACCATCAGGTCCTGGTAGCGGGAGGTTATAATGTATTCACCGACGAGCTGAACAGTGCCGAACTCTACGACCCCTCCTCAGGCTCGAGCACAACGGGGTCCCTTAGCGACCGCCGTACTGAGTTCACCGCCACCCTTTTGAATGACGGCCAGGTTCTGGCGGCGGGCGGGAAAGGTTATTTCCCCACCAATGACATAGCCGGCTGCGAACTCTACGACCCGGCAGCGGGGACCTGGTCCGCCACCGGTTCCCTCAATACCAGCCGCTACCGGCATACCGCCACTCTTCTTCTGGACGGCACGGTCTTGGTGGCCGGGGGGATACAGGGCACCGGTCAATATCTGGACAGCGCCGAGCTTTACGCTGCTCTCCCACCCTCGCCCTATAATCCTGGCCTAATGCTGCTCTTGTGGGATTAAGCGGGGGCGTTGCGTGGCCTTGGAATGGCATCGGCTACTTTTTATAGTTGGTTAAGGGGATTAGAGACTTCGGGAATGCTGTTTGGTTATTCTGAGAAAGGATGGATCTCGCATTGTCGGGGCGGTTCACGAACCGCCCCGACGGGAGTTGCGATCATAAAGATAGCATTACTTGTTTGACCGCAACTTGGTAATCGGCGGCAATGAATCATACCAAGATGCGCTCATAAAAGTAAAAAGGCTTCTATCCTATAGGGGCGCACCTGTGTGTGCGCCCTTGGCCCAGGGCGGACACATAGGTCCGCCCCTACAAGAAATAAATTACCTGTTTGAGCGCAAATTGGTATCACGCGTCTCCGTCACCATACCCGTATAAATGCGAGTCGTAAAATAAGAGCAGGACCTTGAGTTCATATCCGCCAAATAAAAAAGCAGGGCCAATGGCCCTGCTTTTTTGTCTCAGTAATAGGTTCGCTTACAAGCCCGGGAAGATCTTCACCGCGGTCATGGCCAGGTTGTAGAGGCAGCCCGGGAAGATGCCGATGGCCAGCACCCCGGCGGCGGTGAGGGCCACCACCGCGGTTTGGGCCGGGGAGAAGTCCACCGGACCCAGGTCGGCCTCCGCCGGCTTCATGTACATGAGCACGGTGATGCGGAGGTAGTAAAAGACCGACACCAGGGAGTTCATGACGCCGATGATGGCCAGCCAGATATAGCCGGCCTGGATGGCGGCGGAGAAGATATAGAACTTGCCCACGAAGCCCGCGGTGGGGGGAATCCCCGCCAGGGCGAACATGAACAGGGCCATGGAGGCGGCCAGGACCGGGTGCTGGGCGCCCAGGCCGGAGTAGTCGTAGATGTTGAGGTAGCTGTCCTTTTTCCGGCCCACCAGGATCACCACCCCGAAGGCCCCCAGGTTCATCAGGGTATAGGCCAGCAGGTAGTAGAGCAGGCTCATGGCGCCCAACTGGTTGGCGGCCACCATGGCCACCAGGAGGTAGCCGGCGTGGGCGATGGAGGAATAGGCCAGCATGCGTTTGATGTTGGTCTGGGAGAGGGCGACGACGTTGCCGATGGTCATGGTGGCCACGGCCAGGACCCACAGGACCATGGTCCAGTCCACCTTGATGGCCGGAAAGGCCAGGAAGAAGACCCGGGCGAAGGCGGCGAAGGCGGCGGCTTTGACGGCCACGGCCATGAAGGCGGTTATCGAAGTGGGGGCCCCTTCATAGACGTCCGGGGTCCACATGTGGAAGGGGGCCGCCGCCACCTTGAAGCCGAAGCCCACGATCATCAGACCGACGCCTAAGAGCACCAGGGGCGCCATGGCCGGGTCGGCGCCCAGGCGCAGGGGCAGGTCGTCGAGGAACAGGGTGCCTCCGGAGGCCCCATAGAGCATGGCCATACCGAAGAGGAGGAAGGCGCTGGAGAAGGACCCCAGGATGAGGTATTTCAAGGCCGCTTCATTGGAGCGCAGGTCTTCCCGGAAGAGGCCCGCCAGGACGTAGACCGCGATGGACATGATTTCGAGGCCCAGGAAGATCATGATCAGATGCGCCCCCGCGGCCATGAGCATCATGCCCACGGTGGCGAAGAGGATCAGGGCGTAGTATTCGCCCATGTTCTTGCCGTAATCTTCCAGGTACTGCCGGGAGATGAACACGGTCAGGGCCGCACCCAGGATGAAGATCAGGTAGAAGAAAAAGGCGAAGTTGTCCAGGTAGACCATGCGGGCAAAATCGGTGCCGGTGCTGCCCCAGAGGCCGATGGTCTGGAACGCCGCCACCGCCAGGCCCGCCAGGGCGACCCAGGAGAAGCAGATTTTCCGCCCTTTGGGGGAGAGGGCATCCAGCACCAGGATGAGGATGGCGGTCACCGTCAGCGTCAACCACGGCCCAATGCTGCTCAGATGGAAGCTGGGGATGATGAGGTTCATTGCGCCTCCCCCTTCAACACGTGGGATTGGGACACCTGCGTGGACTTGGCCTTTTCCATCATGGCCACGAAGTTCTCCGTCGATGCCTTGGTTTTGTCTAAAAAGGTGCTGGGATAGACCCCGATCCAGATGATGAAGAGGATCAGGGGCGCAAAGATGGCGATTTCCCGCCAGGACAGGTCCTTGAGGTCTTTGTTCTTGTCGTTGGTCACCTGGCCGAATACGACCCGCTGGAACATCCACAGCATGTAGCAGGCCGCGAAGATGACCCCGGAGGCGGCGATGACGGCGTAGAGCTTGTTGACCTGGAAGGTGCCCAGGAGGATGAGGAACTCACCCACGAAGCCGTTCAGCCCCGGCAGCCCGATGGAAGACAGGGTGACGATCATGAAGATAATGGCAAACACGGGCATGGGGGTACACAGGCCGCCGAACTCGGAGATCAGCCTGGTATGGCGCCGCTCGTAGATCGTGCCGACAATCAAAAACAAGGCCCCGGTGGACAACCCGTGGTTGATCATCTGGATGATGCCCCCCTGGACCCCCGGCATGGTGAAGGTGAATAACCCCAGCATGACGAAGCCCAGGTGGCTTACGGAGGAAAAGGCAATGAGGCGTTTCAAGTCTTTTTGCACCATGGAGACCAGGGCGCCGTAGACGATGCCGATGAGTGCCAGGATGGAAAACAGGGGCACGAAGTAGTGGGCCGCCTCGGCAAAGAGCGGCATGTTGAAGCGCAGGAAGCCGTAGGTCCCCATCTTCAGGAGCACCGCCGCCAGGATGACCGAACCCACGGTGGGCGCTTCGGTGTGGGCGTCTGGCAACCAGGTGTGGAAGGGGAACATGGGCACCTTGATGGCGAAGGCCAGGCCGAAGGCCAGGAACATCCAGAACTGCATATTGAAGGGGATGGACACCTGATACAGCTTCAGGAGGTCGAAGGTGTAAGTCCCGGTGACCTTGCCGTAGTGGAAGTAAAGGACCAAAATGGCCACCAACATCAGCAAGGAGCCGAACATGGTGAACAGGAAGAACTTGATGGCCGCATAGACCCGGCGGGCCGGGTTGCCCCAAACCCCGATGAGCAGGTACATGGGGATGAGCATCACTTCCCAGAAGACGTAGAACAGGAAGAGGTCCAGGGAGACGAAGACGCCGATCATGCCGCTCATCAGGGCCAGCAGGCAGACCATGAATTCCTTGACCCGGACTTGGATGTCGTCCCAGGTGGCCAGGACGCACAGCGGGGTGAGGAAGGTGGTGAGCATGATGAGCAGCAGGGAAAAGCCGTCGATCCCCAAGTAGTAGCTGATACCGTAAGTCGGCATCCACTCCCGCCGCTCCACGAACTGCATGGCCGCGGTCTGGCTGTTGAAATCAAACCACAGGGGCAGGGAAACCAGGAACTCCACCACGCAAATGGCCAGGGTGGTGATCTTGAGGCCCTTGTGGCGCTTCCGGTCCAGGATCAGCAGGATGCCTATCCCGACGATGGGGAGGAAAATCAGAATGGAGAGGATGGGTAGTTGCATGTGCCCCCCCTAACGTCCGATGAGATAGCCGGTGACGAGCACCGCGCCGATGAGGATGGCCAGGGCGTAACTTTGCACAAACCCGGTCTCCAGTTTTCGGAGGTGGCTGCTCAGCCAACCGACGGTAGTGGCGCTGCCGTTGACCGCGCCGTCAATAACAGTTTCATCTACGCCGTGCCACAGGAAGTCGGAGCCGTTCTTAATGGGCTCCACCACCGTGGCATCATAGATCTCGTCCATGTAGTACTTGTTATAGACCAGGTCGTAAACCACAGGAATTTTCTCAATGACCTTCTCCGGCAGTTCGGGCTTGGCGATATACATTTTGTAAGCCATATAGATACCCGCCGCGGCCACCGCCATGGAAAAGACCATCATGGTGATTTCGAACCAGGCCGGGGCGTGCACCTCGTGCACCAGGGGCGTAATGGACGGCGCCAGGAAATCCTTGAATTTATTGGCGCCTTTGATGATGGGGAAGCCCACCAGACCGCCCACCACCGACAGCCCCGCCAGGGTCATCAGGGGTATGGTCATCAGGGGCGGAGACTCATGGGGATGCACATGGTGATGGTCGAACTTTTCCTCGCCGTGGAAGGTCATGAACACCGCCCGGAACATATAGAAGGCGGTGATAAAGGCCGCCAGGGTGGCGATGCCCCAGAAGATCGTATGGCCGCTCACCAGGGAGTGAAACAGGATCTCGTCCTTGCTGAAGAAACCGGCGAAGGGGAAGATCCCGGCGATGGCCAGGGTGGCCAGGATAAAGGTCCAGTAGGTGATGGGCATATACTTCTTCAAGCCGCCCATATGGCGCATGTCTTGTTGGCCGTGCATGCCGTGGATGACGGAGCCGGAACCCAAGAACAGGAGGGCTTTAAAGAAGGCGTGGGTCATCAGATGGAAGATGCCGGAGGTAAAGGCCCCCACGCCACAGGCCAGAAACATATACCCCAACTGGCTGACGGTAGAGTAAGCCAGGACGCGCTTGATGTCGAATTGGGTGATGCCGATCGTGGCGGCGTAGATGGCGGTGAGCGCCCCCACCCCGGCCACCGCGGTCATGGAAATGGGCGACAGCACGAACATGGTGCTGCACCGGGCCACCATGAAGACGCCGGCGGTGACCATGGTGGCCGCGTGGATCAAGGCGGACACCGGGGTGGGGCCTTCCATGGCGTCAGGCAGCCAGGTGTACAGCGGTATCTGGGCCGACTTGCCGGTGGCCCCTAAGAACAGGCACAGGGTGATGGCGGTGAGGACGCCGGAGCCCATGGGGTACTTGGCGGCCAGGGGGAAGACTTCCGAGAAGTCCAGCGACCCGAAGGTCCAGAAGATCAGGAAGACGCCCAGCAGGAAGCCGAAGTCGCCGATCCGGTTGACCACGAAGGCTTTTTTGCCCGCGTCGGACGCTGACTTCTTCTCGTACCAGAACCCGATGAGCAGATAAGAACAGAGACCGACGCCTTCCCAGCCCACGAACATTAGGAGGAAGTTGTTGGCGCTCACCAGGATGAGCATGGCGAAGACGAAGAGGTTGAGGTAAGCGAAGTACCGGTAAAAACCCTCGTCATCGTGCATGTAGCCGATGGAGTAGATGTGGATGAGGGTGCTCACCCCGGAGACCACCAGCAGCATGATCAGGGATAGGGGGTCGATGAGGAAGGCCACCGAGACCTTGAAGGGCCCCGAGGCGATCCAGGTGTAGACCACCTTTTCCACCGCGTGGATCCCCTCCGGGAGTTTCAGAAACTCCAGGAAGATCGCCACGGTGACCAGGAAACTCAGGCCCACAGCTGCGGACCCGATGGTCCCCACCACTGACTTGGGCAGACTCTTACCCACCAGGCCGTTGATCAAAAAGCCGATGAGGGGAAAGAGGGGTATCAGCCAGACATAATCCATCATGGAGTTCGCCTCACCACTTGAGGATATTGAGGTTATCTACGTAAACATCGCCCCGGTTGCGGAAGATGGCCACGATCAGGGCCAGTCCCACCGCCACTTCGGCCGCGGCCACGGTCAGGACAAAGAACACGAACATCTGGCCGTCCACGGCTTTGAAGTAGTCGGCAAAGCCGATGAAGGCCAGGTTGACGGCGTTGAGCATCATTTCGATGCACATGTAAATGACCAGGGCGTTGCGCCGAATCAGGACCCCAATCACCCCCAGGGCGAACAGGGCCACGCTCAAGGCCAGGTAATATTGGACCGGGACTACCATAATCGCTCTCCGCTTGAGATTCTCACGCCATCACTTCAACTTGCTCTTCGCCAAGACCACCGCCCCGACGATGGCCACCAGGAGCAGGACCGAGGTCACTTCGAAGGGCAGCAGATAGTCGGTGAACAGGCTCCGGGCGATGGATTCGGTGTTGCCCAGGCCCGGGGCCGCTTCCTTGCCGGTGGTCAGCGCCGCCTTGGTGACGCCGTAAATCAGGATCAGCCCGGTGAAACCGGCCAGGATGATGCCCGCCAGTTTCTGGCCGATAAACGGAATCTTGGGCGCTTCTTCCGGCTGCCGGATATTCATGAGCATGATGACAAACAGGAACAGCACCATGATGGCCCCGGCGTAGACGATCACCTGGATGGCGGCGATGAATTCGGCGTGGGCCAGGAGGTAGATGCCTGCCACCGCAAAGAAGTTGACGATGAGCCAGAGGGCGCTCCTCAGGGGGTGCTTCTGAAAGACTACCAGGCCGCCGGCAATCAGGGCCACGGCGCCCAGGATGAAAAACAGGATCTGCATCCCTCGGGCCTCCTATTCCTGCCGAAATGGCTGGGGATTAGAGATCATAGCCAATCCCCCAGGCGCAGTTGCGACTTGCTCTGGGTTGCCCCCTCGATGTCGAGAATGAGCACCTGTTTGTCGTATTGGGCCAGCTCGTAAAGCCGGTTCAGCTTGATGGCCCCTTTGGGACACGCCTCCTGACAGAAGCCGCAGAAAATGCAGCGCTGCAGGTCGATGATGAAGGCCACCGGATACTTCTCGTGTTCTTCACCTTCCGCCGGCACGATTCCCTTGATGGCGTTGGACGGGCAAACCACCATGCACAGGGTGCAGGCTACACACCGCCGGCCGCCGTCGTCATTAATGGTTAGTTCCGGATGACCCCGCCAGCGCTGGGAAACTTCCCGTTTCTCTTCCGGATACTGCAAAGTGATGGGTTTGGAGAACGCCATCTTGAGGGTGGTCGCCAACCCTTTGAGCAAAGGAATAATCATGGATTAACCCTTGATAAATAAGATAACCGCCCCGGTGACCAGGATATTCACCAGGCTTAGGGGTAACAGGACCTTCCAGCCCAAGGCCATGAGCTGATCAAACCGGAAGCGGGGGAAGGTGCCTCTTACCCAGATGAAGAAGAAGACCAGTGCGAAGGTCTTGGCCATGAACCAGACGACGGGGGGCAGCAGCGGTCCCTGCCAGCCGCCCAGGAACAGGGTGGTGGCCAGCGCCGAAGCCGCGATGATGTGGGCGTATTCCCCCATCATGAACATACCCCATTTCATGGAGCTATATTCCGTCTGGTATCCGGCCACCAGCTCGTTTTCGCACTCGATGAGGTCAAACGGCGTCCGGCCGCATTCGGCCATGGCCGCGGTCATGAATATGACGAAACCCAGGGGTTGGTAAACGATAAATGGGATGGCCTTCTGGGCTTCCACGATGGAAACGGTGCTCAGGGACCCGGCCAGCATGATCACGCCGATGACCGAGAGGCCCAGGGCCAGCTCGTAACTGACCATCTGGGCGCAGAGGCGCAGGCCGCCCAACAACGAATACTTGTTGTTCGAGGCCCAGCCGCCCAGGATGGCCCCGTACACCCCCAGCGAACCCACTGCGAAGATGTACAGCAGGCCGATGTTGGTGTCGCCGATGACCCCCTGGTTCAGGGCCGCCACGGTCAGGTCGATCTTATAGCCGTAGAAGGTAATCTCCGGCGGCAGGATAGTGCCGGCGAAGGGGATGACCGCAAAGGGCAGGAAGGCCGCCGCGGCGGTGATCACCGGCGCCATGACAAAGAGATACTTGTTGGCTCCCGGCGGGGTGAAGTCCTCTTTGAACAGCAGCTTGATGGCGTCGGCCAAGGGCTGAAACAACCCCCAGGGGCCTACCCGGTTGGGGCCGTACCGCAGTTGGATGAAACCCAGGACCTTGCGTTCCAGGAGCACCGTATAGGCGACGCAGGTGAGCAAGACCCCCATGACTACGGCGATCTTGAGGACGCTGACAGCTATAACGAGGGGCAGATTCATGTTCTCAACCCTTTTGGATGGTCACGCGCACCAGGTTGGAGTTAAGGGTTAAATCGTTGGCGGCCGGGGCGGCGAAATGCTCCGGCAGGAACACCACGCCCGCAGGCACATCCGCGGTTAGTTTCACCGGCGCCGCAATTTCCCCATGGGAGGAGATCACCTTTACCACTTCTCCCGGGGTCAGCCCCAGGCTCTGGGCGTCCTCGGGATTGATCTTCAGGAGCGCCTCGCCCGTGACCGCCAGGGTGCCGCCGGGGTGATGAGTGGTGAACGACCCGGAGTGCTGCAACGATTTGCCGATGATCAGGGTAAAGGGCCGGCGGCCGGGCAGGCTGATGTCTGCCTCAAAGGGCACGAACTTCCCGCTCACCACCGCCTTGATCTTGGGGCAGGGGGCGCTGAACTTGGGCTCCAAACCGGCCCACAGGGGCATCTTTTTCGCCAGTTCCTTGAAAATCGCCTTGGGGCTAACGGCTTTCAGGGCGAACCCCATCTTGGCACCCAGCTGGCTGATGATCTGCCAGTCGGGCCGCACTCCGTTGGTGGGCAAGGCCTGATTGAGCAACCCCAGTTGGCCGGTGCTGCTGATAAAGGTGCCTTCCTGTTCGGCGTGCACCGCCACCGGCAGGACTACTGTGGCCAGCTTGGCGGTATCCGTCAGGAAAGCGTCCTGCACCACGATGAACGGCACTTTCTTGAGCAGTTTTTTAGTGCGGCTGCGATGCGGCAGCCAGCGCAGCAAGTCCCCGCCCAGCAGATACATGGCCTTGGGCGCCGCAGGGTCGTCGGCCTCCAGCAGATCCAGCGCCTCTTCCAGGGTGGCGCCGGGCTCCGTTCCTTCCACCGGCATATACCCGGGACCCATATCCGGCAGGACGCCCACTTCGCAGACGCCCCGGGAGTTGTTTTTCTCGGCCACGGGATACAGGGCGCTGCCGGGGACATCCGGCTTGCCCGCCAACAGGAACAGGTCGGCCAGGGCCAGGGCGGTCTGTTGCCCCTTGTCCTGGCTCAACAGTTCGCTGCCGAACACGATGGCCGGGGCCTTCGCCTGGGCCAGAAGCGCCGCCACTTCCTTAAGCGTTGCCTCTTCCACCCCGGTCTTGGTGGTAATTTCCTTGGGGGTGATCTTGATGCTCTCTTTGAACTCATCGAGTGCATCGGCCTTGATGGCCGGGACCCAATCGGGGTTGTCGGCCAGGAAAAACTTGATCAGCCCGGCGATGAGGACCCGTTCGCTCCCGGGCTTATACCGGACGGACAGGTCGGCGTACCGGTCGAACTTGGTCTTGCGGATATTGGCCATCACCAGCCGGAAGTTCGGGTTCTCCTTGGCTTCCATGAGCTTCCAGCCCAGGGGGGGGCTCTCCGGGGTGACGTCCGTGCCCACCACCAGGACCAGGTCGGCCTGGGAGAGGTCCGCCAGTTTCCCCAGCACAAAGGGGAAGCCGCTGCCGGTGGCCGCTTCTTTAACCACCAGCGGCGAGTTGTAGGCCGGGACCAGGGCGCTGCCGGTCTCGACGCCTTCTACCTTGGGAGTTCCGAAAACCTCGGCCATGGCCTTGATGGCCCGGACATAGTTATAACGGCCCGGGTTGTCCAACTGGTTGGTGGCCAGACCCTCACGGAAGAATTTCTGGAAGATGTAGTTGGCTTCGTTGGTGGCCCGGGGCGAGCCGATGCCGTATACGGCCTTGGCGCCGCCGGTCTCCACGGTTTCCTTCAATTTGGCGGCCACCAGGTCCAGGGCCTCATCCCAGGAGGCTTCCCGGAACTTGCCGCCTTCTTTGATCAGCGGGGTCTTAAGACGGTCGTCGGCTTCCACCACCGGCCAGCCGAACCGGCCCCGGCCGCAGAGCAGCACGGAATCTTCGTTCAGCACCCGCATGATCTTGCCGTCTTTGGTGTGCACCTGGTAGGTGCAGCCGCCGCCGCAGAAGGGGCAGGCCATTTCGGTCTTGTCCACTTCCCAGGACCGGGCCCGGTACTTGAACTGTTTGTTGATCAGGGCTCCCACCGGGCAGATGTCGATGCAGGAGCCGCAGAACTCGCAGTCCAGGGGCTGGGCGCCGCTGGCCAGTTCGGTGAAATAGCCCCGTAGCGTAAAGTTGATGGCCATGGCCCCCACCCGGTCCCGGCAGACCCGCACACAGCGGCCGCAGGTGACACAGCGGTCCGGGTGGCGCTCCACCATCTGGGAGACGTAGTCCGGATTGGGCGGTAGTTTGACCGCATCCAGATCCACGGTGGGAACGGCCAGGGCGTGGGTCAGGTCCTGGAGTTCGCATTCCCCGCCCTTGTCGCAGATGGGGCACTCCAGGGCGTGGTTGATGAGCACCAGCTTCATCAACTCCTGGCGCAGGGCGGCCAGCCGGGGCGTTTCCGTCACCACCTCCATGCCTTCGGTGACGGTGGTGGCGCAGGCCGGGATAGGCCGGGGCGGCCCGGGTTTGACGTCCACCACGCAGATGCGGCAGCTGCCGATGGGTTTCAAGGCCGGATGGTAGCAAAGGAAGGGGATGAAAATCCCGTTTTCTTTAGCCACTTCCAGGATGGTCGAGCCCGGTTTCGCCTGAATGGCCCGTCCGTCGATGGTCAGATTAACCATAAGTTTTTCCCGTTGATTTAACTCAATTTCAAGTGGTTGCCTTGCCTGATCGTATGCTTGGTCGAGGCAGAGTTACTTTAACACCTTAACAATACCTTTTCCCGGTCTGGCATCGATGATCTTCAATCCCTTCAATTCGGTATTTTCGGTTATAACTTTTGCCTCTCCTGTTACCTCAAGTTGCTTCCCCAGCATTTTATCAACAGATTGATTTCTTTTGTTTTTGTTTACATCTAAATAGAGAGCAACCGTTTTTCCACCTTCAACTTCAAGAACATAAGGATAAGCGTCATGCTCGTAATATGCCAATTTCCCGGTGATCGTTTCCGTATCGGCTAAACAACATAAAGAGGAACCCAGAAGTATACCGGCAAGAAGCAATATTATTATCAGAGTGTGTTTCTTCATTGCGTTGTCATGGGTATAGGGTGCGCCGGGCGCACCCTGGGATTTTTACCTGTCCACGTCCGCCAACACGATGTCCATGGTGCCGATCATCGCGATCATGTCCGACAGCAGTCTCCCCCGGCAGAGCTTGTCCAGGGAGCCCAGCACCACGAAAGACGGGGTTCTGACTTTGACCCGGAGGGGCTGGGGCCCGCCGTCGCTGACGATATAAAACCCCATCTCGCCCTTGGGGGCCTCGATGCATTGGTAGACTTCGCCCTTAGGCGGCGTGATGCCCTCCTGGATCAGCTTGAAGTGGTTGATCAGGCTGGCGATGTCGCTGTAGACCATCTCCTTGGGGGGCAGGCTGATTCGCGGGTCGGCGACCTTGATGTCCCCGGGCTCGGTCTTGGCGATCTTTTCCAGGGCCTGCTTGACGATGCGGTTGCTCTGGAGCATTTCGGCCATCCGCACCAGGTACCGGGAGTAGGTGTCGCCCTGGCTGTTCCCCAACGGCACCTCAAATTCAAACTCGTCGTAGCTGGAGTACGGGTTGTCCCGCCTGAGGTCCCAATCCACCCCGGAGCCCCGGGCCATGGGGCCGGACCAGCCCCAATCCAGGGCGTCGGCGGCGCTCATGGTGCCTACGCCCACGGTGCGCTGTTTCCAAATGACGTTTTGGGTCAGGAGGGTGTCGTAATCCTGCCAGTTTCTATCGAATTCTTTGGCGAACTCCCAGGCCGCGGCCATGAAGCCCTCGGGCAGGTCTGCGGCCAGACCGCCGATGCGGAAATAGAGCGGGAACATCCTGGCCCCGGAGACCATTTCGCACAGGTCCATGATCTTTTCCCGCTCACGGAAGGCGTAAAACAGCGGGGTCATGGCCCCCAGGTCGTGGCCGTGGGTCCCCAGCCAGAAGAGGTGGGAGGCGATCCGGGTCAACTCCACGATCAGCACCCGGATATACTGGGCCCGCTTGGGGACCTCGACGCCCAGCAGCTTTTCCACCGCCAGGCAGAAGCCGAAGTTGTTCACTTCCCCGGCCAGGTAGTCCACCCGGTTCATCAGGGGCAGGCACCGGTGATAGGTGCGGTACTCGCACATCTTCTCGATGCCGCGATGGAGGTAACCGATGTCCGGGTCGGCGCTGTTGATGAGCTCGCCGTCCAGTTCCACCAGGACCCGAAGGACCCCGTGGGTGCTGGGGTGGGACGGCCCCACGTTCAGCAGCATGGTTTCGGTGCGTTTCATGGTTTCGATCTGATTCATCTGACATCCCGTGTAGCCGCAGGCTTTAGCCTGCGTTGGGTTATATATCTGTGAAGCGGCGCAGGCTAAAGCCTGCGGCCGAAAACTTATTGTCCCCGTAAGGGATAATCCTTCCTCTGGGGATGTCCCACCCAGTCACCGGGCATGAGGATGCGCCTGAGGTCCGGGTGCCCCTTGAAGCGGATGCCCATCATGTCATAGGCCTCGCGTTCGTGCCAGTTGGCCGTGGACCATACCTTGGCCACCGAGTCGATGGCCGGGGCCTGGTCATCCGCCAGCCGCACCTTCAAGGTGATGCGGTCGTGGTGCTTGTGGCTGTAAAGGGCATAGACCACGCCGAACCGGGGGCTGGCAGGGGAATAATCCATCCCGGCGATCATGGACAGGTACTTGAAGCCGGTGTCATGGCCGTCTTTGAGGGCGGTGCAGATGTCCACAATACGTTCCGGCTTGACCTCGATGGTGGTGTCACCCCGGAATTCCACTACCTCCACCACCTCGTCGGGAAACTTTTCTTCCAGCAGGGCCACCGCTTTGTTCATGCCGCCACCTCCCGCCGGGCCTGCAGGCTCTCTTTATACTTCTGGCTCAGGAAGGGATCTTTCAAGATTTGCTCATGGAGCTTTAAGATGCCGTACAGCAGACCTTCGGGCCGGGGCGGGCAGCCGGGCACGTAAACGTCCACCGGCAGGTACTTGTCGATGCCCTGGACCACGGCGTAGGAGTCGAAAATCCCCCCGGAGGTGGCGCAGGCGCCCATGGCGATGACCCACTTGGGTTCGCTCATCTGGTCGTAGACCCGCTGGATGGCCGGCATCATCTTCTTGACCACGGTGCCGGCGATGATGATCACGTCCGCCTGGCGGGGCGAGGCCCGGAAGGCCTCCATGCCGAAGCGGGCGATGTCCCAGCGGTTGGCCGCGGTGCAGATCATCTCGATGGCGCAGCAGGCCAGCCCGAAGGTGGCGGGCCAGAGGCTGTTCTTGCGGCCCCAGTCCACCAGCTTTTCCAGGGTGGTGGTTAAAACGTTATATCCGAGGTGTTCTTCGATTCCCATTCCAGCACTCCAAAAAGCGGTTTTTGGTTTTTGGTTTTTGGTTTTTCGTTATGGTTCTTATTGAGGCCGACTTGAATCGATTTGCCGAACTCCTTTTACCAAAAACTAAAAACCAAAAACTAAAAACTGTTTCATTCCCATTCCAGGGCGCCCTTGCCCCAGACGTACACCAGGCCCACCGCGATGATGCCGATGAACACCAGCATCTCCACGAACCCGAACCAGCCCAGGGGCTTGAACACCACCGCCCAGGGGTAGAGGAAAATGGCTTCAATGTCGAACACGATGAAGAACATGGCGATGACGTAGAAGCGCACCGTGTAACGGCTGCGGGCGTCGCCGATGGGGTCCATGCCGCACTCATACGGCATATCTTTGCTGGCGAAGTGCTTCTTCTTGCCCAGCAACTCGGACAGGACCACGATCACGGCCACCAGTCCGACAGCGATTAAGATGAAGATTAATACCGGCACATAGTTGATCAGCATAAGTCAATCCTTAGCAGCGCTGATTTGATTGCTGAATTTTTCCTCTCGCCGTTCCCCGTTGCCGGTGGGGAGCGAACTCAAAAAGTGCCCCTAAAGCGCCGCGGCCCCGGCTGCCGCCACCGCCTGGTCATTCTCCACGCTGCTGCCGCTCACCCCGATGGCGCCGATGACGGTGTCGCCGTCTTTGAGGGGAATGCCTCCGGGAAAAATGATGAGGCGTCCGTCATTGCTGGCGTGGATGCCATAGAGGGGCTGCCCCGGCTGGCACAGGGGCGCCAGGGTCTTGGTCTCCATATCGAAGGCCCTGGCGGTGTAAGCCTTGTTCATGGAGATGTTGATGGAACCCAGCCAGGCCCCGTCCAGGCGCTGAAAGGCCACCAGATTGTTGCCTTCATCCACCACGGCGATATTCATGGCGACCTTGAGCTCCGCAACCTTCCGTTTCGCGGCCTCGATGATCCGTAAGGCCGTGACCAGGTCTATTTTCTTCGCCATGCCATGCACCTTTGTTTCTCGTCCCCAAGTTGCACTTGGGGACGGGCGTTTACCCAAGATCAGTCATGTAGGGTGGGCATTGCCCACCGATTTTCTGAATCTACAGTTCCAGCGAAATGTACTCCGCCTGACTTTTCATAAACCGGTATCGGGATATTGTCCTCCCGCATACCTTCCAGGTGCATTTTAATGGCTTCGCCCATCCGCTGCTTTACTTCTTCAATAGTTTTCCCGGTGGCGATACAGCCGGGTAGATCAGGGCAGTAGGCGGAAAAATTGCCAGCGGCCTGTTCAATTACTATTAAGAATTTTTCCAAAGCTTTTGGTTTTGGTGGCACCGGCATCTTGCCGGTGCATTTGCACAGGCTGGAAGCCTGTGCTACCAATTATTTCCTTAATGCGAATGCTCCTCCGCCTTGCACACTCCCAGGGGGCAGTTGCCCGCCAGGTGGGCGTCGTATTCATCTTTGAAGCGCTCCATGGTGGTCTTGAGGAAGGAATACGGGCTCCACCCCAGGGCGCAGTTGGCCGAATCCACCATGGTCTGGGCCAGGGTCAGCATCCGGTCCAGGTCGGCCTGGACGGCTTTGCCCGCCGCCACCTTGCACATCATTTCGTAGAGCACCCGGGTGCCCCGGCGGCAGGGGAGGCAGAAGCCGCAGGACTCGTGCTGGAAGAAATACAATAGGCATTTGACCACGTCGATGACACAGACGGTGTCGTCCAGCACCAGCATGGTGCCGGAGCCCACGCCCCCACCTATCTTGCTCATGGCCGCATATTCCAGCGGCGTGTTGAGATGCTCGGGAGTGATGAAGCCGCAGGCCGCCCCGCCCGGTTGCACCGCTTTGATCTGTTTGCCTTGCCGGCATCCCCCGCCGATCTGGTCGATCAGGGTGGACAGGGGCATGCCCATGTTGGCCTCCACGACGCCGGGGGTATTTACGTGCCCCACCACCTGGAAGATCTTGGTCCCCTTGGAATCTTCGGTGCCCTTGGCCTTATACCAGTCGGCGCCCTGGTTGATGATGCTCGTCACACTGGCCCAGGACTCCACGTTGTTGACGATGGTGGGCTTGTACCATACCCCCACCTGGCCGGGAAAAGGCGGCTTAACCCGGGGGTTGCCCCGCTCGCCCTGGATGGATTCGATGAGTGCGGTTTCTTCGCCGCAGACATAGGAGCCGCCGCCGGTCTGAACCTGGATGTGGAAGGAAAAGCCGCTGCCCAAGATGTTGTCGCCCAGGAGGTTCTTGGCCACGGCCGCGTCAATGGCGTTCTGCAGGCGGTGCATGGAGAGGTAGTATTCACCCCGGCAATAGATATAACCGACGCTGGCTCCTATGGCGTAGCCGCCGATGGCCATGCCTTCCAGGACCCGGTGCGGGTCCCCTTCCATGAGATAGCGGTCCTTGATGGTGCCCGGCTCCCCTTCGTCGGCGTTGCAGACGATATATTTCGGGAAGATGGGGCTGGGCCGGGTGAAGGACCATTTCAGGCCGGTGGGGAAGCCGGCCCCGCCCCGGCCTCTCAGGCCCGATTCCTTGACCTCGTTGACCACCTCTTCCGGGGTTTTCTCCAGGGCCTTTTTCAGCCCCTCATAACCCCCCCGGGCCAGGTATTCGTCCAGGCTCATGGGGTCAATCTGGTCCACATTCTGGAATAGACTTACCTCATCGGGACTCGGGGGATAGTCGCTCAGGGCATTGGTGGTGCGGGGAAGCTGCCTGAAATCCGGGGCCTTGCCCGCCCGGTAGTCGGCTAGAATATTTTTCACCCGCTCCGGAGTCAGGCGGCCGTGCACCACCTCGTTGATCTGCATGGCCGGGGAGACCTCGCAGACCCCCAGGCAGGCGGTGTGCTCCAGGGTGAAGAGGCCGTCGGCGGTGGTTTCCCCCACCTTGATGCCCAACTCCGTCTGGAGCATCTCCGCCAAATTTACCGCCCCCATGATGTGGCAGGGGGGCGACTCGCACAGGCGGATGATGTACTTCCCCCGGGGCGTCGGCGAGAACATGGTGTAAAAGCTCATGACGCCGTAAAGGTAGGGGTAGGGAATATCCAGCCCTTCGGCCAGCAGCTTCAAGGCCTCCAGGGGCAGCCAGTTGCCGCAAATGCCCTGAACCGCATGCAAGGCGGGCATGACCCCCCCTTTGACGGCCTTATAATGACTGACGGCAGCCTGGATGGCGGCTAGTTGCTCGGGGCTCAACGTGGCGCTGACGGGGGTTTTGATCTCCATCGTTATCGATCCATAGACTTGGTCTTTGTGAAAATTTTCTTTATTACTCGGAATTTTTATTACCAATCCCCCCGGCTGTCAAGTCTTTTTTCAGTTTTTTGGCTGGTTCGGAGGCCAGGGAAAGAGAGATCAGGAATAACCGCCGGGTTTTCTCTGGCGCACAAGCAAGTTAGCTTGAGCCGGTTTTGTTCCTGGTCTTGCCTGACCGTTAGGATTGTTAAATCGTTCCCCGGCTACTGCGAAAAGTTTCCGTAGTCTCCCAGGCGCCAATTGATGACCGGAAATGGTGCGCAGTGCCCGCCACGGTAACTGCGAGGCGCCGAGAGGCTTCTCAACTAAAGTCCCAATGTTCAGGGGCGGCTTGGGAACCGCCCCCTACGGCGGGTGTGACCATAAAGCCAGAATTACCTCTACGACGGCAACTTGGTATTACGCACCATAGTCTTCGGATGGCGCCTGGTGCACCGGCCCGCTTGACCCCCCGCTAAGAACCGGTTATGCTTCGAAATAACGGCTCGGTCCTGAGGCCGCCGCCAAACCGTCAGGCCCGAATAACCCCAGATCAGCCCAGCCGGGAAAGACTGGAGGCGATCACCAAACGATGGATAACCAGCCGTCTGCCGATGCCGTAGGACGGCCGCAGCCCCGGCCGGATGGGCAGCCCCGGGATGCCTATGGCCGCTTGCTCGTTTGCCTCGATACCAGTCCGGCCGCCGGGCAGTTGGTGCGGTCCGCCGGGCGCATCGCCGAAGCCGCCCGGGTTGATTGGTTTGCGGTCTACGTGGAAACCCCTGACGATCACCCCACCTTCGAAGACCAGGAGCGCATCGCCAAAACCATGCGGCTGGCGGCCCAGTTGGGCGGTCAGACGGTCATGCTCTCCGGTTTCAGCCTCCGGGACACCATCCTGGATTTTGTCCGGGAACAAGGGGTCACGAAAATCGTCCTGGCACAAATTCGCCAGCCGGGTTGGCGCCGGCTGCTCTCCGGCACTCTGGCCGACCAGCTACGCCGGCGCGCCAAGGATCTCGATTTCTATCTGATTGCGGCTGGCGGCCAGGAACCCCAACGCCGGCCTGCTCCCCGGCGGGACGTGTGGCTCCTGGTGCGGGACTACGGGTTGGCCGCCGCCGGGGTGGGGCTGTGCACCGGTGTGGCCTTTGTCTTATATCCCTCCCTGGCCCTCACCAACCTGGTGATGATCTATTTGCTTACCGTGGTGATCATTGCCGCGGTTCTGGACCAGGGCCCGTCAATCTTTGCCTCCCTTGTGGGGGTGGCCGTCTTCGCCTATCTTTTTGTGCCCGACTACTACTCGTTTTCCCTGGCCCATACGGAATATGCCATCACCCTGGCGGTGATGTTCATTGTCAGCATCCTGATCAGCCGGCTCACCTCTCGCATTCGCTATCAGGCCAGGGCGGCCGGCCAACAGGAGCGCCAAACCGCGGCCCTCTATGATATGAGCCGCAACCTCACCACTAAACTGAGCCTGCCTGATTTGTTGCAGGAGGCTATCGAGCAGATCTCCCGGACGTTTGACAGTCAGGTGGCCATTCTCATGCCCGATGGGGCCGGAAACCTGCACCTCAGTGCCGGCAAGGCCTTTCCCGATGATTACGGCAGTGAGATGCTGGTGGCCAATTGGGTCTACCGGTACGGACATTTCGCCGGTTTGGGGACCAAGACGCTTCCCAATGCCAGGGGTTTTTACCTGCCGCTGCGCGCCTCCCAAGAACTGATCGGGGTTTTGAGGCTGGAGCCCACCCTACCCAATAAGGTGATTGAACTCAAGTCGCTGCGCTTCCTGGAGGCGCTGGGGTCTCAGGTGGCCCTGGCCATTGAGCGGGAGCATCTGCATCAGCAGACCCACCAGACCCAGGTTCAGATTGAAGCCGAGCGGTTACGCAACGCCCTGCTCAGTTCCGTATCCCACGATCTCAGGACCCCGCTGACCGTCATCGCCGGTTCGGCCAGCAGTTTGCTGGAGGGGGAAAGCAGCCTGGATTCCCCGACCAAGGCTGAGCTGACCCAAACAATCTATGACGAAGCCAACCGCCTGGACCGCCTGGTGCACAATCTCCTGGAGATGAGCCGGCTGCAATCCGGCCAGACCAAGCTCAATTGCGAATGGCACGTTATGGAAGAAGTGGTGGGATGCGCCCTGGGGCAGTTGGAGGCCCAGTTGCAGAATCACCCGGTGGTCATTCATCTGCCCGCCGATCTCCCCATGGTGCGCATTGACGCTCTGCTCATGGAGCGGGTCTTTATCAACCTGCTGGAAAATGCTATCAAATATACCCCGGAGCAGACGAAGGTTACGGTTTCGGGGTGGATCACCGGCCAGGACCTCTTGTTGGAGGTGGCGGACCGGGGTCCGGGTCTGGTCCCGGGAGATGAGGAACTCGTGTTTGAGAAATTCTACCAGGCTTCCTCGGGCAGCGCCCGGGGGGTCGGGTTGGGTTTAACCATCTGCCGCAGCATTATCGAGGCTCATAGGGGGCACATCTGGGCTGCCAACCGGCCCGGCGGCGGCGCCACCTTCAGGTTTACCCTGCCCCTGGAGGAAGGGGCGCCTTTACTGGACAAGCACCTGCCCGAGATGGAGAAGGGCCAACTGGATGAACCCGCGCGTTCTGTTAATTGAAGATGATCCCCGCATCCGCCGCTTCTTAAGGGCTTCACTGCCTACCCAGGGCTATGAACTGCTGGAGGCCGGAACCGGGCATGAGGGCCTGTCACTGGCGGCCTCCCAGGTTCCGGACATTATCCTCCTGGACCTGGGGCTGCCTGACATGGAAGGGATCGAGGTTATCCGCCGTCTGCGGGAATGGTCGCACACCCCTATCATTATTCTGTCGGCCCGGGGACAGGAGCGGGACAAGGTGGTTAATCTGGACGCCGGCGCCGACGATTATCTAACCAAACCTTTCGGGGTGGGGGAATTGCTGGCCCGGATCCGGGCGGCGCTGCGCCGCACCGGGGCCGGGGAGGAAGGTAAAACCGCCGATATCTTCACCCTGGACAAACTGCGGGTGGATTTTGACCGCCGCCAGGTATTCCGGGGCGAAGAGGAAATCCGCCTTACCCCCATCGAGTACAAACTTCTGTCAGTGCTCATCCGGCACCAGGGCAAGGTGGTCACCCACCGTCAGTTGCTCAAAGAGGTCTGGGGGCCGTCCTCCGTGGAGCAGCATCCTTACCTGCGGATCTTTATCCTCAATCTGC
>Ga0351871_1173_pt1 | contig 21371 bp, 19 predicted proteins | sample TotcelHFGM3001N8_FD_206786 | JGI IMG/M metagenome (GOLD analysis project Ga0351871, IMG submission 206786) | Enriched cells from coal bed in the Powder River Basin, Montana, United States - Total cells FGM rep2 HSBNCT.FGM.300.1.N8 ...
AGGAAGCCATTCAGGCCCACTTAAAGCTCCCCCCGGGCTACAACCTCCTGTGGAGCGGCCAGTTCGAGTACATGGAACGGGCCCGGGAGCGGCTCCAGGTGGTGGTTCCCATCACCCTGGTGCTGGTTATCCTCCTCCTTTACCTGAGCACTCAATCCCTGGTCAAGGTCTGCATCATCCTGATGGCCATCCCGTTCTCCCTGATCGGGGCCATCTGGCTGCTTTATCTGCTGGAATACAATCTCAGCGTCGGGGTGTTCGTGGGGATCATCGCCCTGGCGGGCCTGGATGCCGAAACCGGGGCTATCATGCTGTTATATTTGGATATTGCCCACGATGAACGCAAAGCCCAAGGAAAACTGAACACCTATGAAGACCTGAAAGAAGTAGTGATGCACGGCGCGGTCCAGCGCTTGCGCCCCAAACTCATGACGATTTTAGCCAATATTTTTGGTCTGTTACCGGTCATGTGGGCCACCGGCGCCGGCTCCGAAGTTGCTAAGCGCATCGCCGCTCCCCTGGTGGGTGGGGTCACCACGTCTTTCCTCCTGGAACTGCTCATCTATCCGGCCATCTATCTGCTGTGGAAATGGCACTTTGAAGTGAAGCGGCAAAAAGTCCCTCATCAGTGATAAACAAGCAATGCGCTTGACCGGAATTTTTTTCTCCTTATCTTAAAACCAATATCGCCTGAGTATATGTGCTTATGGGTTACCGGCGGCTGATATGGTTTACCCTGGCAGGAACAATCGCAGGCTATCTGCTGATGCACCCTTTCGCCATGCTGGCCTATGTCTTGGGTCCCCAATATTCCATTCCAGCCTTGGATTACACCCTATGGGGGCGCCAGGTGCACCTGGCTTTCAGCCCCGAAATGGCGGCCATGGGCGGGGCCTTTGCCTTTATGGGGGGAATTACCGGTTTTTGCCTCGGGGCCTGGTCCCTCCAAAAAGAGCGGTGGTTGGCGGAGAAACTGGAATCAGAGCGGCGGTTGGCCGCTCTGGAAACCCTGGGGGATTTAATGGTAACGCTGGCCCACCATATCCGCAACTCCAATATGGTGATCGGAGGGTTCAGCTCTCATTTATTGAAGAACATTACCGATGTCGATTTTGCCCATAAACTGCAAATGATCCAGCAGGCCTCTCGGGAAATCGAGGCGGTGGTCAACTCGCTTCAAAATCTAACCGAAATCAGCACGGTTCAATATGCCACCGAGGGGCAGGCCAGGATGATCGACCTGAAAAAGGAACTGGAGGCTCATTTATCCGGAGATGCGACCAAGGAGCAGCATGAACCCTGAAGAAATCAGGCCGGAAGTCTTGGAGGCGCCGATTCGCAGAGAAAGAACCTGGTTCTATCCCTGGATAGGTCTGCTGTTCGGCGTGACTCTCGGCATCTTAATCGGCCATCCGCTCTCCATGCTGGTGCACGACTTTTACAACTTCATCAATTCAGGGACCCCTTTAGATTTTTCCGGAGCCTTCTTTCATAGCTTCCACTGGCATATGTGGCCCATGATGCTTATCTTCGGGGTGTTCGGAGGCATAGTTTGGGGTTTTATCGGCTTCATTTTCCAACGTCTCAGGGAGAGTCGCTTACGCCTGGACACCTTACACCAGGAGTTCGAGCTTCAGGTGGCCACGTTAAGGCATCACTACAAAAACCTGGCCATAGGTATCCATGGCTTTTCAAGTCGCATCAAGAAGAAACTGGGGCATCTGGATGAGACTTTACATGATTGTCTGATCCAAGGCGACTGTCCCACCTATGAGCGATTGCATCCGCAACTTGAATCTTTAAATAATAATTTGGCCATCCTCGAAGCAGCCGCCCAACGGTTGACACTTACCCTCGAACAAGAGCTTCTCTTTTTAAAAGCTCTTACTTCAAGTGTATTACCCTCAGTTTCCAGGGATTTTTACCCCTTCCTGATTCATTGCGTTGACGACCTTTTAGGATTGCGCTTCCGAGAAAAGGAGATTAGGGTCGAAATCAATGGTCACCCATTGAAAAATTGCCAAGATTCGCTGGCTTTTCCATTCGAGCCCCATACCATGGAGGTTATCTTACAGAATGTCCTGGCCAACGCTATGCGATACGGCGACCATCTATACTTGAAGGTTAAGGATGGGGGTGACCGTTTGCGAGTCGAGGTCCGGGATAACGGTCCTGGCACAGATATCCAGGAGCTTAAACGCCATCTCGTAACCTCCTGGGAACAACGGGAGGCCGAAAGCACCCATTTGGGTCTGAGGGTGAGCATCCACTTATTAGCGAAAATTGGCGGACGCCTGTTAGCCTGGAGCCGGCCAGGGGCGGGCGCTATTTTCATCATCGAGTTCCCTCAGCACTTCCCAAAAACTGCTTAATTATGGACAGGCTCTGACAAGTTAGCACGCTTGGCGCCGGGAAGATGGGCAAGACATATCCTCATAACACCGTGAAATACATTTCCGAAGGACAGGCCAGGATGATTGACCTGAAAACGGAACGGAAACCCCCTCTGGCTGCCAAGACAATCAAGGAGTAGTATGAATCCTGAGCAGTGCGAGCCGATCCGAAAAGAGAAAACCTGGGTATATCCCTGGATCGGCATCCTGTTTGGCATCGCGGTGGGAATCTTCATCGGCCACCCGCTTTCGATGCTGGCCCATGATTTTTACAATTCTCTTGGTTCGGGCGCTCCGTTGGATATAAGTGGCGCCTTCTTCCACAGCTTTCATTGGCATATGTGGCCTATGACCCTCATCTTCGCCGGGTTTGGCGCGATAGTTTGGGGTTTCATAGGCTTCATTTTACAGCGCCTCAGAGAGAGCCGCTTACGCTTGGACGCGGCGAACCGGCAACTTCTGAAACAGACCAGGTACCTCAATACCTACCTGACGGTTAGCTCCATGGTCGCCCAATGCCTGGACCCTCCCGAACTCCTGGAGGCTGTGTTGAACGTTATAATGGAAACCGTGTCTGCGGAGGAAGCCTCCGTTCTTCTCCTGGACGAGGATCAGACGAACTTCCGATTCTATAACATCGAGGGCCCTGCCAAGCAGTGCCTCATGTCCGCGACCTTCCCCGCCGATAAGGGTATCGCAGGTTCCATCCTGCAAAACCAGCGGTCCGAGGTCGTCAACGATGTCCATAACGACCCACGATTCTTCAGCAGGTTCGACTCCGAATATGGCCTTGTTACAAAAAACCTCATCGCCATTCCTCTCACCGCGGGTGAGGAAAAGATCGGTGTGATGGAAGTCCTTAATAAATCCGGTGGCGAGCCCTTCACGGAAGAAGAGCGCCTCCTGCTGGACTCCATCGCCGAAGAAATCGCCTTTGCCATTCGGAACGCCAGGATTTTCGAATACGTCGTTAACAGCTATTGCAAGCAGCGCCAGGGAGAATCATCATGCAAAGGCTGCAAAAGGCCCTTGCGGTCATGGACTCCTTGTGTAAAATATTTAGAAAAAAGCCTGTAGGACGACGGCGCGACCGAAGGCCGAAGGCTATTAAGGAAGAGGACCACAAATGAAAAAGATTAAGGGATTTATGGTGATCGCCCTGGCCCTGGCCCTGGCCGGGCCGGCGCTGGCCCAGACCCGTCCCGGCGGCGGCATGGGGACCGGTATGGGCCCCCTGGTTTACAACCCTCAGACCATTGCCACGGTCACGGGCACGGTGGAAAAACTGGCCGATCTGCCCAGCCTGGGGCGGGGCGGCGGCAAGGGGATGCAGCATCGCGGTGCGCTCCTCAAGACCGATCAGGGTAGCCTCATGGTGGACCTGGCTCCTGCCTGGTTTCTGAACGAGAAAAAGGTTGTGGTTGAGGCCGGGGACACGGTTTCGGCCACCGGTTCCAAGGTGACCCTGGACGGCCAGCCGGGCTTGATCGCCCGGGAGGTTACGGTGAATGGCACGACCCTGAAACTCCGGGACGAGCAGGGGGTTCCGGTGTGGCAGGGGGCGGGTCGCGGTGGCGGCATGGGCCAGGGTATGAAGCCCGGCGGCGGCATTGGACAGGGTCCGCCACCCAGGTAGCAGGCCCCGAACCGGCGCCCAGCCAACCGGCCATCTATGCCCTTTGGGGCGACCTTTACATTGTGCCGTTAATGCTTATGGTTTAATTGCCGGCGGGAGGGGTCCGATTCTGAGGCCCCTTCCGGACCAGTCCGCCGGCAAGATGCGGCCTGAACAGAGGAGGAGTGCGGCATAATGCAGCGAGTTTGGAGAGCAAGAGGATTGTGGCTGTTGGTGGCGGTGGCGCTGCTGAGCGGATGCGCCGACGGAGGGGCCTACCGGAACGGGTCGGCTGATCCCTACATCAGCCCGCTCCCGCCCGCCCTGCGCAACACTGACCCGGCCCTGAGGCAATGGTACACCGCGCCCTATTTCAATCCTTACGAAAGTCCGTAACTCCCGGTTACGGGGCGGGGCGGAGGATCAGGGGCAGGGTCCGAAGTATCCTTAAGCCGCCAGGATAGGCGAAAGATAGGTGCTCCCCCGCCTGAGGCCCCCAAAAAATGCTACCGGTAAAAAAAACCTATACCCGTGCGGGGATGGAGGGAAACCTCCTTCGGTAATATTCTGAACCGGGCCACGGGACGTTACCGCTCCTCTGGCAGGAAGGCTACGTGATGTCTGCATTGATCCCCGGTAATTTACGCACCACCGCCATGGCCATCCTGCCCCACGAACAGGTGGAGCCGGCCCTGAAACTGGCGCTCTCCCTGGACATCCCCTTCTGGCCGCAACTGCCCCACCTGAGCTATTACGAAGACATGTACGTTCAGGCCGCGGAGCATTTCCCCGGCATCCTGCTCTTCCCGGATGAAAACCGTATCCGGTTCGATACGGGAAAATTTATGGAGGGTCTGCCCGAGCTCCTGTCGCATTGGGACGATCTGGACTATTTCGACATCTCGCCTCCATATTCCGTGGTCTATCACCGCTTCCTGGAAATGGACTTGAGCGGCTATGTCGCCATCCGGGGGCAGTTGGAAGGCCCCATCAGCTTCGGGTTGAAGATCCTGGATGAAAACGACCGGCCGCTGATCTTTAATGACGACGTGCGGCCCACCCTGATGGATTTTATGGCCCGGCGGGTCCAGTCCCAACTGAACCGCCTCAAGGCCAGACACCCCAGGGCCTTCATGTTCATCGACGAGCCGGGGCTGCAGTTCATCTTCAGCTCCGTCTCCGGCTACCCGGACATGAAGGCCAAAGAAGACCTGGATCGCTTTCTGGCCCAGATCGAGCGGCCCCGGGGCATCCACCTGTGCGGCAATCCCGATTGGGAGTTTCTCCTGAATCGGGACCTGGACATCCTGTCCATGGATATCTACACCAACGCCGAAATCTTCCAGTGCTACGGCCAGGCCATCCGGCGGTTTCTGGAGCGGGGCGGGGTGCTGGCCTGGGGCCTGGTTCCCACCGGCTTCGAGGCCTTCACCCGGGAGTCCCAGGACCATCTCATCCTCCAACTGGAAAGCGTATGGGATGCCGTCGCAAAAACCGGCATTGACCGGGATCAGCTCCTGGCCCAGAGTCTGCTGAGCCCCGCCACCTGCTGCCTCATCAACCCGGACCGGGAGAAGACCGTGGCCCAGGCCTACGCCTGGCTCCGGGAGGTCTCGCACCGCCTGCGGGACAAGTACCATCTGGAATGATCCGGCATGACTGAACGCCAGACCCCGGCCATCGTGCTGACCGTGCGGGAATACGGCGAGGCCGACCTCATGGTGAACTTCCTCACTCCGGACTACGGTCCCTTGACCGGCATCGCCAAGCACGCCCGGAAAAGCCGCCGTCGCTTCGCCCACTGCCTGGAACCCCTGAGCCGGGTGGTGTTTTTCCTGTCTCCCCGTCCCGGCCGGGACCTGGAGTTCCTCCAGAAAGGCGAACTGGTAAAATCCTTCCCGGCCCTGCGCCGGGACCTGAAGCGGCTGGGCGCGGCCGCAATCCTGGCCGAGGCGGCGGGTCTGTTGGCCGGTCCCCCGGAGGCCTACCAGGAGATTTTCGCCGCCCTGGAGGAGGCCCTGACCCTCCTGGAGCAGGGCCTACCGCCCGATTCCCTCCTGCCCGCCTTCCTGCTTCACCTCCTGGGCCTGGGGGGGTACCGTCCCCGCCTCCACCACTGCGGGGTCTGCGGCGCCGAGCCCGCCCCGCCTCTTAACTTCAGTCTGCCCCGGGGCGGCATGTTCTGCGGCGCCTGCCGTGGCCAGGCCCCCGGGCCGTTGCTGCCGCTGTCCGCCGGCGCCTGGAAACTCCTGCGCCTGGCCCAGGACCTGCCCCGGGACAAACTCTCCCGGCTCCGCTTCCCGCCCCAACAGCGGGACCAAAGCCTGAAGATCTTCAAGGCCTTTCTCCGCTACCACCTGGGAAAGGACCTGAAATCCTGGTCATTTTGGGACAAGGTCAACCGCGCCCCGGGGTGATGGATCACGGCTCCAGGGTACGGGAATACGAGTTTGAGACTTCTGGGAAAGACTGAGGTGGGAGACAAAAAATTATGTCATTCTGAACGGAGCACAGCTTCGTTACGAATCTCGTGGTCTTAAGGGTAGAGATTCTTCGCTGTGCTCAGAATGACAAGCAATAGTTTTATGGTGGGTCTTGGTATAAAGCTCTACTCGTCATCCACGGGTGGGGTGAGAGGGCAGGGGAGGGGGCTGATTTTGAATCAGGTGAGGCTTTCCTCAGGAGGTGCATATCATCAACGCTGCGATAACTTCTCATAATCTGGAGCGTTTTCTGGTCCCCGGCATCTTTGTCCTGCTGCTGGTCCTGGAATCCATCCGGCCCCTGCGCCGCTTAAAAAGGGGGCGAGGCTCGCGCTACGTGGTGAACGCTGCCCTCACCGGTCTGGGGTTCCTCGCCGGGGTGCTCGCGGTCCGGCCCGCGGCCCTGGGGAGCGCCCTCTGGGTCCAACAACACTCCTTCGGGCTCCTTTACCTCATTAATCTGCCGCTCTGGGTCCAGGTAGCCGGGGGCGTCCTCCTCATGGACCTCAGCTTTTACTACTGGCACCGCCTCAACCACACCCGGCCGCTGCTGTGGCGCTTCCACAACGTCCACCACGCCGACCCGGACATGGACGTGACCACCTCGTTCCGCTTTCACTGGGGCGAAGTCCTCTACTCCACGGTCTTCCGCCTCCTCCAGGTGGGGCTCATAGGTGTTGTGCCCCTCACCTATCTGGTCTACGAGGTGGTGTTTAACAGCGCCACCATGTTCCACCACAGCAACCTGCGCCTGCCCGTGGCCTGGGAGCGGCGTCTCAACCGGGTCTTCGTCACCCCCCGCATGCACGGGGTGCACCACTCCGCGGTGGGCCCCGAGACCAACTCCAATTATTCGGTGATCTTTTCCTGGTGGGACCGGCTCAACCGGAGCCTCAGGCTCAACGTCGCCCAGAGGGACATCGTCATCGGGGTCCCCGGCTATCTGCGGCCCGGGGATAACCGGGTGCTCCCCATGCTGGCCCTGCCGTTCGACCCGCAGCGCCCTTACTGGCGCTGGCCCAGCGGCAAGGCGGCGCTCCGGATCAAGTCGCCCGGGACGCCAGACCGAACTGATGTGATGGCGGCATAAGGTCTTGCCAATTTCTATCTGAATTAACGAGGGGCGGTTCAGTTGTTGCAAATGACAAGATAAATCTATTTATGATAACTATATCAAATAGTTCTGATGATGCTTTAAAAGGGAGATATATAGCAGCAATTTTGAATTCCTCTTCGACTAAATTTTAGACTTTACACTTAAATTACCTTATAATATTTCCATCTCAGAGGGTTCCGAGAATAGCCATCCAATGTTCGACGAAAATATTTTTCACGCAATACAAAGCGTATGGGAGCAGGACCAAAAGCACCCCTTTCGGGATAGAAAACAAAAACCGATCCCAAACATAACTGACCTCCGTACGATCATTGAAGTTTCTTTTTTTGCCAGCCTACGGCGAGAAGAAGATCGCCCTCTGTCTTTCGCCATTGCTTTATTGCCTAAATGGGAGGTAGAGCGAGAACAGCGTTCATCTGGGCGTAAACAAATAATAATGCACTTTAACGAAAGCCTTCCGTTTACAGTTGATTCAATTCGGAAACTCTCTCCCGCTTTTGATCATAAAATCACGGCACTTATTGTGGGGCCAAAGACAGAAGAGAGAAAAGATTACGAACTTTGGGGCGCGATGTATTATGGCTCCTCTTCCAATTATTATCTAGAAATTCCCGTCGGAATCGAATTAATATTTAGGCCAGACGTACTTATGGTTACCGTTACTACGGCTGGCTCTTTGTTATTCAGTCGCGGGAATAGCCAACTCTGTCGTTTCGTTGAAGCGGAAATTATTCAATCTGTCCCTACGCCATTCTCTTCTAAAGCAATGGGAAATTACATTATAGAATTAATTAAAAATGATTTCGGATTTAAAAAATTCGAAAATTCATATTGGCATGCATTTAGAAATTCTATAGAATATCTTCTTTCAGAAACATCATTACGTGGACATGGTAGTACAATAATTTTATTACCCAATGATTCCTTGGAAAGTTACGCATCAAAATACATTACGAAGTATGAGTTCAAAGATAGATTAAAGACAGAAGAATTAATAAATCAACGATTATCTTATAACGATACTGACCAAATATACAGACTGATAAAATTAGCGCTCGGTAAAGTTATTATTGATCGTTTATCTGTTCTATCACAACTATCCTGTATTGATGGAGCATTATTGCTGACAAACAAATTAACAGTAATATCATTTGGTGCTACTCTTAAAGCGAACGAATGGCATGGAGATGTTATTTTAGGGCCAGATGGATTTGGTGGTGGTGGACAAAAATATAATGTTGAGGCACTCGGGACTCGTCATAATTCTGCGATTAACTTCATAGGGGAGTGCCCAAGAGCAGTTGGATTTGTTATCTCTCAAGATGGAATGATACGGGGTTTAGTTCGAAAGGACGAACATACTATTCTATGCTGGCTTGATTGTATGGTATCTATGTTTGTTTAAAGGCTGATACCCAATCGCAGATACCTTGCCAGGACCAACACTTATCACCGTGGCGGCAAAAGTTTCAGGGATGGTCTATATATGGGTTGTTATTGATTCTCTGATGAGTCTCGAATTATAGCAGATTGTCTGTATTTGTTAGTTTGATGTTTAAGTAAAGGAGGGGCCAGGAGGTCGTTCCTTAATAATTTAGCCAAAAAGAGATTGCGTTATGGAAAAAACTCATCCGAATATTCTGATTTTTGCTTCCGGGACCAAAACCGGTGGCGGGTCCGGATTTGAGACCATGGTAAGAGCGGCGCGGACCAGGCCGCCAATTTTAGATGCTTCAATCTGTGCGGTGATCACGAATCATTTTGAGGGCGGGGTTTGGCATAAGGCCCAAGCTCTCGATATACCTGCCGAATACTGGGGTGGCCCTTATCTTGCCGAGGGCTACCAAAACTTTGTGAACTATTTCAACGCTGATTATGTCATGCTTTCCGGCTGGCTAAAACTGGTATCCGGCCTGGACCCGGCTCGCACGATCAATATCCATCCCGGTCCTTTGCCCCGATTCGGCGGGCCGAACCTCTACGGACACTATGTGCACGACGCGGTGATGGCAGCTTATCAGCGCGGAGAAATTACCCACAGCGCGGTCACCATGCATTTTGTTGATGCGGTCTATGACCGCGGCCCGATAATTTTCGCCCTGCCCATTCCCATTGAAGCGGGCGATACGCCGGCGACCTTGGCTGCGAAGGTGAATCGGGCTGAACATGAATGGCAACCCCGGGTCCTCAACTATGTAGTGCACGGACAGGTGCGGTTGGCCGGCAATGAAGTTGTATATGAGACGGAGGAACTGAAACGCCTGCTGCTGCCGGAAGCGCCGTAAATCAACAACGAATAAATTGAGGGAAAGATTTGATCAATCAGGTCAGGTTTCTCAGAGGGTTGCGTTTTTCGTTTTTGCGAGCCATGAAAAAGTGATCATGGCTTTTCCCTAATCACTGCATGTAATATCTTGCCAAGTTCTGAAATTTTATAGGGCTTGGCAATAACTCCGCTGAAGCCATATTTCTGAAAGTCGGCCATTATCGGATCATCGGCATAGCCGCTGGAAACGATGCCCTTGGTCCCGGGATCGATCTCAAGCAGTCTCGCCATGGTTTCTTTGCCCCCCATGGCCCCGGGAACGGTCAGGTCCAGAATCACCCCGGCGAATCTCTGTCCAGACCCGTGCGCCTGGACGAACTTTTCTATGGCTTCGCCCCCATCTCCGGCAAACTCCACTTCATAGCCCAGGCGGGCGAGTATTCTCCCCAATACTTCCCGCACTATCTCTTCATCGTCCATTACCAGGATTTTGCCTTTTCCAACCAGCGGTTCCCGATCTTTTGCCGGCTGAGGATGAGCTTGTTGCTCAACTGCCGGAAGATAGATAAAAAAAGTTGATCCCACCCCTGGTTCTGACTCCACGGCAATATGACCATGATGTTTTTTGATAATCGCGTAGGCCGAGGCCAGGCCCAAGCCGCTGCCCCGCTGTTTGGTAGTAAAATAGGGGTCAAATATTCTCTGGAGGTGTTCCGCCGGTATGCCTATCCCCTGATCTTGAACCGAGAGTTTGATATACTTTCCGGGGCTCAGAGGCAAATCGATGGAAGTCCCTAATGCGAGATTCTCTGCCCAAATCTTAACCGTCCCGCCGGTAGGCATAGCCTGAATAGCATTGAGAGTGAGATTCTGGAAGACCTGGCTGATTTGCCCCGGGTCGGCCTCTATCGACCAGAGATTGTCCGGGAAGGAGGTTTCACATTTTACCGGGGAACCCACACAGCTAAAAGCGGTGGATTCGGTGAGAAGTTCCGTTACCGAGAAGAGTTTCTTTACCGGCGCCCCGCCTTTGGCAAAGGTGAGCAGTTGCTGAGACAAAGCCTGGGCCCGCAGGCACGCCGCTTCTGCCTGAGCCAATCGGTCTTGAACCCGGAGGCCTATCTTGTCATCCAGTGCGGCCAGACCGATATTTCCCAGTATCGCCGTAAGTATATTGTTGAAGTCGTGGGCGATACCCCCCGCCAGGGTGCCCAGGGATTCCAGCTTGCTGAATTGCAATCGTTCCGACTCGGCCCGCTTGCGCTCTGTGATGTCAATGCCCATCTCCAGAATTAAGGGTGACCCATCGGTATCGTGTACCAATTGATCACAAATCTGGTAGGTGCGTCCATCCGGCCCTAACCACTCATATTCTTCGGGTCTCTCGGTCTCCAGAACTCTAAATGCCTGGCAGTTCTCGCAAGGCTCGCTTCGTCCGAATATGTATTCATAACAGCGCCTTCCTTCTGGTTCACCGAACTGATCCCGGAAAAAGCGGTTGGCAAAGGCTACATGATAATCCGGAGTCATCAGGCCCACATAAGCGGGCATGGCATCCAGCAGAGAAAGGAATCGCTGGCGCTCCGCTGCCACCGCGTCCTCTACCTGTTTGCGCTCGGTAATATCCTCATAGACCCCCAGAACCCCGAAGACTTCGCCGTCGGGCGTTTGCAGCGGGACTTTGCTGGTATTCAGCCAGATCTTGGCGCCGGCGGGGGTGGTTTGCGGCTCGACAATGTTCATCTTGGGGCGGCGGGACTCCATGACCTGCCGGTCATCAGCCCGGTAGACCTCCGCCTGTTCTTTCCAGCCCATGGCAAAATCATCCTTGCCCAGGAGTTGCTCCGGCTGACTTAAGCCCGCATCACGAGCAAACAGGGTATTACAGCCCAGATAGCGGAGATCTTTGTCCTTCCAAAAGACCCTTACGGGTATCGATTCGATAATCAGCTGCAGCATGCTCCTGGATTGCTCGAGCCGTTGGGTGGTCTCCGTAACGTCTCGTTCAGATTCGGACAATGCATATTCCCCCTAATTATGCAGCCGTCTTGGCCCCGTAGTGGAAAAATATTTTCAATCCCCTATGTGCACTATGAGAATCTCCCCCGGGCGCCATTTCTTAATCGGACTCCTCTCATAGTCAGCATACTACCATAAATTTCGTATATGGCGATCCAAAAATAAATTTACGTAATTATTTCCACCCCTTTCCAGGCATGGATCAGCTTCCTCATGTCCGGGCCGGACATTCACCAGGGCGAACCGGTGGTGCGGTCATGCTTGTCCTGGCACAGTCTTCCCGCGAGGGACTTGTCACCCGGAGATGGTCTGGCGCCCCCTATAAGCAATAACTTTATTAATTTCCAAGAGTTGTTGCCATTATTGGCCTATACTCATCCAGCGGCATCTGCCCGCATATCTATCCTCCAGTCCTTTAACGCCTCCACCACCCAGGCGGCCCGGCCGGCAAAAACCTGGTCAATCGTTGCCTCTGTTCTTGCAATCTTCCTCCTTTGCCTTAAAGTAAGGTCCAGGCAATCCGAAGCCCGTCAGGTGTGGAGAAATTGATCCGGCGGCGGTTTGCCGGCCCCGCCCCGGCAACGGTAACCAGCCGGGAAATCAGCAAGTTAGCGGGGCTAAGGCCCCTTTTTTCTCCTTCAGAGCTATAGGGGTGGTGGCATAATCCTTACCGGAAGTCAAAATCAACCGCGCCTGACTCATTACCTTGCGCGGGTTTGCGGCCACCCTTATCTTTGTTCCAGTTGATTCTGTTCAAGGAGGTAGTGCCATGCCGTTGAAAAAACGTTTAATAGGCAAACGCGTCGCCATCTTTGCCGAAGATCTCTATGAAGACCTGGAACTCTGGTATCCCTTGCTGCGATTGCAGGAAGAGGGGGCCGAGGTGGTGGTGGTGGGCCCCGGCGGCGCCACCGAATACCATGGCAAGTACGGTTACCCCGTCGCCGTGGATAAAGCCATTTCAGAGGTGGACGCGGAGCAGTTCGACGCCCTGGTGGTGCCGGGGGGATACGCCCCGGACCGCATGCGCCGCCATGCGGGGATGGTGGCCTTGGTCCGGGAGATGGCCCAGCGCGGCAAGATCGTGGCCGCTATCTGTCACGGCCCCTGGATGCTGGCCTCCGCGAGAGTGGTGGCCGGAAAGACCGTCACCTGCTTCTTTGCCATCAAGGACGACCTGGTCCACGCCGGGGCCACTTACCGGGATGCGGCGGTGGTGGTGGACGGCAACCTCATCACCTCCCGGCAGCCCGGTGACCTGCCGGCCTTTTTGGGCGCCATCATTGCCGGCCTGGGGGGAGAGGTGCGGTGCCCCGCCTGCCATAAGGTCTTGTATGGCGGCCAGCCCTGGGATTAGTGGGACATCCCTGGGACAGGCCATGGGACATTTTTCAGAAGAGATTCAGTTGATTCTGTAATTTTGTAATAATATTAACTCGATAGCTTTTGCGCGGTTCTGGCCGGGATCTTGCATCCATAAGCCGCACCGGGCCAGGAGCGGCGGCGTTCCCGAACCTGGATATCATCTTAAGAAGCCCGGCGAGAGGAGACCTCCCACTTTCCCGGGCCCGGCGAGGGCCATGACTGGGAACCAAAAAAGCGCTGTCGCGGAACTAGACCTGAAGGACTTCGGAAAACAAGCGGAGAAACTGGACCGGGCCCTGGTAACCGGGTTGATGTTGGAAGTGATTCTGGAGACCTCCAGCTTACCGGTGGACTCCCAAACCCTTCGCCACCTGGTGAAGACCCGTCTCAAAGACAGCCTGGCCGTCAACCTCGCCGGGCGGGTCACCCTGGACCGGTTCCGACACCTGCTCAGTCAGGTGGATATCTGGTTTCCTCTGTATTACCCCATGACCACCGCCGGCTCCTTGAAGGCGTCGGCCGCAACGCCCGTCCAGGCCATCCCGGCGCCGGGGGCCACCGCCATACCATCCCGGCGCGTGCTGCAGGTGGACCGGCTAAGGTCCTGGCTTCGGGAAGAGGGTCGGGGTCTGTTGCCGCACCGGCCTCACCGGAAGTTCAACCAGGAGGGGCTCTGCGAGTTTCTGGGCCGCACCCAGGGCGGCTGGTTCCGGCTCCTGGATTTCACCCGGCACTTCGGGGTTGACCGCAGAACCGCCTGGGAATATTTAAAGAAGTTTCTCCACGCCGGACTGCTGCGCCATAACCAGGGGCGCTCCGCCGCGGTGCGCTATGCCTTGGAAACCTGCTTTTTGGTGGTCCGGGCCGACACCTTGGAACCCGGGGTTGAAGCGGCGCTGTCGGGCCTGCCCCCGCAACTGGCGGTCAAGGTGTCCGCCTGGCTCATTGCCACCGGTGGCGAGGCCTTCGGGGAACAAGAATGGCATGACCGCCTGGAGCCTGCCCGTTGTCAGCAGTTCATCAGCCGCCTTAAATCCGCCGGTATCCTGGAAGAGGTGGGCCGGGTGGGGGAGGGCCGAATGCTGCGGATCGGCCGCCGGTGGCTCCGGGAGTAACCTACCGCGCCGTTAAGAATCCGGTTGAAATAGGTTTATCATTTCAACCAACGACAATCTTCACCCAGATGGCGCCGGGATCCTAAGATCTCGGCGTGGCTTCTGCCTTCCCAAACTCTTTCAATTGCAAGGCGTTGGCGATCTGCTCCAGATACCGGTCGTCTTGACTTCTTTTAAACGGCTGGTTCCAGAACAGGAACAGCAGGCGCATAACGATGACCGTGCCCACTCCCCCCAAAAGAAAGATAACCGCATAGATAGCCGTGTCCATGGCTTTGCCTCCTTCCCTTAACACTTGGGGGCAGTGTAGAGCAGTAGTTCCGGCCAGGCAATCAGGGGAATCCTAAATATGAGCCGGGGAATTTCCAAAAATTGGTTTGGTTATCCCTATGGTGAGGATCTTTTTGGTAGCCGCAGGCTTCAGCCTGCGCAAGCGGTTTGATGGCTACTCATACCAAGTGGCCGTCATAGAGGTAATTCTGGCTTTATAGTCGCATCCGCCATAGGGGCGGTTCGCGAACCGCCCTTACAATTAGGATTATTACTTGTTTTACGGCAACTTGATATCAATATAAGCGCATAATACGAAGTTGCAGTCAAAAGACAATGAATATTCATGTCATTCTGAACGGAGCGCAGCTTCGTTACGAATCTCGGCCGCTAAAAAAGAGAGATTCTTCGCTACGCTCAGAATGACAAATACTAGTCGTTTGATTGCTCCTTAGCATAACTCCCCGGACTTACCAGGAACAGAGGCGAAGGCTACTCGCTGAGGATGATATCTTCCAGCCGCCGCTTGGGTACGTGGTGCACGGCGTGCTCATCCCGCCAGTACTCGATGGCGTCTCCGGGGTGCAGGTCGTCTATGACCGCGGTTTCCTTGGGTTTGCCCAGGGCGATGACCAGGAGAATCTCAAAGCGTTTCGGAAGATGAAACATCTCCTGCAGCAGTTCTTTGTTGATGGAGCCGATCATGCACCCGGCCAGGCGGCGTTCCCGGGCCCCCAGGAGGATGCTCTGAGCCGCGATCCCCAGGTCGGGGCCAAAGTCTTTGGCCAGGTTCCAATCGCCCACCACGATGATATAGGCTGAGGGCCGCTCCCCTTCCGGGGGGCCGGGCCAGTTCTTCAGGTAAGCGGCCCATCTCAGGCACGAGAAGATCATCTCGTTTTTGTGGGGCTCGTTGGAGAGGATATATTTAAGGGGTTGGAGATTGGCGGCGGAGGCCGAGACGCGGGCCAGGTTTACCAGCCACCTCAGGGTGTCCGCCGGGACCGCCTCTTTTTGGAGGAAACGCCGGCAACTGCGGTTGCTCTTGATCAGGTCTTCGATCATGACAGTCATCCATGGGCCTTTGGCCCACCCGTAAAACATGAAAAGTCAGGTAAGACGGGCGTCTCGCCCGCTACTCAACTGGATTGATGGTGCGTAGGACCCACCCTACCACAGACTTTTCGGAACAGTTCCTCATGGGCCATTGGCCCACTGGTCAATTATGAAAAGTTCAGGATAAGCCTACCCGAACCTTGAACTTTGAACTTTTCAGAGTTCAGCCTCCCGGGCCATAAATCAGGCCGGGTCCTGGCGCGGCGACAGGGCAAAGACCCCCTCCGGGGTCAGGGTGGCGTTGAGGCCGAGGGTCTCGATGAACTCGCTCATGGGGCGGCCCAGGAGAAATTCGGTGGCCTCAGGGGTCATCTCCCAGTCGTCCATGAGCATCTTACGCAGGTAGTGGTCGAAGTGCAGGGCCTCGAACAGGGCGTCGCTGGCCGCATCAACCCCGGCTCCCAGGTCGGCCAGCTGGCGGACCACCTCAGTGCAGTCACAACGGGCCTGATGCGCCTGGATCAACTCCCACATTTCGGGGACGGCAGCAAACAGGTGGCGGCGCTGTAGAAGTTCTTCGGCCGCAGGCGGGGCCGGGGGTTCGCCCCAGCACTGCTGACGGCGGCACTGTTCCGGGCGGTCCGCATAAATCCGGCAGGACTGGTTGGCTGCCAGGTAAAACCAGCACTGGCGGGCGCCCGGGACCTCCCGGACCTTCAACCGTTCCCCGGTCAAGGCGGTCACCTCTCCCTCCCGGGTGGTGGCCTTCTCCCCCGGCCGCAGGGTATAGACGTCGTTTAAGCTCAAGACGTTCCGCTGAAAGAGCCCGAGGTCGCCCATGAGCAGGGTAGGGCTCCCCTTTTCGCAGCATTCGCCGCAGCGCACGCAGTTTTCGCCGCGCTCCAGGAGATGGTTGCGGCTGGCGGTCATCAAGCGGCGCCAGGCCACGGCCCGGGACTCGGGAGACAGGGTGTTCCAGTTTTCATAAACCTCTTTGAATCCCGCCGCCGCCTCGATCTCCCGGCGCATGATCTTGTAACGTTCACTCTTGGGAGAGACTTGCAGCACCTCGGCCAGATAGCTGTTCCAGATGGTGGCCAGCGCCTCCCGGGGTCCCTTGGCCAGGGCCTCCCACGGTTCTCCATGAATTTTGCCTAAGAATTTCTTGTCGGCCATGCCGGTCCGCCTCTCAATCTTTAATTTTCTGTCCCGAAAAATTCTTAAAATTGGTGGCACAGGCTTTCCAGCCTGTGCGGACCGCCTGGCGGGCGGGGACGCCCGCCCCACTGAGTCTTTTCATAATTTACGGGAGGGCCAAAGGCCCATGAATGACTGTTCTATCTTATCATACCCGGGCACCGGGCGCAGGGGCTTTCCCGGTTTTTCACCCTACCGGTCTTGCTGCCCGATAAAATTCACCAGACCCAGGGTCAGCTCGGTCATGGCCGTCAGGTCCAGGTGGTCCATGACATCCCCGGGTCCGTGGTAGTTGGGGTTGCGCATGAACGCGGTGTCGGTGAGCATGACCGCAGGGTAACCCTCATCCCAAAAACTGGCGTGGTCGCTCAGGCGCACTTCCGGCAGGATATGGCCCTCGAAAGGCACCGACAGGGTGACCGCGGGCAGGCGGCAGGCCCCCTTAATGGCGGCCTCCAGGCGGTCCATGAGGGGCCGGGAGCGCCGGTCGCTCACCAAGCCGATGAAGTTACCGGTGGTAGGGTAGCCCATAAGCTTAAGGGGCAGAGGCAGCGACTGGCTGTGCGGGGTCTGGGAGTAGTATCCCACCATCTCCAGACAGAGCATGCCCAAAATCTTGGCGTTTTGCCGGCGGGCCCGCTGAGCGTAAACCTGGGAGCCCATGGCCGGGGTGGCAAAGGCCGGGGGTTCCTCGCAGGTGAAGCCGATAAAGGCCCAGGGCCGGGGCGGGGTCAGATTCCGGGCCAGGCGGGCTACCTCCAGGAGCACGGCTACCCCGCTGGCGTTGTCGTCGGCCCCGGGGGTGCCGGCCACGGTGTCGAAGTGGGCCCCCAGGATGTAGTAGCCGCGGGGGTTCTCGTCGCCGGCGATGATATTGGCCACCTCTTCTTTCATGTAGACAAAGTCCTGACGCCGGGGCGCATAACCCATGGCCGCAAAGTTTTGCGAGACGTAATCCTCAGCCGCTTTAAGGCTCCCGGGGCGGCAGATGGAGCGGTCCCCCAGGGTAACGCTCAGGTAGGTGAGATGTTTCTGCAGATTTGCCTGAATTACTTCTCGATCCATGGATTCAGCCTGGCACGGCTGCACCGTGTTTACCAAGAGGATTACCGCTAATAGATAAACCAGTATATCTGGTGTAACCGATGATTTGATATCAGGGCCTCTGTCCGAAAAGTTCTTGGTGGCACCGGCATCTTGCCGGTGCGGGTGCACAGGCTGGAAGCCTGTGCCACCAAAAGCGGCGGGCGAGGACGCCCACGGCACGACCTTTTCATGCTTTACGTGTGGGCTAAAGGCCCATGAGCAACTGCACAGAAAAGTTTTCGTAGGGGCGGTTCGCGAACCGCCCCTACACCTCAGGGGTAATGCAGCGCCAGCCACACCGTGGGGGTCTCGGGGTCGGTCCACTCCACCCGGTGGCGGCGATGGGCCGGGATGAGCAGGTAGTCCCCCGGTGCGAGCACCCGGGGCTCGGCTTCATCCTCGAAGCGCAGCCCGGCGCCGCCGCTCAAGAGCGCCACCCACTCGTGAGTGTCCTGGTCGTACCACTCCCCGGCAGGCGTGGCCTGGCCCGCGGACACGATGCGCTCCAGGCGAAAATTGCCTGCCGCCAGGAGGACCTGGATGATTTCCGCGGTGGTCTCTGGGGGAATCGGGTCAAACAGATTGGCCACGGTAAGACCTCGTTCGGAACAGTAAGCAGTGAGCAGTAAGCAGTCAGCAGAAGTTCAACATCCCTTCATCTTGTCCCCAAGTTGGGTTTACCTTTGGGTTCCCAAGTTCAACTTGGGAACCAGAGCTTAAAGCTTGATGTAGGGTGCGTCCTACGCACCATCAATCTGCTTACTGCTCACTGCTCACGCTTTCATCCCCGCCGGCCGATAAGCCAGTGCTGGAGCCGGCCCTGGGCGTCCAGACGCAGTTGCAGGACGAAGGGGAAGGCCCGGCCGGGGATGGAAAAGCGCAGGTCCCGCCACTCCATAAGCTGGTCATCGCCCTGGGACCCTGCCTGGCAGAGCAGCGGAAACCGGGCGAACTCCAGGAAGGTGGCCAGGATGGCATCAGCCTCCGGTGAATAGACGGCGGCGGGCGCCGGGGCCGCGTTCCAGGTCTGGATGGTCAGGTGGCCGGGCGGCTGGTAAGGGCTGGTGGGGGTGGGACAGGCCTGGTTCGGCGTGACGGGGGCCACAGCGGCCTTCCCGTCGATGTCCCCCAGTCCCAGGGCGGCTTCAAAGGGGAGCTGCACAAAGGCCTGTTGGACTTCCCCCGGGCCGGCGGCGATCAGTTGCCAGCGGCGGTTGGAAAAGGGTTGGGGCAGGGCGGCTACGGTCTGCCCCCCGGGTTTGACGTCCGGAAATATCCGCCGGGCCAGGTCCAGGGCCTGGTGGTGGTAGGAGGCGCAGACCAGTAGATAGACCGCGGTGGCGGCCAGAGACCAGGCTCCCAGGCGGGGCCCCCATAGGGGCCAGGCCAGGGCGGCGATGGTCCCGGCTACCAGCAGGGCGGTAAAGTAGGGGTCGATGATAAAAATCCAGTCCAGGGCAAAGCGCCGCCGGGAAAAGGGGCTGAGAATTTGGGTGCCGTAGGAGGTGGCCAGGTCCAGGAGCAGGTGCGAAGTCAGGGCCACCAGCCCCAGGATGAACAGGGGCTTGAACCAGCGGTCCCCGCCCAGGTACCGGCCCAGGAGCGCTCCGGCCAGGGCAAAGAGCGGCACGGCCAGCAGCGAGTGGGTAAACCCCCGATGATAGCGGATAAAGGCCAGACGGTCCCAAAAGATAAAAAAGTAATCCACGTCCGGCAGCACTGCGAAGATGGCCCCGGCCAAAGCGGCCCACCACCGGGAGGGCGCTGGAACCAGTTGGGAGCAGATAACCCCGGTGGTGAGGTGGGTCAATGGATCCACGGCCACCTCCCGCCCTGGGTGCCGTAGTGGGGAAATTGGCGCAACAGGTCGCTCCGGAGGGCCACGGCGCTGGGGTAACGCTCTTCCAGCTTTTTCTTGAGACACTTGAGGATAATGGCCTCCAGGGCCGGGGAAATCTCCGGGTTCTCCTCCCGGGGGGGTGTGGGCTCCTGCTCCAGGATCTGGTCGATGAGCAGTTTCTCCACCTCGCTGTAAAACGGCAACTCCCCGGTGTACAACAGATACATGAGCACGCCGATGGCCCAGATGTCGCTGCGGCGTTCGCTCTGGCCCATGATCTGCTCCGGGGCCATGAAGGGCCGGGACCCCACCATGGTGGCGCTGATCTCTTTTTCCCCCAGCATCTTGGCGGCCCCGAAATCCAGCAGCTTCAGATTGCCGTTTGGCTGGATGATGATGTTATTGGGCTTGATATCCCGGTGCATGATGCGGTTCTTATGGGCATGGGCCACCACCTCGATGAGCTGCAGGATGAGGCGCTCAACCATTGGCCGGGGCAGTTCCTGGCCCAGCATGTCCCCCAGGGTCATACCTTCCACGTATTCTTGAATTATAATCAATTTCCCATCGTCTTCCAAAGTATCAATCAGCCGCGCCACCCCGGGGTGGGGGTCGAGCTTCTGGCAGATAGCCGCCTCCTTCCGAAACTTGGCGTTGGCGGCCTTGAGAAAGGGGATTTTGGCCACGAAGCGGCGCTCCGGGCCCAGGGCCTCGGTGTCCACCACCAGCCACACCTCGCCGAAATTTCCCTGCCCCAGTTTCTTGATTTTTTCAAAGCGCCCCCCCAACAGCGGCGTCATCTGCATCAGGGCCAGATAATCCCGGGCGCTGGGGAGCAGGTGCTCCACCAGCCCCTGTAGGGCCCGCTTGAGGGGAGAGGGGGACCCCACCGGCTGGACCTGGAAGCTCACGACTTCCTGGGGGCGTCCCTTCAGGACCAGATCGTTGATCAACACCGTTACCGGCTGGCCCTCCCGGTTCACCAGGTGCAGCTTGACGTTGTCCCCCGCCTCCGGTTGGGTGAGCACCCGCCGGAAACGCTCCCGGTCCTCGGAGGCATAGAGCAACTCCTCCAGCGGCACGGGCACCGGGGTCCCCCGTTTGCCCGGATAGCCCAGGAGGCGCCGCAGGGCAGGGTTGAGATTGCACACCGTGCCCCAGCGGTCGCAGAAAAAGAGGGGATGGGCGGTCTCCTGAAAGATTCGGGAGAACTCCTCGTGGGAAGCTAACAGCAGGCGCCGGTCATTTTGCAGGCGGAGGACCACGGCCACCCGAGCCAGGACCTCCCGGGGCTCAAAAGGGGGGAGCAGGAATTCGTCCGCCCCGGCCTCCAGGGCCCAGGCCGCAGCCGTATCGGAGAACTCGGTCAGCCCCACAATGATGGGCAGGTTCCAGGTGGCATCATCGGCTTTGAGGCGGCGAATCAACGGCTGCACCGCGCCGGCCTCTTCCAGGAGCACCAGGAGGTTTGGGGACCGGGCCAGGAGTTCGGCAGGCAACTGGTCCCAGCCGCAGCGGTCCACCTCATAGGGAACCCGGGCCAGAATGT
>Ga0351871_1161_pt1 | contig 20980 bp, 16 predicted proteins | sample TotcelHFGM3001N8_FD_206786 | JGI IMG/M metagenome (GOLD analysis project Ga0351871, IMG submission 206786) | Enriched cells from coal bed in the Powder River Basin, Montana, United States - Total cells FGM rep2 HSBNCT.FGM.300.1.N8 ...
GGAACAGGGGGCGGATCATCGTCTGCTGCAGATGCCGTGGTTCAGGAAATCATGGAATCGGGTGGTGAGGCAGTGGCCAACTATGACAGCGTGGCCACACCCGAAGGGGGCGAGGCCATTGTGCAGACCGCGATCCGGGCATATGGCCGGGTGGATATTCTGATCAACAATGCGGGGATATTGCGGGATAAAAGTATTCTGAAAATGGCGCCGGAAAACTGGAAAACCGTTCTGGATGTTCACCTGAACGGGGCCTATCACGTCACCCGGCCCGCATTCAAAATCATGAAGGAAGCCGGCTATGGGCGGGTCATCATGACCACATCGGCTGCCGGACTCTATGGCAATTTTGGCCAAACCAATTATTCCTCGGCCAAAATGGGACTGATCGGGTTCATGAATACGCTGAAGCTGGAAGGCGAAAAATACAATATCACGGTCAATACCGTGGCGCCTCTGGCCGCATCCCGCCTGACCGAAGATGTCACGCCACCCGAGTTTTTTGCCAAAATGAAACCGGAATATGTTTCACCCCTGGTGCTTTACCTGTGTTCAGAAAAATGTCCGGTCAGTGGTCATATCTACAATGCCGGCATGGGGTTTTACAACCGGGCCGCGGTGGTAACGGGCCCGGGGGCAGTTTTGGGAAACGATGACCGGATACCGACTGTGGAAGACATTCAAAAAAGTCTGGGGCAGATTTCGTCATTAAAAAACGGCAAGGAATACTGTCAACTCAACGATCAGGTCGGGGACGCCTATGCCGCGATATTGAATCCGCCAACGACACAGGCAGAAACCCGTGATTCATCCACGGATAATGTCCGGTTTGCATCGGTTTCTACCGTGTTTGACCAAATGCCCGGTGCATTTCAGGCCGATGCGGCCGCAGGAATTCAGGTCGTATTCCAATACAGGATATCCGGCCCATCCGGCGGCGACTGGTACTGTGCGGTCAAAGATCAGGCCTGTCAAATTTCATCCGGTATTCATGACAAACCCACCTGCACCCTGAACATGTCGGATGCGGATTTTCTGGCCATGATGAACGGTAAGCTGGGTTCCATGCAGGCGTATACTTCCGGCAAGCTGAAAATTGACGGGGACATCATGAAATCCCAGTTGATTGAGAAGCTGTTCCGGGTCAGCCGGTGATGGATAAAGGATGAATTATGAATTATGAAGGATAAAGGGCACCCTGTCCCCTGCACCCTAAACCCTGTCCCCTGATTTTAAAATGGAGGTTTTATCATGATCGGAATCACATCGTTCGGTGCCTATATCCCCCGGCTGCGTCTCAACCGGATGGCGGTTTTTCAGGCCATGGGCTGGTTTGCCCCGGCCATTGCCCTGGTCGCTCAGGGAGAACGGTCCATGTGCAACTGGGACGAAGACAGCATCACCATGGCCGTAGCCGCATCCCGGAACTGCCTGGCCGGACAGAATAAAAATCAACTGGATGGCCTGGTTCTGGCCTCGACCACCCTGCCCTTTGCCGACCGGCAGAACGCCGGCATCGTTGCCGCAGCCCTCAACCTGAAACACGCGGTCATGACCACGGACATGACGGCATCTCAGAAAGCCGGCACCACGGCCCTGATCACGGCCCTGGAATCGGTTCGGGGCGGCGAAAAAAAACAAATACTTGTCACGGCAAGCGACAAGCGCGAAACCCGGGCCGCCTATTTCTATGAGCTGTGGTTCGGGGATGGCGCCGCATCCATTCTGGTCGGGGATCAGAATGTGATTGCTGAATTCAAAGGGTCTTATTCCATTTCCCGCGATTTTGTGGATCACTACCGCGGTGCCATGAATCCATACGATTATGTCTGGGAGGAACGCTGGACACGGGATGCCGGGTATTCCCAAATCATTCCGGAGGCGGTTAACGGACTGATGGCCAAACTGGGTATTACGGTAGACGATGTTGACAAGCTGGCTTTCCCGTGTTTTTTCAAGGCTGAACATCAGAAAATTGCCAAACAGTTGGGGGCAACTCCTGAAAAAGTGATCGATACCCTACATGATGTCTGCGGTGAAACCGGTGCGGCCCATAGCCTGATGATGCTGGTGTCCGCTCTGGAAACCGCTAAGCCCGGAGACCGGATTCTGGCTGCGGGGTTTGGTCAGGGCTGTGACGCCCTGTATTTTGTGGTGACCGAAAACATGCTCACGCTTTCATCCCGAAATGGCGTCGCTGCATCCCTGGCCAACAAAAAAGCCACGGACAATTATCTGAAATTTTTAAAATTCAGAAATCTCATTCAGACCGAAATGGGCATTCGAGCCGAGGCCCCGACGCAGACCGCCATGACCACGCTGTACCGCAAAAACAGCATGATTCTGGGTCTGGTGGGCGGCAAATGCCGGGAATGCGGCACACCCCAGTTTCCCAAAATGGATATTTGCGTCAATCCATCCTGCAATGCCGTCCATTCCCAGGAAGATTATGAGTTTGCCGATGTTCCGGCAACCATCAAGACATTCACGGGGGATCTGCTGGCTGTGTCAATTGATCCGCCGGCCAAGTACGGCATGATCCAGTTTGAGGGCGGAGGCCGGTTCATGGCCGATTTCACGGACAGTGATCTGGATGAGCTGAAGGTGGGCCTGCCCATGCGCATGACCTTTCGAAAGCGCTCCGAAGACAAAACCCGGGGATTTGTGAACTATTTCTGGAAAGCGGCACCGGTTCCGGGTGGGGCTGCGCTGCTGGATCAGATATCCTATAAAGGCCGGGTTGCGGTCATCACTGGCGCGGGCGCCGGTCTGGGTCGGGCCTATGCCCTGGAACTGGCCCGAAGGGGCGCCAAAGTGGTGGTCAATGATCTGGGCGGGTCGCGGGATGGGTCTGGAACCGGATCGGCCTCTGCAGCAGATGCCGTGGTTCAGGAAATCCGTCAAGGCGGTGGTGAGGCTGTTGCCAGTTATGACAGCGTATCCACACCCGAAGGTGGTGAGGCCATCATTCAAACCGCGGTCAGGGCCTTTGGCCGGGTGGATATTCTGATCAACAATGCGGGCATTCTGCGGGATAAATCCCTGATCAACATGGAGCCGGAAACCTGGAACACGGTTCTGGATGTTCATCTGAACGGGGCCTATCATGTGACCCGACCGGCATTCGCCCGGATGAAGGAAAACGGGTTTGGCCGGATCATCATGACCACATCGGCTGCCGGGCTTTACGGCAATTTCGGTCAGACCAATTATTCGTCGGCCAAAATGGCCCTGGTTGGATTCATGAACACCCTGAAGCTGGAAGGCATGAAATACAACATCCGGGTCAATACCGTGGCACCTCTGGCCGCATCCCGCCTGACCGAGGATGTCATGCCGCCGGATATTCTAAAGCGTTCCAAACCCGAATATGTCGTTCCCCTGGTCCTGTATCTGGTCAGTGATGACGCTGAGGCCACCGGACAGATATTCAACGCCGGCATGGGATACTATAACCGGGCTGCGGTTCTGACCGGAAAAGGCATTCACCTGTCGCCGGATGGACAGCCCCCCACACCGGAGCAGATACTGGAAAATTGGGAGGCCATCGAGCGACTGGAAGGCGGCAAAGAGGCATCCAGCCTGACCGACGCCCTTATGGAAATGATGAATTAAAAGGGATGGCTGGATGACCGGGGAAACGTGATCATTGCTTTTGCTATAGGGCCTGTAAGCCTTATTGGCCCTATTTTTCAAATTGGAGGTACCGCCACATGGCAACAGGAATACGTGATAAAGTTGCAATTCTGGGAATGGGCTGCTCCCGGTTCGGTGAACGATGGGACATGGGGGCAGAAGAGTTGATGGTGGAGGCGTTTCTGGAAAGCCTTCAGGATGCGGGTATCGAAAAAAATCAGATCGAGGCGGCCTGGTTTGGCACCTGCATGGAAGAAATCGGCGTGGGAAAAAGCGCCATTGTTCCGGCAGCAACACTTCGACTGCCTTTTATTCCGGTCACCCGGGTGGAAAATTTCTGCGCAACCGGAACCGAGGCATTCCGGGGCGCGTGTTATGCCGTGGCATCCGGAGCCTATGACATTTGTCTGGCCATCGGTGTGGAAAAGCTGAAGGACACGGGGTATGGCGGACTGCCCAATTTTGGCTCCAATGCCGGCACCCTGACCTGGCAGTGGTGGCCCAATCTGACCGCACCGGGATCGTTTGCCCAGTTGGCCAGCGCCTATGCTGCCAAATACCGGATCAAGGATGTAGACCTTAAACGCGCCATGGCCCATGTATCGGTCAAAAGCCATGACAATGGCGCGTTGAATCCCAAGGCCCATCTCCGAAAACCCATCACCGAGGCCCAGGTCATGAATGCCCCCATTATTGCCCATCCATTGGGGCTGTTTGACTGCTGCGGAGTCAGCGACGGCAGTGCCTGCGCCATTGTGACCACGCCGGAAATTGCCAGAAAACTGGGAAAAACCGATCTGATAACGGTCAAGGCCCTTCAACTGGCCTTGAGCAGTGGCGAAGAAATGGGATATAACGAATGGGACGGCGATCATTTCATGACCACTACCCATTGCAGCAAAAAGGCTTATCAGGAAGCCGGCATCACCAATCCCCGGGAAGAGATATCCATGATGGAGGTGCATGACTGCTTTTCCATCACCGAGCTGGTCACAATGGAGGATCTGCATATTTCCGAACGGGGGCGGGCCGTGTTCGATATCCTGGATGGATTTTATGACCGGGATGGAAAAGTTCCCTGCCAGGTGGATGGGGGCCTGAAATGCTTTGGACACCCCATCGGTGCATCCGGCATCCGCATGCTCTATGAAATGTATCTGCAACTGCTGGGCAGAGGCGACAAACGCCAACTGAAAAATCCCCGGTACGGGCTGACGCATAATCTGGGCGGATTTCCGTTTCAGAATGTGTGCAGCATCTCCATTATCGGCAACTACCCGGGTTGAATTTTCCATTCCGGGCCATAATCTCAAATTTGAAATTTTAAATCTCAAATCCATATACCGGGTGACATCATGAATCTGTTAAACTACACCGAAAAACACAATCAGTTCCGGGAAAGGCTTCGGACGTTTCTGGCCGCCGAAGTCACCCCGTTTGTAGATAAATGGGAAAAGGACAAAATCATACCCAGACAGATCTGGAAACGCATGGGACAGGGCGGTTTTCTCTGCCCCATGGTGTCGACCGAGTATGGCGGCCTGGGCGGAGATTTTCTGTACTCGGTCATTGTGGCCGAGGAACTGACCAAAACCCGGCATACGGGTCTGGCCGCCGGTCTGCACAGTGATGTGGTCGTACCCTATATCGATTCGTTTGGAAGCCTGGAAATCCGGCAGAAATATCTTCCGAGATGCGTGAACGGGGATATTGTCACCGCCGTGGCCATGACCGAACCCGGGGCCGGAAGCGATCTGGCCGGCATGACAACCACAGCCGAGGAAACCGGTGACACCGTGGTGATCAATGGGTCCAAAACCTTTATTTCAAACGGAATCCATGCCGACCTGATCGTTCTGGCGGCACGTGACCCGAAAACCGAAAATCCCTATCAGGCCATTTCCCTGTATCTCGTGGATGGGGATGCACCCGGATTCAAGCGCGGCAGAAAGCTGGAAAAAATGGGCTGGCACAGCCAGGATACGGCCGAGCTGTTTTTCACCAACTGCCGCATTCCGGTTCAGAACCGGCTGGGGGAAAAAGGCATGGGCTTTCTGATGCTCATGGACAAGCTTCAGCAGGAACGCCTGACCTGTGCCGTTGGCGCAATCACGGCCGCGGAATATATTCTGGACTGGACCATCGCTTATTGCAAAAACACCCGGGTATCCGGGAAACCGTTATCCATGATAATTTTGTTCGATACCGCATCAACCGTACGCCACATCGCCTTTCCATCCCCGGTTTTCCAGATCAGGGTTTTAATGGGGGTTCCGGGATACAGGGTTTTGCTGAACCGGCAATCCATGCGTCTGGCTTTTTCCGGCTGTCCCGGAATCAGGCTTTGAATGAGGGCCCGGCAGGCATATCCATGGGTGCACAGACCATGCATGATGGGCTTTTCAAAACCGGACATGCGGGCAAACTCCGGATTGACATGCAGATCGAAAATGTCTCCGGAAAGACGGTAGATCAGGGGCTGATTTTCAGAGGGTTGCGCATCAACGACAAAATCAGGGTCCCTATCGGGAAATATAAATTCCTGTTTGGGGGCGTTTTGGCCGCCAAACCCGCCATCAAGTCTTGAAAAAACCGTAAGAATGCTGGTGAAGAGCTTCTTTCCATTGGAATGATATGTGTCACTTTCACCAATGACCAGGGCGCCCTTGTCTTTGCCTTTGTCATAATAATGGGTGATTTTTCCGGTTGTGGTCAGGGCGCCTTCAGATGGAATGGGGGAATGAAAGATCAGACGCTGCTCCCCATGAAGAATTCCGGCCAGATTCACATTGGAGGTGACTCCAATATGAGCCAGAAAGTCAAAAATAGCCGCAATCGAAAAGCTGGGCAGCACTTTCAACTGCTTTTCGTAACAGTATTCCAGTTCGGAAAACCCGGAACCCACGCCCAGTGCATACAGCACGGCATCCTTCCAGGTATAGTCCCGGGTTACGGGGCCGATGGGTTTTCCCAGAGCATCCAGATTCAAAGCCATAGAGCAACCTCCGGTAAAAAGGGTTCAGGGTTCAGGGGGCAGGGTCCGGAATTTAATTTGTGTCTGAACGAAAACCCCTGTTCAGGCAAAATTCGAATATCGAAATCCGAAATTCGAAACAAATTCAAAATCCAAATATCAGAATGACCAAAAGGATATATCAGTCAATACACTGTTTTGAAAATTTTTGTTTGGGTCATTGTTTCGGATTTCGTGCTTCGAATTTCGAATTTTATGATACAGAAACAAGGTTTCCGTTCAGGCACTAATTGATTGAACCGGATAATCCTGTAAATCCTGTAAATCCTGTCAAAAAAACAATTATAAATCGGGCTAACCCGACCGGACAAAGGCCGGAACCAGAATGAACTTCAGGGTTTCCTTAACCACTGCAACATAATCCGGCTGAGTGACATCGAGCATGGGACGAAAGAAATTTTCGCCGGAAATGAAATTCAGGACGGAATTCCAGACAGCGAGAATTCTGGCCTTGTCCTGAACCGACACCCGGGATTTGCTGGAAGCCAGGCCCATGGCAACCGCAATGGTGGAAATGTATTCGGACACCTGCAGATCCAGGGTCACGCCGTGGCGGTCCTTGTTGAAATAGCCAAACAGAATCAGATTGGAGACCTCCGGATGGCTGAAGAGATAATCACACATGATATCGATGGCGATTTCAAGTCTGACAGCCAATGACTGACCAGACACGTTGCGCTCGACTTCCAGAAATTTTTCCCGGATTTCATCACTGATATCTATAATCACGGCCTCATATAGATCCTGTTTTTCCCCCCAGTGGTAATACAGGGTGGAAATATCGATGCCGACTTCCTTGGCGATCATGCGGGTGGTGGTCAGGCTGTATCCGAACTCGCCAAATATTTTTCTGGCACAGGCCAGAATTCGGGCCTTCATGGAAGCGGGATCCTGCCTTGCCTTTTCAAGACGGGAAGGCATGGGGGTTCCTCCTTATAAGATTCAAAAATCACCCTCAAAAACATACCAACAGTTGATTCCAACGATTGATGGAATGCCATGAATATCAGGATGTGTCAAGATATTATTTCTTAAAATTCAACCACTGGTCATTCGATAATAGCTATTTAATAGCTAAATAATATTTTTGTTGACAACATCAATATATTTCATGTAATGCCGTAAAACAAATAAATGGGGTTCATTAAATATGGGAATCCACGAAAGAAAAGAACGCGAAAAGGAAAGACGGCGGCAGCAGATCATGATTGCCGCCAAGCGTGTATTTTCATCCAATGGGTTTAACAAATCCACGATGGAAGACATTGCCCGTGAAGCCGAGTTAAGTCCGGGCACCATCTACCTGTATTTTCGAAACAAGGATGAACTCTATGCCTCTCTGTCTTTACGGATTCTTCAATACCTCAATATCCGACTGAAACATGTCATCAACCGCCAGGGACTTGAACCCGAAGAGTATGTCGAGGCACTCAAGCAGGCCATGTACGATGTGTACGAATTCGATCCACTCATTGTCATCAACATGTTTCAATTTCAGTCCACTGAAACGGTTAAAAATCTTTCTCCCGAACTGTTGAGTGAAATCATCGAACTGTCCAACAATTCCATGGGGACCATGGCCGACATTTTTGAAAAAGGCATTGAAAAAGGGGTATTCATCAACCGTCATCCCAGTGCTTTGGCTGACGTGCTCTGGAGCATGTTTTCCGGATTGATTCTATGGGAAGAAAGCAAAAAACTTTTTAATGAAAACAAGGAATATTTGAAGACAACCATGGAGATCGCGTTCGAGCTGTTTACCCGCGGAATTCGACTTCATGACAGCCCGGCCCCTTTAAACGAAGTTGCACGACCAACACCCCAATAACCCATTTTTTAGCAGGAGGATCAGACTCATGGCAGAAAAAGAAAACCTGGAAACATCAGAAGCTCAAATTGCCGTACACTGGCAGGAAGAAGGATATTATTATCCGTCTGCACAATTCATTGCCCAGGCAAACATGACGGACCCAGCAGTTTACGACCGTTTCAGTCTGGAAAATTTTCCCAACTGTTACAAGGAGTATGCAGATCTGCTGACCTGGTACGAATACTGGCATACCACCCTTGATACCAGTGACGCCCCCTGCTGGAAATGGTTTGTCGGTGGTAAAATCAATGCTTCTTACAATTGCATCGACCGTCATCTGGCAAAAAACAAAAACAAAACCGCCATTCATTTTGTGTCTGAGCTGGAACACGAAAAAGTCGAACATATCACCTATCAGGAGCTGTATGTCCGGGTCAATGAAATGGCAGCCTTGCTGCAGGATTTCTGTGGATTGAAAGCCGGCGACCGGGTCACCCTTCATCTGCCCATGACCGCGGAACTTCCCATTACCATGCTGGCTCTGGCCCGCCTGGGCGTGATTCATTCCCAGGTATTCGGCGGATTCAGTGGAAAGGCTGCCGCGGATCGGGTGGTTGACTCCAGAAGTGATGTCCTGATCACGATTGACGCCTATTATCGGGGTGGACATCTGATCGATCACAAGGAAAAGGCCGATGTGGCTGCTGAAGCAGCGGCAAAGGAAGGGCAGCCCCTTAAAAAAATTCTGGTGTGGCAGCGGTATCCGGGAAAAAATTCCACACCGACTCCCATGGTCGAAGGTCGCGATTTTTTTGTCAATGATCTCTTAAAAAACTATTATGGCAAACGGGTCGATCCGGTTCCCATGCCTGCCGAAGCCCCGCTATTTTTAATGTACACCAGCGGTACGACCGGTAAACCCAAGGGCTGCCAGCACAGCACCGGCGGATATCTGGCCTATGTCACCGGAACATCGAAATATGTTCAGGATATTCATCCAGAAGATGTTTACTGGTGTATGGCCGATATCGGATGGATCACCGGACATTCCTACATTGTATATGGCCCGCTGGCCCTGTGCGCCTCCACGGTCATTTATGAAGGCATTCCCAATTATCCGGATGCCGGAAGACCCTGGCGGATCGCCCAGGAGCTGGATGTCAATATTTTCCACACCGCTCCGACCGCCATTCGTGCCCTGCGAAAAATCGGCCCGGATGAACCCGCAAAATACAATTATCACTTCAAGCACATGACCACCGTGGGTGAGCCCATCGAACCCGAAGTCTGGAAGTGGTACCACAAGGAAGTCGGCAAAGGTGAAGCCATCATCGTGGATACCTGGTGGCAGACTGAAACCGGTGGCTTTCTGTGCAGCACCCTGCCTGCAATAAAACCCATGAAACCGGGAAGCGCCGGGCCGGGAATGCCGGGTATTCATCCGATTATTTACGATGAGGATGGGAATGAACTTCCCGAAGGATGCGGAAAGGCCGGAAACATCTGCATCCAGAACCCCTGGCCGGGCGGGTTCCAGACCATCTGGGGAGACCGTGACCGGTTTGTCAAACAGTACTATGCACGGTATTGCAAAAACCCGGACAGCAAGGACTGGAGAGACTGGCCGTATCTGACAGGGGATGCCGCAGTCAATGGACCGGATGGATATTACCGGATTCTGGGTCGGATTGACGATGTCATCAACGTATCGGGTCATCGACTGGGAACCAAGGAACTGGAATCGGCTGCCATGACAGTCATGGAAGTTGCCGAAGCAGCGGTCGTGCCGGTTTCCGACCCGATCAAGGGCGTCGTTCCGGATCTGTATGTCGCCCTGAAACCCGGCTTTACCCCCAGCAAGGAAATTGAAGATAAAATCATCAAAGCCCTTGTTGTGGAAATCGGACCCATTGCCAAACCCAGAAAGGTCTGGATTGTGCCCGATATGCCCAAAACCCGTTCCGGCAAGATCATGCGGCGGGTCCTGGGCGCCATTTCCAACAAGAAGGACGTGGGCGATGTCATGACCCTGGCCAATCCGGAAATTGTCGAGGCGATTCAGGTCATGGTGCAGAAATAAGGATGAAGGCGGAAGGGCAAAGGATGAATTGTCTGATGTCCTTCAACCCGTGAATTTGGTTATCCGACAGGGTGCAAGGCGTGAAGCGGCTCTGTCGGGATAATCAACCCATATCGATGACAATATTTTGGAAGAGGAGATCATGAACGGTAATTACAGAGTGTTTCTAACTGGTTTTCTGGTAGTGATGTGGTTGTCGGCTACGGTGTTTGCCGGATCGCTGGTCGCTCCGGAACTGGATGTTCCCAAAGACAAGGCCAAAAATCAGGTTTTGACAACCGTGTTGAAGTGGAAACCCGTTGCAGGCGCCAAAAGCTATCGTGTTTTTGTGGCGTCTTCTGCCGACATGCTGAACAATCTGGCTCCCGGCGCAGCCTGCAAGGACTGTTTCATCGATGAAAAAACCGATGCCCCGACCTATCAGATTCCGGCGAAACGATTGAAAAAGGACATTCCGTATTTCTGGACGGTGCGGGCTGTCAGCGATGCCGAGGAAGGACCGAATGCAGTGGTTCGATCCTATACCATGGCATCGACGTTTTTTATGGATATGGATTGATGACCGTGAAAAATCCGTCATGCCGGACAATCCGGCATGACAGGGAAGGGCAGGGCAGGGGATACCAACAGGTGTCAGGGCTGCTGCATCGTCAGGATCGGGGTAAGGACCATCTCGATAAAAAAATATGCCGTGAAGCCGATGAAGATCACCAGCGCCAGGATGACATAAAACCGGTTGTAACGGTTTTTGCGGGCATCCCTGGCATCATAAAAAACCTGTTTGCCGCATGAGCGGCACCAGTTGGAACGCTGTTGACTGATAAATTTGTTGCCGCAATCACAAATGAGTTCTTTGGGTGGAAGGGAAGTTGTCACGAATAAAACTCCTTATTTGATTTCTTTTCCGGTTTCATCAAATTTTTGAGGTTCCCGTTCTTTAAAATATTGGGATGTTTCCTTGATCATCAGGTAATAAGAGCTCAGACCAAATAAAATAATCGTCAATACGGCATGAACACGTAAGGCCGGAGCCGATATTCCGACCGCCCAGACGATAAACCAGACAATATTTCCGAAATTGAAAAAGATAGACAATTTTCTCGCCCAGGGTTTAATTTTGAAAACAAAATAACAGATGCCGATTCCCACGGCCACCACACGGAGGATGACTGCGTTATTAAATGCCTTCTCTGGAAATAGCCAGTTAAAATGATACAGAAACATAAAAATCGACAGCCATCCGCCCAAGAGAAACCCAAGGGCCTTTCGAACAGCAGGTGGATATTCAAAAAAAGACAACAGTCGGTTCAGCATAATGGTATTCCTTCTGCGATATGTGGTTACGTTCTGAACGGCAGTGCGTGGCAAATGGTCTTTAATAGGCACGGATTTAAAAATTATCAAGGTTTATTCAACTGAATGGATTTTTTATTGACAATGGAACTCAAAAATTTTAGAAACCACTACACAATAAATTGCATTCATTTTATGTATGTAGCTATTTTATAAATGTCCAGGTTTTGCACAAACACAACAAATAACCAGAATTGAAACAATCACAAAGAAAGGAGGTGGAAAAGGCACTTTTTGATCATACGACAATAAGCCCGTCCGGCCATTTGGGTCGGTCAACCTTTCTCAGTCAGTGTTATTCAAGGAGGATATTGTATGAGTTCAGTGACATGGGTTTATATCTTGCTGGGGTTGTATATCGTTTATTCGACCTACGAAGGCATGAAAGGCTTCTTCAAAGAAAAAACCGCGGCTGGCTATGCCATCGGTGGTCGATCGGTACCGTTTATCGCCTTTCTCATGGCGGCAACCGCAGCCTCCTTCAGTGGCTGGACCTTTATCGGCCATCCGGGCCTGATCTGGCGGGATGGTCTGGCTTATGCGTTTGCCTCGTTTTATGTCATTACCATCCCCATTACCGGAACATTTTTTGCCAAGCGTCAATGGCTTCTGGGCAAACGCTACGGTTTCGTGACGCCTGGTGACATGTATGCCTATTATTTCAACAGCGAGGCGCTTCGATATCTGGTCGTGTTGACCGCTGTTCTCTATTCCATCTTCTATTCTGCAGTTCAGTTGATGGCAGCCGGTGCGCTGTTCAACGTTATCACGGGTGTCGATTTCATCACCGGCGCACTGTTTCTGGCCGCCATTGTGTGGTTTTATGTGGTCACCGGCGGTATGAAAGCCGGTGCGTATGTCGGCGTGCTGCAGTTCTGTCTTCTGGTCGGCGGTATCATCCTGCTGGGCATTTTTGTTATTCATGATCCCCAGTTTGGTGGATGGAGCGGATTTGCGGCCTCCATGGCCAAACTGGATCAAAAGTTTCTGACCGTTCCGGAGGTGATTACCTGGGGTCTGGGCAAAAAGGGCGCTGCCTCCTGGACATCCATGATGATTCTGACCTACATGTTTGCGCTGATGGGCATTCAGTCCTCTCCGGCATTTACCATGACCTTTTTTGGCATCAAATCCCCCAAACCCCTGGCCTGGCAGCAGACCTTCATGTCCACATTCGTGGTCGGCTTTGCCCTGTTCTATTTCACCGCCTTTCAGGGTATGGGTGCAAAAGTTCTGGAAGTGGCCGGTGTTGCGACTTTCCAGGGTATGAGCGACCGAACCATTGTTCCGACGCTGATTCAAAATTTTCTGCCACCCTTCATGGTCGGTCTGGTCTTCATGGGCGCGATTGCCGCCATCCACTCCACCGCCGCTCCTTACATCAATACCGGTGGTTCCATTCTGTTACGGGACGTGTACTGGCGGTTGATTCGTAAACAGCAGGCCGGTGATGCGGAACAGATCTGGGTCAACCGGATTCTGACAACTGTTTTAACCATCTCGGCACTTTATGTGGGTATCAACTCCAAGGCGGCTCTGGTCATTCTGGGTGCCTTGGCCACGGCATTCGGGTTTGTCATGTATGTGCTTCTGATTGGCGTGTGCTGGGGCTTTAAATTCCCCAGAGTCGGCGCTGTTCTGGGTACGGCCGCCGGCATGTTTGCGGTTTATCTGACGTATGCGGTCTGGCCCAACCCCCTGTCCATGCATTGCGCATTCTGGGGCACGTTCGTGGGTCTGATCGTCGCCTACATCTGCAAAGGCATCGGCATCAAGGACGACAAGGAAACCATCGACCGTCAGGCTGAAATCCGGCAGTGGCTGGACAGCGTGGATGCCCCGACCGAGAGCGGAATCAAATGGCGCGGCATCATGAAGTTTGTCGTTCCATTGTGGTTTTTCTTTGCCATCGGGCCAGCCTGTATTCTGGGCAACAACGCATTTTCCTTTGCCGGTTTTCCGCCGCTGTGGTCCTGGCAGATTTTCTGGTGGGCCGCAAGTATCGTCATGATGTGGGGGCTGTGCTTTAAAGCGGAAATGTCCACCACCAATGACGATCAGATTGCCCGGGCGAACAAGGAAACAATGATTGTGGTCAAGGCATAGGCATATGCCGTTATTCCGGCGAACGCCTGATTCCGGAATCGGTAACGCATGTTAAATTAGGAGGTCAGTATGAAACTTGAAGATAAATGGTTAATCGGCATCATTGCCTTTATTATTTTGTTTACGTCGTCATTTGGCATGGGCATGTGGGGATAACCTCCCTTTACAGAAAATATGATTAACCTGTTGATAACCGGGGCGGGAGAGATCCCGCCCTTCATGTATGTAAGAGGAGGAACGCTCGATGACCAACCCGTATGTTGAGGCATTTAACCAATCCATCAATGACCCGGACAGTTTCTGGGCAGGTCCCGCCAGTGACTGCCACTGGTATAAAAAATGGGACAAGGTGCTGGATGACTCGAATAAACCCTTTTACCGCTGGTTTACCGGCGGCGTCATGAATACCTGTTACAACGCCCTGGATTTTCATGTTGAAAATGGCCGCGGCGATCAGGCGGCACTGATTTATGACAGCCCGGTCACGGACACCATCAAAACCTATACCTATACCCAACTGCGGGATGAAGTCGCCAAATTTGCCGGGGTTCTGGATAGTCTGGGCGCCAAAAAGGGGGATCGGGTAATCATTTACATGCCCATGGTCCCGGAAGCAGCCATTGCCATGCTGGCCTGTGCCCGGCTGGGGGTCATTCATTCCGTGGTATTCGGCGGGTTTGCGCCCAACGAGCTGGCCACCCGAATCAATGATGCCAAACCCAAGGTCATGATTACCTCGTCCTGCGGTATCGAGGTCAAGCGGGTCATTCCCTACAAACCCCTTCTGGATCAGGCCATTGAACTGGCCGCAAGCAAACCGGACCACTGCATCATTTTGCAGCGCCCCATGGAAAAAGCAACAATGATTCCCGGTCGGGATCTGGACTGGGCAGAGCAGATGGCCAAGGCCAAACCGGCGGACTGTGTACCGGTGGCGGCAACTGATCCGCTGTATATTCTGTATACATCCGGAACAACCGGCATCCCAAAAGGCGTGGTTCGGGATAACGGTGGCCATATGGTGGCACTGAAATGGACCATGAAGGCCATATATAATGTTGATGCGGGTGATGTCTATTGGGCGGCTTCCGATGTCGGATGGGTGGTCGGGCATTCCTATATCATCTACGGTCCGCTGCTGAAGGGATGCACCACGATTCTGTACGAAGGAAAACCGGTTGGGACACCGGATGCCGGTGCATTCTGGCGGGTGATCTCTCAGCATAAGATCAAGGCCATGTTTACCGCACCCACCGCGTTTCGGGCCATCAAACGGGAAGATCCCGAAGCCAAACTGATGAAAGGCTATGATCTGTCCTGTTTCAAGACACTGTTTCTGGCAGGCGAACGGTCGGACCCGGACACGCTGAAATGGGCGGAAAACAACATCGGGGTTCCGGTTATCGATCACTGGTGGCAGACCGAAACCGGATGGGCCATTGCGGCCAACTGCATGGGGCTGCATCAGTATCCGGTGATTCATGGCTCGCCTACGGTTCCGGCGCCGGGCATGAACGTTCAGGTGGTGGACCCCAACAACAACCTGGTCAAGGCCGGAGAGATCGGTGCGCTGGTGATCAAGCTGCCGCTGCCGCCCGGAACCCTGCCCACGCTGTGGAACAACGATGACGGCTACATCAAATCCTATCTGGAGGAGTTCCCCGGTTATTACAAGACCGCCGACGCCGGATACATTGATGAAAACGGATATGTGTATGTCATGTCCCGAACCGATGACATCATCAATGTGGCCGGACATCGCCTGTCAACCGGTGCGATGGAGGAAATTCTGTCTGACCATCAGGATGTGGCAGAGTGTGCGGTTCTGGGTGTGGAAGATTCCCTGAAAGGTCAGGTCCCGGTTGGATTTATTGTTTTGAAAGCCGGTGTCACCAAAGATCAGGCGCAAATCGTCAAGGAAGTGGTTCAGATGGTTCGAGACCGGATTGGCGCTGTGGCATCCTTTAAAACCGCCACAGTGGTCAAACGGTTGCCCAAAACCCGGTCCGGAAAGATTCTTCGCGGCACCATTCAGAAGATTGCGGACAACAAGGAATTCAAGATGCCGGCTACCATCGATGACCCGACCATTCTTGGAGAAATCGAGGAAGCCCTGGTCAAAATCGGATATGCCGGTGGCCGGAAATAACCTGTAACCAGATTCCTCCGTCATCCCGGTATCCGCCGGAATGACACCATCACACCCATCACGTCAACCGGTGCAGTATTCTGCACCGGTTGTTTATTCTGGAACGCATCCCGTGAACTCACACAAAAAATTCTGGCTTTTTGTAGCACTTTCCGCAACCATTACCGCTGCGGCGTTTATTGCACTTGCCAGCCTGTTCTGGAGTCAGTTCACCCCGGATGAGCAGCATCAGCTTATTGAGATGGTTCACCGGCATATGGTGTATGTGGTGGCCATTATTGTCATGTTCATCGGGGGATGGATTGTCTGGCTGGATGCGGTGCTGTATACCTATGTCCTTCCCACCGTGCAGGTCGCGGATGAAACCCTGATGATCTATACGGTCAATCCGTCTCACCGGATTAAAATTGATGCCAGCAAAGACATGAACCGGCTGGCTGCGCTCATCAACGAAGGCGCGGAACGCTATGAAGCCCTTTTTGCCGGCGTGGAAGATAAAATCCGTCAGGCCAGGCAGGAAGTGGAGCAGGACAAAAACGTCCTGGCGGCCATTGTGGGCCAACTGCCGGAAGGCATCATCATTTGCAATCCATCCGGGTCCATTCTGCTGTTCAACAAAAAAGCCCAGGAGGTGTTGACGCTACGGGAAAAATCATGTGACAATCCCAATTTTGAAAAGCTGTCCGGGCCGTTTCTGGGATTGGGCCGGAATATTTCCAGTATCATCGACCCGGCTCAAATCGATCGCGCTGTTACCGAAATATCTGGAAAACTCAATGGCTTATCTGATCGTCAGGCAGATGTCCTGGCAGGTCATCCGGTTTCTTTTTTTTCCATTACCGGTCCAATGGGAAATCTGTTAAGTATTGAGATGGTCCCCATATTGGACCATCGTCAGAAACTGGCCGGCTTTATTCTGATCATTCATGACCTGACCCAGGCATGCACGCTGGAGGCCAGACGTATGGTTATGCAGGTGTTGTCCGGTTTTCAACACGGGCTTGACGAAATTTGGTCATCGGTCGAAACCCTGCTGGCCCATTCGCAGAGCACGACCTTCCATCAGACCCAGGTGCTGAAACTGATCTATGACCATACCTGTCGAATGAAAGAGCTGATTCGAATATCATCGTCAGAACCGGCTGATTTTCAAACCATTTCGCCCATTACGCTGCTGGATTCCAGCCGTCCGGAATTTTATGATTTCGATCTCTTCAACCGGCCGGAAGCCAGCCCTGATCTTCAGGAATATTTTCTGACCAATATCACCTATACGGTATTTGATACCGAAACCACCGGACTGGACCCCCGAACCGATGAAATCATCTCCATCGGTGCGGTTCGAATTGTCAACAACCGGCTGCTTCGGGATGATGTATTCAATACGCTGGTTGACCCAAAGCGTGACGTGGGGGTAGAGTCCATCAAGGTGCATGGCATTCAACCGGAAATGCTTCAGGGGCAACCCCCGATCGAGGTGGCTTTGTCATACTTCAAGCGGTTTTCCGAGAATACGGTTCTGATCGGTCACAATGCAGCCTTTGACATGCGCATGATTCAGATCAAGGAACCGGTCACCGGCATCCGGTTTACCCAGCCCGTCCTGGATACCATGTTTCTGTCTGCCGTGCTTCATCCCGCACATCGCTATCACAGCCTGGAAGCCATTGCCGAACGACTGGGGCTTTGCATCAAAGGCCGACATACCGCGGTAGGAGATGCGACGGCCACTGCGGAAATTTTCTTGAAATTTGTGCCGCTTTTGGCCAGGAAAAATATCCTGACCCTGAAGGACGCCATTCTGGCATCGCAGAAAACCGATTATGCCAGGATCCGGTATTAAAGGACAGGTGTCAGGGGACAGGGGCCGGACAGGGGACAGGGGATATGACTGTTAACGCACCCAAAATCCTTATTTTGAAAGCTATATATTGATCACTGACGGCTGACCGTAGATACTGACCACTTTCAAAAAAACATCCGGGCTACCAATGGGAACCTCCTTTTTTTCGACCATTACCGATTCCGACTCATCTCTCACGATGGACGACCAGACGGTTGCCTGGCTGAAAAAGATCCAGCCGTTTGAATCGCTGCCGGAATCCGAGCTGGTAAACATCTTTTATAGCATCCATGTTGAGGTGATTCCAAAAGGAACAATCCTTTTTCTTCAAGGCCGATCACGGGTGGAAAACATCTACATTGTCAAGAGCGGAACACTGGAACTGCACGAGGATCGCCAGGGTGAAAAAACCCAGAAAAATGTTCTGCAAGAAGGCGATATTTTCGGGGGCATATCCCTTCTGCTGAATAGTGGCGTTTCGGTCAAAACAGCCAAAGTCACACGGGACTCGACATTTTATGTTATCCCCGATACGGTGTTTCTGGATATCTGCAACCGGTATCCGGTTGTCTCAAAATATTTTGTCGATACGTTCAGCCAGAAGATGGCGGATGGGTCCTATGCCGCCCTGATTTCATCTGACCAAGCCGAACAATTTTTGTTGAGCACTGTCCCGTTTTCGTTTTTATCTGAACCAGAGATTGCCAAAATTGCATCGGAACTGTCCGTTATCTATCACCCGAAGGAACAGATCATATTCACACAGGGTGTTTCCCGGATCGATGCCTTGTATATCATTCAGAAAGGTGCCGCGGAACGCTATTACGAAGAAAACAGTCAAATCACGCTCAGAAACGAGATCAGCGAAGGCAGTCTCTTTGGCGGGATCTCCATGTTGCTAAATAATTCGATTTCGATTCGTTCGCTTAAAACCACGGAAGATACCTATTTTTACACCTGGCCCAGACAGCGGTTTCTGGATGTTTGCAGCCAGTTCGAATCCTTCAGCGAGTATTTTACCGACACCTTTGGAAAACGGATGCTGGACCGGTCTTATGCATCCATTGTGGCCCAGACCATTCAACCCCGTGAGGAATCCCTTCAGTTTCTCAATCAGACGATTGATGGCATATTTCAGCGGAACATCGTTTACTGTCTGATGGATATGACGATTCAATCTGCTGCGGAACTGATGACCCGTCATCATTGCAGCAGCATTCTGGTCCGGGATGGGGCGGGAGATTTTGTTGGAATCGTTACGGACAACGATCTGCGACAGAAGGTGATTGCCAGAGGATTGAGCATTTTGCAGCCGGTTTCCAGCATCATGTCCGCTCCCCTGAAAAGCATTTCTCAAAAGGCCCTGCTATTTGAGGCGTTAATGACCATGATGCAGGAAAACATGAAGCACCTGGCGGTAACCGGTGAAAATGACAAGGTTATGGGTATCATCACAGACAAGGATATTTTGGCGTCTCAGGGTCAGTCTCCGTTGTTTCTGATTCGGGAAATTCAATCCTCGGAACGTCTTGAAGAACTGACCCATCTGCAAGGGCAGTTGCCGGGTGTCATTCAGAACTTGATTCGAAACGGGGCAAAAGCCAAAAATCTGACTCGGCTGATCACCACCATTTCCGACGCCATTCTGGTAAAGCTGCTTGACATGGCCATCGAGCAGATCGGGCCGCCGCCCTGCCGGTTTGCCTTTATGGTCATGGGCAGTGAAGGCAGAAAGGAACAGACGCTTAAAACGGATCAGGACAATGCCATTATCTATGAAGATCCTTCTGAAGCGTCTGCAGAAGAGGTTCGAACCTATTTCCTGGAAATGGGGGAAACGGTCTGTACCTGGCTGGATCAGGTGGGGTATGAATTCTGCAAAGGGGATGTCATGGCCAAAAATCCCCAGTGGTGTCAGCCGGTGTCTGTCTGGAAACAGTATTTTTCAAACTGGACCCATCAGGCAGAGGCTGAGGATCTGCTTCAGGCCAGTATTTTTTTTGATTTCCGTGGCGGATATGGCGACATGACCCTTGTCAATGATCTGCGCCAGTATTTAATGGATACGCTATTGGGATGGGCCGGATTTTTTCGGCACATGACCGAAAACGCGCTATATTTCAAACCGCCGCTTGGTTTTTTCCGCAATTTTATCGTGGAATCCAAGGGAGAGCATCGGGATGCCTTTGACATTAAAAGTGCGATGATGCCCATTATTGATATCATTCGAATTTATTCGCTGAAATACGGGATTGCCGAAACCAATACACCTGAGCGAATGCTACAGTTATATTACAAGAAAAAACTGACATGGGATACCTACAGTGAACTGGAACACGCCTATGGATTTTTGATGCAAATGCGGTTTTCCCGGCAGGTGAATGCGGTCATGATTGACAGAACCGGACCGGACAACTATATCAATCCCAAAAAACTGACTAAAATCGAGCAGACCATGCTCAAAGAAATATTTAGCCGTATCGACAAGATGCAGAAACATATCAGTTTTGAATTTACAGGATCATAGGAAATAGGGTAATGAGTAGGTCCATTGGATAGATGATTTTCGATCAACAATTTTCTCATATCAGGAGGTAGTTTCATGTCGGTAATTACAATATCCAGGCAATATGGCTCAGGCGGTAAATCGTTGGGAATCATGTTATCCAAAGAACTGGGATATGCCCTTTATGATGAAGAACTCATTCAGATGATTGCCCAAAAAGCCAAAGTATCGACCAGTTGGGTTGAAAATATGGAAAAAGAGGCAGGCGGAAAATTTTCAAAATTCATCTCCGGACTGATTCCCAGCAGCTTCATGGATAGGTTGCTCGATGACAACAGGGGGTATCTGGATGAAGAAATCTATGTGGATATTCTTCAAAAACTGATGCGAAAGATCGGGGATGAAGGCAATTCGGTCATTGTCGGCAGGGGAGGGCAGTATGTGCTGAGAGACGATGCCAATG
>Ga0351871_1175_pt1 | contig 20947 bp, 12 predicted proteins | sample TotcelHFGM3001N8_FD_206786 | JGI IMG/M metagenome (GOLD analysis project Ga0351871, IMG submission 206786) | Enriched cells from coal bed in the Powder River Basin, Montana, United States - Total cells FGM rep2 HSBNCT.FGM.300.1.N8 ...
GAGGAAGGAAGGAATAATTCCGGGCGCTCATTTCATATTGGGGTTGCCCGGAGAAAGCGCAAAAAGCGCGTTTTCGACCGCTGTCGCGGCGGTCAGGCTTGATCCCGGATACGCTTCTTTCAATGTGTTCGCCGCAAGACCGGGCTCGAAGCTTCGCGGGAGCGGTCGCGCGGCTGGTGGAAACTCCTCGGCCGCAGGGCTTGCCGCAAGGTTTGCCTATGCCTTGTTCTACCTGAGGCCGCGCAAAGTTTTATATCTGGCGAGGAACATAAGACCGAAGCTCTGTCTTGCTTCCTTGCGCGAGGCTGCGCGATATTTTCTATGCATGCCCGAGATCAGTCAGGGTAGAGCTAGCCGAAAGGCGGCTAGGCTCAAAAATTGACAGGAGTTGAGCCGGGCATTTTGTTTCATTAGCTTTGAGCTTCTGATAAAATGGATTTTGAAGGATTGATCCATGACCCGATCTCAATCGGAGTTTGTTCGCGCGACAGCGGGTGACGAAGAGAGATGATAATCCATTGTCCATTGAATCAAACAACGGTTGGGCTGCTTGATAATTTCGTGGAGGCGGGGGCGGAGGAGTTTTATCTGGGTTATCGAAACGCGGGCATTTCCAGCGAGGATTATTTTAATCGAAGGTTCGGAAGGCTAACCAATTTTGATTCGTTGGAATCAGTTTTGTCGGTTTGTAGAAAGGCAGAGAAACTTGGCGCAAAGTCTTATGTGGCGATAAACGAGCTTTATTATCCGGAGAGCTGGCATGACGCTCTTATCGAAGATGTGATGAAGTTGTCAGCGGGCGGTGTTTTCGGCTTCATAATTTCCGATATAAACCTAATTATTAAATTGAAAAAAGCAGACAGCGGCCTTTTTATCGTTCTAAGCTCTACAGCTCATGTGATGAACGCCAAAGCGGCGGCGTTTTACAGGGGGCTAGGCGCGGACAGGATTGTTTTTCCAAGACAGCTTGCGCCGAATGAAATCATTAGAATCGCGAACAGTTCGACAGACCGCAGGTTTGAGTTGATAGTGGCCAATGAGGAATGCCCGTACTTGGAGGGAGTCTGTTCATACTGTCATTTTCCCGGCGAGGAGTCTCCGAATATTTGCAGGCAAGCCGCGCTCTACAATCATTTCCCCGCCGGATTCGGATATTCTCTGGATTCATGCGGAGCATGCGCGCTTTTTTCTTTAAGACAGATAGAAGGCCTTGTGTTAAAAATAGCCGGCAGAGGTCTCGCAGGGGATCTGATTTTGAAGGACATAAGGTTTTTTAAAAGAGCGGTTGGATTCATTGGCGTCAGCGAAACCGAGGAGGAATACGGAAGAAGGTGCGCCGAACTTCACAAAGAAGTGTTCGGCGAGAAATGCGGAAGAAAGTGCTATTACAACGTCGGCCAAATGCCCGAAATCGACATCACCGGGAGAAACGCGCGGCCACAACTGACTCAGGGGATTGTCAAATGGACTGCTTCGCTGTCTTACGACACCCTGTCGGAAGGAGTTTTAGGGGAAGGCGGCGACAAGCAATGACGAACCGTGTGGAGCACGCCTTTTACATTTCCGATCCCGCAGACTTGAAGTATTTTCACAATTCCAGATTTGACAGGATTTATTTCGGGAACGAATTCTGCGAGTTTCTTCTTCCGAGCGTGGAACAGCTTGCGAATGTCTTGGAGTTCGCGGCAAGGTCGGGAGTGGAGTTCACGCTGATGACTCCTCCGTGCGCTGAAAACTGTCTTGAAAAATGCGAACGCTTGATAGAGACGCTCCCCGCAAACGCTGAAGTCGTGTTCAACGACTGGGGACTGCCGCAAGCGATACGCGACGCCGGCAAAACCCCTGTTCACGGAAGGTTGCTATGCAAGGCGAAAAAGGATCCGAGGCTAGGCGTCGAAGGCGAACCGTTTTCAGAATATTTTACTGACAATAATCTCCAGAGCGAATATATTGAATTGCTTTTCGCTTCGGGAATCGGAAGGGCGGAGTTGGACAATGTTTTTCAGGGGCTGCGCGTCGATAGCGCGTCAGGGATGAAATACTCGCTGTATTACCCATACGTGTGCTGCTCGGCGACGAGAAAATGCCACTTCGCAAATATAGCCGAGGGCAATATTAAGTTCAGGACGATTGACGAATGCCCCGTCAGTTGCTCGGGAGAAAATATCCCGATTCACAACCTAGGGGCCGAGATATTCATGCAAGGCAACGCGCAATATTATGTTAATGATCGAATGTCCGCAAGCTTGGCCGATGGACCGATAGACAGGCTGGTTTATATGCCTGTGTTTCCGAACCATAACCACACGCGCCGAGAGACGCTGTTTCTTGATTGGAACAGGCTGTTCGAGGTCAAAGAGCAGAGGGAGTTGTGGGGCGACGAGCTTGACGAAACGCTCGTCGAAATGGTTGAGGACGCTCTCAAATCGGCAACAGGCGGAATCCACAACGCGTTAGACATAGGATGCGGGGAGGGAAGGCACGCCAAGTTGTTCGCGGGTCTAGACTATTACGGAGTTGACATATCGCCCAAGGCTCTCGAGCGGGCAGGCAAAAAGAACGCGGGAAATTTCATTTGTTCCGATATTCTGAATTTAAAAGGATATGTCGGTTTTTTCGACATGGCGGTAGATTACGGGTGTTTCCATTCGCTGCCTCCTTGGCGCAGGAGAGAGTATTTCGAGACGGCCGGCAGAATTATAAAACCGGGGGGGTTTTTGATAATGTGCGCATGGACAGGCAAGGGGACCTCGCTTCCGGCGTTTTATGTGGAGGGGCAGCTTCCTGAATGGTCGGTTTCCGCCGACGATATAGAGAAAGCCGCCGAAGGCTTGTTCGATTGCGTTGGAAAAAAGTCGGAGAGGCGCACGCAAATGAGCATGTTGTTCGCAACAATGAAGAGAATATGAAAGACGGAAATGCCTTATGTCGAAATCTGGCGATTATCTGGACGAAGGTCTGATTTAGATAGAATCAACAACAACGGGGTGACATGCTCGGTATCTGTTAAAACGATGCAAAATAGAAGAAATTTAAGGCCGCGAGCCAGTCATTTTTAGAAAAGCTTTGCAGACCGGCAAACATAGCGGAGAGCGCTAGGACGGAATTCCAGAGCCGCCGCTTGTTTCCGACGAGGAGAATTAGGAGCGCAAGTGTACGAAAAAGTTAATTACATAATGGACGCGCAGAGTTACCTGTACGAGCTTTTTGCCGAGACTGAAAGAGGAAGGCTTTTTGAGGCGTTGAGCGCGTCTTTATTTGTCGTGAGTTTGTGCGCGCTGGCGTTCGCTGTGGCGATTATCATAAAGGCAAAGACGGTGGACGGCCCGGAACGGAATGCGCCAAGGCAGAACGCGTTGCGGGCGAGATATGTTTTTTTATTTGCCGCCGCTTTCTCTTTGTTGTTGTTTCTCGTTCGCGGGATGGTCGCTTATGAGTATATGGATTTTGCGTATTATTATGAGGGAGAGTTCTCTGGACTAACCGATATATTTGCGAATCGCGCATACCTGACAAACATTCACAGGCCGGGCTATATGCTGATAAGCTGGCTTATAAGAGAACTCCTTGGCGGCTCTCGCGACGCGTACATAATTATCAACCTTGCGGCGATGACAGTCTCGGCTCCGCTGGCTTTCAGACTTCTCTCAAGAAACGTCAATAATTATTCGGCTGTGTTTGGGACGGCGGCTTTTATTATGTCGCCGATGTCGGTTTACAGCGTTTTCAGGTTTTCACCATATTGGATAGTAGCGTTTCTGTTCATAGCGCTTGCGCATTCATACAGCACATTCCGTGAAACCGGATCGAAAAATAGCGCGGCTGCGATGGCGGCTTCGGTTTTTCTGCTGCCGTTTTTTCATGTTCTGACATTTTATGGAATAGCGGCGTTCTTTGCGGGGGCGGCGCTGGACGCGCGCAAGACAACAAAGAATCTGAAGGGCGCGGGCTGGTTGCTTTTCGCCGTGGCGGTGTCAGCGGCCGGATCGTGTCTTTTCAATCTTTTGCACCTTGTCATATTCAGAAATGAAATCGACTTGATTTCAGCTCCTTCGACGGCGAGATTGGGAGTGTATCAATTGTTTCCGGGGGGAAACGTCGAATTTCTGTCATACTGTCTGAAAGTGATGCCCAATCTGTTCATGTCGTTTGTGTCTGATAACGCTACCACTGCCGCAATCATCGGATTTCTTTTTTTCGTCGGGGCGATTGGACTGATAGCGCGCGGCTCAAACGGAACGATGATTGTTTTGATGGGGTTGGCTGCGTGTACTGTTTTGACGATTACCAACGCTTTGAACCATAACCGTTTTGATGGCTATCCGATGTCGTACAGGCATCTGCAGATGATGAGTTTCTTTTTTATCTACAACGTGGTTTTCGCGCTCGACGCTATCGGCCGCTGGTTCTCTTCCGGAAAGGGGTTTTCCCGCTCGGTTCTTTGTTTTTTTGCTATGATGGTTTTTGCGGCCAATCTTCCGGGACTTTTCGTAAGGCTTAAGGCTCCGGATATGATATCGGCGATGCGGCATGTTTACGGCAATGTTCGCGAATACGACGGCGTTATTCCCGGAAACATATATTTCCACAACGAATATCACACGTATTTTCTGACAAATAACGGACGACCGATTCAAGCGTCTCTAGCTTATCCCGGTGGAAACAGCAGAGAGGAAATCACCGCGCGCAATTTCAATCAGTGGATGGATTTGACAATAAACGGAAATAAGAAGGCGAGGGGAGTTCTGCTCAACATCGCCCCTTTCTCCATAGCGTCGCATGAAGATTTATTGAAGAACAGTTTCATCCATCGGGTCTGGCATTTCGACAACGACACTAGGTTTCTTGGAGTATTTCCAGATTTTTCCGGAGATTATGAGCGGGGTGTTAAAGAAGCCTTGAAAAGAGGATATCCGCTTGAAACCAAGCAATTCGACGGTGTTACGGTTAGTCTTTACGCGCTGAAGCCGGAACCGATAAAGTTGGGCGAGGATGGGTGTTTCACGATCACGGCAGGCGAAAACGACTACTATTTTGTAAGAGGGGCCGATCCGGATGTAAGGGTGAGAAGCGAGGCTAGGCGGATAACAGAACAGACGAATCTGTTATTTTTCGTTCCCCCCGCAATGACCAAAGCGCGCATAATAATCGAACTTGAACAAGTAGATGATCGCGCGAAAATGGTCCTCGAAGAAAACGAAAGCGAAATTTCTTACCTTGCGGAAAACGACAGCAGAACCGAACCTGTGTACGATGTCGAGAGAAAACCCGGATTGAGACATTACATGTTTACTTTCGAGAAGTTCGGGAGAGCGACATACAGTCGCATCACAATATGCGATCCGGCGGCGAGATGACCTCATGCGGCGGCTGAACGTTATTAGGAATTAATTCGTTGCCGCAAGTTGTGAATTGAGTTCATAGCTGATATAGAACGCAGACGGATATTAAACCGGAACCCGCCGTCGCCATGAATGAATCCTGACCAAGCAGGATATTTAATGGAATAGCTTGTCAATAGCGCGAACCATGCAGGAAGAGTCTTTCACAGAATGAAATTTGTGCGGTTTCAGCTTCGGCTCGGCTAGTTTCGTTGAAAAACACAATGTAATGAGTTATTGTGAGTGATATGGAAGACAATCAGGCAGGAGCAAGAAATCGCGCTTATCCGCGTTTGTTGACGGTCGCGGCGGTGGCGTTTCTTTTTACGTTGTATTTCTTCAGGTCTTTCGCGCTCTATGTGGACATAATAAACCCGGTTGGGATGGAAGAGTGCCACACAGGGGCGATCGCCCGTGAAATATTGGCCAACGGGTTTGATTTGCCGATAGAGCAATACACGCCGGAATATTATGAGAATTCAATCGTCGCGGCCGGCATCCTAACCATCGTTCCTGTGTGGATTATGGGTTTGAGCCGCCTTTCTGTGGAAATGACGCCGTTTGTTCTATCCTTCGCCGCGTTTATGGTGTTCTGCGCGCTTCTTAGGCGAGCTGGGCTCGGTAGCGGAATATGGTTTTTCATTGTCTCGTATTATTTCAGCTCTATTTCGTTCGTGATTCATACTATGGACAGCGTCGGGAGCCACATTCTCGGCATTTTTATAGGATCGTTCATAATTTGGCAGTTCTATGAGTCGCGAGTGTCGAAGAAAAACATAAATTTCTACATGATGATGTTCGCGATCGGGCTGGGGCTTTTTTTGAACATGGCGAGCCTGATGTTCGCCGCGCTATGCTTTCTCGCGTATATATTTTACAGACCTGTCTCAGGAGAAAAGCAGCGCGCGAGCGTGCCGACTCTGATCAAGGGCGCGGCGGCCTTCCTGATAGGCGCGGCCCCATTCGCGTTTTTTATGATTAAAACAAAAATGATGAGCGCGACATATTTGTTTGGCGTGTTCGGCAGAAGAAGCTCAAGCTTCGGCGATTGGAATTCGTTCATAAATAACACCGTCGACTATATGCTGTATCAGTTTGACGGAAAACCTTGGCTGGCGGCTCTCTTGTTTGTGCCTGTGCTGATATTATGGGTCGGTTGGTTGGCGGGTTGGGGCAAAACTGTTTCGGAGAGCAAGAAGCTGCTTCTCTACTTAATCTGTTTTTTCCCGGCTCCGGTATTCGGGGCGGTGGTTGTTTTCTCCGGCGGAGAATTTACGACGTATCATATATATCTGCTTCCGCTTCTTTTTATGGCCGGCGCGGCGCTGTCCTCCATAGTTATTGATAGTGTATTTAAAAATCCTGTCTCTTCGACTTTTGCGCAGTTTGCGCTTTCGATGGCGCTGATCGCCGTATTTCTGTCGGGGGAACAGTTTAAAAATCTAAATTTCTCGGTCGCGCGAGCTGTGAAGGTTCTGACGGCGGATGAGGAGGAAGCGTTCTGCTACTGGAGATTCGGCCGCGCATTTGGGAATCACACCGAATTCAAAGGAGACACCGCAGTTTACGCAAAAGACATGGTTGCGGCATGCGGCAGATTTGACGAGGATCAGAAGACAAACGAATGTCTATGGGGCTGGTCCGCCGAAGCGACGCACGGAGGATTCATGCTCGACGCGAAAGCCGCCCTCGCTCTCGGTTCTGACCGCGCTTCTCTAATAGCAAGGAGCAAGGGCGGATGGGCGTCAAGCATTCTAAAGTGCTTCGAGGTTCATGAGGCGTTTGTAGGCGATTGCTTTAGAGGAATCGCAGAGCGAAAAGCAATAAAAATCTATTCGGTGAGAAGAGCGGGGGACCCTTACATTAGGTTGCCTTGTCTTTCTGAAGAGAGGGAGTTTTCAGGCCTTGTGGAATGGAACATGGAGAAGCTGAGGGAGCCGGGTGGGAGCACACCGCAGGAATGTCCGGATTCGCTCAACATGTTATGCGTTATCGCCGACGCTTATTGCGCGGCGATTGAGGGGGAAATGGATTTCTGTTTGAAGGGATACGACAGAGCGGAAGACGCCAAGCTCTGTTCATTTATATATGAACACACTTTAATTTCCGAGAGCGCTAAGAAGAGGTTGTTCGCCTCAGAAACTCATAGCCGGAATGGGATTTGACGAGGCGGAACGAAATATGATCCAGACCGGAGAAAGAGTATCAGTCGTCATGCCGGCTTTCAATGAGCAGGCGAGCGTAGGCGAGGTGGTCAAGGATTTCTTGAGCCTCGGATTTGTGGATGAGATAATCGTGGTAGACAACGATTCCACCGACGGAACATCTAAAGAAGCGGAGAGAGCGGGCGCAAAGATTGTTTTTGAGAAAACGCGGGGATACGGGAGCGCCTGCATAAGGGCCTTGAAGGAAGCTGATGCCGAAATAGTGGTTCTGGTGGAATCCGACGGAACGTTCGCCGCGTCGGACTTGATAGGAATGCTCGAAGCGCTGAAAGAGGCGGATTTTGTTTCGGGAAGCAGGACATCCCGCTGTTTCAACAAAGCCGGCGCCGATATGTCATGGTACAAAGTCGCGGGAAACCGGGTTCTTGGAAAACTTGTGTCTTTAATATATGGTTGCGCTCCTCTAATAGATATCGGCTCGACTTATATTGCGGTCAGAAAAGAGACGCTCGATCAGTTTGCGCATAAGCTTCGCGCGCTTGACGCGTCTTTTTCCGCTGAAATGTATATAGCCGCCGCTAGCAGCGGAGCGGCGATGGCTCAGATTCCAATAGGCTATCGCGCGAGAATCGGAAGCAGCAAGCTGTCATCCGGCCATTTATCAAGCATCAGTATCGGAATAAAACATTTTAAACACGTGTTCGCTATGAGGAAGCGCTATCCAGCCGCGAAACGGCCAAGTTTGTATTACAGGAATTATTTCATATATAAAACGATTTCGGAAATTCTGTATAAGGGCAGGCAGAAAGATAAATATATGGCCGCCGCGGAGGTTGTGGAAGAGGGAGCTACGGCGCTGGATGTGTGTTGCGGGGACGCGGCGCTGATAGAATACCTGAAAAATAAACATGTTGATTATTCGGGAATGGATATCAACCGCATGTTTGTGGAGACGGCAAAGAGTAGGGGCGTCAACGCCATGAGGGCTGATGCGGACAAAGTGGCCGCATTGCCAGAAGCCGACTATGTGATAATGCTGAGCAGCTTGTATCAGTTTATTCCGAGGCACGAAGAGATTCTCGATAAGCTGACGGCATCCGCGAGAAAGAAGGTCGTTGTTTCCGAGCCGATCAAGAACGTCGCTTCATCAAAAAACAGAGCGGCGGCGTGGCTAGCGGAAAGACTGTCCGATCCGGGAACTGGAATTAAGCCCCACAGGTTTGACCAGCAGGCATTATTGGACGCTATCAGAAATCGCGCTGTCGTTAAAAGCGAGGTTATCTGCGGCGGCAGAGAGTTTTTTTTCGTGATAGACGCCGAGGCCGAAAATAAAAACGTTTCGTGAAAAGCGACTCGACAAAGACAGTTTAGCGGAAACGCAACCTGACAACATGAAAGAGCCGCGCTTGAAGAGTCTTTTTGCGGCAAGCATATGACGAGCGAAAGAAGAGAATTGAAGATTTTTTCAGCGAACAGGAAAGTCGCCGCGACGGAGATTGCGGCGGTCGCGGTTCTTTTTGCGGTCTTTTTCTTCAGGTCTTTCGTTTTGTATATCGATATAATCAATCCTATCGGCATGGAGGAATGCCACACAGGAGCCGTCGCAAAGGAGATACTAAAAAATGGATTGCAGTTTCCGATAGAGCAGTACACGCCTGAATATTATGAGAATTCTATAATAGTGGGATCTTTGCTTTCTCTCGCGCCGGTCTCGTTATTAGGTTTGAGCAGGCTTTCAGTGGAGATTGTGCCGTTTGTTCTTTCGTTCGCGACGATGATGATATTCATTTCACTTCTTAAAAAGGCAGGTTACAGAAGCGGAATTTGGTATTTTGTTATTTCATATCTCTTTGTTTCCGGCGTTTTCGTATACCACACAATGGACAGCGTCGGCAACCATGTCATTGGGGTTTTCATTGGCTCATTGATTCTTAGTTTTTTTTATAACGCGCGACTGACAGGCAGCCGGAAAAGTTTTTACGCCCTGATGTTCACATCCGGATTCGGGCTTTTTGCGCACATGGGCAGTCTTCTATACGGAGGGTTGTGTGTTGTCGTCTATTATTTGACTAGAGATTCGAGGGAGCGCGTGGCGCGGTTGACCGTCAAGGAGAAGTTCTTCGGAGCGGCGCTGTTTCTTGTGGGCGCCGCGCCGTTTTTTGTTTTTTTAAAAAAGACCGAGGCGATGAACGCGGCATTTCTGGCGGGGGTTTTGAAGAGAAGGTCTTTTGGCGTGGAAGACTGGGGGGCGTATGCGAAGTCAGCAGCAGAACAGTTTCTCTTTCAATTTGACGGCAGAGCGTGGCTAGCAGGCTTTTATATATTTCTTGCGGCGACGGCTTGGGCGGTTTGGAGGACAGCGCGCCGCTCCGATGTTCCCGATTCTAAAAAGTTGCTTTGCGCGATAGCCGCCGTGTTCCCGATATCTACACTGGCGGCGGTGATCGTGTTTTCCGGAGGGCAGTTCACCACATATCATACATATCTGATTCCGATTCTGTTGCTTGCCGGAGCGGTGTCGATTTCCACTCTGCTCGACAAGTTGGTTTCCGGAGCAGTGGCGGCGACGGCCGCTAAACTCATTTTTTCCGTAGGACTGTTGGCGGTTCTTCTAATCGGAAAGCATGCCGACGCTTACAATTTCTCTGTTTCGAGAGCGATGGACAAGCTTGTTTCAGACGAAGAAATGTCGTTCTGTTATTGGAGGTTCGGGCGTTCTTTCGGCAATTACGCGGGTTTTCACGGCGACAGCAGAGCGTACGCCGAACAAGCAAAAACAATGTGCGAGAGGCTCGGCTCAAAGGGAAAAGCGGACGAGTGCCTCTGGGGCTGGTCAGCTGACGCTTCCCGCGGGAGGTTTTCTTTGGACGCGGGAGCGGCAGATGTTTTAGGAAAAGAGGCGTCGGAGCTTTTGGCGGCAAGCATTGGGGGCTGGTCGGGAAGCATTCTTGCGTGTTTCAATGTTCACAAGCCTTTGATAGACGATTGCTTTCTCGGATATGTCGAGAGGAAGGCAATTATACTGGCGTCCATCAGCGCCGCCGGAGACCCGGTCATATCAATAAGATGTCTCCCTGAACACCCGGCGTTCAGCGGGTTCATCGAGAGGATGCGGCAGCGGATAAGGCAGGGCGCCGTCGGAGAAGACCCACAGGATTGTCCCGAAAACGTAAATTCTCTTTGCGTTCATGCGGACGCGTATTGCGCGGCGGTGGAAAATAGAATGGATTACTGCGACAAATCATACAGATCGCCGGACGATCTGAGCATGTGCAGATTTGTCTTTCAGAATGTTTGGGAAGCAAAGGAAGCAGAGGAAGGTTCAGGATATTGATGGCGGAGTATTATGGCGACTGCGGTTGACGTTGTGTTCCTGAGGATTAGCCTGCCAATCTCCGGTGAAAATCCGCTCGAATATTAATCGTAAAAGGATCTGAAGAATTCCAGCCTGTTCAGGATGTCGCGAGGTTTGGGAGAGAAAACGCCGTGTTTGAGAGGAGCAAGTTCGTCCGTCCCTCTTTTGGCCGCGTAGAACTCTCTAACGCCGTAACACCAATCGTTCATTAAGCAAGCGGCGCATTCGGCATGTTTGCGCATTGTCCCCTTCAAAGAATCTTGGTTAACCTTGTGAATGTCCGGGTAGTATCTCAAGTCCGGGCCAAGAACGCACAGGGGCAGGCCGCACATGCCGGGAAGGCCGGAAAACGGGATTCTCTCGGAAAGGCAGATTTCAAGGGCTTCCCGCAAAGGGCCTCTCACGACGGATAACGACGGTATGGAACCGGCAAACATCATTTCATTCGTGTGTGGCGCGGCGAATGAGAAAACAATAGGAGAGCGGCCCAGCTTTTTCGCGACGAACGAGGCGAAATCCGGAAGGGTCGAGAAGTTGAAAGAATTGATAACGTGGCTGATGTAAACGAACACGCCGTTTGCCGACAAGTTTTCTATGCCGGATAAAGTTTTCCGGAAAGCGCCGGGCAGCCCGGTTACCATGTCAGACACCGCCGGGTCGCAGGAATGCAAAGACACGAAGGCGCTGTCCACGCCGCTCTCTGCCAGAGATCGGGCCAGTTCCGCGCTGATAAGGGACGCGTTTGTCTGAACGCAAATCTCCAGCGCTCCTGTTTCTCTGAACATCGAAACGAACTCCGGCAGGCGAGGGTTCATCGCAGGCTCGCCGCCGCTGAAGGAGACGATGCTGATTGTTTTTTTAGATTCTTTCAGTTCCCGGGCTACGTTTTCAAAAATAGAATCCGAGGGGCTGTCGGCGCGAGTATCGACGAAGCAGAAGAGGCAGTCCTGATTGCATTTGAAATTTGTCCTTATTACACAGTCGTTGATTATCGGGTCCGCGTTTTCAGTGTTTCTGAAGGATATGGTTACAGCGTTTCCCTCCGCAGGAAGTTTTTCTCTGAGAGAATCTCTTGCCGCTCCTCTCGTCTTAAGGACAGAACTTCTTGCGAGAGCGGCGGAAAAAAGCGGGCCGGGCAATTTGAAACCGGGCCTCGACAGGAGGCTCTCATATTCATCTATTGCTCCGTTGCACAAAGAATCCAGAGGACATCTCGCGCAAGCCGAGATTTTCTTGAAAGCGCGTCTCGGGAAATACGACGCTGCGGGATATCTGAAAACTCGGAGCATGGTTTCCGGCGCTGAAAAAAGACAAGGAGGAAGTCCTTCAAAAGGAGCGAAAGTCAAAGGGATTCCTAAACCGAAAGATGTTTTCGCCAAGCTTGGAACGACGCTCTCGATTTCGGAGATGGCGGCCGGGGCGCGCCCGCTGATATTGACGAAGCGCAATACTATAGCCTTTAGGCCGGAGAAACGGTCGAGTATGCTTTCGATGTCTTTGTCGATGGCGGAAATGTTCTGACTTGAAACTGGAACTGAAATGGAAACATCCAGTCCGGCGGCCAAAGCGTTGAGTATGCCGGATTGGACTTTTTCGTGCGAGCCGGGAGTTCTTGTCATGCCGTCGAACGCGATGGGGTCGGCCAAATAGCACGACGCTTGTATGAAGCAAAGCCCTCTGTCTCGAAGCTTCTCAGCGCGCCCGGAGTAAGAAAAAGTCATCGCGTTTGTTTGCGCGCCGACAAAAGGGATAGAGAGTTCTTTTGCAATGGATATGAGCGCTGGAAGAGATTTATTGATGGTCGGCTCTCCTCCGAAGAAGCATACAGATGGGATGTGGTTTGCCGCCGCGCCGCGCAACTGCTCCAAGACATTTTTTGTGTCTGTGACCGAAGAAGAGTCTAGGTGTTTCTCAGGACAATGGACGCAGTTTAAGTTGCAAGAGCCGCCGATAAAAATAGGAAGCGGCGCGCTTTTTTCGTCGAGGCGGCAAACTGACGCGAAAAGATTGTCCTCGTTCTTATGAACGTTTGTTTCTTCGACGCGCCTTTCTTTCACTGGCAACTCCGGCCGTCCGCGATTTCTATCAAGTACCTTTCTTTGTCTCTTCTCAACTTCATGTCATACTCCATAGTTCTCGGGCAGGTGGTCGAGCAGGGAATATGGGCGATCATGGGGAAATTTCTCTTTAGGCATTCGATATCGACGCTTTCGGTGCCTCTGTTGAAGAACGCCGCGACGCAGCAGTCGGGATAACCCAGCATCATGCCGACGCAAAAGAAGTCGTTGTTCAGGTCGCCTTCCACCAGCGTTCTAACTTTGCGAGCCTCATCTCCGATGTAGAAGATGTTCTCGTGTCGATGGTTTAGAAACAAGTCCTTGCCTCGTTTAATTCTCTCTTCGTTGAGTTCGGCAACGGTTGTAAGATGATACGCGACGCCGTTCTCTTCGAGATAGCTCTTGAAGCGAGACAAATTCTCATTAGGGATTTCCACTATGGCCGTGCTTCTTAGACCCCTTAAAACCGGAAACACTTCCACCCAGAAATTGCCGACCCAGTCGTCGATGATTTCGAAGTATTTTTTCATGTCGCGCCTTTCAGATCGTTTTAAGCCTCCGCGCGAGCGGGGATTATTTTTTTGAAAGCGAGGAACCACTGATTTGCGTCTTGCGGTCCGACGGGGATGTGTTTCACAACTTCGAAACAGCCGTTCTTCATTACCAGCGCCTCGGCATCCTCGGAGTCGTGGTTTCTGAAGTGCTGGTGCGGAGGACGGCCGATGTTCGTCGGATTGTCGACCACATTCTTCTTCAGCGCCGCGAAGAGGCAATTGTCGCAGATGTGGAGCATGCCTCCGCTCCTGAGCAACGAGGCCGCTTTCTCGACGACCAGCCGAGGGTCCCTGAAGTGGTTATAGCTTCTTAGCATCATAATATGGTCGAACGGCGGGCCGTCCCATGAAAAGTCCTCGAAGTCAACCGCCGATACGTTTAATTCTGGAGAATGGCCGGGGCATTTGTCAACTCCGAGGTAGCTCATTTCCCCCGCCGATATTTTCTGTCTTATTACATCGGGGAAAAGAGGCGTTCCGCATCCGATGTCGAGGACGGAGCCTTTTATGGAAGAAAGCCAATCAAGCTCTTTTTCCTCGATTCCGGCGAAAGAGTTTCCATCGACCGCCTCAAAAAGCCCCGAACAGAGGGCGCGGCGCGGGCATTCCGCGCATTCTTTTCTGAGCGCGAGCCTGCTGAAGGCGGTTCTGAAATCCAAGTTTCTGCTCATTCCCGACACGTTAAGATAAAGCTGTTGTTTTATGAATATTGCGTCGTAAAGCGACCTTGCGTCGCAATTTCCGACAGACGAGTAAACCTCCACGCAGCCGTCTCTAAGAAGGGCGATTTCTTTAAATGGATGGATTTTTGAGCGCTCGGCTTCTCCTAGCGAACATGTGGAAGCCGGGTCAGGGACGAATGACCTAGAATATTCATATCCCGCAGAGTTTGGCGTGTTTTCAATGAACGGAACCCGGAGTTCTCGGAAATACGAATGGCATCCGGCGCGACGCGAGCAAATGAGACATTCAATCGAAAGGCAAGGCTCTTGGGGGAGAGAAAACATGGTATGGAAGTTGTCGTTTTCCATCTCCCAAGCGATGACGATGTCTTCGTCCGGCGGCTCGGCGCATAAATGATGAAATTCTTCCAGTTGACACAAAGGGAATCCCTCGAGACTGAAAGAAACGCCGCGCGAGAGAGAGTTGTCCATTTTCCTTATCGATTCAACGACAGCGCCGGCCGCTTTCGCGATGTCAAGGGGCTTCGCGGGCGCGCCTCCGCAACCGATGGCAGAGGACGCTCCAACGGAGATCTTGACGGTGGCGTTCGCGCAGAATCTCCTCGCTATTGAGGGGATCTCATCGATTGAGTCAATATTCAAATCGTTGATCGGCGCGTGGACACAAATCCTGTTAAATACTCCAGAGATATTCCGCAAGCCCGCGAGAGTCTGAGCGAAAGAGCCTTTCACACCGGCGATACGGTCGTGAACGTCCATGTCGGAGGAATACAAGGTTAGCGCTATAAATTCCGGGTCAAGGCTCGCAAACGCGTCTGAGAAATTTTTGTATGAGAACATTCTTCCGTTCGTCATCAATCCAAGATTCAAGCCGTTTTCGCGGACAGCGCGGGCGATGTCAAAGAAATCAGGATTTATCGTTGGTTCTCCTCCGCACAGAGCCACAGTTGAAATTCCCGCTTCCTTAACACGACGGATTCTGCTCAAGACTTCGCCCTTGGACAGGAAGGCTTGTCTGTCGTTGCGAACCTTGTCGCATTCAACGCATCTGTTGTTGCATGAATTGCATATATGGAGAGTCGCTATCAAAGTCAGCCTCTAGGATCGGTCATACCCCCCGATTTCAATTTATTATAATAACTAAAGGCTGCTAACTCGGTTTTTTCACGAGAAAAATACGAAAAATCGATTAAAGGGCGATCTACCGCGTTGAATCATCGACTCGAACTCGGTCACATACGAAACAGTATGCTCTCTCGTTCTCGATCGATTCGTCTTGCATCTTATCTCTTTCATCGATTTCGCCAGCTTTGGCAAAAAATGCGGGCTAAGTCACACGAAGCTGAGAAGAACAGGCGAGGATGCTCGGAATGCTGAAGGAGGCGTTGTGAAGAGAGAGCAGAAAATTCGCTATTTACCCTTTGACTGTCACATTGTATAATGCAACAAAGAGAGACAACGAGGATATTCTCTGATGACAGTCCAATTGTTGTTGTTGTTTTTATTCATGATAACCGCAAGCGTTACGGACGTCAAAACAGGCAAAGTCCGGAATAAAGACATTGTGTTGTTTTTAATATTGGGGTTTGTTTTTTATGGCGTTTTCACAGCTAGGGGGCTTATGGCCGGGGATGCGACAACGCTTGTGGTTCTGCAAAGAGCGGGATTGAATTTAGCGATTGCGTTCGTGGTTTCATTTGCGGTCAGAAGCGCGGGTGTTTGGCCCGCAGGGGACGCCAAGACTTATGTGGTGGCGAATCTTCTCATCCCGCTTTCATGCTACAACCACATTTATTTCAGCTATTTTCCCGGTTTCACGCTTTTAATAAACGTTTTCATGGCTGGAATTTTATATATCATCTATAAATCTGCGGTTGTGTTTGTCAGATCGGCGTTGCCGTCCGTGTCAGTGGCGAGTTTGACGTCATACACAAAGAGATCGGCCGCAAAACTGGCCGCCGAATGGCCTTCGCATTTGAAGATATTTTCATCGTATGTGATAGTGTTTTTCACAATGAATCTGATCGCGGGAGAGATTAACTCTAGGGCGCAGATGTTTGAGAAGCTGGCTCCGGAGGCGTTCATTGTGGCCCTGTTTTTCATAATGAGGCCTTTGGGCGGGTTTGTTAACAGTCGTTTGAGCGCGATAAACCATTTCATTCTTTATTTGATTTTTGCCGTGGCGGTTTTTCTGATGAACGGCTGGTCGTTCGACAAGTCTGCGGCGATGCTGGCGAAGATGTCATTGAACGCTCTCAAGTTCTTGGTTTTCTACGGGGCCATAAGGACTGTGGCTGACTATTATATAAACAAAGCCCAGACGTTCATAATTGACATAGGCGGCCTTAAAGAAGGCGACCTGCCGACAAGGGAGTTTTTGAATTCGCTCTCGCCGGACGCCAAAGCGGCGTTGCGCGTCGCTCCTGAAGGAATAACCTCAGGGGAAGCGGAAACAATCAAAAATGATGTTGTCGCGAAAGGCGGGGATCGGGCGATAGTCTATGAGCCTATTCCTTTCGTTCCGATTATTTTAGCGGGAGCTCTTTTCACCGTGATAGCAGGCATATCTTCAGTTCAGTATGTGAAACTGCTGTTGTTCAGATGATTGATGTCTATGGGAGGGGCGCGAACAAGTGACGACTGTCGGATTGATATCCATTATCGACGTTTGCGCGGACGCGGCGAAAGTTCCGTTTGCCGCGCTGACTCTGGCGGTGTGCGCGTACTGTGCGGCTAAGGCGGCGCTGTTGAAAGGGCAGGGGCCTGAAAGAGGCCTCATGAACGTTGTCCCTTGGCTCGCGTTAGCCTTAGTGGCGGCGGCCGCAGTCAGGGTGTTTCTATATCCGCACCACGCCGGGCCGATGAACGATGATTTCTATTTTGCCCAGAGCGCCCGGTGGATGATAGACCCGGCTTTCAATCCCATAAACAAATATGATGTTCCAGCAGGGTGGCCGTTGATCGTGTCGATATCGTTCTGGGTTAACGGCGCGGATCAATACGCGATGTTTTACACAAACGCTATCATAGGATGTCTGTCTACGGTGGTTGTGTTCTATCTAGTGTACGGAGCCACGGGAAGGCTGTCAGCGGCGGTTGTCTCGGCGTTTTTTCTTGCGTTAAGCCCGTTGCATTCGCTCTGGTCGACGAACGGGTCAGGAGATGTGGCGGCGACATTTTTCATGGCCGTCTCGGTCGCGGCTCTTTTCTGGTTTTTGAGGCTGCACTTTGTGGAGCTGATATTTCTTTCTATGTACGCGGCGGCGTTTGCCTTTCAGATATCGTCGGAAAACCTATTGCTTTTTGCGGCTATTCCGGCGGCGATATTTCTCTTTGCCAGAGAGCTTTTTGTGCCGAAAATGGTCGCGAGAAATTTTGTCTTTCCGATTATACTGACGCTTCCGACCATTGTGAACGGACTGCTGGCGTATTCGGCAAAGGTTGCTGCGGCCACGGACTCGACGACAGCGTTTTTAAAAGCGGGAATGATTGGAGCCGTAATCGACAATCTTGCGCATTATATAACCGAAGCGGCGGGCGAGAGATTTTTCATTGTCGTTTTAGTGTTTGCCGCAGCGGGGTTGTTAGCCGGTTTTAAAAAAGACCATAAAGCGATTTTGTTTTTTGTGGCATTGGGAGCGGCATATATGGCTGTCTCCGGCGTGTTTTTAGGTCAACCTGCGTATGTGGAGAGGCTCCTTCTTAATGTTGAAATAGCGCTAATAGCTATAGGAAGTTTTGGAATAAAGGCGATAGTGGAAAAGAAGCCTAAACTGAGCATTCCGGCGATGGCCTCAGGGTTTCTTCTGGCGGTCGCGCTATCTTACGGGAGCCATATGGACAACGCGGCTCCCGACAACAAGCATTTCGAATATGGAAGGGAGATAACAAGCGTCATTAACTGGGTCAACGAAGACCTGCCGCCGAGTTCCACGCTTATAGTGGAGGATCCCGCGCCGTATCAGTTCTCAACAAAAATGAATGTGATAACGCCCGGGATGGCGGCGGAATTTGTCGGCGATATGTCTCCAGAGGCGAATATATATATGATCGTGGATATATCCGCGCAGGGGATTCCCGGCGAGACTTGCGAATTGTTTGATTTGGAAATAGTAAAGAGGATAGATGTTTCTCAGCCGATAAAACCGTGCGGTTTTGATTTGGGCGTCTATGCGGTAAAGGCAATACGCGCGGCGCAGGAAGACCGACCTGAAAGCTGATAACGATTGAAACCGATGAATAGAAGGTTTTTCAGAGCGGCGTCAAACGTCGCGTTCATTGTCTTCTTGGCGGGCTCCGTTTTATACGGAGTTAATTTGCGCGCTACGAAATATCTTTACGAGAACGCTCCGGGAGTTTGTTTCGCCTCTGACGGCGAAGTTGTTAAAAACCCTCTTCCGCCTCTTATAAACCTCGACTCGGCGCCCGAGATACCCTACAACTTGGTTCCCACGGATAAATATTTGCCCGCATACAACGGACGAAAAACCTTTTACATCGAAACATCGAGAGGATGCCCCTTCAAGTGCGGATATTGCTACAACTCCGTTTTCAACAGGGGCGCATGGAGAGCGCAGTCGCCGGACAGAGTCAGGGAGCGGCTTATCCGAGCTAAAGAAGAATTCGGCGCGAACTCAGTATATTTCGTGGACGACAACTTCTTCGCCGACAAACAGCGCGGACTGGACATCGCTTCCATACTCATGGACTTGCGGATGGACTGGCAGCTTCAGGGCGTCGATATCCAAAGCGTCAAAAAAATGACGCCCGAAAATCTGACTCTGCTGAAAAAAAGCGGTCTTGTAAGAATCTCCATAGGAGTGGAATCCGGCTCCGATAGAGTGAGGCGTTTCCTCGGCAAGAGTTTCTCCAATAGCGACGTTTACGAGTCAATCTCGACGTTGAAAGAGTTCGGATTCATAGTCTTCTGCAGCTTCATGTGCGACATTCCGACGGAGACGTTTCCCGAACTTCGCGAATCTGTTGAAATGGCGCTAAAGGCCACTAGGCTGCACTCGAATCTGAGGGTGTCCCCGTTCTACAGGCACGTGCCGTCGCCCGGAACAAGAATTTTTGAGGCCTCCGTGAAAGCAGGTCGCCCTGCTCCTTCTAAAATCGAAGGCTGGGGATCAATTTCTTTCGACTGGGATGAAAACATTAACGTCGACGACTCTTCGCGATTCCCGTTTCAAAGACTGCACATGGCGACCCTGTTCTGCGACCGCAAAAGCCGGGAGTATTCCTCGTCGCCCGCTTTCCGATTCTTGGCCGCGATATACAGGCCGATAGCCAGATTTAGACTTAAGAGGATGTTCTTTGGCTTTATGCCCGAAGCCGTTATTTTTGAGAAATTTCTGAAGCGCCGTTCGGAGGCTTCATCCCGCTAAGCCTAGCGTTTGCCATTTCCAGCGTCAGGACATATGTCTCCCATCTTCAACACAACCATCTTGGGAAACAAGTCGACGTCAGCCGGATGCAGAAACAAAACCATTCCTTCAGAAAGAGTCATCCTACTGAAATACGGGGCGTTGAAAGTCGCCATATCAATCATGGATTTCACAGCGTTTGGAATGAAAAGCAGATACAAGCAAGGATGTTCCTTGTCGCAGCCGTTTGATGAGCGCCAGCCTTCGTAGTCCAGCATAATCGGCTTATCCGAATGCCGCGACGGAACGTTTTTCAAAGCCTCATAAACTGAACTGGAATTCGTCGCTATCCTTGTGCCTTCTGGAAATGCGTAAATTTCATCTCTCAAAACAAGCGCTGAATCGCAGGACAGCATCGGGTCAAATTCGGCAGCCTGCTGGCAACTCTCAATTTTCTCTTTATCTGAACACGCAGAAATGAGCTTTCTGTCCAAGTCATCCCCCAAAAAACCATCCGCGGGCAGCCCCGAGACGATTGAAAGCCACTTCATCATTGCCTTGGCGGCTTTCCTGTGCGCGACGACATTCGGATGCCGGTCTGCGGGGGTCGTCCACAATCCTCTTGCAGGCTCGTTCAATATGTCGTCTGTCAAATCAAAACATTCCGCTCCCGCTTTTTCGACGATTTCCTGAATGTGACGATGGGCATTTTTTAGAGGATATTTATTCGGGCCTCCGATCAGCAGCGGAAACAACGCCACTTTGAACTCCGCTCCGGCCTTTTCCGCTTCATCTTTCATCTTCCCAATCGCCTTGCCGAATTCCGCGACTCCTTTTTTATTTTCCGGGCTGTTAAGCTCCAAGTACGCTTCTGCGGCCAGCTTTGTGAGCCGACGGTCGGTCAGAAACATTTTCATAAGCTTGAGAGTCGCCGGGCCTTCCGCTTTCCTCTCCGGATTGTCGGCGATTATCAAGTTGAAACGCTCCATGGAATTGTGTTTGATTCCTTCGTATAAAGTGTCGTTGGGGACCCATGTGTAGACTATGATATCGGGTTCAGACTCCATCGCTTTCTTGAACAGGAAATTGTCAATGTCATGAATATCCGCTTCTGCATCCCCTAAGTTTATAGCTTTCCAACCCTGTGGGTTTCCCAAAAGCCGCAAATAGTTATTTATCATGTCCGGATACGCAAGGCCGGACGGCGTTGATATTCCATAGGTGAATGAGTTTCCTATAAAAACAACCCTCTTTTCGCCGCTCGTCTTGCCGGGCGGCATCGCTGGCATTCTTAAACCTCCTTCATAATTGATATCGTGCTTAACGCATCTCACCGGATTGACCGAGTTCATGTTCTCTCGTCCGATATTTACTACTTCCATTAGT
>Ga0351871_1183_pt1 | contig 19940 bp, 16 predicted proteins | sample TotcelHFGM3001N8_FD_206786 | JGI IMG/M metagenome (GOLD analysis project Ga0351871, IMG submission 206786) | Enriched cells from coal bed in the Powder River Basin, Montana, United States - Total cells FGM rep2 HSBNCT.FGM.300.1.N8 ...
CGCTGGCGGCCGGACCCCCGTCCACGGTGCCAGGCGCGGCCGCGCCGGCCATGACGCCTGCGGCAGCCGAAGTTACCCAGGTTCTGCCGCCTATTTCCCCCGGGGACTATGTTGAGACCGTGATCCGGATCATCATGGACGCCACCGGCTACGAGCGGGATGAAATCGAGCCTCACATGGACATCCGCCAGGATCTGGCCATCCGCTCCAGCCGCCTGCCGGTTATCATGGACGCCGCCGAACGTCACTTCGGCATCACCATCAAGCTGGAAGATTTTATCAACGTGCGTACGGTTCAGGAGATTGCCGACCGCATCGCCCTGGTGCGGGAACGCGGCGCGGCCCCGGGGACGGCCGCCGGGAGCGATAGTGATGCGTCACCCACGCCTCTGGCGGCAGCCGCGCCCGAGCCCGGCGCCTCCGGGGTCCCCGGCCAGCCCGAGGCGATCAAGCGCATCGTCTTTCATGAGGTCCCCCTGGGCGGCAGCGCCGGGACCACCCTGAAATTAGCCCCCGGACAGGAAATAGCCGTCATGTGCCCCTCTTCCGGGTCCGCCCTGGCCGCCGCGGTCGCCGAAGCCCTCGGCCGGCAGTTTGCGGTCGTGCCCCGGATTCTGGACCTCTCCGGCAAAATTGATGAGCGCGTTCCCGAGGCTGCGGCCCCGGCGGCGCCATCCATGGCTGGCCTGGTGCTGGTGCTGGACGAAGCCGCCAACGCCGCCATCCAGGACATCGAAGCCATACCGGCCCGGCTCGCCGAATTTTTCGGCGCCATGCAGCAATTGGTGTCCTCCCCGGACCGGAAATTTTGTTTGCTGATCACCCGGGGCGGCTGCGACGCCGACCCGGCGGCAGTTGTGGTGGAGGGCGTCCGGGGCATGTTCCTGGACGCCGCCCTGGAATATGACTCGGTATTGTTCCGTAGCGTGGCGCTGGATGGCGATACCGACCTCGAGGCCGGGCTCAAACAGGCCTTGAGCCTGGACCACAGCCTGGCAGAGATCCGGTTCCACGGCCAGGAGGCCTTCACCATCGAAGGGCACGTGCAGCCCCTGTCCGTGATCGACCCGCCTGATTTTGCCCTAAACCCGGGCGATGTGGTCGTCGTCTCGGGCGGCGGCAAGGGCATCACCCCTCACCTGGCCTATGCCCTGGCGCCGAACCAGCCGCGCCTGGTGCTCCTGGGCAGCAGCGAATTTGATCCCGAAGTGGACTACGACAGCCTGATCGCCGCCAGTGCCGGTCTTGCCGGCGCGAGCCCGCTCTCCTCGGGCGGAAACAGCCCCGCGGCCCCGGCCGCTCAGTCCGATGCCGCCATGCGGCTGGCTTCCGGCGGAGAAATTGCCCAGACCCTCAAGGAACTGGCCCGCCATGGGATAGAAGCGACTTATTACTCCTGTGATGTCAATGATCCGGAAAACGTAGCGGCGGTCCTGGGCCGGGTGGTTTCGGACTATGGCGGCATCGCCGGGGTCATCCACGGGGCCGGCATTATCCGGGACTCCTTTATGGAGTTCATGACCGCGGCCGATTTTACCCAGGTGGTGGAGGTGAAACTCCTGGGCGCCTGGAACCTGTACCGGGCCGCCCGGGAGCACGGCTTGCGCTTCATGGTCATGCTCTCTTCCATTACCGCGGTCCGGGGCAACGTCGGCCAGATTAATTACTGCGCCGGCAACCGGGCCATGGCCGCCCTGGCGCGGGTCATCGCCGCCCGGCAGCCGTCGGTGCGAGCCAAGGCCTTAATGCTGCCGCCCATCGAAGGCGCCGGTATGGCTGACGACCCGGAATTGCGGGAACTGATGCAGCTCAAGGGCATGGGCGATGCGTATATCACCGTCAATGAGCTGGCCGAACTGTTCTACCGGGAACTCTTCCTGGGGCCGGCCCAGGAGCACTGGGTCATGCCCATCCGTACCCTGCCGCCGCTCAAGACCGTACGGCTGAATCTGGAGGAACGCCCACCCGGCCCAGGATATATTAGCGCCGCCGGCGTGACCTACCGGGACACCGAATTCCCCATGATCCAGACGATCCATCATGTGGAGATGGGGGCGGGAACGCTGGAGGCCGGCCGCACCTTCTCCCTGGACCACGACTTGTGGATGGAAGACCACCGGCCTTTCAAGTTCATGAAGAACCCCTTCGTTTCAGGAGTCATGGCCCTGGAAACCTTCATGGAGGCCGCCAGCCTTCTTTGCCCCCGCTTAACGCCCCTGGGAGTGCGCCAGGTCCAATACCTGGACATCCTGGAGTGTCCGCCGGGGGTCAATCGCGAGGCCCGCATCTTCTGCCGGCGCCTCCAGGAGAACCCCGGCGGGGAAGTGATCTGCGACGTGTCCATTTCCAGCCCACATATTACCGGCAACGGGCGGATCCTGGACCGCTGGACCACCAACTACACCGGCCAGGTAATCCTGGGACGGCGGGGCCAGCCGCTGCCCGACTGGCCCGGCTTCACCGTCAGGCCCGAAGAACTGGACAGCGCCCAGTTCGACGAGAAGGGAGTCCTGCTGTTCTACAGAAAATACAGTGACTTCGGGGACCGCTACCAGGTGCTCCAAGGCCTTGACGGCTCCAGCAGCGGCGTCATCCGGGGCCGGACCACCTTTAAACAGTTGAATGACTTTGCCGGCTTGACCAGAGCCCGCTACCAGTACTCACCTTACCTGCTGGAGGCCCTGAAGCATCTGGTGAATTCTCACCTGCTGCTGCGGGATGAAGAAGTGACCGCGGCCATGATTCCCTTCGGGATTGGCGAAATGCGCTTTTCCCGTACGTGCCGGCCAGGAGAGGAGCTTGTCTTGGAGGGACGCCGCCGCTCCCAGGACAACGGGGAATCATCCTGGGATATCCGGGCCATAGACGATGCAGGCCAGATCATCATGACGGTTAACGGCCTCATCATGAAAGGTTTTTCCGCCTGAGGCCGCCATGGTTGATGCCACCGCCTCTCCATGGAGCCTCAACCAACCGCCGCCCCGGCCGCGCTGGCCCGAGGCGGCCGCACCCGAGGTGTTTTCCGGCCTGGGGCCGGGTGATCCGGTGATTTACGCCTCAGACCTGGCGGGCGCCGGAGCCAAAGAGCGCCTGGTGCGGCGACTGCTGGCCAGCCTGCCCGGCCGGGAAACCAATGGCGCAGTGCAGCCGTCGCCGGGGACGATGAGCCTGGAGTTAACCGCCCTGGGCCAGCCGCGCCTGTTCCTGGGCGGGCAACCGGGCCCGGCGGTATCGTTTTCCCAGGCCGCCGGCCGCATCTACGCCGCCATAACGTGTACCGGCCAGGTGGGGGTGGACGCCGCCATGCCGGCGGAGTTTGAGGCAGGCTACCCCATGGCCCGAGCCTTCCGGTCCGCAGAGCTTGACTGGGCCAAGTCCTTAAGTGGCGGCGCTACCGCCGGCGCCGCGGCCTTGCTCTGGGCCTTGAAGGAGGCGGCGGTAAAGGCCCTGGGGGTGGGATTCCACTTTCTCGATCCTCTGGCGGTGGAGGTCCTCAGCCCCAGCCCCTGGCAGGGGGGGATCCGGGTGTGGGTGAAGGCCGGGCGGATTATACCGGCCTGGGCCCGGCCCGAAGCCGGCGGCTGGCTGGCCCTGGCCCGGTATTATTAATGAATGGTGGCACAGGTTTTCAACCTGTGCCGTTGTAGGTCGCGTTTCATACCAACGATCATTTCCTCACGGACACAACGAAAGATAAAAAATAGCTGGTGTTGGTGGAACGGCCGTCCCTGGCCGCCTCTCGCTGGCAGGCCCGGAGGCCCGCCCCACCGAGATGTTTTCATATAAAATCTGCCCTGAAAAAGGCAATTTCCCTTCGTAGGGTGCGTTTTACGCACCATGAATGGCGCGAGTGATGCGCCCTACGGGATTTAGTGCCGCTCGATGGTGCGTAGAACGCACCCTACCTTTCAGACCACCTCGCCGCCGACCAATCCAGAATCATAGAAGCGCACCCGGGTATGCGACCACAGAGGGCGGACACACAGGTCCGCCCCTACGAGAAAATTGCCATTGGTTTGATACGAAGGTGCAGCTAAAAAACCCAAAATATTCATGTCATTCTGAACGGAACGCAGTGGAGTGAAGAATCTCGGCGGCTTAAAAAGCGAGATTCTTCGTTAGGCCCAAAATGACAAATGATAGTCGTTTGACCCTCTTGCAAAAGTGTCCTTCTACCGAGATTCCGTCAATCTATCCCGGGGAATCTGGTGGCACAGGCTTTCCAGCCTGTGCTGTTAAATCTGAGGGATATCATCTTGATATTCCTTATAAAGAGCATCATAGAAAACTAAGGGTCATTAATACTGCGCCGCCCTTCCACTCGCATTTGCACAGGCTGGGAAGCCTGTGCCACCAACCCTAAGATGAATTTTGCAAGTGCCTCGTTTGATTGCTTTTTATGAGACTTGCTCTCAGGCCAGCCGGCCGCGGAAGCGGATGATGCTGAGGCCCAGAAAGACTATTCCCAGCCCGGCCATGGCGGCCATTTGGGGCCACAGGGCCGCCAGACCCCGCCCCCCCAGAAAGACGCCCTGGACGATGACGATAAAATATCTCAGGGGATTGAGGTAGGTAATATATTGGAAAATTACCGCCATGTTGGCGATGGGGAATATCAAACCGGAGAGCAGAATGGCGGGCGTCAAGACGAAGGTGCCGGCCATGACCGCCTGTTGCTGGGTAGAGCAGGTCGTCGAAATCAGCAGGCCCAGGCCCACAGAACTGAGCAGAAATGCCAGGGTCCCGATAAACAGTACCGCGACGCTCCCCTGAAAAGGAATCTCGAACCAGAAGACGCCCATCAAGGTTATCAGGGCCACGTCCACCAGGGAGATGAGGATAAACGGGATGGTCTTGCCGGACAGAAATTCCAGCGGGCTCAAAGGGGACACCAGGATTTGCGCCATGGTGCCGATCTCCCTCTCCCGCACCACCGAAAGGGCCGTGAGCATCAGACTCACCAGCATCACCACCATGGCGATGACCCCGGGAACAAAGGCGTTTTTGCTCTCCAGGTTGGGGTTGAGCCAGGCTCGCGGCTCGATCACCACCGGAGTCTGCAATTTATTGGGCAAACTTAGGTGCTTGAGCGTCTGCTGGAGCATCTCCCGGGCGTAATCGTTGAGTATCGTCCGGGTATATTTAGCCACAATCAAGGCGGTGTTGGAATCGGTGGCGTCCAGGATAATTTGCAGCGGCACCGGCTGGTTGGCCTTGATTTTGGCGGCAAAACCCTTGGGGATGTGAACCGCCAGGGTAATCCGGCTGCGGTCGATCAAGTCCCGCAGTTCCGCTTCGCTGTTGATGGAATCCGTCAGGCGAAAATATTCCGAGGCCGTGAACCGGGAAAGCAGGGACTCGCTGGCCTGAGTCCGGTCTTCGTCGAAGACGGCGAACGGCACCTGCCGGATGTCGAAATTGATGGCATAACCATAAATAACCAGTTGGACGATGGGCGGCAGGATCAGGAAGATCCGCAGCCGCCGGTCCCGCCAGACCTGAATGAATTCCTTTTTCACCATTTGCCAGATGCGCCGGCCCATTATGCTTTACCTGATCTTTTTCACGGGGTGCCGCAGGGTAGCCAGCAGAAACGTGGCGGCGAAAGCCACCAGGATCAAGGCATCCGGCCATAAACTTTCCAGACCGATACCCTTTAAATAGATGCCCTTGGAAATGGTCACCAGATATTTTGCCGGCACGATGTAGGACAGCATTTGGAGCGGCAACGGCATCAGTGGGATGGAAAAGACAAACCCCGACATCAAGAGCGCGGGAAGAAAATTGATGAGCATCGCGGTCTGAAACGCCTGGAGCTGGTTGGCCGAGGTGACCGAGACCAGGAGGCCCTGGGCCAGCATCACCAGGAGGTAAATGGCCGAAAGCCCGATCAGCAAGCCAAGGCTGCCGCGCAAGGGGACTTCAAAGAGAAAATGTCCCATGAGCATGGCCAGGGACAGTACCGCCATACTGACGCAGAAATAGGGCGCCAACTTACCCAGGAGCAGTTCTGATTTCTCCAGGCTGGTGGCGAACAAGCTTTCCATGGTGCCCCGTTCCACTTCCCGGACGACGGAGAGGGCCGACAGGATGGTGCCCACCATGGTCATGATGACCACGATGAGACCGGGCACGATAAAATTGATGCTCTCCAGGTCCTCATTGAACCAGAAGCGCCACTCGGGCTTGAGACGCATCTCCAGCCGCGGGAACCCCTCCCGGTTCAGCCGGTCCCCCAAGAGCTGCTGGTTGAAATCGGCGCTGATGCTTTGGACGTAACCCAGGATAATGTTGGCGGCGTTAGGTTCGGCGCCGTCCACCAGGGCCTGGATCGAGGCGGTGCGGCCCCGGTGCAGGAGCCGGGTGAAATCATGGGGAAAGACTAACCCCAAACGCACCTGGCGGTCGGCGATTAGGCGATCCAGGACCTCACTGCTGTCAACCGCCCGGGTCAGTTTAAAATAGGGCGAGCCCCGGAACTCGTTGAGATACTGGTCCGCCAGGTGGCCCCGGTCCCGGTTGTAGACCGCCACGGGCACGTCTTTAATGTTGAAGGTCAGGGCATAGCCGTAGATCAGTAACTGAATCACCGGCAACAACATGATCATGATGAGACTGTGGGGGTCCCGGCGGATATGGATGAATTCCTTCCGGGCGATGGCCCAGGTGCGTCCCAGATCCATAGGCTCACACCCCTCGCACCCGGGAAATCAAGGCGATAAAGGCGTCTTCCAAAGTGGGAGCCACCGGCGCCATCCGCCGGATGGAGATTTGCCGGGCGTTAAGGGCCTCCCGCACCATTTCCTGGGCTTGCGCCAGGTTAGTGGTGGCGGCGTGGAGGCGGTTGCCGAAGATCGCCACCGTCACCACTTGCGGCAAGGACCGCACTACCTCAAAGGCCTCATCCAGGCGGTCGGCATAAATAGCCAGGATCTCGCCCCCAATCGTGGCTTTGAGTTCCTGGGGGGTGCCCAGGGCGATGAGGCGGCCTTGATAGAGGAGGGCCAGATGGTCACAGAACTCATCCTCATCCAGGTAATGCGAGGTTACCAGGGTGGTCACCCCGGCGTCGGCCATGTCATAGATCAAATCCCAGAATTTCCGCCGGGACACCGGGTCGACGCCGCTGGTGGGTTCGTCCAAAAAGAGGATGGCCGGTTCATGAAGGATGGCCGAAGCCAGGGCCAGCCGCTGCCGCAAGCCCTTGGCCAGGTGTCGGGTCAGGTCCCGGCGTCTCTCCGACAGATCCATGCGGTTCAACAGCTCCCCGGCGCGCTCCCGGCTTCTGGCGGGGGACAATCCGTAAATACCGCCGAAAAAGAGCAGGTTCTCCTCCACCGTCAAGTCTTCATAGAGGGAGAAGCGTTGCGACATATAACCGATTTGCCGCTTGATCTGCTTGGTCTGGCGCACCAGGTCCAGTCCCGCCACCTGGCCGGACCCGGCGGTGGGATACAATAACCCGGTGAGCATGTGGATCGTGGTGGATTTTCCCGCCCCGTTGGGCCCCAAAAAGCCGAAGATCTCGCCCCGGCGCACCTGAAAACTTAAACCATCCACGGCCGGAAAGTCCCCGAAATGACAGGAGAGGTTCTTGACCTCGATGGCAAAGTCAGTATCCATCAATCCTCTTGCCGGGCCATGGTCTGCACAAAGATGTCTTCCAGTCCGGGTTCGACCTCGGAAATCCGCACCCCGGTGACCCCGGCCTGGCGGAGGGTCTGTTCAATGAGGCCCACCGCGGCCTCGGCCCGGTCCACGGTGAGCACTATCCGGTCACCCATAGCCAGCACCTGGCGGAGGTAAGGCTGGCCGGTGAGAATCCGCCGGGCCGCCCGCAGGTCCGGGGTCCGCAGCTCCAGTAACTCTCCGGCAAACGCCTCTTTGAGGGCCTGGGGGGTTTCGGCCATCAGGAGCCGGCCCTGATGCAGCAAACCCACCCGATGGGCCCGTTCCGCTTCATCCATATCCGGCGTAGCCAGGAAGATGGTGACCCCGGTTTTCAGGAGTTCATGCAGGATAAGCCAAAATTCCTGCCGGGAAACCGGGTCCATGCCCGAGGTTGGTTCATCCAGAAGCAGCATGCGGGGCTGGTGTACCAGGGTACAGATGAGACCCAATTTCTGGCGCATCCCGCCGGAAAGTTTGCCGGCCAGGCGGTCCTGGAAAGGGGTGAGATTGGCGAAGGCCAGCAACTCCGGCGTCCGCTGCCGCCGTTGCGCCCGGGACACCCGGCAGAGATCGGCATAAAAATGGATATTTTCCGCCACGGTGAGGTCGTCATAGAGTCCGAAGCTTTGCGGCAGGTAACCCAGGCGCTCCCGCAACTGCCGGGCTTGCCGCAGGGTATCGAATTCCCATAGGCTGGCCTGGCCTTCATCCTGGGGCAAAATGCCGCTCAGCATCCGCAGGGTAGTGGTCTTGCCGGCGCCATCCGGTCCCAGGAGGGCAAAGACCTCGCCCTGGAATACCTCCAGGCTGAGGTGATCCACCGCCACCCGGGGCCCGAAACGCTTGGTCAACCCGGAGGCTTGCAGACAAATTGGGCGCTTAGGGTTTGGCAAGGGAGATGACTGCCTCGGCCGGCATGCCTATTTTCAGCACTCGCTGGGGATTTGGCAATTTAATCCGGACGCGATAGACCATGGTTACCCGCTCCCGGTAGGTCTCCACCGTCTTCGGGGTAAATTCGGCTTTCGGGGAAATATACGATACGGCGCCGGAATATTTTTCCCCGGGAGCCCCGTCGATGCTGATGGCAGCCTTTTGGCCGTAGCTCACCTTCCCCAGGTCCTTTTCCGGCAGATAGCCCTCAAACCAGACGTGGTCCAGGTCACCCAGGGTAATGATGGTGGTGCCCACTGCGGCCAACTCGCCGGGGTTGGCTGACCGCGCCAGGACTATGCCGTCAACCGGGGAGATTAGGGTGGCATAACTCAAGCGCAGTTGGGCTAAATCCAAAGCCGCCTTCGCCTGCCGGAGTCCCGCATCTTTGATCTTCTTGGGGCCAGGCGTGGCGTCTGCCTCTTCCCAGGCCCCAAGCGCGGCATCCACCTCATGGCGGAAGACCTTATCGTCAAGCTTGGCCACCACCTGGCCGGCCTTGACCTCCTGTCCCGCATCGGCCGAGATTGACACTATGCGGCCGGGGACCTGAAACGCCAGATCGGTTTCGGTCGCCTCGATGTGTCCCGCCAGTTTTACTTCATTTTTCGGGGTCTCCTGGCCCGGCCACAGCGACCCGCAGGCGGCGGTACTCAACAAGCCTAATGCCAACGTGATCATGAGAATGCGTTTCACCGTTCCCCGCTCCCGGTTGCTTGGACCCGAAATGACCATCCGGCAACTCTCTTTTACAAGTTAAGATTGATAGTTAGTTTCATATACCTTGTCGCGGGACCATCGTCAAGAGCCGGGAGCCGGCCTCGGCCGGATTGATTCAGGTTCGAACGTGGACCTAAAAATGTTGACCATTGCAATCCATCCTTTTGTGGTTATCTTTAAACAATAACTTGGACAAGGGCAAAACTATCCATTCCGACAGGAGGACGGATGAAAAAGTTATCATTATGGGTGTTGGTTTCTCTCTGCCTGAGCGCTATACTGGCGAGCGCCGCACTGGCGGGGCGCACCGACCGGCTATGCTATGACTTTGATTCCCGGACGGCCCGGGTAAAGGAGCGCATCGCCTGGAACGAAAAGATGCTGTATGATGATCTGGCAGGGCTCAAACAAGACCGGGTCCGAACCCAGGGAAACCCGAGGCTGGCCTCGGCGGACGAAAAATTAAGCCTGGCGATGCGGCTATGCAATGACGCCCTCAGTCAGGTGCAGATGTTGAGAGACCGGGTACCCCGGGAAATCGACTGCGGTGACCGGCATCGCGCCGTGCGCCGGCAAATTGACGCCGAGGTCATGGCGCTCAACGACGTGGAAGGCCAGCTCTCGAACCTCAATATTGTTGTCAATCAGTACCGGACCCTGAGATTGGAGGCCGCCACCATCATCCAAAACATCGAGGGCGGCTCCCGGTATTAGCCGCGGCGGCTGACGGCAAGCGCCGTTTATAAAGAAGCACCGAAACGCCGATAACATCGATTCAAGAGAAAAGGGGCGACCCACCGGGTCGCCCCTACAATTTTTATCTTCAGGGGTTGGGGATGGGGGCTTGGGTTTTTTTGTAAGTGGGGTAGGGACCGCCGGCCAGTAGCCCCCTCCACCAAATCATCCTAACTCCCCCCCGTTCAAATCATACCGTTTCAGTTTGCGCCACAGGGAGACCCGGTCGATCCCCAGGATTTCCGCCGCCTTGGTCTTGTTGCCGTTTACCTGCTTGACGACCCAGGCGATATATTCCTTCTCATTGGCTTCCAGGGTGTTTAATTCCCGCCGCTGGTAGCGCTGCACCTGGAAAATCGGCTGCTGGAAATCCAGGGGCAGGTGCTGCATTTCGATGACGCTGCCGCTGCACAGGGTCACGGCCCGCTCCATGATGTTTTCCAGTTCCCGGATGTTGCCGGGGAATTCGTAATGGAGCAGCACGTCCATGACCTCGTCGCTGATCCGGTCGATCTTTTTATCCTGGGCCTCGGCAAACTTCCCCAGAAAGTGCTGGCATAGGAGGGGAATGTCGTCCTGGCGCTCCGCCAGGGTGGGCACGTGCAGGGTGACCACGTTGATGCGGTAGTAGAGGTCCCGGCGGAAATTGCCGTGCTCCACCTCCCCTTTCAGGTCCTTGTTGGTGGCGGCCAGGACCCGGATGTCCACGGGGATTTCGTTGGTGCCGCCCACCCGCATCAGGGTTTTATCCTGGAGGACCCGGAGCAGCTTGACCTGCATGGAGGTGGGCATATCCCCGATTTCATCCAAAAGGATCGTGCCCCCGGAAGCCGCTTCCAGCAGGCCCTTCTTGACTCCCCGGGCCCCGGTGAAGGCTTCTCGTTCGTGGCCGAAGAGCTCGTTGGCCAGCAACTCTTCGCTGAAGGCCCCGCAGTTGATGGCCAGGAAGCGGTTCTCGGACCGGGGGCTGAGGTGGTGGATGGCCTTGGCCACCAGTTCCTTGCCGGTGCCCGTCTCTCCCAGGATGAGCACCGTGGCGTCGGCGGGGGCAATCTGCTCGATGGTCTGTTTCAGAAGCTCGATCTTGGGGCTTTTGCCCACCAGGAAGGGCACGATCTTCTGGCTCTGGACCTGGCGCTTCAGTTCGGTGACCTCTTGGCGTAGGGAGCGTTTTTCCATGGCCTTGGCCACCAGGATACGCATCTCGTCAATCTTGTAGGGCTTGGGCAGATAATGATAGGCCCCTTTCTGCATGGCCTCCACCGCGGTGGACACGGTGGCAAAGCCGGTGATCATGATGACTTCGGTGTCCGGCGAGAGTTCCTTGGTGCGCTCCAACACCTGCAAGCCGTCCACCTGCTGCATCTTCAGGTCGGTCATGACCAGGTCGAATTCTTGTTTTTCCAGGGCCTTAAAGGCCAGGGCGCCGCTTTCCACCGCCACGGTCTCGTACCCTTCCTTCTTGAGCACATGGTCCAGGTTTTCCCGGGCGATCAGTTCATCTTCGACGATGAGAATCTTACCCCGCCTCATAATGCGGCCCTCTCTGCCTTAACCTCAGGGTGATAAGGCATCCGGATGGTAAACCGGGTGCCCTCCCCTTGTTTGCTTTCCACCGCGATACGGCCGTGGTGCTTCTCGATAATGCCGTAAACGATGGACAGCCCCAGGCCGGTGCCCACCCCCACTTCCTTGGTGGTATAGAAGGGATCGAAAACCAGGTCCAACTCCTCCTTGGGGATACCCACCCCGGTGTCTTCGATGGTGATGACGGCTTCATGGTGCACCGGGTCCGGGGCGGCGGCGATGCGGATTTCCCCGGGGGTTTCCTTAATGGCCTGGATGGCGTTCATCAGCAGGTTGAGCAAGACCTCTTGCATGCGCTGGGCGTCCAGTTCCAGGATCAGGTCCCAGGGGACCTCATCCACCAGGTCAACTCCCGGAGGCACCTGGCTGGAGATGAGCCGGATGGAGCGCTTGACCACGTCCTCCAGGGGAATGAGCTTGAGGGAGAATTCCTGCACCCGGGAGAACTCCAGAAGCCCCTTGACGATATCCCGGGCCCGATATACCTCCTGCTCCACGTTGGTCAACATTTTGCGGACGAATTCCAGGTCCGCCTGATCCAGCTCCTCCAGGATAATCTGGCAGGACGTGGAGATGTTATTGAGGGGATTGTTCAGCTGGTGGGCGATCCCGGCGGTTAAGACCCCCAGGGAGGACATCTTCTTGCCCTGCACCAACTGGTCCTGGCGCCGTTCCAGTTCCGCCACCATGCGGTTGAAGGCCTCCACCACCCGCTGGGTTTCGTCCCGGGTGTCCAGGACCGGCAGGGGCTTGAAATCCCCCTGGGCAATGCGTTTAGTGGTGTTTTCAATCACCCGCAAGGGAAGGATGATTTTGCGGTTGACGATGTAGATGATAAACCCCATGAAGGCCAGGAAGACCACCACGGAGACGAGGAGCTGGGTTTTCAGGGTGGTGATGATTTCCAGAATCCGGAGGCGCTCGAAGGCCACCAGCTGCACCGAGAGGTCCACCAGGGCCTTTCCCCGGGTCCGCAGTTGCTCTTCCAGGCCCCGGCTGTCCGGTTGGCCCCGTTCCCCGGGTCTGGCCAGTTGCTCCATAAGTCCCTGGTAGTCGATCAGGTCCTTCTTAAAGGTATCCATCTGGGAGGCCACTCTCAGGTTCTTGACATCGGCCATGATCTTGGCCAGAACCTCCAGGGCTTTTTGGGTATAGGCCTGGTTCTCCTTAAAATCCTCATCCTTGCCGTACAGGAGATAATTTTTCTCGTAGCGGCGGATTTCCAGGACGATTTCCCGCAAATCATCGGCAATCTGGACCACGTGCTGTTTAAGCTCGATGGCGTGGAGGTAATGGTAGGAAAATCCGCCGATGAAGCCGATGGCCAGGACGCAAGCGGCAAACCCCAAAATTACCTTCTGGCGTATGTTCAGATACAAAAGATTCCTCCAGGCGGACAAAATGAGGGGCGATCCCCGAACCGGGAAACCTGGAATCGCCACCTCTGGTTTGAAAAGTTTTCTGTTTTCCGTTTTCTGTGGAACAGTTTTTCGTAGGGTGCGTCTTACGCACCATCACTATAGTTGAGTAGCGCGCCAGGACTCCCGCCCTACACATTTTTGCATAATTTACGGGTGGGCCGATGGCCCATGAGTAACACCATCATTCGTTTTTTGCAACACTCCTCATAGTCAAAAAAACATCTTGGGCACCCTCATGGAAGCAGCCCTCCCCTCCCGGGCCGAATCCGGCGCCGTCAAAGTTCCCTTAACTTTCCATTAGTTTGCCATGGTTTGCTGCATTTTGCAACATCATACAATAGTTACATAGTGGAAAAGAATTTGCCTATATAGAAAAATTATTGACACCTTGTGATATTTTTAACATACTATCCCGGAACCTGAACTTATCGTCCGGGAGGGCATCGGTAGGATGGAAATTTATCTTCCCATTGCGGGTATGAGCATTAATGTTTTCCTGATTCTGGGGGTCGGCAGCCTGGTGGGCTTCCTCTCCGGGCTTTTCGGGGTGGGCGGCGGCTTTCTCCTCACCCCGCTGATGATGATGATCGGCATCCCGCCGGCGGTGGCAGCGGCGTCGGACTCCAACCAGATCGTGGCCGCGGCCTCCTCCGGGGCTTTTGCCCACTGGCGTTTGGGCAATGTCGACTTCAAGATGGGCCTGGTGATCCTGGCCGGCGGCATCTTCGGCGGCACCATCGGGGTGCAGTTGGTCAAGATCTTGCGGGCCATGGGGAACTTTGAGTTTGTCATGACCGTGACCTATGTGCTCATGCTGGGCCTGGTGGGCGGCGCCATGTTCATCGAGAGCTGGCGCACTATTCGTCGCAGCAAGAGCGCCCCCGCCGAAGATACCGCCCCGGCCCCGGTGACCGAGTCCAGCCTCACCAGGATCTTCAACAAGTTGCCGCTAAAAATGAACTTTGAACGTTCAGGACTCAACACCTCGGCCATCTTCCCCTTTGCCATCGGCACCATCGTGGGCATCATGGCGGCCATCCTGGGCGTAGGCGGCGGCTTCATCATGGTCCCGGCCATGATTTACATCATCGGCATGCCTACCATCGCCGCCATCGGCACCGATCTCTTCCAGATCGTGCTCACCTCGGCCAACGTCACCCTCCAGCAGGCCATTGTGAACCATACCGTCGACCTGTTGCTGGCCTTGATCCTCCTGAGCGGCTCCACCATCGGGGCCCAGTTCGGGGCGGTGGCGGGCAAACGCCTCAAGGGTGAGCAGATCCGCATCCTGCTGGCCATCATCGTGCTGGCCCTGACCGTCAAGCTCTTTCTGGACCTGGTGCTCACCCCCAGCGATCTGGTGAGCCTGGCGCCGGCCAAGGGAGGGGGGCACTAAGATGAAACGGCTCTCGATCCTCTGTCTCGCCTGCTGTCTGGTCTGCTTCTGGGGGGCGCCGGCCCTGGCCATCACCCCGGAGGCGCAACCCAAAGTGATTACCTCGGCCTCGAAAAACATCGTGGAAATCGGCCTGTCCTACTCCGGGGATAAGATCTTCTTCTTCGGGGTTAATCCGGTGCCCGGGTCCGATGTGGTCATCAAACTCACCGCCGAAAAAGAGGAAGCCATTAAGCTCTCCGTCAAGGGAAAGGTCGGTCCTCTCTGGATGACCGTTAAGCAGTATGAGGTTACCAACTCCCCGTTCATCTATAAAATCCATGCTAGCAAACCTCTGGACCAGATTATCTCCAAAGAAACCGCCCAGGAGTTGGAATTGGGCTATCCCGCGGTGCGGGGCAAGATGAAGCTGAGCCTGATCCGGGGCGAGGCCGCCCCGGAGGATGAGGGGATTGTCTGGCAGGGGTTGCTCAAAATCAAGGAGCGGGCCACCCTCTACAACGTCGTTGAAGACCCGGCCCGCCTGGAGATCTCCGAAGGCAAGCTCTTCAAGCATTATTTCCGGTTTCCGCCCGCGGCCACCGAAGGCCGTTATCAGGTGGAATCCTACTGTTTTCAGAAGGGGGAACTGGTAGGCTACGGCAAGGACATTATTGAAATCAAGAAGGTGGGGCTGGAAAACTGGCTCACCCAAACCTCGAAAAATCAGCCGGTCTTTTTCGGCATTATGGCGGTGCTGATCGCCGTTGGGGCCGGGTTGCTGGTGGGAATTATCTTCGGGAAAGGAGGGCACCATTAATGGTGGCTGAAAAAGCTAAGTCAATTGCGGTCGCGGTGGATGGGTCAATTGCGGCTTGGGAAGCCATGCAGCGGGCCATCAATATGGCCCGGTTATTGGCGCTGCCGCTGGATGTCCTCCACGTGATTCAACTGCGGAAAGCCGGTTACTTCGCCTTTATTGACCGGCATCTGAAAGAGGATCAGGAGGCTTATGCCAAAAGCGTGTTAGCCGATGCGATCCAGCGGGCCGAAAAGCAAGGCGTGGAAGCCCGCACCCATCTGTTGGAAGGGGAAAAAGACCCCTCCGGGGCGATCATCGAATTTATAGAGAAAGCCCGGGGCGTGAAATTCCTGGTCCTGGGGGCTCACGGGCACGGCTTCGTCGGCCGGCATCTCATAGGCTCCACCACTGAACGGGTGATCCGGGAGGTCGCCCGCCGGGCCCTGCCGGTGCCGGTGCTGGTAGTGCCGTCCATGAAGCTGGAGGAAGAGTTCGGGCCCAGCACGGAGAATTAAAGCGGCCGCCAGCCCTGTGTGGAAGGCAGCTCGATATCAAACAAGAGGGGAGCCCCGGGTAACCGGGCTCCCCTTTCTTTCCGGGTTCGTTCCGGAAGCTTATAGCGATTGCCAAAAGTTCTTTCCGATCCTTGATATACGCAACTCCCCCTTAACCCCCCTTTAATAAAGGGGGGAACTATAAGGGATTGCTTACAAAGTCCCCCTTTGAAAAAGGGGGATTTAAGAACCGCCCAGGAAAAGGAATTTATGGCAAACGCTATAGCCCCGGTATTGATCCCAGAGCGCCAGCCAACGGCATGTTTTCGTAGGGGCGGACCCATGTGTCCGCCTTTGGGGTGCATACGCGAGTGCGCCCCGGCCATGCCGCATTCTCTGATTGGACCTGGAATCAGAAAGTCGAGGTCAGGGGCTGAACCTGGCCGGCATGGAGAAAATATTTGGCCACCACGACCTCCAGACGTCCGGCATCGATGGCTTCCTGGATGATGGGGCTGACCTGGAACAAGGTTTCTTCCAAATATTTTAGATGGATATCCGTAGCGGCTTCCACCAGGTCCTTAGCGTTGTGGCCGTTCTGGCGCGCCTGGTGCACCGCCGGGGAAATCTGCGAGATGATCGACCCGATATGGCCCTCCGTAGCCTCGGGATGCTCCACCGCCGCGGTCACCGCCCCACAACCTTCATGCCCTTTGATCACCAGCAAGGGCACGTGGAGGTGCGCTACGGCATATTCCAGGCTGCCGATGCTGGTGGGGTCAAGCACCAGGCCCGCAGTCCGCACCACGAAGAGGTCACCCAGGCTCTGATCAAAAATGATCTCCGCCGGCACCCGGGAATCGGAGCAGCAGAGCACCGCGGCTTCCGGTTGCTGGCCCTGGGCCAAGGTGCGGCGCAAGTCCAATAAATTCCGCCCCTGAAACAACCCCTGGACAAACCTCATGTTCCCTTCCATCAACCGTTGCCACACCTGCCTGCCCGTGAAGCCTGGTCCTGAATGCGCCATAATCAAACCACCTTTTCGTTGTCACTGCGGCTCGACGCCGCGTTAAGGCGGTGGTCCGGTTTGCCAACCGCCTTGACCGCCATGGCTCTCTCCCAGCTTGCGGCGGCTTACCAAGCCGCCCCGATTACTTGCCTCAGCAACCGCCGCGCAAAAAAGTCATGACCAGAACAACCACCACCGCAATTATCACCCATTCCATACAAGTAATCCTTTCCCCTGACGGGGGCATGCGATTCCTGATCCGCAAAGCGCCGGGGTAATGAGACGGGAAGTTCTCGATCAGCCGGGGCCTGGAGCTTTTACCAGCCATAGCGCCTCCCGGAAATCACCCAACGAAGCTTTTGCTCTCCAGGCCGGGTCTAGTTGCCATCCAGGCGCTGCTTGAGGGCCTTGTTTTGGCGCACCATGTCCCGCCAACGCATGGCCTTGTCAATGGCCAGAAGAATCTGCTCCTTGCGGAAGGGCTTGGTGATGTAGTCAAAGGCCCCTTTGGCCATGGCCTCCTCCGCCGACTCCAGGGAACCGTAGGCCGTAATGACCAGCACCAGGGCTTCTTCGTCCTGCTGTTTGGCCTTGGCCAGCACCTCCAGGCCATCCATGCCCGGCATCTTGAGATCGGTTAGAATCAGGTCGAAGGTGTCCTTTTCCAGCATTTCCGTCGCTTCCAGGGGATTATTGGTAACCGTCACCTGGTGGTCGGAATAGCCCTCGATGATCATCTTGAGCAGGGCCAGCATATCCAATTCGTCATCGACGGCCAGAATCCGTCCCATCTTATAACCTCCTCATTTGGCGGCGCGGCGCGCTTACGTCTTCGGCGCCGCGGCGTACTCGGGTTGCAAGTCAACAAAGAAAGTGGTGCCCGTGGCGCCCTCGGCGCCGTCTTCGGCCGCCCGGCTTTCAAAGCGGATGGCGCCGCCGAATTTGTTGACGATGGCATAACTGACGGCCAGTCCCAGGCCGGTGCCCTCCCCGACTTTCTTGGTGGTAAAGAAGGGCACGAAGATCCGGTCGGCATACTTCTTGGGAATGCCGGTGCCGGTGTCGGCCAAAATGGCTTCCACCATGTGATTGTAGGGGTTGGTCTTGGTAATCACGGTAAGTTTGCCGCCGTTGGGCATGGCCGCGGCGGCGTTGTTGATCAGGTTGAGAAAGACCTGCTGCAGTTCGCCGGCATCACCCCGGACCCGGGGGAGCCCTTTGGCAAGCCGCAGGTCCAAATCGACTTTTTTGGTCAGCAGGTTGTTCTGGACCAGGGCCAGCACATTAGCAATGTCGTCATTGATATCGGTAAATTCCTCGTGCTTGGCGGGCTGGCGGGCAAAGGTCATGAGGTTTTCAACGATGCGCTTGGCGTTGAGCCCCTGGCGTTCAATGGTTTTGAGCATCTCGTGCTCTTTGCTGTCCGGCGGCAGCTTGTCCAGCAGCAGCTCGGTAAAGCCCAGCATGACGCCCACGGGGTTGTTGATTTCGTGGGCCACCCCCGCGGCCAGGGTGCCCAGGGAGGCCAACTTCTCGGTCTGGGCCATCTGATTTTCCATCTGCTGCCGGTCGGTAATGTCCCGGGCCATGACCAGCACTTGCTCTACGGAACGGCCATCCTCTCCGAAGATGGGCACGAAATGGGTGGAAAACCAGTAGACCCGGCCTTTGATGCGCATGGGGGCCTTGATCTCCGAACTCTTGCGGCTATGCACCGCGTCCTGGACCCAGTTGAGCATGGTCTCGGCGTCTTCCCGGGATAAGAGATCGGTAACCTTCTTTCTGACGATACCCGCCGCCGGGACGCCAAAGACCCGGGCCATGGCGGTGTTGGCGCTCAGGAAAGCGCCCTCCTCATCCACCAGGAAGATCAGGTCCCGGGCATTTTCCACCACCGACTTGTATTGCTTCTGGCTGCGGCGCAGGTCGATGGTGGTGCGGTCCACCTCGCATTGCAGCTCCACCGACCAGCGGGATTCGTAGTAGATCACGGCCGCGGCGGCGCAGATCAGGGCAAAGATGAGAATCCCCTGGATCAGGAATTGCCGCACGTACAGAGAATGGATGGTGCCGTAGACTTCGTCGGTGGGCGCCACCACCGCCACCGGCCAGATTTCGTTGCAGCCGGGCCGGCCGGTGGTGTCGATGTCCGCCCGGCTCAGGTGGGAGTAGGGGCATGCCGCACCCACATGGGCGTTGGTGTAGGCCACAAATTTTTCCATCTGCTTGATGACGCCCCGGTGCCATCCCGAGATGTAGGAGGCCGTACCCTCTTCCCCCTTCAGCATCTTGGTTTTCTGAATTTCATTGATGGCGGCGAAACTGATGGCCGGGTCCCGCTGGCCCCGGGCGGTGAAGGCGTCTTCCCCGATGAATTCCCGCTCGGGGTGGTACAGAAAGGTCCCCTTGTTGTCCATCACCCAGCAGTAACCGGTGCGGCCGGAACGGATGTTGGCGCAGTAGTGGCCGGTGAACCGGGACAGGTCAATCTTAAACAGCAGCACCCCATCCAGGTTGCCGGTGGCCCGGGGGTGAGACTCGTCCACGCTCTCTTCGTACAACGGGGTGGCCATGATCATGAAGGGCGTCTTATGGTCGCCATTCGGCTGCAGAACAATGGGCCCCTGGTAAATCTTTCCCCGGTTTGCCGAGTCCCGAGCCCAGACCACCTCGGGCGCCTGGCTGAAATCTTCGTTCAGGATGCGGGGCCCGCCGGCGTCCAGCACATAGGCCTTCCCCGCCTGGTTACCGGTAAAGTCAATGCGTTCAATCGCCACCACGCCCATCTTGGAGAGCTCATCGAAGCTGACTTTCATGCGGTTGGCCCAGGCCACGTCCTCCAGGTACTGGATGGCCGGGGAATAGGCCAGGATGCGCAACTCCCGCCGCAGAAACCCCAGGCCGTCCTCAATCTGCCGGGCGGTGGTTTTGGCCAGGATGAGCTGCTGTTGCTGGAAGTCGTCGGAGACGATCTCCTGGGTGCGCTTCAGGGAGAGAATCCCCAGGATAAAGGCCAGAGCCAGTAATCCGATAATGAGGATGCCCAGGGCCGTCAGCAGCCGCTTGAAAACGATCTTCTTTATGGGCAACGTCGGGCCTCCTAAGGGCGCGGCGGTATATGGCCTTGGGAAAATTCCTGGTAAAACTGCTCCACCGCTTCCTCCGACACCATAACCATGTCCAGTTGCTTGGA
>Ga0351871_1185_pt1 | contig 19931 bp, 14 predicted proteins | sample TotcelHFGM3001N8_FD_206786 | JGI IMG/M metagenome (GOLD analysis project Ga0351871, IMG submission 206786) | Enriched cells from coal bed in the Powder River Basin, Montana, United States - Total cells FGM rep2 HSBNCT.FGM.300.1.N8 ...
GTCCGATTCATCGGCCCGCGCCTGACCGCGAAGCCTTCGTGGGGAATTATCCTGGGGACCGGGCAGGGCCTCTGGGCCGGCCGGCTGCAGGGCGGGGGCAGCCTGCCTTATGAGGATCTGCCGCATTTCCCGCCGGCCACCAGCCCCAGCCACCACGGCCGTCTCGCTTGGGGCCAGGTGTCCGGGAAAGAGGTCATGCTCTGCCAGGGCCGCTTCCATGCCTACGAAGGCTATTCCCTGCGCCAGGTAACCTTTCCGGTGCGGGTGATGGCGAGCCTGGGAGTCAAGAACCTCGTTGTCACCAATGCCGCCGGCGGTCTCAATCCCCTCTTTAAGGCCGGCGACCTGATGCTCATCTGCGACCACATCAACCTGATGGGGGATAATCCCCTGGCAGGAGAAAATATCGACGCCTGGGGTCCCCGCTTCCCCGACCTGAGCCAGGTCTATGACCGGCGCCTGCGGGAGCACGCGGAGGCCGTGGCCCGCCGCCTGGGTATCGGTTTACGCCAGGGCGTGTACGTGGCAGTCAAGGGCCCCAGCCTCGAGACCCCGGCGGAAACCCGGTTTCTGCGCCAGATCGGCGCCGACGCGGTGGGCATGTCCACGGTGCCCGAAGTCATTACCGCGGTTCATGCCGGTCTCCGGGTCCTGGGGGTCTCGGTGCTCAGCAACCTCAATCTGCCGGATGCCATGGCCCCCATCGCCATTGAAGCCATCATCGATACCGTGGCCCGGGCCGAACCCCAACTGGTGGAGTTGTTGCTGGGAGTAATGCAGGAAGATTCCTGACGATTGCGGCGGTTATTTTTTCTTTTTTGTCGTCCTTTTGGCTTTCTTGGCAGGTTTGGGAACTGCATTGGCCTCAGGGAACGGCGTGATTGATGGTTTAGCGGCAGCCTCCGCCGGCGCCTTGGTTTCGGCCGGAACTGCAGCCGGGGGCGGCGCTGCGGCCGGCCCCATAACATAAACCCGCTGTGCCGCGGGAAGCTTGCTCAGGTCTTGCCCACAATGGGGACAAGACCTTACCGGAAGGGGATTTTGCGCTTGGCACCCCGGGCATTTCAACCACAACCCCATCATCTACCTCCAAGGTTTTCCCTTACCAATAGCAAAACGTTATCGATTCTTCAAGGAATTTATGGTGGCCCCGGCGGATCAGCTAACTTTTGCACCGGTAAAATCGGGTAGGGGCGCACCTGTGAGTGCGCCCTTGTAGGGGGATTCGCAGACCCCTCACTATAAAAAATGTCCATTGATTGCCAATAAAGTATAAAATTTAGGACAGGAGGCAACAACTACCATGAAGAAAATCGTCATTGAAACCGATCAAGCCCCGGCCGCCATCGGCCCCTATACGCAAGCCCTGGCCGCCGGCCCGTTTGTGTTCATCTCCGGACAAATACCCATGGACCCAAACGGAAACCTGGTGAAAGGCGATATCGTGGTGCAAACCGTTCAGGTGATCGCCAATCTCAAGGCCATTCTGGCGGCCGTGGGGTTGGATCTCAAGGATGTGGTTAAAACCACCGTCTACCTGGCGGACCTGGCCGATTTCCAGGAGATGAACCGCACTTATGGCGAGTTCTTCCCCCACCACCCGCCGGCTCGCACCACCGTGCAGGTGGCCGGCCTGGCCCGGAACGTGTCCGTGGAAATCGACGCCATCGCGGTGAAAAAGGAGTGGCGCGCCTAATACCAAGTTGCCGTCAAACAAGTAATAATCCCCATTGTAGGGGCGGTTCGCGAACCGCCCCTACGGTGATTGCAATCATAAAGCCAGGATTACCTATATGACAGCAACTTGAGACCTCTGCGAAAGTCTCATGTAGGATAGCCGCCCTCGGCTGTCCATACTTTATCCAGGCGCAGGCGAGGGCGCCTACGCCACATTTTGATGAGGAAGAATAGCGATAGAGACTTTCGCAGAAGTCTCAAGTTGGTATAAGCCCGCCCAGCCCCAGCTAAAGAAAAGGTTTTTCTGAGGCGGACGGCCAGGGGAAAGTCCCTCACCAGGGTTGGTGGGGGCTTATCCAGAAACAACCGCCGCCAAAAAGGCGCAGGGGATCATCGGGATGACTCCCGTGGTCCCCTGTTAGCTTAGGGATGAGGTCAGGGTGGTAACGCGTCTCTTAACCTACTCCGGGCACCGTGGAGTAAACTTCCTTCAGCAGCGGCGGCTTAAATTCCAGGGTCCGCAGCAACAACACCGGCACGGTGGCGTGGGAGGCGACTCTGTCGGCCACGCCGCCCATATACCAGGCCACTTCGCCGGCGCCGTGAGTCCCCATAACGATGAGGTCATAATCCTTGGCCTGGGCGAAGGCAATGATCTGTTGGGCCGGCACCCCATCGGCGCACGCCCAATCCACATCCAGCCCCTGATCCTTGAGCTCGTTGCCGGTCTTGGTCAGAAAGGTGTCGCAGAATTTCTTCTCATGGGCCTCTGCCCCTTTAATCGTCGCCGGGGTGGTTTCGCCAATCATGGCCCCGACGCCGCTGTAACACACATGACAGAGGGTTACCTTGGCCTTGAAGGCTTTGGCCAATTCAATTACCTTGGGGAGCACTTTCGCCGCAATTTCCGAACCGTCCAGAGGCACTAAAATCTTTTTAAACATTGTCCCCTCCTGTTTTCTATTAACCGGGTCAGCCGGCTGGAAACCTGGCAGCCCGGTCCTGGATATAAGTTAGACAGTTTTGGAGGGTTGTCAAGCGAGCTAGTGGAAATCTTTAACTATTTCCCAGTCTCCCGGTCCGAGTCCGGGTCACCCGCGGCAGGGGGGCCGCCTTTGTAGAGATCACGCTGTAACGCCCGGTTGTAGCCGGTAAATTCGCCTGCCCCGGTATCGCTCTCCAGGTGCTGGCTCATCATCTTCAGTTTGGCGTCCAGGTCATCCAGGAAATTTACCACCAGGGCCTCCCGGGTCTTGGGGAGGATGGGGGAACCGAACTCCATGGACCCGTGGTGGGATAAGATGATGTGTTCCAACTGCACCAGGAGGATGGGGTCCGGGAAGCCCACGGCCTGGGCCTCGGAGCGGACCATCTCCCAGCCCAGGACGACGTGCCCCAGGAGGTGGCCCGGCACGGTGCGCTCCGGGGCCTGGGGGTTGGCCAGTTCCTTGACTTTGCCCAGATCGTGGAGCATGGCCCCGGCCAGAACCAGGTCCCGGTTCAGTTCGGGATAAATAGTCAGCGACGCCAGGGCGTGGCGGGTCACGAACCAGGTGTGTTCCAGGAGGCCGCCCAGGTAGGGGTGGTGATAGCGCAGGGCGGCGGGGCAGACCAGGAACTCCTGCCGGTAGCGGTCCAGGACCCTGAGGACCAACTCCCCCAGGGGCGGGCCGATCTGCGTTTCGGCCAGTTGCCACAGCTCCTGCCACAAGGTGTCGCGGTCGTAGGGGGTGGCCTGGCAGAGCGATTCGGGATCGAAGGCGCTGAGGTCTCCGCCGCGGGAACGGATGCTCTCTTCGGTTTCCAAATATTTGACGTTTATTTGGAGTTCTTGTTTGTAGGAGTCCACCTTGCCCTTGACCCCCACGAAATCTCCAACAGCAAAGGGACCAGGGAATTTCTCGAGGATGTCGTGCCAGACCTTGGCCACGATGGTGCCGCTCTTATCCCCCAAGACCAGGGACAGGAAAGGATTGCCGTTTTTGGTGGTGCCGCTGTCCGATTGGCGCACCAGGAAGAATTGCTGCACCGCGTCGCCTTCCTTAAGTAGGGAAATCAGATGATGGGGCATGATCGGGCCTCTGGAGGTGGGATGCGGCCATGATACTTCAGGGCCCGAGGCGGGTCAAGGAGAGGTTTTGGGGGCCTGTCCCGAAAAGTTCAAGGTTCAAGGTTCAAAGTTCAAGGTTAATGTAGGGTGCGCACCGCGCACCATGATCGACAGACAGCCACTTTTCATAAATTGCGGGTGGGGCAAAGGCCCTGAATGACTCTTATATATAGAAGAGATTTTGTGCATGCAATTATTGACAATCCGGCAAAGATAATTATTTTAAATATATTGAAAAATACCGGGAAAATGCCGATAAGAAAAATCAGGGAACCAGGCTGTTAACTTTTTCCCTTGACAAGAGTCTAATAAGAGATAAAATAGCTAATTTAGTCTTTTCGACTCAGGGCAGTGCCACAGGACGAAACTACATGGAAAAAGATTACCTGAAGAAGTTCATCGATTTGGGCGGCAGCGAGTTCCTGGCCTATGATCAGTTTTCCGTCCCCGAAGGGGATAGGGAAACCCTCCGGGCGCCTTTTGAGGTTGCAGCAGACGCGGAATTGGATGTCTCCGAGCAACTGGATGCCACCGGCTACGGCCCCACCCCGGCCGAAGGCGCCGACGATGAACTGGATGATACCATCGAAGCCGACGAGATCCCCGAACACGAGGGTCTGGTAGCCGCATACTTCCGTGAAATGCTGCGTTATTCCATCCTGTCCCCGGAAGAGGAGAGGGGTTTGGGGCGCATTATCAAAGAGGGGCAGGACCAAATCCTTAACGTGGTGTCCCTCGCCCAGTCCGATCTGGAGGAAATCCGTTACCTCCAGAAGAAGCTCCAGCATTGGTTCCAGACCCCGGACAAGAGCGCCCAGGGGAAGGAAAAGCTCTTCAAGGTGATTCACCAGAGACTCGGCCAGGTGCAGAAACACCATCCGGAAGCCACCGAGGTCAAAGAACTGGCCAACCGCATCCAGGTGACCGAAGATGAAGTCAATCAGGCCCGGGACCAGATGATCAAGGCCAACCTGCGTCTGGTGGTGAGTATCGCCAAAAAGTACCTCCACCGGGGTCTCACCTTCTCGGACCTGATCCAGGAAGGCAACCTGGGTTTGATGAAAGCGGTGACCCGGTATGATTACACCACCGGTTACCGCCTGAGCACCTTTGCTTCGTGGTGGATCCGGCAGACCATAACCCGGGCCATCTATGACAAAACCCGGACCATCCGAATCCCGGTGCACCTGCAAGAGATCCGTAACCGGTGCTATCGGGCCTTCTATGACCTGCTCAAAGAACTGGGCCGGGACCCGAGCCTGAAAGAGATTGCCGAACGCTCCGGGGTGCCCGAGGAGAAAATCCTCCTGGTCACCAACCTGGCGGATGAACTTATTTCGCTGGAGACCCCGGTGGGCGACGAAGGGGACCGCCTGGGCGACTTCATCCGCAATGACAAGGCGGTATCCCCTTACGAGGCCATTCTCGAATCCCAGTTGGGTGAGAAGACCGACTCCATCTTGACCACCCTCACCGCCCGGGAAGAAAAGATCATGAAGATGCGGTTTGGGATCGGCGAGGAAGTGGAACACACGCTGGAAGAAATCGGCCGGGCCTTCAAGGTTTCCCGGGAACGCATCCGGCAGATTGAGAAAAAAGCCCTCAAGCGCTTAAAGCATCCCACCCGCAAAGCGGCGCTGGAAGATTTTCTGGAATAAGGTCGGGAGTATCCAACGGCCCCGGCCGGAATCCTGGGAGGGACTGAACCATGGCAGGACTGAGCCCTGAAAAACTGGCTGAGGTAAAAGAGCGCTTGCTGGACCGCAAAAGGCGCCTCTGGCAAGAGGTCAAGCAACAGCTCAAGAGCAACATCGGCGATGGCTATCAAGAGATGCTGGCCGCGGCCCGGGACGAAGAGGACCAGGCCACCGTCAGTCTCATGGCCGAAACCAATCTCACCCTCTTGGGACCGAAACGGCAGGAACTGGAGGCCATCGAAGAGGCCATGAACCGCATAGAGGGCGGCAGCTACGGGTACTGTGAGGTCTGCGGGCAACCCATCGAACCGCGCCGGCTCGAGATCATGCCGGAGGCGCCTCTCTGCCGCAACTGCATGTCGCATCGGGAAAAGCTGGCCAAGGCCACGGCCCGCTGATTACGTAAATTTTTTTAGCCAGCCACGGGCGGGGGGATCATCCTCCCGCCCTTTTATGTGGCGCTCGGGGCAGGAACAGGACCGGATACCGTTGTGCCGCCTGACGGCAAAGGGTTAGCCCGCCGGGATTACCGCGGTCCTTGAGAGCCGGTAGGGGCGGTTCGCGAACCGCCCCTACGAGAACCTTTCACGGTAAAAGACAGCAGGAATCAACCATGTTGACCATTCTACTGATTTATTTGGGGCTGGGGGTCGCAGTCGGCATCCTGGCCGGCTTACTCGGGGTAGGCGGCGGCTTAGTCATTGTGCCCATGGTGGTCTTCACCCTCTCCTGGCAGGGGGTGCCGAGCCAACACCTCATGCACCTGGCCCTGGGCACCTCCCTGGCCAGCATCATCTTCACCTCGGTATCGAGTTTTTGGGCCCACCACAAACGCGGGGCGGTCCATTGGGAGGTGGTGCGCCGGATTGTCCTGGGGATCCTCACGGGGACCTTTCTCGGTTCGTGCCTGGCGGCTCGCATGTCCACCGATGTGCTCAAAGGCGTCTTTGTGGTCTTCCTCTTTTATATGGGGTTTCAGATGCTGACCAACAAGAAACCCAAACCGACCCGGGGTCTGCCGGGCCCCCTGGGCATGTTCGGCGCCGGCAACGGCATCGGGGCGGTGTCGGCCCTGGTGGGGATCGGCGGCGGGTCGCTGTCCGTCCCCTTCATGGTGTGGTGTAATGTAACGGTCCACGAGGCCATCGGCACCTCGGCGGCCATCGGCTTCCCCATTGCCGTCGCCGGAACGGTGGGCTACATCGTCAACGGGCTTGGCGCGGCCGATTTGCCCGCTTACTGTCTGGGGTATGTGTATCTGCCGGCCCTGGCCGGCATCGTCGCCGCCAGTGTCTTCACCGCGCCCCTGGGCGTCCGTCTGGCCCACAGCCTGCCCGTCGGCAAACTCAAGCGCATCTTCGCCCTCCTCCTCTTCGTCATGGGCGCCAAAATGCTCATCGGCCTGTTTTAATCCCAGATTGCTGTCAAAGGGTGGCACAGGCTTTCCAGCCTGTGCAGGCGCAGGCTAAAGCCTGCGGCTACAGAAATAGCCTGTTGAGCCCAACTCAGTATGAGCAGGAGGACGGCGCGGCTCTCAGGCGCGACGCCTGGAGACCATGCCGTTGACGCCCCCTGCCCCCATTGCCTGTCTTCGCGGTAAAAGCTGCCCAAGCCTGAAGGCCTAGATCCGTAGGGCGGGAAAGCGCCGCGCATCCCGCCTTTTGCATTAATACAGTCGCAATTTATTGAGCATTGATTATTTAAAAAAATTATGTGCTATCATGCTCCCGTGAGAAAAGGGCTTCGGCTTAACCAACTTCTGGGCGGATTATTCGCCCAATACGGCTTTTATCATCCGGGAAGGAACGTTCATTGCGATGAGGGGCTTGGCTTAAGGACCACCCGGCGGGAGGTAAGAATTATGAAGAAGCAACTTTTTGCGGGTTTGAGTTGTATGCTTTTGGCGTTCCTGGTGACTGCTCAGACGCAGGCGGCGGCTCGCGTCTCCCTCAAGTGGAGCTTCGCCATGGAAAAGCCTGAGGTAAAAGACTCAGAAGAAGCGGAGCTGTCTTCCCCCACTATCGGGGCGGACGGCACGATCTATGTGGGCTCAACTGATAAAAAAATCTATGCCCTCAACCCCAACGGCTCCAAAAAGTGGAGCTTCGCGACCGGAGGGGGTGTGTGGCCTCGTCCGATGCTCGGGGCGGACGGCACGATCTATGTGGGCTCAGATAAAGTCTATGCCCTCAACCCCGACGGCTCACAAAAGTGGAGTTTCGTGACCGAGAAGGGAGTGCTCACTCGTGCCGCCATCGGGGCGGACGGCACGATCTACATCGGGACCAATGATGAAGTCTATGCTCTCAACCCCGATGGCTCTAAAAAGTGGAGCTTCGCAATCAAAGGTGCTAATTACTCTTTCCCGGCCGTGGGGCCGGATGGCACCATCTACGTGGCGGCAAATGATAAACAATTTTATGCCCTTAATCCAGACGGCTCACAAAAGTGGAAATTCACGACCGGAGATTATGATTTCTGGCGCCCGACTATCGGGGCGGACGGCACCATCTACGCGGCGTCAGGTGATAACCATCTTTACGCCCTCAATCCCGACGGCTCCCAAAAGTGGAAATTCGCTGCGAAAGCGGTGGTATACTCAAGCGCCATCGGGGCGGATGGCACGATCTACGTAGCGTCAAATGATCACCACGTTTATGCCCTCAAACCCGACGGCTCACAGAAATGGAGCTTCGCAACCGGAAGTTATGTTTACGGTGCCCCCACCATCGGGGCGGACGGCACTATTTATTTTGGGTCAGGGGATAAAAAAGTCTATGCCCTCAACCCCAACGGCTCCAAAAAGTGGAGCTTTGCGACCAAGGGGGAGATCTGGTCTTCCCCGGCCATCGGAGCGGACGGCACGATCTACGTGTCCTCATCCGATCACCGGGTCTATGCCATCAAACCCCGCCGTTCCAAGAAGTGAAGCGGTACGCCAGAGGATTGGGCATGCTACCTAGGATAGGACACAGGACAGCCCGTAGCGCGTAAGGAGGGCGGGAAAGCGAAGCGCATCCCGCCTTTTGCATCATTCCTCCTATAGACTTCGAACGTTATCATGTGCCGCCATGAGCAAAGGTCCGAATGGGTTGAGGGATACGTCAAATCTAAGCCAATTCTCGAAGGCGGGATGCGCTTCACTTTCCCGCCCTACGGAAAAAAACAGGGACCAATAAGTTTCCCCAATATTTAAATAAATAAATCGCCCGCGGCAAACTCAATGCGTTTATATCCTGGGGATTACAGGATCGACAGCCGCTCATCGTAAATGAATTCCCGGGTGTGGCGGGCCACCCGTTCCGGGTCTATCTGGATGCGGGCGGTGCCGGTTTCCATGGCGGCCCGGGCTACGGCCTCGGCCACCACCGGGGGCACCCGGAAATCCATGGCTTCCGGCAGGATATAGCCCGGGCTCAATCTGTCGCCCACCAGGGCCGCGATGGCGTGGGCCGCGGCGATGTTCATGGCATCGTTGATGCCTCGGGCCCGGATGTCCAGGGCGCCCCGGAAGATGCCCGGGAAGGCCAGGCAGTTGTTCACCTGGTTGGGAAAATCGCCCCGCCCGGTGGCCACCACCAACGCCCCGGCGGCTTTGGCAGCCTCGGGGTGGATCTCCGGGTCCGGGTTGGCCAGGGCGAAGACGATGGGGCCGGCGGCCATGGACCTCACCATGTCCTGGGTAAGCGCGTTGGGCCCGGAAAGCCCGAAGAAGACCTCGGCGCCCCGCAAGGCATCGGCCAGGCCGCCCTGCTGCCGGTCAGGGTTGGTGATGGCCGCCAACTCTTCCTTGATGGGGTTCATGCCCTTGGCGCGGCCCTGGTAAACGACGCCGGTGGTGTCGCACACCGTGATGTTTTGGGCCCCGGCCTGGATCAACAGCTTGGTCACCGAAATGGCCGAGGCCCCGGCCCCGTTGAAGACAATCTTGACTTCGCCAATCTTCCGGCCGGAGAGCTTCAAGGCGTTGAGCAGGGCGGCCAAGCCCACCACAGCGGTGCCGTGCTGGTCGTCGTGGAAGACCGGGATATCCAATCGTTCGCACAATCGGCGCTCGATGTCGAAGCACCGGGGCGAGGAAATGTCCTCCAGGTTAATGCCGGCAAAAACCGGCGAGATGTTCTCCACTACCTCCACGATCCGGTCGGGCTCCTGGGTGCTGATGCAGATGGGGAAGGCCTCCACCCCGCCGAAGGTCTTAAACAAGACCGCCTTGCCTTCCATCACCGGCAGCGCCGCCCGGGGACCGATATTCCCCAGGCCCAGGACGGCGCTGCCATCGGTGACGATGGCCACCAGGTTGTTTTTGCAGGTATAGTCATAGGCGCCCATGGGGTCCTGGAGGATCTTGGTGCAGACCTCGGCCACGGCTGCCGGGGCATAGAGCCGCCGATAGATGATCTCGTCCTTGATGGGCACCTTGGCGTAAACCTGGATGCACCCCTGGTAGCGGCTGTGCAGCTCCAGGGACTCTTCATCGATACTCAATGACCCGTAGTCCTGGCCTTCCGAGGGCAGCCAGGCCAGTTCCCCTTCATAAATATAGCTTTCAGTGCGCTCGCGAATCCTTTCCGGGGTAACGATCTCCTTCGTCATCTGGGCCACCCCGGTTTCCTGGGCCGCCCGGCCCACCGCCTCGGCAATGACCGGAGAAATGCGCCAGTCCATCTGCCGGGGGATGATGTTGCCGGGGGGAGAGCTGGTCTTCCGGAATTAAGTCCGCCAGGGCCCGGGCCGCGGCCAGGTACATTTCGACGTTGACCCGGTGGGCGCCCACGTCCAGACAGCCCCGGAAAAATCCCGGGGTCACCAGGGATGACCGTATCTGGTTCTCGCTGTCCGCCCGGCCCGTGGCCACCACCGCCGCGCCCGCGGCCTTGGCTTCCGCTTCGCTGATCTCCGGCTCCGGCAGGGCCAGGGCAAAGACGATGGGGTCTTTGGCCATACTGGCGACCATTTCCCGGCTGACCAGCCCGCCGGCGGACAGCCCGATGAACACGTCCGCCCCTTTGATGACCTCGGCCAGGTCGCCTTTGACCTCCTGGGGACCCACCAGGCGGGCGATCTCGGACTTGGCCCAGTTCAGCCCCACGGTGCGGTAAACCCGCAGAGCGCCGTGCCGGTCACAAACGACGATATTTTTCAGGCCCGCCACCACCAGGCCCTTGACCACACCGATGCCGGAGACGCCGGCGCCGTTAATCACCACCCGCACCTCCTCCAGGCTCTTGCCCACCACCTTGAGGGCGTTATAGAGGGCCGCCAGGACGATGATTCCCGAGGCATGGTTTTCGCTGTGCAGCACCGACACCCGGACGGCGCTCCTGATGCCGTTTTCAATGCTAAAGCACTTAGGCGCGGCAATACTTTCCAGGCAGAAGCCCCCGAAGGAAGGGGCCAGGACCCGGACGGTCTCGATGATCTCGAAGGGGTCCTGGGTCTTCAGGGCGATGGGGACCGCGTCAACGTTGGCAAAAGTTTTATAAAGAACCGACTTGGCCTCCAGCTTGGGCAACACCGCCGCGGCCCCGATATTGCCGAACTCGTATACCTGGCTGCCGTCCGAGATCAAGGCGATGGAATTGCCCCGGCAGGTATAGCGGTAGGACGAGGCGGGGTTCCGGGCGATTTCCTTGCAAACCGCTCCCACCCCCGGGGTATAGATGCGGCTCAGCACCGAGACATCCCGGATAGGCATTTTGCTCCTGACCCCGATCAAACCGCGATATCGCCGCCGGTAATCCAACGCATCCGCTTCTTTATCCATATCTTCCCGCCTCGTGTGGTGGTAAGCCGTAAACCTTCACGTAGGGGCGGACCCATGTGTCCGCCCTGATTGTGGGCGCACACGCGGGCGCGCCCCTACAAAACTATGTCAAGGTGCGTCCAGGACATCATTTTATATAATGGGGGTTAAACCGGCGGCTGGCAAGGTTCACGTTGCTCTTAAACGCAAATTTATCACCTTGCCAACCCCATCCCTTCGTCACGATCCTGCCCGGTGGGCCGGGCGGCGGGGCAGGGAGAAATAAAAACAGGCCCCGCCGTTGACCTGCCCTTCGCCCCAGACGCGGCCGCCGTGGCGCTGGACAATGCGCTGCACCAGGGCCAGCCCCACGCCGGTGCCTTCAAATTCTTCAAAGCGGTGCAGCCGTTGAAACACCCCGAATAGCTTATGGGCAAACTGCATATCGAAGCCCACCCCGTTATCCTTGACGTAATAGATATCCTCGTCCCCGGCGGGCCGGCAGCCCACCTCGATGACCGCGGCTTCCTTTAAGCGGGTGAATTTGACGGCGTTGCCCAGGAGATTGACCCAGACCTGGTGCATCAAGGCCCGGTCGGCCCTGGTTGCCGGGAGAGGCTTGAGGTCCCACTCCACCCTCCGGTCCCCCAGGGTGTTTTGTAACTCCACGACTACGTTCCGGGCCAGCGCTTCCATGTCCAGTTCGGCCACTTTCACTTCCCGCCGGCCCAGGCGCGAGAAGGCCAGGAGGTCGTCAATGAGCTGGCCCATGTTTTGGGTATTGGCCCGGATGATATCCAACAACCTTTGCCCTTCGGCATCCAGGCGATCGGCATGATCTTTCAGGAGAATCCGGGAGAACCCGTCAATGGCCCTGAGGGGCGCCCGCAGATCATGGGACACGGAGTATGAAAAACTCTCCAACTCCTGGTTGGCGGCTTCCAACTGGACTGTGCGCCGCATCACCCGCAGTTCCAGCTCTGCGTTAAGCTGGCGGATTTCTTCCTCGGCCTGTTTCCGGTCCGTAACGTCTTGAAGGGCAAAGACCAAAAAATCCACCTCCCCGGCGTCGTCCAAGATCGGCACCAGGGTCCAATCCCAGTAAGTCACCCCCCATTCCGGGTGGTCGGGGTAGACGAAGGGCCTGGCCACGGCCTGGTAGGGAATCTTGGTTTCCACCACCTGGGTGAAAAGGGCTTGGTTTTCCTCGTGGGGGTAAAGCTCGAAATGATTGCGGCCCGGAAACTCCGAAACATCGCGCTGACAGGACTTGGCATAGGCATCATTCACCCGGATAAAATTGAACTCTTTATCCAGGAATACCAGGGGGGTGATGGCATGGGCAAAGAAGGCTTCCAGGGTGCGGGTCTTTTCCTTGAGGACCTCTTCGGCCCGTTTCCGTTCAGTAATGTCGATGCCCAACTCCAGAACGAGCGGGGAGCCGTCGCTGTCGGCAAAGGGATAGACATAGGCGCGGTAGGTCCGGCCCTCCAGGGTGACCCACTCCCGCTCCTGAGGTTCATGACTCGCAGAGACCTGCATGGACTGGCAATCCTTGCAGGGGGCCGTGAACCCGTGCAACACCTCATAGCATGGCCGGTCGCCGGGGTCCCCGATTCTTTCCCGGAAAAACCGGTTGGCAAACTTGATGGAATAATCCGGGGCCTTCAGATAAACATAGGCGGGCAACTCCTCCAGGAGAGACAGGAGGCGCCGCCGTTCCGTCTCCAGGGCCATTTCGGCCTGGCGCAGGGCTGTGATGTCCCGGATCGCCCAGATGACCCCCAGGGGCCGGCCTTGGGGATCGGTTATGACCGAGGCGTTGATCAGTACCGGGACCTCGCGGCGGTCTTTGGTCAAGAGGTCGCACTCCAGGTCCCGGGCGTAGCCCTGCTTTAGGCAGGCGGTGAGGCCGGGCAGGATCATGACGGCGTCCCGGTCCACCACCAGCTTCGTGGCCAGTTCCCCCACCACTTCCCGGCCCCAGCCGAAATATTCCGTCAGCGCTTTATTGGTGTGGGTAATGCGGCCCCTGAGGTCGGTGATGATCACCCCGTCCAGCATGCCGTCAACGGTCGAAACCGCCATGGTGGCGGCAGCGGCGGCTTCCTGGGCCTTCATTGCTTCTTCAGCACTGGCGCTGATTCGCCGCCCCGCCAAAACGATTCCCACTACCCCCAGCATCCAGAGCACCAGATGTCCCAGGGTGAGAGACAGGGTATGCGAGGCCTTGGGCATTATGGGAGCCAGGGGTACCGACACGCTGATGCCGCCCCGGATGTCGCCCACCTTGTATCCCTGCTCCTCATGGCAGGAGAGGCAGCTGAAATCGATACGGAAGGGACGCATCAGGCGCATGGAGGGCTGGCCATTAACGGAGACCACTTCGCTGACTTCGGCTTTGCCGTGCTCAAATGCCTCCAGGGCCTTTTTTTCCCATGGGTCCGGAGCGTTTTGGGGCCGGAGGGGCTTCAAACTGGTGAGGTGCCCCCGGGGAAGACCTGCCTCTTGGGCCAGTTCATAGATCTGACGGGTCATGTAAGCCGGGTTCAGCAGGGTGAGCCGGCGGCCCGTGGGTGTGGCGACATCCCGCTCCGGCACCCGGTCCAGGTACGGGGTGGGAGGCGTGTTGGGGGTCACCGGCACATAAACGCCCCCGTGGGCCGCGGCCCAGCGCCGGTAGAGCACGTCCCGCTCATAATTGGTCAGGGCAATCTGACGGGCCACCCTTAACGACTCTTCCCGGTCTTGCAGCAGATTCCATCCCAGCGACGCCGCCGCCACCAGGGTCCATACCCCTATCAGGATCCACCCATAATGCTTCAAGGGGATTGAGGGCGCCTTTTTGCCCGTGTCATTGTGCATAACAACTCCAAGAACCAGCACCTGCGGCGGATTCCGCCGAAGCCCGTTGGCCGGGCGGACGTCCTCGGTTGGGGTCACCCCGGCTCCCCCGGCTTGCCGCCATGGTCTGGGTGCCTCAATCCAGTATACCAATAAATTATAAAATTTCTCGCTAAGATGTGAAGGAATGTCAGTCGGTTGAAAAAAAGGCATCCGGTGGGACGATCCTCCCCGGCCGCGTTGCAGCGGCGGGCCCGGAGGTCCATCCTACCGGGGAATTGCAGTATGGCAAGGATTCCGCTATAGTTTTTTGGGAGTCGGGGGGCGGTTTGCTTTAAAAGGCCCCACATCGGCAAGACTCCCGAAATGGGCTGGCTGCCCCACCGGCTGCACCTCCTATACCAAATTGTAGGCAAAGGGTGGCACAAGCTTTCCAGCCTGTACAGGCGCAGGCTGAAACATGCGGCTACCAAAAAATCATCTTATGATTGCGGCTTGAGACCTCTGCGAAAGGTCCCTTACCTGTCATTCTGAGGGAGCGGAGCAACCGAAGAATCTCATAACTACGAGGAAAGACAAGATCCTTCGCTACGCTCAGGATGACAAAATGGCTTTTCGCAGAGCCTCTTTCGACTTGGCATTAGGTAGAACCAGATGATCAACCTCCACGAATTTCGCGCCGGACAGTACAGCGTGCCCTTCTCCTGCGGGGATGAACTCCCGGAGTGCTGCTTTGCGTGCGTTTATCTTCTCTCTCACGAGACGGACGCCTGCCTCTGCGACTCCGGATTATACTTCTGCGGCTATTCCTGGCCCGACAAGCTGACCCAGACCGCCCCGCCCTGCCTCCTGGACCCCCGCTGGTTTTAGCAGCCGGTAGCCGGGTCGACGGTGACCGGACTCCGGCATTAAAGTTTGACAACCCCGCCGCCTTCTTTTATTTTTAAGCCAGCAGGGAGGGGTTATGATGGGTACCATAAAGCGTTGTCTTATCTCTCGGGCTGAGATTGCCCGGCGGGTGGCGGAGTTGGGTGAGCGCCTCGGCCGGGATTATGCCGGCCCGGATCTGGTGATGGTGGGGGTCTTGAAAGGTGTGTTCATCTTCATGGCCGACCTGGTGCGGGCCCTGCCGTTCCCCGTGGAAGTGGATTTCGTCCGCCTCTGCAGCTACGGCGCCGGCACCACCACCAGCGGCGAGGTTCACATCACCAAAGATGTGGAAATGTCTCTTAAAGACCGGGACGTCCTCATCGTGGAAGATATCGTCGATACGGGCCTGACCCTGGACTTTCTGCGCCAGCACCTCCTCAGCCACCGGCCCCGCTCCCTCAAGATCTGCTGCCTCATTGACAAGCGAGAGCGCCGGGAAGTAGACGTCCCCCTGGATTACGTCGGCTTTGTGGTGGAGAAGGGCTTCCTGGTGGGCTATGGCCTGGATTGCGGCGAACAGAGCCGCACCCTGCCGGAAATTTTTGTCTTGGAAAAGGATTGAAGCCGCAAATCATCCGCAGCTCTTTTAGACGTCAGCTATGGAGCTATGTAGGGCGGGCATTGCCCGCCATAACCCGAATTTATGGGGAGAGCGGTACCCACCCTGCATTCTGAATCTCCTCTATCGCAGTCGGGGCGGGTTTTAAACCCACCCCGGCCTCGAACCGCAGCAATCTGCCGGGAAACGATGACCGACCCTGCCCACCTACGCCGCTTCGCCGCCCTGGACCTGGGCAGCCTGACCGTGCGCCTGGCCGTGGCGGAGCCAACCCCCGACGGACAGTTCCGGGTGCTGCTCCACCGCCGGGAGATTACCGGGCTGGGACAGGGGCTGGCCGCCACCAATGATCTGGCCCCCGAGTCCATGGCCCGGACCCTGAAAGCTCTCCAAACCTTTAAGCAGCTGATGACGGCCCAGCGGGTGGAAGTCTGCCGGGCCGTGGGCACCCAGGCCCTGCGCCAGGCCCGCAACCGGCAACTCTTTCTGGATCAGGTTCAGGATACCCTGGGGCTGGCTGTCGAGGTGCTGGCCCCCGAGGCCGAGGCCCGGCTGTCTCTCACCGGGGTGCTCACCAGCCTGGCCCCGGCAATGCTGACGGCCCCTGACATGCTGGTCTTTGATGTGGGCGGGGGCAGCTCCGAGTTCGCCCTCAGGCACCCGGGCCGGGAGCCGGTCTTCGCCAGCCTGCCCCTGGGGGTCCTGACCCTGAGCCAGGCCCGGCCCCTGGGCGATCCGCCGAGGCCGGAGCGTCTGGCGGCCTTGAAAGAGGAACTATCTACCCGCCTGGGTTCGTTCTTTAAAGAGGCAATCGAGCCATATCTGGAGGGGGAATTTTGCCTGGTGGGCACTGGCGGGGCAGTCACGACCCTGGCGGCTCTGCAATTAAAGTTGCGGGCCTATGACCCGAATAAGATCAATAATCTGCTCTTGACCCGGGCCCAGGTGGCGGCCCTGGCCGAACTGCTGGCCAGTTTACCCGAAACGGCCCGGGCGCGTCTGCCCGGGATCGAGCCCGCCAAGGCCGGGGTCATGGTGGCCGGCGCCCTGATCATTTTGACTATCCTGACGGTCTGCCGGCAGGATTCCCTGCTGGTGATCGACGCCGGCCTCCTGGAAGGGGTCTTGCACGAGATGGCCCTCAAGTTTTGAGTTTCGAGATTCCGTAAAAAAAGATAAAATTATCTTTTTGGCCGGCCACTCATGGCTGGAGTCATGATCAGGAGAGAAGCCAACCGCTTAACCCTGTTTCGCCTCGCATGGCGGGAAAATCTTGCCACCGGGAACTCAAACGCTGGGGGATAAACCGTATGTCCAAGGATAGCATTCACTACGCCTACACTTTCGATGATGTACTGCTGCTGCCGGGGGCCTCGTCGGTGCTGCCCAGCGAAGCCGATCTCAGCACCCGCCTGACCCGGCGCATCTCCCTCAACGTTCCCCTCATCAGTTCCGCCATGGACACGGTGACCGAGGCGGACACCGCCATCTCCCTGGCCCGCCAGGGCGGCATGGGTATCCTGCACCGCAACATGACCATCGAGGCCCAGGCCCTGGAAGTGGAAAAGGTCAAAAAGTCGGAATCCGGGATGATCATCGACCCGGTGACCATCGGCCCCGAGGCCCGGATCGCCGATGTGCTGCAACTGATGGAACGCTACCGCATCTCCGGCATCCCGGTAGTGGAGGGCAAGAAATTAGTGGGCATCGTCACCAACCGGGACCTGCGCTTTGAAACCAACCTGAAGCAGAAGGTCAAAGAGGTGATGACCAAGGACCGTCTGGTCACCGCCCAGGTGGGAATCACCCTGGAGGAGTCCAAGGCCCTGCTCCATAAGTACCGCATTGAAAAACTCCTGGTGGTGGACGACGACGGCAATCTCACCGGGCTCATCACCATCAAGGACATCGAAAAAATCCGCAAGTATCCCCTGTCCTGCAAGGATGAGTTCGGACGCCTGCGGGTGGGGGCCGCCATCGGCGTCGGCTCCGACCGGGAGCCCCGCATTGAGGCCCTGATCAAGGCCGGGGTGGACGTCATCGTCATCGACACCGCCCACGGCCACTCCCGGCGGGTGCTCGAGACGGTGGAAGATACCAAGCGGAATTTCTCCGACATCGAGTTGGTCGCCGGCAACGTCGCTACCGCCGACGGCGCCCGGGACCTCATCAAGGTGGGGGTGGACGCGGTCAAGATCGGGGTGGGACCCGGTTCCATCTGTACTACCCGGGTGATCGCCGGGGTGGGGGTGCCCCAGCTCTCCGCCATCATGGACTGCGCCAAGGCAGCCAAGGCCGCCGACATTCCCCTGGTGGCCGACGGCGGCATCAAGTACTCCGGCGACGTCACCAAGGCCCTGGCCGCCGGCGCCGACGTGGTGATGATCGGCAGCCTCTTTGCCGGCACCGACGAGTCCCCCGGTGAAACCGTAATCTTCCAGGGGCGGAGTTACAAGATCTACCGGGGCATGGGGTCCGTGGAGGCCATGAAGGCCGGCAGCCGGGACCGCTACTGCCAGGAAGACGTCAACCTGGAGAATAAACTGGTGCCGGAAGGCATCGTGGGCCGGGTGCCGTCCCGGGGCAAACTGGCCGAGGTCATCTTTCAGCTTATGGGTGGCCTAAGGTCCGGCATGGGCTACGTCGGGGCCAGAACCATCCAGGAACTCCAGACCCTGGCGAAATTCGTCCGCATCAGCCCCGCGGGCCTCAAAGAATCCCACGTTCACGACGTCATCATCATGAAAGAAGCGCCGAATTATTGGGTGGATTAGAAAGGTAGCTATCAGCTTTCAGCGGTCAGCGTTCAGAGCTCAGCAAAAAACCTAAAACCAAAGACCTGTAGGGGCGGACCTGTGTGTCCGCCCTTTTCTGTGCCGAGGGTGGGTCCAGCAAAATGCAGGGTGCGCCCCGCGCACCAGGCTTTTATTCACCCCTCGGTTTGAATCTATCGTATTACTTGCGGAAGACCGCTCTCATATCATTGAGGTTTCCTTGACAATTATCGCAAATTGTACCAAGAATGGGAAATCTTTTAGTTTCTCAGAGGTTGAGGATGCCCGGCAGAACCCACTCCGACGAACCCACCGCCACTGATCTTCTTGAACGGAAAAAATACGCCCAGGGGCTGGCTCGCCTGGCCGAGAGCGGCGCCACCCCCATGGTCATCGGCATTTACGGCACCTGGGGTATGGGGAAGACCTCCTTGATGCGGCTCATCGAAATGGAGTTAGACCGCACCAAGGTCAGGCCCCTGTGGTTCAACCCCTGGGAGCACCAGTTCGACGACAACCCGGTGGTGGCCCTGGTTTTTAAGATTATGGAGCAGACCGGGCAGAAGTGGGAACAAACCGCCAAGGAGAAACTGGCCCTTTTCGCCGCCGCTTTGGCCTCCGGGGCGGTCAAAGGCGCGGCAAAATATTTCACCGGCTGGGATTTCAACATCAAGGACACGCTGCATTTAGGGGAGCATTATGTAGAAAACCAGTTTTTAGTCCGGGAATTCCGCATGAAGCTGCGGGACAAATTTGTGGACCTGGTTAAGGAAGTTCGTGCCGAGGGTTATGCCGACCGTCGCCTGGTGTTTTTCATCGACGACCTGGACCGCTGCCTGGACGACCAGGCCCTAAAGATGCTGGAGGCCTTGAAGCTCTATCTGAACCTGGAGGGCTGCGTCTTTTTCCTGGGGCTGAACCGGGAGGCCATGGAGTCGGCCCTCCGAAGTCATTACCCGGACCTTGACACCCGGGCAGATTACCTGGATAAAATCATCCAGCTTCCCTTCCATCTGCCGCCCATCGATGAGGACAACCGGAAGCAGTTCGTGAGCGGGTTGTTGGGCGAGGAATTGGCGAGTTGCGGCAACCTGCTGGCGAAGACCCTGGGGGAGAACCCCCGGAAGGTGAAGCGCTTCATCAATAAACTCATCGTCAACGACTCCCTGGCCCAGGCCTTGGCCATCCCCGAGTATGATGTCCGCGTGCTGGCCCTCATCCTGTTGATTCAGGACGCCCATTACCCCTCCTATCTGAAGATTGCCGAGAACCCGGACCTCCTCAAGGAATTGCAACAAGCTAATCAGGATGAAGAGTCCCAGGTCTGGGCAGAACAATTTCTGGACCCCAGCGAATCCCTGCGCAACATCGTCAAGGCCTTGAAAGTTCCTGCCAAAACCGATCTCACCCCCTACATCCACCTCGTCCGGGTTACCCGGGCGGAACCCCAGGAAGAAGAACCACCTGCAGGGGGCCGCCGGCGCCAAGTCAATATTGGGGACCTGCCAGCGATCCTGGCCAGTCATGCGGAATGGGCGCAGACCATAACCGGAATAAAAGGAAAGAGGGCTGATCTTCGAAGGGCTGATCTTCG
>Ga0351871_1158_pt1 | contig 19620 bp, 20 predicted proteins | sample TotcelHFGM3001N8_FD_206786 | JGI IMG/M metagenome (GOLD analysis project Ga0351871, IMG submission 206786) | Enriched cells from coal bed in the Powder River Basin, Montana, United States - Total cells FGM rep2 HSBNCT.FGM.300.1.N8 ...
ACCCACCTGATCAAAGAATTAAAGGAATCAGAAGGAATATTGATTATTAACTCACAACATAACCAAACTCGCAACATAACGTCCCTTATGTTGTAAGGATAAAAGATGCAATTCGTAGCCAACGGACCCGATATTTTTGATCCGCTTCTGCAAGCCCATGAGGAAGGCCGCATGGTGTTCTTCTGCGGCGCGGGAATTTCCTACCCCGCTGGCCTGCCAGGGTTCCAGGGACTGGTTGATGAGATATATGGCATTGTCGGGACAACCCGCAATCCTATTGAACAGGATGCTTACTCCCGCAGTCAGTTCGACGCAACATTGGATTTGCTGGAGCGCCGATTGCCTGGGCAACGCTTGGCTGTGCGCAAGGCATTGACGAAGGCGCTGCAACCCAAGTTGCGCCGCAAGGGGGCGACCGACACCCATGCAGCATTGCTTCAACTGGCACGCGATCGTGAAGGCGCGCTGAGGCTTGTGACAACCAATTTCGACCGCATCTTCGATAGGGTGGCCAAGCACACAAAACAGTTGGTAAACGCTTATCCGGCCCCGATGCTGCCCATCCCTAAAAACAGCCGCTGGAATGGGCTGGTGTATTTGCACGGCCTTTTGCCTGAACGCGCGGACGACAGTGCTCTTAATCGGTTGGTGCTCACCAGCGGAGATTTTGGTCTGGCGTACCTAACCGAACGCTGGGCGGCGCGCTTTGTCAGCGAGTTGTTTCGCAACTACGTGGTGTGCTTCGTGGGGTACAGCATCAACGACCCGGTGCTGCGCTACATGATGGACGCCCTAGCCGCCGACCGGATGCTGGGCGAGGTCACGCCCCAAGCCTATGCTTTGGGCGATTGCGAGCCTGGCCAGGAGGGTACCAAAAAAATTGAGTGGGAGGCCAAAGGCGTCGTGCCTATTCTTTACGAAGTTCCTACAGGAACACACGATCATTCGGCCCTACATCAAACGCTAAAGACCTGGGCGGAAACCTATCGTGACGGCATTCTCGGCAAAGAGCGTATCGTGGTTGATTACGCAATTGCTCGCCCAACAGCAAGCACTCGGCAGGACGATTTTGTAGGCCGTATGCTTTGGGCCCTGTCACACGAATCCGGGCTACCAGCCAAACGTTTCGCTGAATTCGACCCCGTACCGCCGCTGGAGTGGCTGGAGGCTTTCTCAGAAGATCGATACCGGCACGACGATCTCAAACGCTTTGGCGTTTCTCCTCGCACCGAGGTGGATGACAAGCTTGCTTTCAGCCTGATACGCCGCCCCGCACCCTATACCCGCGCTCCGTGGATGTCGTTGGTATCCGGAGGGGCAGCGGACATACAATGGGATGACGTGATGTTCCAACTGGCCCGTTGGCTGGTGAGGCATCTGAACGACCCAGCATTGATTCTTTGGCTGTCTCAGCGTGGCGGCCAGCTTCACGACCGATGGCCTTGGCTGATCGACCATGAATTGGACAGATTTGCCCGGTTGGAGCGAGAGGGGAAAACGGCCGAACTGGAAGAAATTCGGGCTAATGCCCCGAATGCGATCCCACAGCCACTGATGCGGGTACTGTGGCGACTGTTGTTGACCGGTCGGGTGAAATCGCCGTGGCGCGATCTGGATCTTTACCGTTGGAAGGATCGGTTCAAACGCGATGGCCTGACCACAACGCTTCGCTTAGAATTACGTGAGTTGCTTGCACCTAAAATCGAGTTGAAGAAGCCTTTCCGCTGGGGCGAGAACGAAGAGGAACCCGGGGTTCCAGAACGTCTGAAACAACTTGTTGATTGGGAATTGGTGCTGGCAACAGACCACGTCCATTCATCGATCAGAGATCTGGCGGATGCCAAACACTGGCGCGACGCTTTGTCACTTCTGCTCGATGACTTTCAGCAATTGCTGCGTGATGCTCTCGATTTGCTTTGCGAACTGGGCGAGGCGGATGATCGGAGTGATCGTTCGCATTGGGATTTGCCATCCATCAGTCCGCACTGGCAGAATCGGGGATTCCAGGATTGGGTTGCGTTGATTGAGTTGCTGCGCGATGCGTGGCAAGTCATCCGCGGAATCGATCCCGCTCGGGCAACCCGGATAGCGCAGGGATGGTTCGCCCTGCCGTACCCCAGCTTCAAGCGTCTGGCGCTTTTCGCCGCCAGCCACGATGGATGTATCCCGGCGGATATATGGGTGAATTGGCTATTGGCCGACGGTTCGTGGTGGCTGTGGTCGGTAGATACTAATCGGGAAACGATGCGCCTGCTAGTACTGCAAGGAGCTCATCTCACAATAGATACCAGAGCAAATCTCGAGGCCGCAATTCTCGCGGGGCCGCTGCGTGTGATGTACCGGGACGATATCAAACCTGAGCGCTGGCAGTTTCACGTCGATCGCGAGGTTTGGCTCCATCTTGCAAAGCTTAAGGATAGTGGCGGCAGTCTCGGCCATGAAGCCTTGCAGCGATTGAGTGATTTGTCAACGGCAAACCCGGAATGGAAACTGGCAAGCTACGAGCGCGATGAGTTTTCACACTGGATGAGCGGCAGCGGAGATCCGGATTACGAAGATAGTCGCGATATCGACCTGGCTCCGCGCAAGCGAAGTGAATTGGTCAATTGGTTGAAACAGCCATCACCTTCCCAACGCCCTTTCCACGAAGACACCTGGCGCGAGACTTGCCGCACACGGTTCTTTCATTGTGCCTATGCCCTGTGCGATCTCGCCAGAGAGAATCTTTGGCCGGCTGGACGCTGGCGCGAGGCCTTGCAGGCATGGAGTGAGGAAGGGGCGATACTGCGTTCTTGGCGATTCGTTGCCCCGCTTATCCAAAGCATGCCCGACGCAGTTCTCCAGGAAATTGCGCATGGTATCACGTGGTGGCTGAAAGCGGTTTCAAAATCAATAGACAGGCATGAAAGCATCCTTCTTGATATGTGCCAGCGCGTTCTTGCTCTGCCGCATCAGGATGCTGTGGACACCGATCATCCAGTAACGAAGGCCATCAATCACCCCGTAGGCCACGTCACTGAAGCGTTGCTGAATCTTTGGTTCAAACGCAAGCCGAACGATAACGACAAGTTGCCCGGCGATGTGGAGCCATTCTTCACTCAGATTTGCGACACCCAAGTGGAGCAATTCCGCCACGGTCGGGTTTTACTGGCATCGCGACTGATTGCACTGTTCCGCGTCGATAGGCATTGGACTGAGAAGCACTTGCTGCCACTGTTCGACTGGACGACTAACCCAGCAGAGGCGAAAGCGGTTTGGGAGGGTTTTCTCTGGTCCCCCCGACTATACAGGCCACTGCTGATAGCGTTTAAATTGCAATTCCTTTACACGGCTCACCACTATGCACAATTAGGTGAGCACGGCCGACAATATGCCGTGTTCCTTACCTACGTTGCTTTAGACCCGGTGGACAGCTATACCTCGCAGGACTTTCAGGCTGCCATTGGCACTTTGCCACAGGAAGGCTTGAACGAATCAGCACAAGCGCTCGTTCAAGCCCTGGAGGGGGCAGGAGAGCAGCGTGAGGACAACTGGAAAAATCGCATCCATCCGTTCTGGCAACACATCTGGCCAAAATCCCGTGAACTGGCTTCGAATAGCATTGCTGAATCGCTTGCTCGACTGAGCATCGCTGCACGTGATGAATTCCCTTCAGCTCTGTCGGCGGTTCTGGACTGGCTGCAGCCAATCGAGCACCCGTTTTACGTTGTACAACTGCTGAACGAATCCGGCCTGGCAGGACGCTTTCCAGAGGATGCATTGCGCCTTTTGAATGCAGTCCTCAATGATCAACCATGGGCTCCGAGGGAATTGAAGCAATGCCTCGACGCCATTACTAAGGTATCGCCCGCATTACTCCAGGATCATCGCTATCAGCGGTTGGCCGAGTATTCTCGCCGGCATGGCATTTGATTCCTGGCCATAAGTGCAGCGGGTGAAGGGCACGTACATAAATAAGTTGTTAAATGAAAAAATCTGCTGGGATCCGAATGCTGAAGTCTGACCAGATGAGCCCGCTTTATCATATCGAGGTTGCGGGTTTTTGTTTCGTTTGGTGGGGTAGATGGTGGGGTTTTATTCAAATAGCAATAAACAAGGACTTAAGAAAATATCCTAAGCCCTTGTTTTATTTAGTGGTGGTCCCAACGGGGATCGAACCCGTGTTTCCGGCGTGAGAGAGCGTTTTTATAATTATTACAGCGTATTACACCTATTTTTAATGCCAAGACTTTGGGATTGGGGACGACCTTAAAAACAAAAATAACAAGATAAGTTGGGAACGTAATGTTGTGAATTTAATTATGTTGGCAGTTTGCAGGGATCGGGAGCCTCTGATTCGGTCCATTTAATTCCGGTTTTAGCAATGATCCATTTTCTTCATCTGATTCCCTTCACCCGGTTCATTATCATGTCCCGGCTGAAAGTTCTGTTCCGGATATTTCCCCTTCTGTTTTTCTTTCCCCACTTTTCCTTTTCAGTGTTTCATCCTATCGTTTTCTCTGATTCTTAACCAAGGAGAAAACGAAATGCCACGAGCAAAATCCAGAAAACACCCCTGCCGGATTTGCCGAAAGTGGTTTCTTCCCGATCCCAGACTATCAGGTCGTCAGAAAACCTGCGGCAGCCCTGATTGTCAACAAGCGTGGAACCGTATTTCTTGGCTTGGCACATAATTGAGATGGCCAATAGTGATATTGGTTCCATCATTTTCCGTCAATAGGCGTGGTCTATACAATCCAAAAAAATATTGTCATATCGAGATATATGTGCTTTAACATATTGATTGAAATGGATTATTTTAATGCGTTATACGCAGATTTACATATCGGTGTATTCAACGCCTCTTGTCCCACAGCCCGTGTTAAACATATCAGGAAAGAGGAATTTCCAGCGAATGAACAACTTCCAGGACAAAGCCAACTTCATATGGCAGGTTGCTGATGATATTTTGCGTGGGGTTTTCAAACAGCACGAATACGGCGATGTGATTTTGCCCTTTGTCGTTCTGCGCCGGCTTGATTGCGTTCTCAATGGTAAAAAGGATGAGGTCATCAAGACCTATGAAAAGTTCAAGGATAAGTTGCCGGACCCATCGGCTGTTTGTCTTCAAGCCACTGGCGGATTGAGGTTTTTCAATACGTCCCGGTATGACCTTCAACGCCTTACCCAAGATGCCAGTAATATGGAAGCCAATTTCTACAACTACATCAGCGGGTTCAGCAAAAACGTTCGGGAAATCATTGACAACTTCGCCATTGAAAAAATCGTGAGCAAATTGGCTAAAAACGACCTCTTGTTCATGATGGTGGATAAATTCACGGAAATCGACCTTCACCCGAATTTAGTCAAAAACCATGAGATGGGCTATATCTTTGAGGACCTGCTACGGCGATTTTCAGAAATGTCGAATGAGACAGCAGGGGAGCATTACACCCCCCGCGAGGTTATTCGTCTCATGGTCAATCTGCTCTTTGCGGAACAGAAGGAGGGGCTTCAAGGTAAAGGCATTGTTCGCTCCGTCTATGACCCTGCCTGTGGGACGGGCGGTATGCTGACCATCGCCAGGGACCACATTGAGAGGCACATCAACCCAGACCTCGAAGTCATCATGTTCGGTCAGGAACTTAATGAGCAAACCTATGCGATTTCCAAATCAGACGTGCTTATGACCGGTGGAGAGCCGGACAACATCCAACTGGGCACCAGTTTCACCCAGGACCAATTCAAGGGGAAACGGTTTGATTTCATGCTCTCCAATCCGCCATTCGGTGTGAGTTGGAAAAAGGAAGAAAAGTTTATCCAGAACGAAGCCGATGACCCCAATGGACGCTTTCATGTCGGCTTGCCAAGGGTCAGCGATGGCGCCATGCTTTTCCTGCTTCACATGATATCCAAGATGGAGCCCACCGGAAGTCGTATTGCCATCATTCACAATGGCTCTCCTTTATTTACCGGAGATGCCGGGTCAGGTGAAAGCAACATCCGCAAATGGATTATTGAAAATGATTGGTTGGAAGCCATTGTCGCATTGCCTACGGAACTGTTTTTTAATACCGGTATCGCCACCTACATCTGGATTGTCAGCAATCGGAAACTTTCTCGCCGCCGGGGGAAAATTCAACTGATCAATGCGGTCGATTTTTTTCAAAAGATGCGGAAAAGTTTGGGTAGCAAAAGAAATTATATGACCGATGAGCAGATACAGCAGATTACAGAAATCTTTACCGGCTTTGAGGATGGCGAATACTGTAAGGTCTTTGACAACGAGCATTTTGGCTTTACCAAAGTGACGGTTGAACGCCCGGAAATGAAAAACGGTAAGGTGGTCAAGGACAAAACCGGTCATCCCAAGCCGGACACTTCATTACGGGACTATGAAAAAATACCGCTTAAAGACGACATCGACGCTTACTTTAAACGTGAAGTCCTGCCCCATGTGCCGGATGCCTGGATGGACCGAAGCAAGGATAAGATTGGTTATGAAATCAACTTCACCAAATATTTCTATAAATATAAGCCGTTGCGGTCATTGGATGAAATCAAGGCGGATATAATATCTCTGGAACAGGAAACCGATGGGTTGCTGAAGGAGATACTGGCGTGATGAAACGGTATCCGGCGTATAAGGACAGTGGGGTTGATTGGATTGGTGATGTTCCGGAAGAATGGGACATGAAAAAAGTGAAGTTCCTTGTAGATTTAATCGTTGAAAAAGCCGAGAACTCGAATGAAAACGAATTTAAGGTTGCACTCGAAAACATCGAAAGTTTTACGGGTATGTATCGCAATGGCTCCGAGATGTTTGAGGGGGTAGGCAACTATTTCAAAAAAGGCGATGTCTTATTTAATAAACTCCGACCGTATTTAGCGAAGGTTTTTGTCGCATTGAATGATGGGGTGGCTGTCGGCGAGTTGCTGGTGTTGAGACCAAAATATGATTATGAACAAAAGTTCTTGTTTTTTAGATTTCTTTCAAGCCCTTTCATCTCAACTGTCAATGGAGCAACCTATGGCTCAAAAATGCCCAGAGCCAACTGGGACTTAATCGGCAATATCAAAGTACCAACTCCAAATAAAGAAAATCAGAAAGTCATCGTCAAATACCTCGACCACAAAACCCGTCACATAGACACCCTCATCGAAAAGAAACAGAAACAAATCCAACTGCTCCAAGAACAACGGACAGCCATCATCAATCATGCCGTGACGAAAGGGCTGAACCCCAACGTCAAAATGAAGGATACAGGGATAGAATGGATGGGGGAGGTGCCGGAGCATTGGGAACTTAAACCTTTGAAATACATCGTAACACTTCAGAGGGGACATGATTTACCATCAGAAAAAAGAGTTGAAGGTGACATCCCCGTAATTTCTTCAGCCGGAGCAACTGGATTACATAACCAAGCGATAGCAAAAGCCCCGGGAATTGTGACTGGTAGGTATGGCACAATTGGCATATTTTATTTGCTGGAACAAGATTATTGGCCGTTGAATACAACGCTTTATTCTGTCAATTTACATGGAAATTTATCAAAATATTTATGGTATTTGCTCCGAACTCTGTCTCCTATCTTTCTGCTAAATTCATCTAAATCTGCCGTGCCTGGAATTGACCGAAATGACATACACCCAACGATTACGGCTATTCCACCTTCAAGAGATGAACAGTTTGAAATATTACATTTTCTTGAACAAAAAATATCGCAAATTGAAACCGCTATCGCAACAACTCAAAATTATATCAATCTGCTTAAAGAATACCGCACCACGCTTATCTCCGAAGTCGTCACCGGCAAAATAGATGTGAGAGACGAGGTTATTCCATGACAGTCCTTTCATACCTGGAACAGGATTTTGAAGAACACATAGAACAGCACCTTTTGAATTCAGGATACCACAGCCGACTTCCTTCTGAATACGACAAGGAACAGTGCCTGATACCCGCCGAAGTCATCAAGTTCATCCAGACATCACAGTCCAGGGAATACGAAAAACTCCAGACCCAATTGGGAACCGACACCGATAGCAAAATCATATACCGCTTGTCCAATGACCTTGCTAAACTTGGTGCCCTCCATGTATTGCGTAAGGGTTTCAAAACAAGGGGCTGTCATTTCAAAATGGCATATTTCAAGCCGGCGAGTGGCATGAACCCGGAAGCCCAGGTGTTTTATTATCAAAATCATTTCAGCATCGTTCGGCAACTCAAATACAGCAAGAAAAACGAAAACTCCCTGGATATGGGCATTTTCCTGAATGGCATTCCCATTATCACCGCCGAGATAAAAAATTCTCTCACCGGTCAGTTCGTTGAAGAAGCCATCAAACAATACAAGGGCGACCGTGACCCCAAAGAACCGCTGTTCAAGTTCAAACTGTGCCTGGTTCATTTCGCTATCGGCAGTGAAAAGGTTTTTATGACCACCCGGCTCCAGGAGGACAGCACCCGCTTTCTGCCGTTCAACCGTGATACCGAAAACCCAATTAACCCAATGGGGCATCAAACCGCCTACCTGTGGGAGGACATCCTTCAGCCGGACACGTTGCTTGACATCATCCATAATTACCTTCACGTTCAGAAAATCTCGGAAAAATATTACGACAAAGAAAGCGGTTCCATCAAAGAACGTGAATATGAGGTGTTCATTTTCCCCCGCTACCATCAACTGGATGCCGTTCGAAAAATCCTGTCTGCTATTCGAGAGGAAGGCGTAAGCCATGACTATTTAATCCAGCACTCGGCAGGGTCCGGAAAATCAAACTCCATCGCCTGGCTGGCGCATCAACTGGCGAGTTTCTATCAAAAGCCAACGGACACAGACCGCCTTTTTGACACGATAGTGGTGGTGACGGATAGAAAGGTGCTCGACAAACAACTTCAAAACACCATCAAACAATTTGAGCAGGTTCAAGGGGTGGTCAAGCCCATCGATAAAAATTCGGTTCAACTGAAAGAGGCATTGGAAAAGGGCAAGGACATCATCATTACCACCCTTCAAAAGTTCCCGGTCGTTTCCAAAAGCATGACCGACTTAAAGGGCAAACGCTTTGCCGTCATAATCGATGAAGCCCATTCCAGCCAGACCGGGGAGGCATCCAAACACCTGAAAAAGGTCTTAACCGCCAGTCTGGAAGATGCCGAGAAGGAAGACCACGTCGAGTTTGACCTGGAAGATGAAATCATCAAGGAAATCAATTTCCGCGGGAAACAACCGCACATCAGTTATTTTGCCTTCACCGCCACACCCAAGGGAAAGACCCTGGAATTGTTCGGTCGCAAAGACCCTGGCGGGCAATTCAAAGCCTTCCACATCTATTCCATGCGACAAGCCATCGAGGAAAAGTTCATCCTGGATGTGCTCGAAAATTACACCACGTTTAAACGCTATTTCAAACTGGCGAAGAAGGTGGAAGGCGACAAGGAATATGAAAAAAAGAAAGCCCTGCGACTGCTGATGTCCTACGTGGATTTACATCCGCATGAAATCGATATGAAGACCCGCATCATGCTGGAACATTTCATGGACAAGACGGTTTTAGCCATCGAGGGGAAAGGACGGGCGATGGTGGTGACCCGTTCCCGCCTTCATGCTGTCCGGTTTTATTTCAGTTTCAAGAAAATCATGTCTGAAAAAGGATTGACCTTCAAACCGCTGGTGGCTTTTTCCGGCACAGTCAAAGACCCTGACACAGGAGAAGAACATACCGAAACAAGCCTGAACGGCATATCATCCAGCCAAATCGTCAATGCCTTCAAAACGCCGACATATCGCATATTGATTGTCGCCAACAAATTCCAAACCGGTTTTGATGAACCCCTGCTTCACACGATGTATGTGGACAAAAAACTGGGTGGTGTAAATGCCGTCCAGACGTTGACCCGGTTAAACCGCACCGCACGGGGCAAAACCAATCCCCTTATCCTGGACTTTGTCAATGAAGTGGATGAAATCAAGACTGCCTTCCAGGATTATTATCAAGCCACCTTCCTGGAAGAAGAGACGGACCCGGACAAACTCCATGATTTACAAAGCGAACTTGAAGGATACGGGCTTTTCACAATGGCGGAGGTGGATGCCTTTGCCGAGATCTTTTTCAATTTCGCCATCCCCAAGGAACGCTTTCAACCCATCCTGAACGTCGTTGTAAAACGGTGGCAAGCCCTTCCTGACGATAATCAGCGGGAGGATTTCCGTTCGGCCCTGCAAAGTTATTACCGGCTTTACAGTTATATTTCCCAGATAATTACCTTCAAAGATGTCGAACTGGAGAAACTCTATGTTTTCGTTCGCAATCTAAACCGGAAATTGCCCAAGAGAAAGGGGCAACTTCCCTATGAAATCATTGATGCCATTGATCTGGACAGTTTCAGAATTCAAGAGACCTTCCATGAATATGGCATCACACTTGAAAAAACAGATGGCGAGACCAAAGGCATTAAACTCGGCAATCCCCAACACACGCCGGATGAAAAGGACTTGCTGTCCAATATCGTCCAGGCGCTGAACGACACCTTCGGCATTGAACTGACAGAGGATGACAAAATTGACGTGGGCAGAGTGGCAGAAAAATATTTCAATCACGAAGGGTTGAAGGCAGTAATGGCTTCCAACAACACGCTGGAAAATATGCGGTATAAATCTGACAAGGTGGTGGATGAAGTGCTGCTGAATTTCGTTGATACCAAACTGGAACTATACAAAAAACTGTCTGAAGCAAAAGTAAATGAGATGCTTAAATCGAAATGGTTTGAGGGGATTTTAAGAGAAAGCCTTGCCACCGGGCATAATGAACCATCACAGGTTCGGCAGCAGGTTCATCTCTTACACCAAATATCTCAATGAAATAACCGATCTCTTGTCGTGGTCATCATATAAAATCCGTCGAGATTTACAGCGTGCGGGCCATAATTACGTTATGGAAATTATTTTTCAAAAGTGAGCCATATTGACGAAATGGAGGTTTGAATACATGCTTTTAACATTAAGTTTGTACAAGGAGTACTTTGACCAGATTTTGTCAGGGGAAAAGAAGATTGAGTATCGGCAGCGAAGCGAACACTGGGACAAAAGGCTTTCAAAGCAATATGATACCGTAAAATTCATCAATGGTTATGGCAATGACAGACCTTGGTTGGTTTGCCAGGTAACAAAAATCGAAAAAGACAACTATGAATGGCGGGTTCATCTTGGTGAAGTGCTCGACAGCGGCAACCTGAAAAGCCGGAGCACTCGAAAGCCAGCGGAGAAAAAACCTACAGAACATACGGCTGTAAAGCCTGCGGAACTTGCGAAGCCTGAGGAGAAAAAACCTCCTGCCAAAACGTGGCCATGTTCATATGTACCATGTGTACCATGTGGGGTCAGAAGGTTTAACAGATAATCATCAAAGCCCTATGTATGGCGTTTAAAATACCTTTTTCTGAAGGTCTATATGTCGACACCGAGGCGGAAGAGGATGATGGAATCCCATTTGACGACAAGATGAATGCCCTCACCACCAAACTGACCGATCGGTTTACTCGGGGCAGGGGGTTGGAGACGCAAATCCGCGAAAATTTACAGGGATCGGCTATGAGTTTTAATGCGAACATGTTGGAGAACCAATGAAAAAGGATCGTAAAAATATAGATAATTCCGAGGAGATCCGTAAAACAAGGGGTACTTCAAAACCTGAAGTGATCATGCCCGCACCGGCCAGCCTTCTGGAAATGCCTCAAGGATATACGGATTTTTTTTCGGAATTGAAGGAACGCATCACTCGCGAGCGCATCAAGGCAATGCTATCCGCCAACTCAGCCATGGTGCTCATGTATTGGGATATCGGCCGAGCCATCCTTGGCCATCAACAGAAAGAAGGATGGGGCTCCTAAGTTATCGACCTGCTCTCGCATGACCTGAAAAAGGCTTTCCCGGAAATGACCGGATTTTCACCGAGAAATCTGAAATACATGCGCAAATTCACCGAATCGTGGCCGGACCGGGCAATTGTGCAAGAGGCGCTTGCACAAATCACTTGGTATCACAATCTGGCTCTTCTGGAGAAAGTGGACGATGCAAAGACTCGATTGTGGTATGCAAAGAAAACTCTGGAATACGGTTGGAGCCGAAATATCCTGGCGATCCAGATTGAAACCCGTCTGCACGAGCGGCAGGGAAAGGCGATCAACAATTAGAACCGGCGATAAAAAAGAAGCGCGGCTGGATTTTGATCCGTGTATCTATCAGGAATGTGTCTGTAAGTTTCCCAAATGTTCCCGCACCCACATTCTGATTAATGTCGAAACACCAAGGCCCTTTTCGCCGGCCACTTTTTTGAGTTCACCGATTGTTGCCTCATCGAGTCGCAAGGTTACAACCCGTTCTTTCTTAAATACCAAATCGCCAGGAAGTGGTAGATAGTCTTTTATCCGCTTTGCATGATCCAGATCGACATCGGCTGGCTCATCTGTGTACTGAATTTTCTTTTTCATAAATCTTTTTTCCTTTCCGCCAGTAGGCAGCACCAAAAATTCTGATTTTATTATCCGGTACGTAAACCGGACGGTCATGATTTCACCATGAATTTTTCCCAGACAGAAATAACGTTTTTCAATATCGCTGTGACGGAAATCTTCAAGAATAATACGGTTGTTGTCCTGAAATGCGTATTGCGCATCAACAAAAGAAACACCATGCTTATCGATATTGTCCTGATTTTTATTTTCGTTCCAGGTGAAATCTGATGTTTTCATGATTCTAATGTAATACAAAAGAAACTTATTTTCAACGTTTGTCTTTCCCGGTTTCCGGACGGCGCTATTCTGGGTGCTCAGCGATGTCAAAGAGCCGTGTCCTCAAATGGGATGGTTAAATCGAAATGGTTTGAAGGGAATTTAAGAGAAAGCCTTGCCACCGGGCATAATGAACCATCACAGGTTCGGCAGCAGGTTCATCTCTTACACCAGATATCTCAATGAAATAACCAATCTCTTGTCGTGGTCATCATATAAAATCAGTCGAGATTTACAGCGTGCGGGTCCCCGTACCATGAGCCAGCGACAATTCCCTTCTCATGTTTTATACCACCCATTTCCATCGCCCGCATCGTCCTGATCGTCCGACGTCCAGAGGCGGGCGGTTGGACGACCTGGACGATAAAAATCAAACCCAAATTATTCCAAACGGGTCAGGCGGCGGAACCGAAATTAAAAGAAAGAATCCAGTCCTTGACACAGCAGACAATTAATGAGATTTTTTGAAAAACCCTCCCTGTTAGACCCTCATAATCTGAAAAGGAGTCAACGACCATGAAAGTAATCGTTTATTTCCTTGGCTTTGCGTACATCGCCATCGGCTCTATCTTTATTCTGTATGCCAGAGAATCCATCGATGCACTCAAGAAATTAATCCAGAAAATTCCGCTCAAGGTTTTGTCAGCCCTCCCCGCAGTTTTCGGAATCCTTTTTTTTATTTCTGCGTTGGCCACCACTTTTCCCTGGTTTTTCCGGATAATCGGCCTGTTGGCAATCGTTAAGGCGGTTGTGATTTTCACCAACCCACACAATGTCTATAGCCGTTTACTGGACTGGTACTATGATATCTCTGACCAGACGCAAAGACTGGTTGGAATCATATCAATAATTTTAGGCACCGCTATTCTTACTTGGATCAAGTAGATCGGACATCAGAAGCGGCCTCTGGCGATTTTCTTTTGGTATCCGGCTACGGTATGTTCTGCGTGGTGCAAAAAATGAAAGGCGATGGAGAAATCCTGCTATAGCTTTTAAGATAATGATTTTGGGAAGGCAGCAGGGAGGGGATAGGCCTTTTTTTGGCCATCCCCGACCGATAACGCACCCAAAATCTTTATCTTGAAAGCTATATTGACCAGCCGTTGATGCTCAAGCCCAGACAGGTGGTGACCTTCAAGTGGTCTGGAAAATTACGGGACAAGATTAATCGTGGGCGATAAAAATTATGTGGTCAGTCCTTGATAAAATCCCATATACATTCCTGATTATAATAGCCGCTTTTATGCTGCTGGCACCATTTAAGCCGATGCCGCATGTCATTGAAAAACTCATAATGCTAAAAAATGGTGTGCTGACCAAGCCGATAGATATTTTCGATTTGTTTTACCATTTCATTCCAACGATATTGCTGGCCATAAAAATTGTGAGGGATGTGTGGGAGTAGGGGGACGTCCATGAAATTATGGATTTCTTTTCCTGCCCTGATTCCTCAATGGCAGGATGCCTATAGCGAAGGGGACCCAACCAGTCGTTGAACCAGACGCCGAAAAGCAGCGCTGGTGACCTTTTTGTTAACACCAGTATGGAGGAGTGGGTGGATTATGAGTGTACTCTTTACATCACAGATGGTCGGCAATATTGAAATTAAAAACCGGTTTGTTCATTCTGCTACCTATGAAGGCATGGCAGGTTCTGACGGTAAAGTTACAAAAAAGCTGATCAAGCGCTACCAGCGGCTGGCTCAGGGGGATGTCGGTTTGATCATCCCGGGATTCATGTATGTCCATCCCCTGGGTCGGGCTTACGATGCCCCCATGGGCATCCACTCGGACGATATGATTGAAGGACTGACCAGTCTGGTAAAGGCGGTTCACGAATTTGATTCCAAAATTTTTTTCCAGATCAACCATGCCGGCCAGCAGACCAGGCCCAAAGATATCGGTCAGACGCCTTGGGCACCGAGCAGCTCGGTCAGGGATCCGATCAATTTTTTCAAACCCCGGCAGATGGATGAAGTGAAGATTAAAGAGGCTGCAAATGCATTTGCAGACGCTGCAGAAAGGGCTGTAAAGGCTGGGGCAGACGGGATTCAAGTGCATTGCGCCCATTGCTATCTGATCAATCAGTTTCTATCGCCTTTTTTTAACCGAAGGCAGGACAAATGGGGCGGATCGTCAGAAAACAGGTTTCGGTTCCTGAAACAGGTGATTCAGTCCATACAGGAAAGAGTGCCGGATGATTTCTGCATAACCGTCAAGCTGAACACCAATGATTTCACACCCAGGCCGGGTATTACCCCTGAACTTGCTGTTGAATACGCCGGGATGCTCAAAGACCTGGGTGTTGACATGATAGAAGTCAGTTGCGGCTCATCCACGTTCTCCTACATGAACATGTGCCGCGGGGATGTTCCGGTCAAAGAACTGGTTCAGAGCATGCCGTTATGGAAAAAGCCGGTTGCCTGGTTTATGATCCATAGTTTGAAAGGCAGGTATGATCTTGTTGAAGGATATAACACGGCCGCGGCCAGATCAATACGCTCGGTGACAGGAGATATTCCCCTTGCCCTGGTGGGGGGGATGCGCACACTGGATAAAATGTCGCAGGCCGTCACTGACCGGGATGCGGATTTAATATCCATGTCCCGTCCCTTTATCAGGGAACCGTTTATTGTTAAAAAATTCAAGGAAAAGAAAAGAGACAAAGTTGCCTGCGTATCGTGCAACCGATGCCTGGCCGCCATTGCCAACGGCTTTCCAGTCCGTTGTTATAACAGGCAGTTTCCAATGAAGACGAATAACAGACTTTAATAATACCGGTTTGAAGGGGAAAAACATGAAAATTCTGGTGACCGGGGCCAATGGGCACCTGGGGTATAATCTGGTCAAAGAGCTGATAAAAAGGGAACATGATGTCCGGGCCAGTGTCCGGTCTTTGGAGGATGAATCCAAAGTGGCAAGAGTGAAGGCGCTGGGTGATGTCATGGTGGTTGAAGCGGAGCTGAATCATCCGGATCAGCTCCGGCAGGCCATGGAGGATATCGACCTGTTGTTTCATACGGCAGCGGTCTATGCTTATGTGGCGCCCGGCCTGGAAAATGAAATTGTGGATGCCTCGGTAAAGGGAATTGACAATGCATTTCATGCCGCATCCAAGGCCGGGGTCAAAAAGATCGTGTTAACCTCTTCTGTGGTATCGTTACCGTTGACGCTGCCGGGTGATCCACCCAGTGATGAAAATGACTGGGCAACAGACCTGCATGTCCCCTATATCCGGGCCAAAACTCACGGAGAGCAGTTGGCGTGGAAGCTGGCAGAAAAGCTGGGCCTGAATCTGGTAACCGTTCTTCCGGGAGCAATTGCGGGGCCGGGGTTCGTAAAAAATACGCCGACCATTGATCTGATTGAAGCCATGATGATGAACTATTTCCGGTTTAGTGTGGCAGGTATGAATTACCCTTTTGTGGATATCAGAGATGTGGTGGATGTTCATATCCGTGCGGCGGAGGCCGATTGTGAGGGCAGGTTTATTGTATGCAATGATGTATTGCCGATGTTCAGGGATATGGTGGAAGCCATGCATTACATTGATTCGAAAGTGGCAATTCCGTTGATGGATATGCCCGGGTTCATGATGGGGATCTCCGGAATGTTTGATAAACTCAACCATCGAATGCTGGGAACCCCGCTCATTGTTCTGCCTGAGGTCATGGCCATGATGAAAGACAACATCTGGAATGTAAGCAGTCAGCGGAGCAAAGATGTGTTAGGCTGGCAGCAACAGATCAGTCTGGAGCAGAGTTTAAAAGATACCATGCAGACAATCAAAGAACTCAAATCCGTAGCAGGGAAGCAATCCGGGTAAGTTGGGACGACCTTAAAAACAAAAATAAATTGGATACGAAAAACATGGAGCATAGCGTATTGGGGGGGCGTTGGTGCTTTCGGTACTTTATTTTTTTCACAACCTGATATTGGGGTTTTCTGGATGAAGGGATGAAACCATGACGTCCCATGATCACAATTTCAAGAATGTTTTTCTGGATTTTCCCAAGGAAGCGTTGGAATGGCTATTGCCTGATGTCTCGAAGGAATTGGGGCATATTCAACGGATTTCTTTTGTTCGCGAGGAAACCCAAAAACGGCGACTTTCGGATGCCCATCTGTCTTTGGATATGCCAATTCTGTTTGACAAATATGTGGATTTTATCGATGTGTATGCCGGAATTTTGGAAGATGAGCGGGAATCGATCTTCCATGAAATGATAAAACAGGAGGATACGGCCATGCTGGCGCAATATATTAAAGATAAAGGGTTTCAGGAAGGAAGGCGGGAAGGAAGGCGGGAAGGAAGGCAGGAAGGAAGGCAGGAAGGAAGGCAGGAAGGAAGGCAGGAAGGAAGGCAGGTTATTCTGGAACGCTTGCTGGTGCGTCGTTTTGGTCCTTTACCGGAATGGGGATCGGAGCAACTGGCATCCGCTACATCGGAACAACTGGATCGATGGATCGATCGCGTACTGGAAGCGGACTCCATTCAGGCAGTTCTGGCGGAATAAACGAAAGCCTTTGTTTCCCATAGCCCATTGATAGGGACATCGTTCCGAGGGAGATTTTGGGACATTGTTGACAACAGGGACAAAAATAATTCCGTTGCCGGCATCACCTTTTTATCGCTTTCCGCAATATCATTTTGGCTACGGCTGAAGCAGATACTCCAATAGCCTGGCGCTCTCAGAAAACGTTAACCCGTGCTCTTGTATTAAAATATCAGAAATCTCGGAACGAATTTTGGATGCAAGTCGTAATGTCCCCTGTGAATCCAAACGCACTGCTCTTGATATATACTCATCTTTATTCAATTAGTTACAAGCAAAAATCTCATATTGTCCTTATTGTCAACAACGTCCCACAAAAATCCAACAACGTCCCACAAAAACACAAAAATCCAGGATAAGAAATGAGAAAAATTGAAGAAAATTATCAGCGGTTAAGCGATGATAAACGGTTGTTCGATATCCGCTTCTGGCAATCTCAGGGAGATATTGCCATTTTCGAGGCGGCAGCGGAGATGTTGAATGATTATTTTTTGATTCGAGGAAAAAATGCTGACGAGTCCAGATTTCAAAGAACTGTTGAAACTTTTCGAAAAGCATAACGTACGCTATCATGTCGTGGGTGGATATGCCGTCATGAAATACAGTGAGCCTCGCTTCACGAAGGATCTGGATGTGTTTATCGCGACAGATCAAGACAATGCAAAAGGTGTGTATGCGGGACCAATCACGTCCATCCGATTGTAGATCCTGGAGAAGATCGCGGAAACCTTGCATGGCTGATGAAACGGGTAGCAGGCATTCAGACAAGATATCTGAACAGGCTTGAGAAGAGACTTATGGGAAGGACGTTTCAAGTCGAGCACGATCCGCGCCGATGCGGTTCTTCTGGCCTGTAGTCAATATGTGGAATTGATCCGGCAGTCACTCCAGCGCGGCCAGTTAACCGGTAGTGCGCGATTTGTGGAAGAGATAGAGCATAAAATCGAAAGGCGGGTGGCGTTCAGAGGGCAGGGAAGGCCAAGAAAATCAAATAAATCTGTCCCCTTTATTCGCTTATTTCAAGAAGTCTCGAACACTGATGATCGGAATTTCGCGGAAGCTACCCATATCGAGAAGGTCTTTGTCACCGCTTACGATTGCATCCACACCGCCTGCAACAGCACAGGAAAGAAAAATGTCGTCCCACGGGTCTCGACAGACACCCTGGATATTTTCGCAGAATTCCACGACGTCAAAGTAAGGCAGCACCTCGTCTTCGATGAGAAACCTGATTTCCGACTCCGTGAGCGAAAATCGTGGATAGGTAAGCACCCTTCTGAATTCATCGAAAGTTGCCCGTGAGAAGACCGGCGCAATGTCGCCGGATTTCCATCTGGCGACCAGTCGATTTAGCTTGCCGCCAAAAAGGAGTGCCGAGACAAGCACGTTAGTGTCCAGAACGACGCGGATCACCTGGGGCTTTGTCTTGACCATTGAATGGCCTCCACCACGTCTTCTGCGACGACACCCAGTCTTTCCATTTTTTTTCGGATCCCAGCCAGATCCGCGGCCACAGGCCGGATTCGAACAGGTTCAAGAACAATCCGTCCGTCTTGAACAACGGCGTCGAAGTATTCGATCCCCTTGAAACCCTTCACGACCTCTCGCGGCAGCGTTATTTGATTTTTTGTTGTTAATTTTGCAAGCATTTCTTGTCTCCTTACTGTAAGGATAGCGTTTTTCATTATTATGTCAAGAAAATACATAGGGAGGATTATCGCTATTACCTGGACAATCCGTGCGAGTGGAAGGAGAAGCTGGCCACAGATGGATTGAAAAACAGGTAAAGAAAGGGACCCTGCGCATTCATCTGGGACGTTTTCAAGTGCGCGCCCTGCGGACAGCGCTTGCAAAGAGAATCGAAATCGGAGAGACTGAAGCGTTTCTGTTCTTTGGCGGACCATCCATGAAAGATTCATGGATCAATGGGTATGTGGATGTGGGAATTCTTCCTGCCGGGCAGATTTCGGGGCTTGTGAAAGATATCCTCTCCGTAAAAGAGGTTATCCGCGAGATGGTCGGCTAAGCGTTTCGTCCTGTCAACCTGTCCGGTCTTTGGGGGCAAAATGCAGTGGATTCAAAAAGGAGATTAACTCATGACAACTGAAGAAAACAAAAAAGGTTATATGGAGAGACTGGAGGATCTTATCGCACGCGCCATATCCCGAAATAAAGGTCAATTCGAGGTCAGTTTGCGCAAAGAGACTGTAAAGCAGGACACCCTTGCTGCGGAGGCGGACAAACAGAAGGCCGGAAAGAACTGGTACCTTCTGATGGCCGATTTTGCGTTGAC
>Ga0351871_1156_pt1 | contig 19372 bp, 14 predicted proteins | sample TotcelHFGM3001N8_FD_206786 | JGI IMG/M metagenome (GOLD analysis project Ga0351871, IMG submission 206786) | Enriched cells from coal bed in the Powder River Basin, Montana, United States - Total cells FGM rep2 HSBNCT.FGM.300.1.N8 ...
CTTGGCTTCCTCGTCAAGCCGGTTGGCCGCGTCGGAGGCGATCTTCGCGGCGGCCTCCGCCTCCTTGGCCACCTTCTCGGCGGCATCGTAAGCGGCCTGCAACGGTGCCGCGATGGCCCTAGCCTCTTCCAACGCCTTGTCCAGCGGAGGCTTGGCGTCGGTTGCGTCGGTCAAGGCTTTGACCGCAGCGGGCACGGCGGCCTCAGCCTGCTCCAAATCTTTCACACCCTGCTCGCCCGCCAAATTCTTCGTATCCGCGGCCTTTTGTCGCGCGGTGATGGCCACCTTGCTCGCTTCGGCGTATGCCGCATCGGCCTTTCGCATGGTGTCCCTTAAAGGCCCGATCGCTGCTTCCGCCTCCCTGGCCGCCTTCTCGGCCGCCTCGTAGTCGGCCTTGGCCTTGGCCTCCGCGTTTGCTTCTGCCGGCGCGGCTGCTTCTGCCGGCGCGGCTGCTTCTGCCGGCGCGGCTGCTTCTGCCGGCGCGCCTGTCTCGGCCGCCGCGTTGGCCGGCTTCGGTTCCTCCCCGGCATGGACCGAGGGCAAAATGGTAATCGCGAGGGCAACCCAAAGTGGCAAAAAGATCTTGATTCTCATCGCAAATCGCCTCGAGGATGAACTGTGGAGGGACTTTTCTTGCTACCCACGGAGCCCTTGAGCGTCTCCGTTTTCTGCGGATCGCGGTATCTCAACACCAGGAACGCAATCGTCACGGCAGGGCCTTTCTCGAAGACATTGCCGGGTGGGTCAGTCAGCAGACGCATCAAGGGAATGCGGCTCCGACGGCTGCATTTTAACCACAGCCTGTGTTGTGGGTTGGATTAAAGGCGGATTACTGAATCATAGCCTACCCGGTAGGCTGCTGTCCTGCAACACCCCCAGATCGCGCCGCGTGCTAGTTTTCCTCGCTGACAAGAAGGCTTTCCCGTCCAGGCAAGCGGGCTGCACGCTCGTTTTGCCCCCCTGCTAGCAGTCCATCCCGAAAAAAAGCTTGTCTTGACCCGCGTGGCATGAAAACCCTACGATCCGACGAGTTTTTTGCGCACCCCGTGCGCGCATGCGTTTTCCAGGGTGGTGACGGATAGATATCGCGTCCAATCCGCCGTCTGGCGTAGACCTAAGGATCGTTTGTGTACCGGAAACTGTCGCTGTACATTCTGCTGCTGGCTTTCGCTGTTCGCATCGCGGCCGGCTGCTGGTGGGAGCAGCGGTTGCCGGAGGGCGTGGAATTTGCCTTTCCGGACAGCGAAACGTACTGGGAGCTGGGGCGCGCGGTGGCGGAGGGGCGGCCGTTTGAAATGAATCCGGATCGCCGCGTGTTTCGTACGCCCGGATACCCGGTGCTGCTAGCAAGCGTGTTTTGGCTGGCCGGAGACGATCCGCCGGTTTTGGCGGCGCGCGGCTTGGGCGCGATCTTGGGTGTGCTGGCCGTGGGCGGAGTCATGGGCTTGGCGGGCTTGTTGTTCGATCGGCAGACGGCCCTGCTGGCCGGCGCGGTGGCGGCGATCTACCCCGACGCGGTGGCGATGAGTACGTTTGTGTTGTCCGAGGCGCCGTTCTGTCCGCTGATGATGCTGCACCTGTGCTGTTGGACGCTCGCTTGGCGCGCCGGCGTGCCGGGGCGTCAAGCGGCCTGGTGGTCGCTGGCGGGAGGGGCGGCTGCCGGTGTGGCGACTTTGACGCGTCCCAGTTGGCTGTTGTTCGTTCCCTTTGCGGTCGGTATCAGCCTGCTTCGCACGGCAGATCGGCGGCGTCTGGCCTGGATCGGCCTATGGTCGATCGCCGGCTTGCTAGCCGTCATGGCTCCGTGGTGGGTTCGCAACGGGCGGGTGACTGGAGCTTTTGTGCCGACCACACTGCAGGTCGGCGAGAGTCTGTACGACGGGTTGAGCCCACAGGCGACCGGCCAGAGCGACATGCGGTTTGTGGATGAGTTTCGCGCGCAGTTGCGCGCGGAAGACGCGGCGAATCCGCGGGCGGCGAGCCAAGGCGGCTGTTTCGAGGCACGGTTGGATCGCCGCATGCGCGATGCGGCGGTCGCTTGGGCGGTGCGTCATCCGGGGCGTGTCGTCCAGTTGGCGGCGGTGAAATTCCTGCGGATTTGGAATGTCTGGCCGAACGAAGCGTCGCTCCGCAGCTGGACGTTCCGTGTCGTACTGACGATCGCTTACGTGCCGCTGCTGGTCTTGGGACTGGGCGGCGTGTGGCGAACCGCCCGTTTCGGCTGGCCGTACCTGCTGTGCGTCCTGCCGGCCGTGTATTTCACCGCCTTGCACATGGTGTTTGTCGGTTCGATTCGCTACCGGCAGCCGGCGTTGCTGGTGCTGATCGTGCCCGCCGCAGGCCTGGCGATCCACGGGTGGCGCGGGATGCGCGGGGCGGGGGCAGCGGAAAGCGAAATGGTTCAAGAGCCAACGGGTTCTCCAAGGGGCGTGGAAGGATAGTCTGGCTCGTTTCGCGCCCGACGACTGGGCGTGCAGCGAGAGGGAAGCGAGTCATTCAGACCGGCGGTGATTTCGTCGGAAAGGCGCGCGGGGCAACTCGCGATCACAGGCGATGCACGAACGGAAGCGTGGACAACTGGCTCGCACAAACGCCTTTCTGCGCGGCGTCTTGCTGACCTGCGCCGTGGTGGTTGGCGGTCTGCTGGTCGTCTGGCTGGCCGTCAAGTCGCAGGTTCACGATGAAATTCGGGGGCAGGTGGAACGGCAGTTCGCCGAACGGTACCGCGAGTTCCGGGTGTCCGTACGGCATGCCCGAATGTACGAAGGCCGGGGGGTGGCGATTCACGGGTTGTCCGTCAGTCGCCGCGGAGACAATCGGCCGCTGGCCTACGTCAGCGAGGTGTTCGCCGAGTGCGCGGTGGACATCGAATCGTTGCTGTCCGGGAAGAATCCGCGGGCGAATCACATCCATCTTTCGGGATTGAAACTGTGGGGGGAGCGTCAGGACGACGGCTCGTGGGACATCGCACGATTGTGGCCGCTGCCCGAATTCGGTTCGTCCCACCCGTCCGTATCGATCCGCGATGCGACCATCGAGGTCAGCGATCCACGGGGCGGCGTCCGCCGGTTGCTGAACTTTCGCAACGTATGCCTGGACATGACGCCGTCCGTTCCCGCCGGGAACGCCGCGCGAGCGGACACCAGGCAGGCCCCGCCGCCGGCACGGATTCGCGGCCGCGCCGACGGCGATCATTTCGAAGGGCTTGCGTTTCAGGGCTGGATCGACGCAGCGCGATCCGCTTGGAGTGTCAGCGGCAAGGTGCACAGGCTCCAATGGTCGGCGCCGCTGCACGAGGCATTGCCTTTGGATCTGCAGCAGCGACTGTCGTCCGCGGTCGCCGTCCACGGCCAGCTGGATTTGGAATTCAGCGTGGGCAACGGCGAGTCGCCCGCCGATTTGCCTCGTTTCTTAATCAAGGGAGCCTTGGCCTCGGGCCAGATTCGCGACCGTCGGCTGCCGTTCCCCTTGTTCGACGTCCGCGGGCGATTCGAGTTGGACAACAAGCGGATGTGGCTGGACCAGTGTTTTGCCCGCAACGGAGCCACGACGGTGACGCTGCAACTGGAACGGCGAGGCTGGCACGCGGACGCTCCGCTGACCGTCGTAGGAGCTGCGCGGCAACTCGAATTGGACCGACGCTTCCTGGAGGTCCTGCCGCTGGACCTGCAGGACGATTGGGCAAACTACGATCCCGCGGGGACGATTGACGCCGAATTTCAGCTTGCATTCGATGGACGGCAATGGACGCCCGAACTGACGATCACCTGTTCGGACGTTTCCTTTGCCTATCACAGTTTTCCTTACCGGCTGGAACGCGGCCGCGGAAGGCTGCACCTGAAGGACGATCGGATGCAGATCGACCTGACCGCTGCCGCAGCCGGCCAGGACGTCGCTTTCCTCGGCGAATTCCACAACCCCGGGCAGAATCCGACAGGCTGGATGGAGTTCAACTGTCCCCGGCCGATTCCGCTGGACGAAAAACTGCTGGCCGCGCTGATCGATCCCAGCGCGCGCGACGTGGTGCGATTGCTGCGGCCCTCGGGCACCTTCTCCGCCCGCGGCCGCTTCGAGCGAACGGATCCTCGGCAACTCAAATTGCACCGGCAGGTTCAAATCGAATTGTTCAACGGCGGCATTCAATACGAGCGGTTCCCTTATCCGCTGGGGATGATTCGCGGCCAACTGCTGTGGGATGACCACGGTTGGACCTTTAAGAATTTGACGGCCCGCAACGATAACGCCTACGTCGAGGGCTCGGGGTTCTGGCGGGCAACGCCGCAGGGCGACAGCGAACTGGTCCTGAATCTCGTCGGCACGGATGTGCCGCTGGAAGATGGATTACGGGACGCCTTGCAGCCGGGGGCTCGGGCCTTGTGGAACCAGTTGCGGCCGCGCGGCACCATCGATCACTTGACCGTCGGGATCCGCTACGCCTCGGCCAGCCGTTTCCTGGGGATCGACGTCACCGCCCAGAAATGGCGCAAGAAGATGAACGACGAAGGCCGCAGCATCACGATCCAGCCAACCTGGTTTCCCTATCGGCTGGACGAAGTGGCCGGAACGGTGAACTACAGCAACGGCCGCGTCCAATTGCGAAACATTTCGGCGATCCACGACCAGACGCAGATCAACGTCAGCGGCGCGTGCGGCGTGGGCCACGACGGTTCCTGGACGGTCCAGTTGCCCAACGTCGTCGCCGACCGCATCCTGCTCAATCGGGAATTGCGGGCGGCGTTGCCGAAAGAAATGGGCAAGGCGGTCGAACGGATGGGCTTCGAGGGCGAACTCAGCCTGCGGGGCTCCCTGGCCTTTTCCGGCTCACCCGCAGCGGACGAGCTGCCCACTGCGGCTTGGGACGTCATCCTGGACGTCGAAGACGCCAGCTTGCAGTGCGGGTTTCCTCTCGAACATCTGCACGGCGAAGTCCGCCTGGTCGGCACCAGCGGCGAAGGAACGTTTTCCAGCCGCGGTGAGTTGAACGTCGATTCCGTGATGTATCGCGACATTCAACTGACCGGGGTGACCGGACCGATGCGAATCGATCCGTCGGGCATCGCCTTTGGCACGGAAGCGGATGCCGTGGTTCCCGGACGTGTCCCGCAGCCACTGACCGCGCGGACGATTGGCGGCCAGTTGTCGGCGGACATCCGGGTCGGTTTCGAGCCGGAATTGCCGTACCGCCTGCAGTTGCGTTTGGATCGCGGCGATCTGGCCGAGTTCGCCCAGGAGATGGAACTGAAGAGCCAGAACATTCGCGGCCGAGCGAACGCGCTGCTGACGTTAAGCGGCAACCGATACGGCTGGCCGTCCTGGCGCGGCACCGGCGCCATCCGGCTGTTCGAAGCGGACATCTACGAGATCCCCGTGATGTTGGCCTTGCTCAAGCTGCTCAGCATCCGCCAACCCGACACCACGGCGTTCACCAGCAGCGAGATCGACTTCCGCGTCCAAGGCGAGCACGTCTATCTGGACCGAATCAATTTCAACGGCGACGCCGTGAGCCTCAAAGGCCGCGGCGAAATGGACTTGGAACGTCGCATCAACCTCAAGTTCTACTCGCTGGTCGGACCGGGCGAACTGAACCTGCCCATCGTCCGGGCGGTGGTCCGCCAGGCCAGCAAACAGCTGCTGCTGATCCACGTCACGGGCACGCTGGACCAGCCCCAGTTGACCCGCGATCCGCTGCCGCTGCTCAAGGAAACGTTGGAGCAGATTTTCCCCGAAGCCGTCGGCGGAGAAGTCCTGTCGGGCTTGCCGCCGCTGGGCCTGCCGTCGCCGATGCCCGTACGGCGTTGAACGAGCGGATCGAACGAATCAAGAAACACCAAGAAATAAAAAAAGTCATCGCACGACGATCCATCGTCGTGCGATGACCTCTATCCTGAAACGGAACAACTCGGGGTCGTCCCGCCCTCCCGGTTTGTCTCAGTGCTCGGTATCGGCTGCCAGCACAGCTCGGCTTCAGTACGATTGGGGATTTTGAGGAGATGCGGCCGAAAACGCGCAGGCCAACGCTCGTCGTGGCGGTTGTGACCCGACGAAGAACAACACACGGCAGCAAGACAGCGCCTTGATCGCCCCGCTGACGCTTTGGCATACTACCGGGCCGTGCCCAATTCGGGCGAACCGCAGGACCGGAGTTGCAACCGCGAGCCGTCCCGCTGGGCGGCAATCGAACCGGGAAACATTCTCTTCCACGGACCGACCGGCGGCGTACTGGCCAAGTTCGCCAGATCTTCCCAGCGCTCGTGCCCCATCGCTTGCAGCGGCCAACCCTGCCGTCGCCAAATGGCCATCCACAGCTCGCGCACCAGATAGCGGGGCACATGGGCCAGGGGGCCACAGTCCACCGTCACCTGGACGGGCGAATCATCCTTGACGCAGCGAACCTGAAGGTCTTCGAGCAAGCCGGCGACGACCTGTTGCACGTCTCCGGCCAGCGTCGCCAAACGCGTGATGGCCCCCACCACGTTGGGGTTGTAATGCGCGGCCAAGTGCGGCAGCAATGCGTGCCGAATTCGGTTTCGCGTGTACCGCTGGTCGACGTTCGAGCGGTCTTCTCGAGCAGCTTGTCCGAGCGCGTCGAGGTACTCTTGAACCTGCCGCCGGGAGATTTCGAGCAACGGCCGTACCAGCGACACGCCCGGCACCAGTTCCCGATATCGACGGATACCGGCCAGTCCGGCGATCCCGGTCCCGCGCAGGACGCGGTGCAGAACCGTCTCTGCCTGGTCGTCCGCCGTATGGCCGGTGGCAACGTAGCGAGCCCCCACCCGCTGGGCGGTGTCGCGCAGAAACCGGTACCGCGCGGTCCGCAGCGTTGCTTCGCCCCGAGTGCTCGAGGCCGGTTGCCGGACTTCCTGCGGATCTTGCACGGTTTCCGAATCTGGGGCGGTTCCCCTCCCATCCGGCTCCTGTCCCGAATCGGCGTCCCTGTCCGCCCATCCGACCTCGCAGGGCATCCCCAGATGCTGGCACAGTTGGACGACAAACGCCTCGTCCGCCAGCGCGTGTTCCCCGCGCAGGCCGTGGTTGAAGTGGGCCGCGATCAATTGTCCGCTACCCGACTCGCGAACGGCGGTCAAGCCGCACAGCAAGGCCACGCTGTCCGGTCCGCCCGAGACGGCTACCAGGACCGTCACATCGCGCCACACCTCGGGCGGCCAGGCACGGATCAGATGCTGCTGGAATACGATCGTTTGAGGCATCAGCCGGAGGAGAGACTCTGGTGCTCGCGGTCAGCGGCGGAACGTTGGTTTGGTCCTCGGCCCGCCGAGGTCTAAGTGGGCGCTGGGGACGGCGACCGGCGGATTCGAATCGCTCTCGTCGGCCTCCCATGACACGCCGGTCTCCGTCGCCGTTTCGGCGGCGGGATCGGTCGGGAACGTGGTCGCCGTCGAGGCCAAGGGCGCGGCCGGGACGCCGTTTCGCAGCACCGCCCGCTGGTAGGCGAGATTGATGTGCTGCGAAAAGGACTCGCGCACCGCCGGCTGGATATTGCCCAACTGGGTAGCGACACGTTGCATCCCGGGCCCATTCAGTTCGGCGGCTTGCGACACCTGGCCGACAAACTTTACCGACTCGGAGAAATTGACATCCACGGCCCTAGCCACCGCTGGGTACAGTGTCTTGACCAGAATCTCCGCCCCCAGATGATCCAGGCGCGCGAATACGTCCATCGTACATGTCACGACCGGCTTCCCGCCTCGATCGGCATAGCTGGATCGCACCACCAGGACACAGTTGCCCGAGACGGGGTTATGGAACATGGGGCCGTCGTAAGTCCCGTCGGCGTAGTAGACATGGACTTCCGGCGTGCCGTAGATCAGCTCGGCACGGCTAACCGTTCCCGCGCCGTCCAGGGCGTCAAACGTGTGCGGCCCGACGCGGTTGACTTTGACCTTGGTGATTCCCATCATCTGCCAGATATTGACCACCACTTCCGGGTAACGCAACAGAAAGACGTGCAGATCCGGGTCGCAGTCCACGACCTGCGTCGGCAAGCGGCGGTAGATCGTCGGCCGCGTGACCACGCTCTGAACCTTGCTCCGAGCGGGCTCGCTGAGCTGCGCCAACGGAATGGCTTGCAGGGCCTCGTCCCGGAGCTGCTTGTTGAAAATGATCTGTGGCGGCTGTGCCCACGCAACGGGCGCAGCAAGCAACAGCAGGCACGAGCACACGACGGCCCGGCAGACGCTGGCGCCCGATTGCCAAGGCGGCGCGCACCGCCCCCAGGAACGGAATGTCACGATCGCGCCCGCTGCGGCGCGCAGCGCGACCGGACGCTGGTCGAAATCCATATAGCCCCCCCCTTGAGTCGGCATCATACGGCAGAGTCGCAAGAGATACCGATTCCCAAGAGTATTCGGCCGAAAGCGAGGTTGACGGTCAGAAAAAATCGTCCGATCGTTGGCAATTTGCAGGCATCGGAAATCCGCGTCCCGGGGGACGGTGGCGCCGAAGATCCGTCCTGGGCTACATTTCTCGCTGCGACCATCCGCAAATCGGGTCCGGCTGGAGAGTGACGCAAGCTATGCCGATTTGTATGAATGCGGCCGAGCGTACTGCCGTGCGCTGTTCTTGCAGTTAGAGGCGGGTTAAGCAAGAAGCCGAAAGTTAGTATTTTACCAGCTTTGCGTAATCTAAGAGAGTTCGCACATGTATGAAGCCTTCTATCAATTGAAGACTCGACCGTTTCCTTCGACGCCGCGGACCGATCTGTATTATCCCGCCTCGGCGATCGAAGCGAGCCGACAGACGCTCACGCGATGTATTGAACGCGCCGAAGGTCCGGGGTTGTTGGTGGGCGGTCCCGGCACGGGCAAGTCCCTGGTGTGCGGATTGCTAGCGAATCAGTTCGGCGAGCGGTTCTGCCTGGTCAAATTGGACCATGCCCGGTTTTCCACGCGCCGCGCGTTGCTGCAAGCGGTGATGTTCGAGTTGCATCTGCCGTATCGTGGACTGGACGAAGGCGAGTTGCGGCTGGCGCTGATCGATTTCGTCAAGTCGCCCGATCCGGATCGGGAGGGGCTGCTGCTGTTGATTGACGAGGCCCAGACGCTGTCGGCGCGGCTGATCGAAGAAATTCGCATGATCGGCAACGTGATCGTCGCGGGCCAGCCGCGGTTGCGGCTGGTGCTGTCGGGCAACACGGCCCTCGAAGAACGGCTGACCAGCGCGAAACTGGAATCGTTCAACCAGCGAATTGCCGCCCGCTGCTATTTGCAGCCGTTGAACTACGACGAGACGGCGGCCTATGTCCAGACGCAGACCGCGGCGGCCGGAGGCGAGCCGAGTCGGGTGTTTGCGGACGATGCCTGGCAAGCCGTCTACCACGCTTCCGGCGGCATCCCGCGATTGATCAATCAGGTCTGCGATCATGCCTTGATGCTGGGGGCCGCACAGCGCCGAACTTTGGACGCGGCCTTGATCGAGGAGGCGTGGGCCGATCTGCAGCAGCTGCCGCTGCCCTGGCCCAGCAAGGCGAATACGGGCCAAGCGGAATCTGGTACGGTGGTCGAGTTTGGATCGTTGGCGACGGACGATTCAGAACCCATGGACGACGAGGACGATGGGGAGCCGCGAGTTACGGCCTCCCGCCGCGAGGTCATCGACCTGTCCAGCCAATTGAACGAGATCGAGTTGCACGTGGCGGAATGGGAGGCGGTGGAAGCTTCCGTTGCGGACGGCCAGCAGGGCCAGCCCGGCCAGGCTGCCGCGGACCTGGCGCCGCCGAGAACCGTGTCAGCGTCCCGCGCGTCGGACCCCTTCGAGGATTGCTTTGAGGAGGAAGAGGTGGTCTTGGATCACTACGCGTCGCTGGAATCGCAATCTCGGCGCCAAGGCCGGGCGGTGCTTAGCCCTCAGGAACTCGAATTCGCCGCGGCGCTGCAAACGATCTTCCAACCGCTGCCGGATGCGGACCAGGCGAACCCGCCGTCGGATTCGCCCGTGGACAGCAAGCCACAGGATGTTTCGGCGACGGAAGTCGTTGCCGCCGCAATGCCCGCCCCTTGCGAGGACATGCCGGTGGCCGTCGTGTTGCAGGACCAGACCGCGGAGGAAACAAGCGACGGCGATGAAGAAAGCCCGGTGACACTGCAAGTCGAGGCCCTGCGGGCTGTCCCGCCCGACGACAGCGACCTGATCGTGGTGCTGGATGCCGAAGCGCACATCGCACAGCTCAGCCGCACTCCCGGCAAGGCACACCGTCAGGAATACCGGCGTCTGTTCACGAAACTGCGCGAAAACTAACTTCGAAGCCAAGGATCCACGATGTCCACTCGCATTTCTCTCGTAACCGGCGGCGCCGGTTTCATTGGTTCTCACATCGCCGAAGCGCTGGTCCGCCGCGGGGACCGCGTGCGCGTGTTGGACAATCTGAGTACGGGCCGGCGGGAGAACCTGGCCGGCCTCGCGGAGCGGATCGAGTTCATCGAAGGCGATCTGAACGATTTGCCACTGGTCGATCGGGCACTGCAGGGCGTCGAAATCGTGTTTCACCAGGCCGCGTTGCCGTCCGTGCCGCTCAGCCTGGCACGGCCGCTGGACACGCACCGCGACTGTGCCACCGCCACGGTGCATCTGCTGGATGCCGCCCGCCGCGCCGGCGTCCGCCGCGTGGTGTATGCGGCGTCCAGCAGCGCGTACGGCGACCAGCCGTTCGTGTCGTTGCGTGAAACCGACTTGCCGCAACCGCTGTCGCCGTATGCCGCCGCAAAACTGGCGGGGGAATACTACTGCCAGGCGTTCTACCACAGCTTCGGCTTGGAAACCGTCGGCCTGCGTTATTTCAATGTCTTCGGACCCCGGCAAGATCCCGGCAGTCCCTACTCGGCCGTCATCCCGCTGTTCATCACCGCCTTGCTGCAAGGCCGGCCGCCGATCATCTACGGCGATGGACTGCAAACGCGAGACTTTTGTTACGTGGCCAACGTCGCCCATGGGAACTTGCTGGCCGCCGAAGCCGCCAACGCCGCCGGACGGATCATCAATCTGGCCAACGGACGAGCGACGGACCTGCTGACGCTGTTAGCCGCCCTGAATCGCCAGCTGGAACTGGACGTCCAACCGCGTCACGAACCTGCGCGCATCGGCGACATCCGCGACAGCACGGCCGACATCACCCAGGCCCGCCGCCTGCTGGGCTACGAAGTCCAGGTCGATTTCGACGAGGGCCTGCGGCGGTCGATCGACTACTACCGCGCCCAGGTTGCGGCCTAGCATCCGTCTGGCTGAGATTTCCGCGACACTTCAGCGTGTACGGATGCTTCAAACGGTGATCGAATGGAAGATGCGCTCACCGATTCGTTGAGTCGTTTGCCGCTTCGTCTTGTTTCCTCAACTCGTCCAGCAGTCGGCCGGCATAGGCGCGGAGAAGCGATTGGTCGGATCGCTGCAATTCGGCCAGCGCGGCGATACCGGAGTCGTCGCCCATCCGGGCAAGCGCCCAGGCAGCGTTGGTCCGCACGGCCCAGGCAACCTCAAAGTCGCGGTTCTCTTCGCGAATGCCAACCTCCGCCTGGACGTCAAGGAAGGGTCGCACGGCAGGGGCCGCTTTCGGATCACCGATACGACCGAGGGCGACGATCAGGAACGAGGCCAACGGAGGCGGACACTCGTCCGTGGTTCGGAACATGTCGTCGCCGTACGCCTCGCGGCGGAACGAGCCGTATGCGTTCGGGGACGCGCTGCCGAGCAGATCGAGCATGAGGGGCACGGCGGTTCGCTCACCGAATCTGCCCAAGAGGATCGCGGCCGACCAGTACAACGGCACGGAGGGCCTGCTGGAAGCTTCGGGCAACGTATAACGGAAGCGGCGCTGGTTGCGATTCTTCAGAAATCCCATCAGCGCCGGCACCGCCGCTCGATCACCCGCAAGGCCGAGGAGAATCGCTGCTTCTTCGCGCGCCGGGAGGTTTGGCGATTTCAGGAGCGAACGCAACGGAGGGGCCGCTTCCTCGCCCGCCAGATAAAGCTGCACCATCGCGTCCAACGCTTCCGGGGTGCCCAGTCGGCCAATCGCTTGTTCCAAGGAAGGAGTTGGACCGGCCGAGGGCGGAAACTGCTGCTCGCGTTCTTCTCTCCAGAAATCCTGGCGATGGAGCACTTCGAGCGACGGGCCGCCAGCAACCGTTCGACCTGCGACGTCGTCCGAGCGCAGGACGCCGAGCCGCACCAGTTCGTCCTGCAGCCGTTCGACGGGAACCTGACGCGGGGGAATGCCGAGTTGGCACGCCATGGCGGCGGCCACCCCGGCAGCCTCGCCCAGATGCTCCAGGTCGGGCTGCATTCGACCGCCAACCAAGGCGTCGTGGTCGCACGAATAGGCCATCGCCGAGACCAGAATCCCCTCGATCCCCCGTGGTAGCAGACTGCGGTAGGGGATACTGCCCACGATCGGTCTGCGCCACAGCCCGAGGATGGCGGTCCAATCCTGTGCCCGGTCGCTCTGATTGGCCGAGTTAGGAAAATGCGTGTCGTAGTTCGACCGCCAGCGACACACGGTATCGCAGAACATCCGTTCGTGGAGGACGTCGTCAAAGGTGACGACGTAGTCGCCGAGGATGCGACGGCTCTCGCGGATATTCAAGCTGACGGCGGAAGATGGGGCCTTCAGGTAGGACGTGGAGATATCACCCAAGTGCGTGGGATCGCGGAGCGGCCCGTGTTCGATCTCGTGGACGAAGCCGTCGGTGCCGCGTCCCTTGGTGAAGCTCGCGCCAGCTGCCATGGCAATACCGCCGTGGCCGGTGGCGTCGATGACCACGTCGGCCAGCAGAACCTGCCGCCCCGCCGCGTTGTCGACGATCACTCCGGTGACTCTGTTTCCTTCCACAGTCGCCCCGGCCCCAAGGCTTTGATAAAACACATCCACCCCGGCTGCGAGCGCGAGGTTCTGCAGTGCGTGTTTCTTGTCTTCGCCGGAGAATCGGACCTTCTCCAGGGGGCCCGCGCCGCCGGATTTCTCCAGCTGGATGCGATCGCCCAACTCCTGCCGCAGGAGGCTTTTCCAGGGTGCCCCCCAGTAATAGCCGTGGACGCGATTGCTGCTGATTCCGCCCAGGTTGGGCAAGATCTCGACCACCGCAACCCGAGCGCCCTGGCGCGCTGCGGCAATGGCAGCGAGCGATCCCGAGGTGCCGCCGCCCACGACCAGCACGTCGTACTTGCCGCGGACCGGCAACTCCGCTGCGGCCTGGCGAATCCGCGGGGTACTTTCCCCCCCTTCGATTCCGTCGAGGATTTCCCGGACCTGGGCCGTGCCGGGCTCGTCTCGGACCGCGACAAGCGATTGGGGTACGGTCGGGCCAACGGCCATCCCCTCGGCGATCTCTGCCGCCACGCTTCCGGCTGTTTCCCCGACGCCCAGCAAGGCCTGAAGGTTCTCCAAGTCCGGCCGCCGGTCGGTTGTGCGTCCGGCAATCACCAAGCCTTCGACGCCGACCGGCAGAACCGCGTTTCGCCGAGAAAAATCGTCGGCGAGGAGATCTTGATCCGTCCATTGCTCGCGACAAGCGACCACGGGCATTTCGTCGATCCAGGACTCCGGAGCCGGCGCGAAGCCGCCGAGGATCATCCCGGACTGCTCGAAATACCTGCGAAGCGAAAAACTCCTTTCCAGCGTCAGTGCATGGAGCATCGACAGATCGCGGGCGATGTCCGACCCAACGCGGGTCTTGACGCAGAGTTCGAGGAAGCCGTCGTGGACCGTGATCGCATTGCCGTCCAGGCCGATATCGGCGGCGACTGACAGGCGACCGAGCGGGAGTGACTTTGGTCGACTCGCGGCAATGAACCGCCGCGCGGTTTTCTCGCCCGCCATGCCGCGGAGAAAGCTGGCGCCGGCCGCTGCGGCCACCCGCGCGTCTGCCGTGGCATCGACGACCACTTTGGCGAGCACGATCTGCCGGCCGCTGCGTCCGGTGAACACGACGCCGCAAACCTGCCGGCCCCGACAGACCACGCCGCTGGGCAACGCGAACAAATAGGTTTTGATCCGCGGACAGCGGACCACGCGCTCGTGGAGATAAGGACCAAGGCGAATCGGATCGAGGCGGGACCGGCTTGCCACGCCTGCCTCGACCAGGTCCGCGTATATGGCCCGGGCCAGCGGCGAGGAATCGGGCGGGGCCTGGGCAACCGCTCTGCACTGGTAGGTGGCTGTCAACTCCCGGCCCAGACGGTTGCGGCTCTCGAGCAACAGGACCGACAGGCCCTCGTCGGCGGCGCGGAGCGCCGCGGCGACTCCAGCCACCCCGCCGCCGGCGACGACTACGTCGGCCTGGCCGACGACCGGCAGGTCACGCTCGCGCTGCACGAGGCGGTCCCACCCCGGCGGCGAGACCCCGAACTGCCTGACCGTCAGTTCGGCAGGTTCTGCGGAAAGCCTCGGTAAGGCCAGTGTCACAGCAATCAACAGCACGGCGCCCATCGTAGCGTTCTTCACCAGCGTCTCCCTGTCACGATTGCGTGGGTCGTAGCCTGATTCTCCGAGTCGGGACGTCGACGCGCCATCCGCTCGACTCGGAGCGTCAAGCTCCGAAGATGCGCGCACGGCCCGCGGATGCTCCCCCTGTCCAACTCTACCGTTTCGCCCTGGGCACTATCTTCACCTTGTTCCGCCGTTCCAGATAGGACTTGAACTCCCAGCGGTCCTGCCATTGGGGCAGGTACGGAGCATAGGCCGGCGTGTCGTACCAGAACTGCGGCTCGGGATCGGCGGGCCAGACCCGCCCCTCGGCGTAGTCCCGGCCCGCGAAGCTGGCGTCCGCGGTCTCGTTCCAAGCCAGCAGTTCTCGCTTCATCCGCTCGAACACTTCCGGCTGCTCGCCGCCGATATCCCGCGTCTCCTGCGGATCGGCAGCCAGGTCGTATAACTGGAAATCGCCTCGGTCCACGTCGTTCGTCAGCAGTTTGTAGCGGTTGTCTACCAGCGCCAGCTTCTTGCCAAAGCGGAACGGAATGGGCTTCGATCGCGAGGAGGGTTCGGCGGTGAGCAGCTGCTTGAGGCTGATGCCGTCCAGCGGTTGGACGAACACCTCGGCGGACAGGCCGAGAATATCGGCGACCGTTGGGAACAGGTCCATGGTGCAGGCGGGATAGTCTGTGACGCGAGGCCGAATGACCGCGGGCCATTCGAGGATGCCCGGCACGCGCAGCCCACCTTCGTAGACCGAGCCCTTGTTGCCGCGCAAGCCGCCCACGGTCTCGGGCCTGATACCGGGCAAACCACCGTTGTCGCTACAGAAGACCAACAGCGTGTTGTCGGCGATACCCATCTGCCGCAAGCGGCTTCGCAGCGTGCCCATGCTGCGGTCCATGGCCACCAGTTCGCCGTAGTGGTGGGCGGAGTTTTCGTCGAGTTCGCCGAAGGCCGCCTTGTCGTCCGACAACGCCTTGAACGGACTGTGCGGGGTGCCATACCAGATGACGGCAAACATGGGACTGCCGCTGCCGAGGTGCTTTTCCAGAAACTTCAGGGCCTCGGCAACCGCGATCTCGGATGAATCACCTTGAAACTCTTCGATTTGGCCCTGGCGGCTCATCAACGGATTCATGTCGTAGAAGTTGCTCACGGAGACCCACTCGTCGAACCCGAAATGACCGGGGTGATGATCGTCCGTAGCGAGAATCGGTGCACCGGGGCCGCGGAGGCCGTTCAAATGCCACTTGCCAAAGTGGCCGGTGACGTAGTCGGCCTGTTTCAACGCCTGGGCGATGGTCTTCTCCTGCCGCCGCAGGGCGTAGCCGTGCTGCAGAACGCCGGTGCGATCGTTCGCTCGCCCCGTCAGTACGCTGGCCCGGGTGGGCGAGCAGACCGGCGCGCCGGCGTAGAAGCGGTCAAAACGCAGTCCGGCCGCGGCCATCGCATCCAGGTGCGGCGTCTTCAAGACGGGATGGTTGCGATATCCCGTCTGGCCCCAACCCATATCGTCCGCCATGACGAATACAATGTGGGGCCGATCGGCCGCTTGAGCGTCACGGCATAAGATCGCCAGGAACGCGACGAGGAGCAGGAATTCGTGTTTCATGGTCATTCCTTCGTTTCTGTCACGAAAGGCTCACCGAGCCGGGTGGATCGAGCACGCTGGCCGGCAGTTCATCTGATAGGATCTGATAGGAAATTGCTTTTCCACCACAGGACTGAGGCTACGCAAGGAAGCGTAGAGATTCAAGGGGGTTGGCAACGACGCTGACCGGCTGCCGGAGTAGCGGCGCAAGTCCGTCATGCTGATTGACAAACTCGCACGGGGTGTTTACGGTGACTTCAGATTCGCGACGGCCAAGGCGTCCCCTGACAGTCAGCCGGGCGGCAATTCTGGCGAGCCTGCTGCCGGCATATCCGATCGGCGACGACGGCGCACCCTCATGGCCCGCAAAGTTCTGTAAGCGATTCCCAACCTTTAGCGACTGCACAGCGCGGTTCTTGCGGCGACTGCGAAATCGAACTGCCCCTGCCCCCGCAGATCATCTCCTTGGCGGATCTGTCGATCACGGCCGCTGGCCAGCCCAGCGAAAGGGTTGTGCTGCGGAAGGGGAAACTCGTGTGGTCTGGCGAATTGCCTGCCCTGCCGACTTCGTTGGACGTTACGTACACGGCCGTCGGCAAGGGCCTGTACGAACTGTCGGTCCTGCCAGGAGGGATTCTGGACCAATTCCAGGTTGATCTGGTCGCCAATGGCTCCGACGTACAACTGCTGGAATGGCTGGCCCTAGGCGGGTTGGTCCTGCCGGCCATCGTGATCCTGGCGATCACCCTGGCCGCGGCCATTTGGAAGCCGTTGCAGGGAATCCTGCTCACGGCTGAGGCCCTTGGCTTTTTCATTACCGCGATGATGCTGATGCCCACAACGCAGACCGGCCCGAACGCTTCGCCGGTGGCCGTCGAGCCTCCGGCGTCCGCCCCCAATGTTCCGCCGGTCTTGGACGCACAGGAACGTCCCAGCGACGGAGGCTAGTTCGGGGCTGCCTCCATTCGTATCCGGCAATGGCAACGAACTTGCCATCCGCTGTGTACTGGTCCACTTTGTCCTGCGTGAGCTTCCAGGTTTCCTTGGGCATGTGCCAGGGTGCAGCATTCCCGAAGTCATGGTCGCTGACGATGACGAAATCGAGTTTCGCCACGTCACGAGCGTGGATGAAGTAGTCGCCCAGGCTGACCGTGGCATCGTAAGGCTTGGACACGCGCGGTTCTCCCATCACTTCGCAACTCGCCCGGATGTCTGGAATCTGCTGCCCGTTCCGCACTAGCTCCGAACCAGGACCGCAAGCCCCACCACGAGGACGAACGCAAGGGGGCGGCAAGCGCAAAGGTGGACGCGGGTTTCGCCGGGGCCAGGCCTTGTGTTCGGTGTTCAGGCGGAGTGATGCATCGATTTCTTGCACCGTCTTTTGCCAACCAGACGATTGGCGGCGGCGGTCTGCTCGGCGAACAAGGTTGGAGACACGATGGGTGCCGGTCAGCCAGTGCTGTATGGCGCTTGCCAGATTTGGCTCGGGAGTCTGGAGCAAGGCATGGATCTGGTTTGGCATCCAGCAGTGGGCCAGAACAATCCACCCGCTTCGCAGTGCTTCCTCCTTCAGACCCAACCGCCCTCCGGAAAACAAACACGCAGAGATGCTCCGATGCGGCGGGAACCGCCCTTTGGGCATCCACGGCGACGGTCAGAGCGTGCTTGTCGCCGAACCACTGGGCGAGCCAACCGACCACGTCGGCCAACGTGCCGTGCTTGAGAATCGGCGGACTCAGCTCGCGGGACAGGTCTCGCGAGATCATCTGGCAGTCCTGAAGCAACGCGTCGATCTTCGCGAACTCCTGCTTCCGTTCATCCTGCGCGCCTTCGGCCAGGCACGAAAGATGAAGGCTGGCAGCCACGAGCAACTGCTGCAAATCATCGTGCAGCAGACGTCCCGGAGGTGAGCCCAAAAAAGGCCGCCGTCTCGATCGGTGAACGGTCGCACGACGCGCCAAATCGACCCAAATGAGACCCGACCCCATTTCCCCGCCCATTTCCCCCCGATCAACGCCCAGGTGACCTCGATCGGCTGCCCGTCGCCTGACTTGGACGCATAGGCCACGAACACCCTGGACGCCCCTTAGCAGGAACCACCTGTTTGGTGCATGCTGAGCCAGCAGCAACAGGATGTGCAGGTGCTCATCCATGACTCGCGGCGATTAGCCGCTTCTGGTTTCTGTTCTCGGTCGGTGGTACACTGGAATGGATGAAGTCGCAAATTGAACGGCCCGCGGTTGCCTCGAGCCGAACCGGAGACGAATATGGAATTGAAAACCGAATACTTGACTGCCGCCCGGAAAGGTCAGCCCGTGAAGATCGAGGCGGACGGTCACACGTTCTACCTTCTCAGCCAGCAAACCTACGATGCGCTGGAGAAAGTCGACGATGACGTGATGACGAAAGAAGAGATGGACATGCTGGCCGACGAAGCGGACGGCATCATCGCCGAGGGGGAAACGGATGAGTATTGAGCGGGGAGACGTTTACCTGGCCCGGTTTCCTCATGCGTCGGGAACCCGCGGGAAGAGACGCCCCGTCGTAGTCGTTCAGGCCGATGTGTACAACCAGAGACTGCGGCACGTTGTGGTCGTCCAGCTTACCACGAATCTATCAGACCGAGACGAAAAGCCGGCCGCCATCGTCGATCATCAACCGGCCGGGGTCTTCCAGTCCTTCGCTCACGATCAGCCGCGACGGGCCGAGCCGACCGTCCATGTTCACCCAGATGATGCTGTGGCCCGCCTCGGCGGTCGGCGCGGAGATGAGCATCTGCGGCTGTGACGCACGACTGGAAGGAGTGCTTCCGCTCAAGGTTCGGCACGAGGGCAAAGAACTGATTGCGGAAGCGATTCATGCCAACAGCCCGCGGCGGCGTAAGCCGCTGCGGTGGGCTTCGCCGGGGTCGGGGTGGGCTTCGCCGGGGTCGGGCCTTGTGTTCGGTGTTCAGGCCGAATGATGCTCCGATTTCTCGCATTGGGTTGCGCCAGCCAGACGATTGGCGGCGACGGTGGTCTGCTCGGCGAACAAGGTTGGAGACACGATGGGTGCCGGTCAGCCAGTGCTGTATGCCGCTTGCCAGATTTGGCTCGGGAGTCTGGATCAAGGCATGGATCTGGTTTGGCATCCAGCAATAGGCCAGAACAATCCACCCGCTTTGCAGTGCTTCCTCCTTCAGACCCAACCGCCCTCCGGAAAACAAACACACGGAGATGCTCCGATGCGGCGGGAACCGCCCTTTGGGCATCCACGGCGACCGTCAGAGCGTGCTTGTCGCCGAACCACTGGGCGAGCCAACCGACCACGTCGGCCAACGTGCCGTGCTTGAGAATCGGCGGACTCAGCTCGCGGGA
>Ga0351871_1189_pt1 | contig 19027 bp, 19 predicted proteins | sample TotcelHFGM3001N8_FD_206786 | JGI IMG/M metagenome (GOLD analysis project Ga0351871, IMG submission 206786) | Enriched cells from coal bed in the Powder River Basin, Montana, United States - Total cells FGM rep2 HSBNCT.FGM.300.1.N8 ...
TCGCCCTGGACATGAACGTCATCGCCGTCGCCCGGGCCCAGAAAGAATACGCCGGCGAGGGCGACAACTTCATGAAAGTGATCGGCGAGACCTTTGCCGGTGAAAAGAACCTCCCGTACGAGTTTGACTACATCATCGAGCTCCGCCGGGAAGGGGATAAGCGGGTCGCGATGGTCCACAAACAACGGATCGCCCCAGGGCAGAAACCGTTGCCGGAAAGATTTGAGTTCAGCATCGACGCCCAGGGCAAATCCAATTTCGTGGAATTTATCTCTCAATACGGCAATCCGGAAGATCTTACCCGGGACGCCCAAAGGGTCCCGGACCCGGTGCTGGTAAAGGAACCGCTGGCATCGGAACCGCCGGCGACCGCCCCACCGCAACCTTCTTCCCCGCCAGGCAACGGTGGCCCCACCGAGGCCCAACTCGACCGGCTGAAGGAGCTGAAAACCCATTACAACATCGACAACGCCGAGTGGGGCCAGACACTCCAGAAATTCTACGGCGTCACCACTGCCAAGGCCCTGGTCCCGGACCAGGCGGATCATTTTATTCACTATTTAGAAAGCGGGCGCATCCCGTTCTGAACCCACAAGGAGGAACCCCATGGAAAGCCAATATGATGACGGCCTGTTAGCCACCCAGGAGAACCTGGAAAACGTTGACTGGGACCGGATTGATGGTTTCGGCCTGGTGTCCGAAGGCAGGCACCTGGTGGAGATCGAAAAGGTGTCCGGGTACTCTTACAACTTCAAGGAATATACCGGCAGCCGGGCAAAACTCAAGATGCGGATCCTGGCCGGCCCGGACGCCGGGAAATTCATCTACGACGACCTCAACCTGCCCCACTTGCAGGAGAAGGCCGGGAACCAGAACCGGCGCCTCCTGATCGCCTCCCGCCTAGGCCTGATCGAAAAGGGCGCCAAAACCACCGTGGGAATCAACTGGAAGCTCCTGGAGGGGCGGCAGGCCGTGGTTAGCGTGGCCCACAATAAGTCGGAAAAGGACGGCAAAACCTACGCCAATGTCAACTTTGACGGCTATGAGGGTGCGGAAACCTGGCAGATCCAGCCTGCAGGCGGCGATGGCGGCAACGGCCAGGACAAATGGGCTGATATTTAGTGGGGCCGACCAAGGATTTCACCACGAGGCAATATCCCTATGGAAACCCTTCAAGGCACCATCGATTATATCAACTTCGCCAGAGACGGTTTTCTTATCGCCCGATTAACCAATGGGGAAACCGTCTTGGGGAACTTGACAGATCCCCTTGAGGGCCAGACCTACGAATTCCGGGGAGCCTGGACGGAAAATCCTAAATTCGGGAAACAGTTTAAATTTGACCATTACAAGGTCGAACTCCCCCAGGATACCGATGGAATTCGTCGGTATATCACCCGGGCCAAGTGGGTGGGGCCCAAAACGGCTAGGCAGATGGTGCAGGCCTTTGGCGAGGCCACCCTGGAGGTCTTGAAAAACGATCCCCACAGGGTGGCCGAGACCATCTCCGGCATAACTCTGAACCGCGCCCAGACGATCTCCAAAATCCTCCAGGAGCAGGAGGAAATGGAAGCCACCATCATCGCACTGGAATCCCTCCTGGGCGGCCACCGCATCCCCAAACAGACCATCCCGGCCCTGGTGAAACGGTTCGGCGCCGACGCCCCGGCCCAGATCCGTCAGGACCCCTATCTACTAACAGACCTCCGAGGCATCGGGTTCGTCAGCGCGGATCGGGTGGCCATGGGGATCGGTTTTGATCGTCAGGGCCGGGCCCGACTCAAGGCCGCCACCTTGCACGTACTGCAAGATATGGCCGACACCCGCGGCCATACCTGCCTCCCCCTGGATAAATTGGAGGCATGCCTACAGAAGCTCATCGGTCTCCCTTCCGATGGGGTGGCCCAGGAACTCTCCCAAACCGGTCATGTCACCCTGCAGGATGAGATGATCGCCCTGGCGGACCTGGCCCGGGATGAGAAGTACGTGGCCGGCTCGGTGCAGATGCTCCTGGGGGCCGACACTTTGGCGGATTTCGAGTTGGCGGCCGACGGCCTGGCCGATGACCAGAAAGCCGCGGTCCGCCGGGTGCTGGATCACCAGGTGTTCATCCTCACCGGGGGGCCGGGCACCGGTAAGACCTTTACGTTGAGGCGGATAGTCGACGGTTTCGCCGCCCAGGATTATCGTATTCTCCTGGCCGCCCCCACCGGCAAGGCCGCCAAGCGGATGAGCGAGATGATCGGCCGGGAGGCCTCAACCATTCACCGGATGCTGGGCCCGGAGCCGTATGAGGTCAATGGCGAGGTCAGGTTTAGCTTTCATTATGGAGAAACCTCCCCCTTGCCGGCCGACATGGTGGTGGTGGATGAATTTTCCATGGTGGACGTCCCCCTGGCCGCCAGTCTATTCCGGGCCCTGGCCCCGGGGACCCGGCTGCTCATCGTCGGTGATCATTACCAGCTCCCGTCCGTGGGGCCGGGTTCGGTGCTCCGGGATCTCCTGGCGGCCGGCGTTCCTGCCTGCGAACTCACCGAGATTAAACGCAACACCGGCGACATCGTCCTGGCCTGCCATGCCATCAAAGAAGGCCACCCGGTTATGCCTTCGCCGCAATTGGCCCCGGATGAGGGATTGAACTTCCGCCACATCGAAGAATCGGATCCCCACCAGATACAAGAGATCATCCGGGAGATCGTCACCGTGCGGATGCCCCAGCGGGGGTACGATCCCGTCTGGGATATCCAGGTCATCTCCCCGATGAACGAAAAGACCCTGCTCTCTTGCCTACATATCAACGAGATGCTGCAAGCCGCTCTCAACCCCATGGGCAAGGAAGTCAAGGGCACTCCTTTCCGGCTGGGCGACAAGGTGATCCAGCGCAAAAACGAATACTTTGAGACTGGTGACCTCATCGAGAAGACAGATAAGTTTTCGGGGGAAACCTACGAGGCGCCAAAGATGGCGACGTTCCTGGTAAATGGCGACCTGGGTGCTTTGAAATTCTATGACGACAAAGAGAGGCGAATCGGGAAACGCATCATCGAGCCCACCTACAAACTGCACGTTGAATTTCAATATCCCCAACGCCTGATAAAAATCTTGGCGAAGGACCACCACCTGGCCCTGGCCTACTGCCTTACCGTCCACAAAATGCAAGGGAGCGAGGCCCCGGTGATCATCATCCCGGTGCACAATTCCTTCGGCGCCTTCTTCAACCGCGAGCTCATCTACACCGCTATCAGTCGGGCCCGGGATATCTGCATCACCGTGGGCCAATGGTGGGCCCTGGAGGCGGCCGTGGGCCGGGTAGGGAATAATCGGCGAATTACCAGATTGACCGAACTCATTCGGAGCAGGGGAAAAAATGATCAGCAGCGTCAAAGATAGTGAGACCCATCTTTATACCCCCTTGAAAGCGTTGACCGGCAAGGCTCCCAAGAAACCATTTGGCGTGGTCTCTAATGCCCCGGATTTCTTAAAAAGTGACGAGGATGCTGGGGGGATTTTTTCGAAATGACCCAAACGGTAGGCAAGGGGAGTCCCCGTTATATCCGGCCCAAACAAATTCCTGAAATGTTCGGTATCTCCGAGCGGGAGATCAGGCATTTGATGATGCGGGGGACTTTAAGAGAAGGATTGCATTGGTTCAAGAAGAGCAGTAGAATGGTCCTGCTCTCTGTTCAAGCCCTTGAGGACTGGATCAAGGAGGGCTAATGGCATCCATCCGGATCATCAAGGGCCGTTTATACTATGTCTTTTACTATAAGGGGTTGAAATGCACTGAAAAAACAAGCCTTGAAGCTGCGAAAGAAAATGTCAAAAGGGCCGAGAAATTTACCAACTTAATCCAGGCGGAAATTGACAACGGCATCTTCCAGTATGAAAAACATTTCCCGCACGGCGCCAAAATTGCCCTGTTCACTTCAAAAAAGGAGGATCTTCCCTTCAACCAATATTTTGCCGATTGGATGGAGGGCAAGGTACTCAAAGAGACCACCAGGCGCAATTGGACCAGTGCCTTCTGGAAGCATCTCTACCCCTTCTTTAAGGATCGGGTGATTTCCACCATCACCAGGGCGGATGTCCGCCGATTCCAACGGAGTCTGACGGAGAAGGGGCTGGAACCCAGCACGATAAACGATAAACCCATGAAGGTGCTGCGGATGATGCTTAATCAGGCTTATGTTGACGAAATCATCCCCAAGAACCCGGCGCTGGCGGTAAAGCGCTTGCCCCAGGGGATGACCGATGTCGACCCCTTCAACTTAGAGGAGCGGGATGCCGTTATCGAAGGGTTCCAGCGTTATGCCTCCCTCTATGCTCCCTATGTAGTCTGCGGATTTTGGACCGGCTGGCGGCCCAATGAGGCGTGCGCCCTGAAGTGGAGCCGGGTTGATTTCCAGCAGGGGAAGATTCTGATCCGGGAAGGCCGGGTACTGGGGCAAACTGGGATTCCCAAATCCAGCGGTAGTCTCCGAGACATCGACGTGCTGGAGCCGGTGCACCAGGCGCTCCTGGCCCAGAAGGCCGTTAGCTGGATGGTAGGGACTTATGTGTTTCTGGACCGGAAACAGAAGCCCCTGAATCAGGAAATCTTCCGGCAGAAGATATGGGAGCCGATGTTAAAACGCCTGAATGTTCGCTACCGCCCACCCTATCAGATGCGGCACACCTTTGCGACCCTGGCGATTTCCGCCGGGGAGAACGTCAACTGGGTAGCCCGCATGTTGGGACACAAAAGCCCTGTGGTCACCCTGGAAAAGTATAACAGATTCATTCCAAATCTGACCCGGGCCGACGGCAAAGCGCTTTTAGGGATGGGGAAAATGGGGAAACGTTTCCCCATGGAAGAAATAATTAGTCAGTAATTTTATTAAGTTATGGCTGCGGTTGGTAGTCCCAACGGGAATCGAACCCGTGTCTCCGCCGTGAGAGGGCGGTGTCCTAGGCCCCTAGACGATGGGACCGCACCCGTTTTTATATCGCAGCGATAAGACGGTGTCAAGGGGAGGAATTGGGGCGGCCGGCAAAAGGCGACGGTAAGCGTTCAGCTATCAGCAGTCAGCTTTCAGCAAAAACAAAAAGTTAGGTAAATCTGATGCAAAATGGCCGACTTTGTCCTCTATCATAACTTTTTGAATTCGTTCAATAGGCTGATGGCTGAAAACTGACCGCTTAAAGGTGACTTTCCCCCCTATCCGCCGGATTTGCTCCCGGTGTTACCCATGCGGCCGGAGGTGTCTGGCAACGATGCCGTTCCGGCCAGCCAGTTCTCAGCCCGATTCAGATCCTGGGGGGTATTGAGGTTGAAAAAACTCCGGCCTTCGGGGTCCAGGGCGAGGACCTCCGTCTCCGATAACACCTGGGGGCGGCAACCCTCCAGAAACCGGGTGGGGCGGCGGTCGGTTTGGAGGAAATCCTGTAAGGCGGGCAACAGGCGGACGGAATAAACCCCGGGAAACGGCTCCAGGCCACGGGGGGACCGGCACACCACCGCCGGGCGGGAGGTATGGCGGGCCCGGGCCGCCAGTGCGGCCAGAAGCTCCGGGGCCAGAAAGGGGTTGTCCACCGCCGCGGCCAGCACCCAGGGGGTTTGAGCCGCGAAGAGCGCGGTAAGCAAGCCCCCGGCCGGTCCCTGGAAGGGCCGCAAATCCGTCATGAGGGGCAGCCCGAAGGCCAGGTGGGCCAGGGGTTGGTTGGTGATGAGCCAGCATTCCCCGACCAGGGGGGCCAGGGCGTCGTGCACCCAGAGGGTGAGAGGCTTGCCGCCCAGTTGCAGCGCCGCCTTGTCCTGTCCCAGCCGCCGGCTAAATCCCCCGGCCAGGATGGCCCCGGTGAGGAACGGGGCGCCGGGGTCGCGGTCCGGGCGCCCGGCCGGCATCACCGCCCTCCCAGTTGACCCTGGATAAACCGGCCGATTGCCGCCACCTCCAGGGGATTAAACACCGGCAGATGGGTAGGCAGCGGTCGAGGGCTGACCCAGGCGAGCAGTCGGGGATAGTCCGGGAGCGGGGATGCGGCATCCGGCGGGGCCAGGCCCACCTTGGGCAGATCGCTGGTTTTGTACCCTTCCACCAGGATGAGATCGGCCCCCGGCGCCAGTTCGGCCAGAATGGCGTCCAGCGGCGGCTCCCCGGCACGGGAACGGGTGATCTGCAGCAGTCCCGGGGCCGCCAGGGCCACCAGGCGCGACCCGGCCTGGCGGTAGCGCCAGGTGTCTTTGCCGTCATCGCCTATCTGTTGATGATGAGAATGCTTCAGGACTGCGACCTTGAGCCCCTGATTGCCAAACCACTCCAGCAACCGGCAGATGAGTTCGGTCTTGCCGGAATTGGATGTCCCCACAATGGCAAAGGCCTTAGGCCTCAGTGCGGGGGAAGCGGGAGGAGAGGGCGCGGCGGGAGGAGAGGCGGTCAAGGTTCAGGAACGTATTTTTCGAGGATTTTTTCTCTTTTGACGTTGCGGTTGAGATAGATGGCGCACCGGGTGCACGGCCCCTCGCAGAGCGTACCCCGATACTCCCGCACTTCATAACAGGGCCGCCAGGGGAGCTGAAACGCCGGGCATTCTTCTTTCTTGTCGCAATCGTAGATATTCCAGCAGGGGGCCAGCACCATGAGGTTGCGCAGGCAGGCCAGGGTAAAGCCCCGGTCATGGATCAGACTGTTGATCTGGCCGATCTGGGCCACATCAAAACTGGAATAGAGCCGGTTGTTGGTATTTTTTTCCCGTAACGGCTTGATAAAGCCTTCTTTTTCATATTCCCGGATGCGTTTTTGGGACAGGTTCACCAGCCGGGAGACCTCGTTGATGAGGCAGAGCTCTCCACCATCGCCTTCGCAACGGGTATATTTGGTTTTTCCTCGGGGCATAGTTAATTCTATAAGAAAAGAAGTGTATACAATGTTACATAGAACGGCGGTTTTTACAAGGAAAAATTCATCGTTTTAGGCCCCTGCGCCGCCGAAACTGGTGCGGTCGCCCCTTAAGCCCGCGGCCTCGGGGCCAGCCGGGGAGGGAGATGATCCGCCTTCCGGTCCACAAGCGATCTAATGCCGAGCTGCGTTCGGGGAGCTATTATGGTGGCCGAACTCCTGGTTAGCCCACGCCTGCACAGGCGAGACGCCTGCACCACCTTTTTATTGCTACTCGGTATGAGGCGTGACGGGCCAGAAGGCCAAATATTCAACGTTCAAGGCCTGCCGGCAGTAGGTAAGATTTTCTGGCATAGCGAGGCCGCCTCATCCCGGTGGCGGGACAGGCGGCCTCGGCAGGTTTACGGCGTCATTTCAGGTCAATAACCCTCCTCCGGGGCCACGTCTTCGGGTTCTACCTTGTCCTTGAAGAGGAAATGGACCCAGACCTGGTAGGCAATGACCAGGGGCACAAAGGTCAAGGCCACGCCCAGCATGATCTTCAGGGTCAGGGGGCTGGAGGACGAGTTGAAGGCGGTCAGGCTGTAGGCCGGGTTGAGGCTGGATTTGAGCAGGTCGGGAAAGAGGCCTACCACGCCGAACAGGGTGATGCCCACGATGGTGGCGCTGGAAGCGAACCAGGCCCTCCACCACTGGGCCCGTTGGATGAATGCCCGCATGGCGATGAGGGCCGCCACCGCCACCACCGGGATGATGAGCAGCACCGGCCGGGCGGCGTAGTTGTCAAAGAGGGTGGTCCACCACCGGGTGGCCGCCAGGAAGATCACGGCCATGCCCAGCAGCACCGGCCAGGTGGTGGCGGCGAGGCGCGCCGCCCGGTGATGCAAGTCGCCGTGGGTTTTGACCGCCAGCCACAGGGAGCCGTGGACCAGGAACAGCAGGACAAACAGGATGCCCCCGGCCAGGCCGTAGGGGTTGAGCAGGGTAAAGAGGGTCCCCTGAAAGATGCCCTCGGCGTCGATGGGGATGCCCTTGAACAGGTTGGCAAAGGCGACCCCGAACAGCAGGGCCGGCAGAAAGCTGCCCAGGAACAGGCCCATATCCCATACGCGCCGCCAGCGGGGGTCGTCCACTTCGTTTCGAAAGGCCATGGACACGCCCCTTAAGATCAGGGCGAAAAGAATGAGCATCAGGGCCGAATAGAGGCCGCTGAACATCACGGCGTAGGTGGTGGGGAAGGCGGCGAAGGTCACGCCCCCCGCGGTGATGAGCCAGACTTCGTTGCCGTCCCAGAACGGCCCCATGGCCCGGTAGATGACCCGGCGGTCGGTGTCGTCTTTGGCCAGAAACGGCATCAGGGTCCCCAAGCCCAGGTCAAAGCCGTCCAGCATGAAATAAACGGCCCACAAGACGCCCCAGAGAACAAACCAGATAATCGGCAACGTCATGATGCCACCTCCCCCGAATCGGCGGCGGCCGCCGCCGGTTCCGGCCCTTGCCGGGCAAATTTGGCCATGAGGTAAAAAGCCACCGCGCCCAACAGCGAGTACACCAGGATGAAGGCCGCCAGGGTAATCCCCACCTGCGAGGCGGCAATGGGAGACACGGCATCGCTGGTGCGCATCAGACCGTAGACGATCCAGGGTTGCCGGCCCACTTCGGTAACCATCCAGCCGGCCTCCAAGGCCAGATAGGGCAGGGGGATGGCGTAGAGCATCACCTTCAGGTAGCCTGGGCTGGATTCCAGTTTGCGGCGCTTAAACCAACCCACCACGGTGAGTAGGACAAAGAGAAAGCCCAGGCCCACCATGAGGCGGAAGGAGAGAAAGGTCAGGGCCACCGGCGGCCGGTCAGCCTTGGGGAAGTCCTTGAGCCCTTTGACCACGGCCTGGGGGGAGTGGTAGGCCAGCATGCTCAAGGCGTCGGGGATGCGGCCGAACTCCACCAAATTCCGTTCGTTCTTCTGGTCGGGGATCAGCAGCAGCCACATGGGGGCATTGGCCTGGGTGTCCCAGAGGGATTCCATGGCCGCCAGCTTGGTGGGCTGGATCTTGGCCACCTCGGCGCCGTGGATGTGCCCCTGGACGACCTCGGCCACCGAGAAGATCAGGGCGAACCCCAGGGCCAGGCGGAAGGACTTGGTGAAAAAGCTCGTATGCTGCCGCCGCAGCAGGTGATAGGAGCTGATTCCCATGACCACGAAGCCCGCCAGGATATAGGCGCCGCTCACGGTGTGGAAATACTGCTGGATGGCAAAGGGCTGGGTGATCACGGCCATAAAATCGTTCATTTCGGCCCGGCCGTTTCTGATGACATAGCCCACCGGGTTCTGCATCCAGGCGTTGGCGATGATGATCCACAGGGCCGAAAGGTTGGAGGCGAACACCACCAGCCAGATGCAGACGCAATGCAGGCGGGGCGAGAGCCGCTTCCAGCCGAAGACCCAGACCGCCAGAAAAGTGGACTCGAGAAAAAAGGCCAGGGTGGCTTCGATGGCCAACAGCGACCCGAAGATATCACCCACATACCGGGAGTAACGGGACCAGTTGGTGCCGAATTGGAATTCCAGGGTGATCCCGGTCACTATGCCGACGGCAAAATTCACCAGGAAGATCTTGCCCCAATATTTGGCCATGCGCCGATATTCCTCGTCGCCGGTCCGGACATACTTGGTCTCCATGATGGCGATGAGGATGGACAGGCCCAGGGTCAGGGGCACAAAAAGAAAATGAAAAAAGGTGGCCGCGGCAAACTGCAGGCGGGACAGCATCAGCACGTCCATCAGGTATTGTTACCTCCTTTCGACTTGAATCGGCCGCCCCGGTCCCGGGACTGAACCGCCTTGGCCGCCAAGAATTCGCCAACCATAAATGACTCCTAAATAGTAATAATTATCATATCACCGGTTTTCTCTGTGTCAATGCAACAGATTTAATCAGCTACTCAATTTTTTTCCACGCAAATCTTGAGCCTTGCGAACCTCCTGCGCCAGGCCCACCCCGGGGTCCACCACGGCCAGGTGCATGGCCCCGGGGGAAAAGAGGCCGCCGCTTCGGCCAGCATGAAAGCCCCGGCCCGGATTGCCTGGGGGTCCATCGCGGGGCTGAGGCCCACCAACGGCCCAAGGGGAGTGAGGCTCAGGAAACCGCGCTTCAGGCTGGCCCCGCAGGCGTACCGGGCGCCGAAATCGGTGAGCAGGGTGATGAGGGGGCGGCAGGCTCCACGGGCTCATCCCTTCTGACCGGGCGATATGACTGCTTTCTCGAGATTGTTCCGATCCGATATAAGTTTTCGAACCATGAATGCCGCGTCAATCGTTTGGTCTTGTTCAACAAATTCCTGTTGATGGATATAATTATGGTTTTTTATTTTTCAATCAGAATGAACTTGTCTTTAATAAATTATCATGCACAATTTATCCATGTTCGATTCCAAGGAGGGAATCATGCCAACCATCAATATCCGCTTTGCTAACCTTCCCGCGTGTTGCCGAGATTGCCTGGAAAAATGCCCTGAATGCGTGCTCAGGGCCGAACTCTGGCGCCAGGCAAGATGGCAACTTAGTCATGGTGTCCTGCAAAACTCCCCTCGATGTCCGGTGCCATTCAAAATAAAGAGAGATTCCTGTGGGTAGCCTCAGAAAGTCCCGGTAAAGATTAGGGCGCAGGGTGCCCCAGGCTAAGCAGATTTCAGTCAGGCGTTCCCGCTGACTGGGATCGTGAACACCGGCCTTCCCGGTCAGGCGCGCTGCCCAGTCCCGTGCAAATGGCCGCTCCCCGTCATTATTGCTCCCCCAGGATTTTCCCCACTTCCTCCCGGATGCGCTCCGGGACGAGGGCCCCGGCGAACCGCCCCTGGCCGTTGATGTAGACCAGCGGGGCGGGGAAGGTCTGAGACTTCAGCAGTTCGGTTTGGGGCAGGCCCGGCCCCCGGGGATCGGTGAGCACGTTGATATACGAGACCTCCACCCGGCCGGGGAAGGCGCGGTTGAGGGTCAGGGCCAGGGCCTTGGTCTGCATCTCCAGGCTGACCCCGGCCAGGGGGTCGCCGCCGGCGCCGTGGTGGTCATGGCCATGGCCGCTGCAACCGCAGGCGCAAGCGGAGGCCGGGGCCGCGGGGGTGTCGTAAATTACCACCTGCACTGTATCCGGGGTCATACTATACTTCCTCGCCATCCAGGGTTGCGAGCCTGCCTGATACCAAAGAGCAATCAAACGACTATTATTTGTCATTCTGAGTGCAGCGAAGAATCTCTCTGTTAAGCCGCCGAGATTCGCAACGAAGCTGCGCTCCGTTCAGAATGACATAAATATTCATTGTTTTTTTGACTGCAAATTCGTATGAGTTCCCCGGCCCGTCATCAACGCCCCACTCGGAAAGAGATACGGAAAATCAGGTCGCGCGATTTTCCGTAAGTTAAGTTCTCAAGGACCCCGACGCCAGTCCCCCAAGACTTTTTTTGGTGGCTACAGGCCGGATTGGTTCCTAAAAGAATACCGGGGCACCTTGGTAACCTGACTTTGCCCATAGGAGGAGTTATACCAAGTTGCCGTCAAACAAGTAATTATCCTAATTGTGGGGGCGGTTCGCGAACCGCCCCTACGTGGGATTCTATCATAAAGTAAGTATTACCTTTATGACGGCAACTTGGTATTAGCGCGTTATGGGCGGGCTTACTAAGGGGTTGATTAATAGTAATCCAGGGGCTGAATCCGGCGGCGCACGCACCAGGCAAAATATAGATTAAAAGGAAGCATGTGCCAGGAATATAAGTGGGTGGTTAAGCGCCTGAGGATGGAGAGAGGAGAATAGAACCTCCTATTGGCCCGCCAATATTCTTCCTCCAATTGGCGGGGAGTCATATATTTGGGGTGATAGACTACTTTAAAACCGCAGTACCTGGTCCAATCATGGTCAAAAATACGCCCCTCGCGCAGCAACTGTTCCCGCACTTTAGTGCCGGGCCTGGGGGCGAGAATGAACATGAAGGAGACCGGGGCCTTGATGTGGATCAGAAAATCGACGGTGGCGTCAAAAATGTCCGGGCCATCGCCATCCAGACCGAACATGACATTTACCGAATAGCCTATGCCCCGATCCCGCAGGGCCCTGAACTGACGTTCATAGTCCTTGATTTTATTCTGTTTCTTATTTATGGCCTTGAGACTTTGCGGATTTATACTTTCCATGCCGATATTGACATGGAGGCAACCGCTCCGGGCCATGAGATCCAATAACTCCGCATCATCTCCCACATTGGTGGTTGCCAGGCAGCCGTAAATCAATCCCAAAGGGATGAGTTTCTCCATAATCTCCATGGCATGGCGTCGATTGGCAATAAAGTTATCATCCACGAAGTAAATGAATTGGCTGCCGGTGAGGCGCTGGATCGTCTTAATCTCATCAATGACTTCATCCACCGGCCGGTGTCGAAATTTACCCCCGTATACCTGGGTAACCTCACAGTAATTGCAGGCGTAAGGACATCCCCGCGTGGTCTGGGAGGGGATATTCAAAAGCTTATATTTCTTCAAGTCCAGCAGGTCATAGCGCGGGGTCGGCAGATTTTTCAAGTCGGAAAGGCGCTCGGCTTTATAACGCGGTTGGAGCTGCCCAGCCTGAAAGTCCCGGATCAATTGGGGCCAGGTCTCCTCGGCCTCCCCGATAACAATGGCATCGGCATGTTCCTGACACTCCTCCGGCGCCAGGGAGGCATGGAATCCGCCCATGGCCACCGGGATGCCTTGGCGGCGGAAACCGGCCGCCAGCTGGTAGGCCCGGGGAGCCTGGTGAGACATGAAAGTTAGGCCCACCAGGTCGCATTTCTCCCGAAAGTCGATCTCCTCCAACATATCGTCCTTAATTTGCACCTGGACGTCCTGGGGAGTTAAGGCCGCTATATACGGGAGGGTCATCCCCAATAACCATCGCTGTTTCCGCTTATCAAGACGATTATTATCCCGAAACCGGGAAGGTTGAATCAGCAAGACTTTCATGGTTGATTCCTAAGGAAGAATATTCGTTCAGCACTCAAAGCGTAATCATGGCTCTGCATAACCGCGTTCGTTCCAAATGTTTGTTTGGAGGCTCTCATCCTGGTTGTTTACCATAATCGGCGGAGGGGCAAAAGGGAAATCCTCCCGGGGTCTCTGGGGTTGATGGTTGATAGCTTGAATTTTGACTATTGTAGCTTAGCGCCCCTGCAAAAACTCGGCGTAGATTTCCACCGTGTGCTTCACTCGGACCCGTAGCCCGGCCTGGGACAGCATGTCGGTGATCTGGAGCATGCAGGCGGGGCAGCCGGTGGCCACCACCCGGCAGCCGGAGGCGGCGATGTTATCCTGTTTGCGCCGGCCGATGGCCACCGAGGCCTCGTAGTGCTGGAGATTGAAGCTGCCACCGCAACCGCAGCACCAGTCGGACTCGGGCATCTCCTTAAGGAGATAGGCGGGGTTGGCCATAAGCATGGCTCGGGGCTGAGCCGCCACCCCCAGCGATTTTTTCAGATGGCAGGGATCGTGATAGGTCAGGGGAATCCGGCCGGCCGCCGGACCAATGGCCGCGGGGGCCACCCCCACATGGTCCACCAGGAACTGGCTGATATCCAGGGTTTTGGCCGCCAGGGCCGCCACCCGTTCCTGTATCGCCGGTTCGGCGTCGGCCATCATGAGGGGCCAGAGCTTTTTAAGGGTGGCGCTGCAGGTGGCGCAGGCGGTGATTAGAAAATCGACGGGCGCGGCGGGATCGTCCAAAAGGTCCAGATTGTGCCGCACCAGTTGCCGGAAGGTCTGGGTGTCGCCGGCGGACAGGGCCGGAATGCCGCAGCAGCCCTGGCCGGCGGGGAGATGGACCCCCACCCCGTGGTGGTCCAGAACCTGGAGCACCGCGTCGGCCACCTGGGGATAGAGCTTGTCGATGAGGCAGCCCACGAAAAAGGCCACCTTGAGGTTGGCGGCCCCGGGAGCGGTGTCCCGCCGGGGGACTTTAACATGCCAGGGCACCGGTGCCAGGGCCTTGAAGTGCCTGCCGTTCAGCAGCGGCGACATGAATCGGGCGCAGGAGGAGCCCAGAAGATCGTCCACCGGCTTGACGAAAATCCCCTGGAACCTGGCGCCCCAGGCCAGGATGCGATTGAACCAGTCCGGCTGGCTGAGGAGCCCCCGGAAGAGAACTTTTTTCACCGGGGACAGCCCCAGGTAGCCCGCCAGGATGGCCCGGGCCTTGATGAAGATATCCAACGCCTTGACGCCGGAAGGGCAGTTGGCGGCGCAGGAGCCGCACAGCAGGCAGCGGCTCAGATGATCCTGGACCCTTTGGGGGTTGGTGAGAATTTCCTGGGCCAGACCGGAGAGGAGGGCCAGCTTGCCCCGGGCCACGTCGGCCTCGCGCCCGGTTTCGGCGAACAGCGGGCACACTGCCTGGCACAGGCCGCAACGCATGCAGCTCACCAGCTGATCGTCCAACTCCCGCATCAGCCGGGCCAGTTCCTTGAGGCTGGACATTTTTCGGAATTTACCCCAGGAAAAGCCGAAAGGCTTCCTGTCGCATCCGCTTCAGTTCTTCTTCCGTCTGGCGCAGGTTTTTCTGGTGCATGGCGTGGCGAATCTTGCGGGTGATTTCGTCCATGCTCAGGGGCTTGTAAACGATATCCACCTGCTCCAGGTAAAAGAACTGCGAGGACAGGTTCCGTTGGTGCAGCATGATGATGAAGCGGGTGGCGGGATGACGGAGACGGGCGTTTTCCAGGAGCTGCTGATGATCGGGCTGGCGGTGGTCGGTAATGACCAGGTCAAAGGGGCATTCTTCCAGGGCGGCCAGGGCCTCGGGCACCGTGTTCACCAGCTTAAAGTCCTCAAACCCCAGGAGTTTGATCACCGAAGATAAAAACTCCCGGCACCATTCCTCCTGGTCCACCACCAGGATACGCCCCTGACTGCAACTTTCCTGGTTATACATGGGGAGGTCTCCTTAAAAGAGCACTAACTCACTTTACTAGTGAATGAACGAGGCTGCAAGACCCTCGAGGTCTTTTCCCGAGGGCCGGCGTCTTGGGGCTCGCAGCCCGGATAGCGAAGACCCGCTCCCAGTTGCCGGCTAAGCCGGGATGACGATTTCTTCTTGCGGGTTGATGGGGCTCAGGACCATGCCGGTCATCACCTTGGGGTAGAAGTAGGTGGATTTGCGCGGCATGGTGAGGCCGGCCGTCGCCACCTCCTGCACCTGCTCAATGCGGGTGGGGTTGAGCAAAAACGCCAACCGGGCTTCTCCCTGGGTTACCGCGGCCACGGCTTCGCTGATCTTGCTGGTGTACTTGCAGGTTTCCTGGTCATCCTGGGCCTGGGCGTCGAGCCCCATGACCTTTTCAAAAATCAGGTAGTTCAAGACCGCCACATCCAGTTGGGCCAAAGCCGGGTGCATCTGCCGGGCCAGCACCGTTTGCCGCACGCCGGGACGCAGGATCAGACGCCAGGCCTTGCGCCCGAAGCCCAGAACCACGTACGCGCTCTCCCCCGCCGGGACCTCGGCCAGGGTTTGCTGGAGAAAGTCTTCGTAGCCCTCGCCGAATTCGTGGGCCGCCGGCAGGGCGACGATCTCGAAGTATTCCTTGAGGCGTCCCATGACCCAGGATTCTTCCAGGTTTTTCAGCCGAGGGCCGCCCAACAGGCGGTGGGCCATGAGGATGAGCAGGTCCGGGTCGAACATGTTGGACAGGTACATGAGGGTATAATTGAACGGCGCCTCCGGTGAGGCCTGGGGATAGCGCTGTTTCATCAACTTCTGAAAGTTCAGCGAGGTTTCGTAACGGTGGTGGCCGTCAGCGATAAACAGCGGCATCTCCAAAAAGGCCCGGTGCACCCCTTTGGCCGCCTCGGCATCGGTGATCCGGTAGAGGCGCTGAACGTAGCCCAGGGTATCTTGAAAGTCCATCATGGGGGGGTCGGGCCGCGCCCCCTTCAGCAGGCTCACCACCCGGTCGGCGGGGTCGGGATAGATGGAAAAGATGGGGGAGAAGTTGGCCTGGGAGGCCTTGAACAACTCCAGGCGGTCGGCCTTGGCCGCCGAAAAGGTCTGCTCGTGGGGCTTGATGCTGCCCCCGCTCAAAGGCTCCAGGCGCACCAGGGCGGCCACGGCGCTCCGGGTGTAGCTGCGCCCGGCATGCTGAAAATCGGTCTCCCAGTAGTAGTACGCCGGGGCCGGGTCCCGCACCAGCACCTCGTTTTTCTCCCATTGGCGGAAAAGCGCCCCGGCCCGGGTGTAGCGGTTGTTGAGCCGGTCGTCCCCGGGCGCGGCCTGGGGCAGGATCAGATGAACCATATTATTCGGGTGCCGGCCGGCAAACGCCTGGCGCTCCGCCGGCCGGATCACATCATAGGGCGGCGTGACCACCTCCGTGAGATTGGGCACCTTGGCAGGATTATAGAACAGCCCCCGGAAAGGGGCGATGATCGCCACGTTGACGGTCCTCCTCCACAGATAATAACTTCTTAAATTTACCACCAATCCGGCGATCGTCAATAGTTATTGGCATAATATCCCCTGCTCGCGCCCATCCGGGCCCCAAACCCCAAATAATTATTGACCGGAGGTGATAGGCGAGTTATATTTTTTGAATCAACTTTTAGATTAAGGGATGGGCATATGCGGATGACCCCTTTTGCAGGCGCGGGAAGGGGTTAACAAGGTTTCGGGGCAAAAAAAACCTGGGGCGCCAAGCCTCCTTCCTCGTGCTCTCCGAACCGGTTGCCGGGGCCCAAGACCTTATTTTGCCGGAATGGCTGCATTCCGGGGCCGCGCTGGCGACAGCGCACGGTTTGCCTACCGGGCATTTCCCGGTGACCCCTTTATCTTAGGGTGCGAGGAGGAGAATAATTTGAAAAAGCCGGCGGTTGGCTTTGGACTGCATCTGACCCTGGATGGTTATGAGTGCAGTTATGAGCGGCTGACGAATCTGGACGCCATTTACGAGTTCCTGGACACCTGCCCGGATATGATCCACATGACCAAGATCATGCCCCCTTATGCCTTCAAATATCACGGCAAAGTGCCTGATGATTGGGGCCTTTCCGGGTTTGTCCTCATCGCGGAAAGTCATATCAGCATTCACACCTTCCCTGAGCGCAACTATCTGAGCCTGGATATTTTCTCCTGCAAGGGATTCGATTACCAGCAGGCGGTGGACTATGCCACCGAGTGCTTCGGTATTTCCCGCCACGAAATCAACTTGTTGGACCGGGGCCTGGAATTTCCCCGGGAAATCAAGAGCGTGGAACGCCTGATGCGCCAGGAGCGGAAGCAGATGCAAGGCTAGGCATGGAAGAACCCGACAGTCCCCACCCCAGTTTCCTCAAGCGCCTTCGCCTGAAGTTCTCCCGCCGGAGCATCACGCAGCCGGAAGACCTGGAGCGTGAAATCCAGCACATCATTGACGAAGGCGAGGAACGGGGCCTCATAACCCGCCAGGAAGGGCAGCTCATCGAGAGTATCTTTGAGTTCAGGGATACCCTTGTGCGCGAGATCATGGTGCCTCGTCTGGAAATGGTGGGGGTGGATATCTCCACGCCTGTGGACCAGATTATCGCCCTGGTCATTTCCTGCGGCCACTCCCGCCTGCCGGTCTTCGACGGCGACATCGACCACATCAAGGGCATCCTCTTAGCCAAAGACCTCCTGGTCTTCTGGCAGAACCCCGACACGTCCTGGGACCCGGCCCGGGTCCTGCGCCCCGCCTACTTCATTCCCGAAAGCAAGAAGATCAGCGACCTCTTGCGAGACCTGGTGGAGCGCAAAACCCAGATCGCCGTGGTCATCGACGAATACGGCGGCACCGCCGGCCTCATCACCCTGGAGGACATCCTGGAAGAGATCGTCGGGGAGATTTACGACGAATACGACCGACAGGAGCCCCGCCTCGTCCCCCAGGAAGACGGCTCCGTGGTGGTGGACGCCCGCCTGGACGTGGAAGAATTGATGGACCACTTCGATCTGGAACGCCCCGAAGGCAAGTTCGAATCCGTCGGGGGCCTCCTGATCCACTTCCTGGGCCGGGTGCCCCAGGTCAACGACCGGGTGGAGGTCCCGAACCTGGAGCTGACGGTACTCACCGCCGACGAACGCCGGGCCAAACAGGTCAAGGCTAGCAGATTGCCCGTCGAAGAAGGGGGCGGGGGTTAGAAATCAGGGGTCAGGAAAAGTCCCTAACCGCCCGGCGAACCGTAATTCAGCATCCCACCTTCTCCCTCCTATATTTGATCATCCTGCCATATCTTTCATTTTTAAAGGTCCACCGATAATTGTTGACCATGGCAAGAGATCGCCGCAATCGTTGTCCCCGAGGAACATCTCAGGGTCAGATAGGCCGAGGAAAAGCAGGGACGTGTCAGTGAAGAGGAGGAAGGTTGTTCAGAGAGGAGGCCCAGAGAAAATCATCTCTCTCCCTCCAATAAGGCCTTAGCGGCCCTATCAGCCATGGCGAGTTCAGCAGCAATCACCGTTAAATCCCTGGCGACCACCCGGAAGCGGATCATATCCTCGTCACCATCCTCGAAGAGCACTTCAAACCCCTCGGCCGTCGACACGAGACCGAGAAAACGGAAGTGTTTGTTCAGGGTAATTTCAATCATCGTCCCATTCCAAAAAGGTCGAATTATGCCCCGGGCAATGGTAGGGGCTCAGCCAGTTAATTGACAATTTGGTGCATACAATCATGATATTATGCAATGGATAGAAGTTTAGCTAGGTGGGTAACGGTTCGAACTGCAGGTATGGTTTCAACATATAGAACCTATCCCAGGCAGCAGCTGGATCGTTCTAATATATGCCACAACATTGCACTGACAGATGTGACCATTCTATAGGTAGACAAATTTTGGTTCTGTAAGGAAACCTTGGAAATAGCCGTAGGGAAACCTTGAAAATGGGAGAGGGCGAAAAACTTACTCCGGCAACATGCTTTTCAGGTTACTGGATGGTTGGCGGGGCGTGATGAGGTGTTTTCGGAAGAGCAGCAGATCAGTCCACCGAGGTCAGCCCCTGCTGAATGGCGAACTTGACGAGACTGGGCAGGTCTTTGAGGCCCAACTTTTCCATCAGGCGGCTGCGGTAAGAATCCACCGTTTTCGCGGAGATGAAGAGAATCTCACCGATGGCGG
>Ga0351871_1196_pt1 | contig 18430 bp, 13 predicted proteins | sample TotcelHFGM3001N8_FD_206786 | JGI IMG/M metagenome (GOLD analysis project Ga0351871, IMG submission 206786) | Enriched cells from coal bed in the Powder River Basin, Montana, United States - Total cells FGM rep2 HSBNCT.FGM.300.1.N8 ...
TTCCAAAACCTACTTGATAAAATTCGCCAGAGAGTCGGGTCAATGGCGGATCAAGGCCCTGGATAAGGCGGAGTAGGTAATTTTTCTCATGAATATGCGCTCATACCCTAATTGGACCAGGATAATAACGTTAACCCTGTTCCTGGGTCTGGTCTGCTCCTGTGCAACCACCCCGGTGGTTAAACCCCCGGAAGGACCGTTCTTTGTTACCTCGGAAATCACGTATTTGTTGGATCGCCCCGCATACGGCGGGAATGTCCTGGGCCCCCTTTACCGGGGTGATAAGGTGGAACTGGTGGAGGCCGGGGAATTAGCCTGGTGGCAGGTGAAACTCCACCGCAGCGGCCAGGCGGGATGGGTCCGCAAGGAGGTCCTGAGCCCAGACCCGGTGGCCACGGTGTTTTATTTTGTCAAAGAGGACACCCTGTCGCTCCGGGAGTGCCCCCGCAGTGACTGTATGCCCTTGCAACTGCTTTACCGGTGCGATGAGGTTCAGAGGGTCGAAGCAGGTGACCAGGGTTGGTGGCGGGTCTTGGTGATTAACAGCCGCAGCCTGGGCTGGGTGCCGGCCGCGGCCCTAGCGGAACGCCGGGAAGATGCTCAGCAAAAGCAACTCACCAAACCGTATTATTATGTGGCCGTAAAAAAACTCGACTTGCGGGCCAAACCATCGAACCGCTCCGAGGTCATTCGAACCCTGGGCGTCAACGATCAGGTGGAAAAAATCGGGGAATCCGAGGGTTGGTTTAACGTTCGCCAACCGTCAAGCGGCGCGGTGGGCTGGGTCATCAGCCGGCATCTGGACACGCTCCCCTTAGTTTTTCCCCGGGGAATGCCCTCCAAGAAGAAACCCGGACCGTCGCCGCGCAAAGGCGAACCAGTAGGTGACCCTGATTTTATTTAGTGAAATGATTAGGCTAATCACAATTGACACACCGGATCACCGGTTATGCTGCACTTTGACTGCAATTATTGAATCACGCTCAACGCTTATTCAGATATTATCCCCTATCCCCTGAGTATCCCTTTGCCTTGCGGCGCTTTTCCCGGTAAAATAGGCACGGCCCAATCCAGACTGAAGATTTTTTCGTATAGTCCCGGGCCGGCGTGGAGGACCGATGAAACTGACCCGGCGATTTATTCCGATCATCCTGGTCGTAGTGCTGGTGGTAGGGGGGTTGGCTTACTGGCTGGTATGGTGGGAAACCCGGCAGCCCACTAATACCTTGCGCCTGGAAGGGCACATGGAGGCCACCGAGACCGATCTGGCCTTCAAGGTTTCCGGCATTATCCAGTACATCTTTTTCCAGGAGGGCGACTGGGTAACCATGAACCAGGCCGTGGCCGGCCTGGAGGCCCAGGACCTCAAAGACGAGGTGGACCGGGCCCGGGCCGCCCTGGCTGCGTCCCAGGCCAACCTGAACAAGTTCGAGCGCGGTTACCGGTTCCAGGAAATCAAGGAGGCCGAGGCCCAGGCGGGCAGGACCAAGGCGGACCTGGTTAATAAAAAGTTGGATTATGAGCGCTACGAAAACCTCTATAAACGCAAGGTCGTACCCGGCATCACCCGGGACAAGTTCGAGGCCGACTTCCTCATGGCCCAAGAGGCCCACAAGAGCGCCGCGGAGCAATACAGCATGTTGAAGGAAGGCTACCGGGTGGAGGACATCGAGCAGGCCCGGGGTCAGTTCAAAGAGGCCCAGGCCTCGCTGGAGCTGGCCCTCACCCGTTTGGGATACGGCACTATCAATTCCCCGGTGAACGGCGTGGTGCTGGTGCGTCCCATGGAGCCCGGCATGACCGCGGCCGTGGGGGCGCCGGTGCTCACCCTGGGAGATATGGACAATATCTATTTTCAGGGCTATATCCCGGCCACCGACCTGGCCAAGGTCAAGTTCGGCATGAAGGCTTACGTCACCACCGACTCCTACCCCGGCAAGAAGTACCCGGCCTGGGTGTCATTCATCAACGCCAAGGCGGAGTTCACCCCCAAGACGGTGGAAACCTACAAAGAGCGGGTGACTCTGGTCTACCGCTGCAAGATCCGGGCGCAAAACCTCAACTACGACTTGAAGCCGGGGATGCCGGCGGAAGCGGTCATTCTCCTTGACAGCCAATCAGGCGACCAGCCCAAGCAGTGAGGCGGCCATCCGGGTCGAAGGGCTGACCAAACGCTTCGGGACGCTCACCGCCGTGGATCATATCGCGCTGACGGTGCCGCCGGGAGAGGCCTTTGCCCTGGTGGGCCCGGACGCCGCCGGCAAGACCACCACCATGCGCATGCTCGTGGGCATCATGGACCCGGACGAAGGCCGGGCCGCAGTCCTGGGGTTCGACACGGTCAGGGAATCGGAGGCCCTGAAGGAGCATATCGGCTACATGCCCCAACGCTTCGGTCTCTACAACGACCTGACGGTGGCCGAAAACATGGCCTTTTATGCCGATATCTACCGGGTTCCCCGGGCGGAACGGGACCAGCGGATGCCGGAACTCCTGGGTTTTTCCAACCTCACCCCGTTCCAGGACCGGCTGGCCCGCAATCTCTCCGGGGGGATGCGCCAGAAGCTGGGCCTGGCCTGCGCCCTCATTCACCGGCCCCGGCTGCTCTTCCTGGACGAGCCCACCTTTGGGGTGGACCCCATCTCCCGGCGGGAGTTCTGGGAGATTCTCTACGGGCTGCTGGGCGCCGGCCTCACCATCTTTCTGTCCACTGCCTACATGGATGAGGCCGAGCGGGCCCACCGGGTCGGGCTCATGCACCACGGCCGGTTGCTGGTGGTGGACACGCCCAAGGCCATCAAGACGTCCTTTCAGGGGGAACTCCTGGAGGCCCGGGCCTCCAACCTCTGGGTCGCCAGAAAAGTTTTGGGCCCCAATCCCCTGGTGCGCCAGTCCCTGGCCATGGGCGACCGCCTGATGATCACGGTGGATGATGCCGCCGCCGCGGTGCGGCCCCTCACGGAGGCGCTCACGCAGGCCGGCCTCACCGGGGTGACCATGGAGCGGGCCAACCCCGACCTGGAGGACCTGTTCGTCCAGATCGTCCGGCGGGAGGAGGAGTGAGGGGCGAAAAGGGGAAGAGGGAAAAAGGCGAAAGGGATTCAAAAGCCCGTAACATGTGGGGTGCGCACCGCGCACCATAAGAGGTTGATGATTTCCAAGATGTAAATGTAGCACCATAAGGTTTCTGGTGCCCAAGCTCAACTTGGGAAGCAGACCCCCCCCTAACCCCCCTTCAATAAAGCGGGGAATAAAGTCCCCCTTTTCCAAAGGGGATTTAGGGGGATTTCATGAGATTTCTTCTTACGAAGAATTCCAAATCGATACTGAGCGATGCAAACCGACCAGGCCATAGTCGTCAAAAATCTTTCCCGCTATTTTGGGAAATTCAAGGCGGTGGACAACATCAGCTTTGAGGTCAACCGAGGGGAGATTTTCGGCTTTCTGGGGCCGAACGGGGCGGGTAAATCTACCACCATCCGGATGCTCAACGGCCTGTTGCTGCCTACCAGCGGCGAGGGCCGGGTGGGGGGCTTCGACATCATCCGGGAAAACGCTCAGATTAAAAACCACATCGGTTACATGTCCCAGCGGTTTTCCCTTTATGAAGACCTGACCGGGGAGGAAAACCTCACCTTTTTCGGCGGCGTCTACGGTCTGGAACAGGGCCGCCTGGCGGCTCGCATCACCGAGGTACTGGCCCTGGTGGGATTGGAGGACCGGCGCCACGATTTGACCCGCACCCTGCCCCTGGGGCTGAAGCAACGGCTGGCCCTGGCCTCGGCCATCCTCCACGAGCCCTCCATCCTGTTTCTGGATGAGGCCACCAGCGGGGTGGACCCCATTTCCCGGCGCAATTTTTGGGACCTGATCTACGCCATGGCCCAGGAGGGCAGGACCATCCTGGTCACCACCCACTACATGGAGGAGGCGGAGTTCTGTGACCGGCTGGTGCTGATCTACCAGGGGCGCATCATCGCCCAGGGCACCCCCGGCGAGCTCAAAGGCGAGGTGAAGGAAACCATCCTGGCCCTGACGCCGGACAACCTGGACGGCGCCCTGGATCTGATCAAGAAGCTCCCCCAGGTGGCCGAGGCCGCGGTCTTCGGGGATGGCCTGCACATCGCCACCACCCGGCCCGATGAAACTGAGCCGGCCATCCAGGAGGCCCTTGCGGCGCATCATATCGGCTGCGGCCACATCGAGCGCGTCAGGCCCAGTCTGGAAGACGCCTTCATCTCCCTGGTGCAGCGGGCGGAGGATGATCGAGCAGTTAGCAGTTAGCGGTTAGCAGTTAGATAAAAAGAAATCATTATTGGAGAAATCGAATATTTGAAAGCAGACCGACTAAAAACTAAAAACTAAAATCCAAAAACCAAAAACTAACAGTTAACAGCTAAAGGCTAACGGCTACAACCCATGGACCTCAAGCGCACCTGGGCTATTTCCCGCAAAGAGCTGATACACATCCGGCGGGACCCCATCAGCCTCCTGCAGATCATCCTGCTGCCCGTGCTGCTCCTGTTGCTCTATGGCTATGCCCTCACCTTCGATATCAAGAACGTTACCCTGGCGATCTATGACCAGGAGCGGAGCCAGTTGAGCGAGGATTTTATCAACCAGTTCCGGGGCACCGAATACTTCCGGTTGGTGAAGTACACCCAGAGTTACGACGAATTAAAGCGTCTGATCCTGGAGCGCCGGGCCCAGGCGGGCTTGATGCTGCCCTATGATTTTTCCTGGCAGTACCAAACGGGGAAGACCGCCACGGGGCAGGCCCTGGTGGACGGCACCGATTCCAACACCGCCAACATCGTGCTCGGTTACATCCAGGGGGTGACCGGGGCGTATAACCAGAAGCTTCTGGGGCAGCGGCTCAGCGCCAAAGGCCCGGGCCGCCAGGAGATGCCGGTGGACTCCCAGACCCGGTTCTGGTTCAATGAGGACCTGGAGTCCCGCAACTACATTGTCCCCGGCCTGATTGCGGTCATCATGACGGTGGTGGGGGCCCTGCTCACGGCCCTGACGGTGGTGCGGGAGCTGGAGAACGGCAGCATGGAAGGCCTCATGGCCACCCCCCTGAAGCGCACCGAACTGCTCCTGGGGAAACTCGGGCCCTACTTCATCATCGGTATGTTCGATATGGCCGTGGTCATGGCCATGGGCAAGTTTCTCTTTGAGGTGCCGCTCCGGGGCAGCCCCTTGCTGTTGATCGCCCTGGCGGCCATCTTCCTCATCGCCACCCTGGGGCAGGGTCTGCTGATTTCGGTGACCTCGGAGAATCAGTTACAGGCCTTTCAGATGGCCATGCTCACCACGTTTTTGCCGTCCTTTCTCCTGTCCGGCTTCGTGTTTTCCATCTACCTGATGCCCCTGCCGCTCCAGATCGTCTCCTATATCGTGCCGGCCCGGTACCTGGTGACCATCTCCAAGGGCGTCTACCTCAAGGGCCTGGGAATGAACTATCTGTGGCCCAGCGCCGTGATGCTGGCCGCGGCCGCCACCTTCTTCGTGGTCATGTCCATCAAGAAGTTTGTCAAGAAGATTAGGTGAGAGGGAGCGGTTAGCGGTTAGCCGTTAGCTAAAAACAACTGAAAAAATGGCTTCAGTGGCGGGTTTGAAAATCATAAAGGAGACCGGCCCTTATAGCTTTTATGATTGGCTCAATGACAATTCAACTTCACCCATAAAAAAACTAACAGCTAATTGCTAACAGCTAACTGCTAACCGCTAAGAGCTACCCATGTGGCGCCGTATCCGGCATATTATCATCAAGGAATTCATCCAGGTCCTGCGGGACAAGAAGCTCCGCTTTTTCCTCATCATCCCGCCCCTGGTCCAGTTGCTCACCTATGGCTACGTGGTCAACTTCGACATCAAGCATGTGGCCATGGCCGTGTTCGACGAAAGCCGCACCATGGAGAGCCGGCAGCTCATTGACCGGTTCTCCTCCAATGACTGGTTCGACGTCAAGTACTACGTCAAGAGTCAGAAAGAGCTGCTGCACTTAGTCGACCGGGGCGACATCACCATGGCCCTGTGGTTCCAGTGGGACTTCGCCACCCGGTTGCGCCAGGGCAAATCGGGGCGGCTCCAGGTGATTGTGGACGCCACCGATTCCAACGCCGCCCTTATCGTCAACCGCTATGCCGGCACGGTGATCGCCGATTACAACCAGCAGCAGTTGAATCAGCGCCTGGCCCGCCAGGGGCAGGCGTGGGCGAGCCAGTCCGGGACTCCCCTCAACATCGAGCCCCGGGCCTGGTTTAACCCCAACCTCATCAGCCGCTATTCCATGGTGCCCGGGGTCATCGCCATGGTGGTGCTGCTGGTCAGCCTGATGCTCACCGCCCTGTCCGTGGTGCGGGAAAAAGAGATCGGCACCATGGAGCAGATCCTGGTGACCCCCATCCGGCCCATCGAACTGATGCTGGGCAAGACCATTCCCTTTGTCATCATCTCCCTGGTGGAAGTGGCCATGGTCACGGCCCTGGGGATCCTGTGGTTCGAGGTGCCGTTTAGGGGCAGCTTCCTGGTGCTGCTCCTGGGCACCATGGCCTTTCTGTTCAATTCCGTGGGCCTGGGGCTGCTGATTTCCACGGTCTCTTCCACCCAGCAGCAGGCCATGATGGCCGGCAACCTGTTTCTGACCCCGGCCATTCTCCTGTCCGGGCTCATCTTCCCCATCGCCAACATGCCGGTGTTCTTTCAGTACTTGACCTACCTCAACCCCCTGATGTACTTTGTCATCGTGACCCAGGGGATCTTTCTCAAGGGAGCCGGTCTGGTCCTCCTGTGGCCCCAGATCACCGCCATGACCGTCCTGGGCATGGGCATGATAGGCCTGGCCGTGGCGCGGTTTAAGGTGCATATTGCCTGAGGCGGGGGGGGGGGCAGGTGGACCGAATTATTTGCTTGGTTATCCCTTGGCGGAGTCATATACTTAAAAAATTGAGCCGGATAAGCCTGGGGCGCAGTTGTCACCTTCTATACCTACCACCGGTTCCGGCAAATCCTTAAGACCTCGACCCTCTATGCGCTACTCCCGAACTCAGCGCGGTTTTAGGTCCGGGCCCCTGGCCTGGTTAATCCTGTTCCTGTCGGTCTCCCTGTTTACCGCCGCCTGTTCCAGCGACAAAAAGCCCCCGCCTCCCCCACCGGTGCCGGTCCTGGCGGCCACGGTGACCGAGAAGACCGTGCCCGTAGAGTTGAAGGTCATCGGCAACGTCGAGGCCTACTCCACCGTGTCCATCAAGTCCCGCCTGTCAGGCCAGCTGGTCCAGGTCAATTTTAAGGAAGGCCAGGACGTAAAACAGGGCGACCTCCTCTTCGTTATTGACCCGCGCCCGTATGAGGCGGCTTTAAGACAGGTGGAAGCCAACCTGGCCCGGGATAAGGCCCTGGCCACCAAGGCCCAGGCCGACGCCGGGCGCTACGCCGAGTTAATCCGGAAACAGTTCGTCAGCCAGCAGGATTACGATCAGGCCAAGGCCACCGCCGAGTCCCTGGGCGCCACGGTCAACGCCGATCAAGTGGCGGTGCAAAACGCCAAACTCAATCTCAGTTATTGCTATATCAAGGCCCCCATCAGCGGCCGCACCGGCAGCCTCATCGCCAACCAGGGCAACATGATCAAGGACAACGCCGACACGGCCATGGTGGTCATCAACCAGATCCAGCCCATCTATGTGTCGTTTGCCATCCCGGAACAAGACCTGGCGGCAGTCCGGAAATTCATGGCGATAGAAACCATCAAGGTGGAAGCAGTAATCGCCGGGCAGGAGAACACCCCGGAGGCCGGAGTCCTCAGCTTTATCGACAACACCGTGGACAAAACCACCGGGACCATTTTGTGCAAGGCCACCTTTACCAACGAGTCCAAGCGGCTGTGGCCGGGGCTGTTCGTCAACGTGGTGGTCCAGCTTTCAACCCAGCCCCACGCCATTCTGGTCTCTTCCCGGGCGGTTCAGACGAGCCAGGAAGGGCAGATTGTCTTCGTGGTGAGGCCCGACCTGACCGTGGAGATTCGTTCTGTGGAAGTGGGGCGGACCATCGGCGGCGACGTCATCATCACCAAGGGGCTCAAACCCGGAGAACGCGTCGTGACCGACGGCCAGCTCCGGCTGGTGCCGGGAGCCAAGGTGGAAATCAAGACCGGGCTCTAACGCTCCCGGGGCGCCCCTATGCACTTCACCGAACTCTTCATCCGCCGGCCGGTCATGACCACCCTGGTCATGCTGGCGATCCTGCTTTTCGGGGCCATGAGCTATCGCTACCTGCCGGTGAGCGATCTGCCTAACGTCGATTTTCCCACCATCATGGTGACCGCCAACCTCCCCGGAGCCTCCCCCGAGACCATGGCCTCGGCGGTGGCCACCCCCCTGGAACGCCAGTTCTCCACCATCGCCGGCCTGGACTCCATGAGTTCCACCAACGCCCTGGGACTGAGCCAGATCACCCTCCAGTTCAACCTGAGCCGCAGTCTGGATGGGGCGGCCCAAGACGTCCAGGCGTCCATCACCAAGGCCTCCAAGCAGTTGCCCCCGGACATGCCCATCCCACCGACGTACCGGAAGGTGAACCCTGCGGATCAGCCGGTCCTCTACCTGGCGGTGACCTCCGAGACCCTGCCTCTGTCCACCGTGAACGAGTATGCCGACACCCTTATGGCCCAGCGCATCTCCATGATCAACGGGGTGGCGCAGGTCCAGATCTTTGGGGAACAGAAATTTGCGGTGCGGGTCCAACTGGACCCCAAGGCCCTGGCCAGCCGGGGCCTGGGGATTAACGAGGTGGCCGAGGCGGTCAAGCAAGAAAACGTCAACCTGCCCACCGGGACCCTGTACGGGGCCCACCAGGCCTTTACCATCCAGGCCACCGGGCAGCTCACCACCGCGGACGCCTACCGGCCCCTCATCGTGGCCTACCGGGGCGGCCAACCCGTGCGCCTGTCGGAGATGGGCCGGGTGATCAACAGCGTCTCCAACGACAAAGTCGCTTCCTGGTACAAGACCTCCCGGGCTATCGTCCTGGCCATCCAGCGCCAGCCGGGTACCAACACCATCGAGGTGGTGGACTCCATCAATAAGTTGCTTCCCACCATCCGGAACCAGGTCCCCGCCTCGGTGCAAATCGCCACCCTGTACGACCGCTCCGCCACCATCCGGGAATCGGTGAACGATGTCCAGTTCACCCTGCTGTTGGCCCTGGGGCTGGTGATCATGGTGATCTTTCTCTTTCTGCGGAATTTTTCGGCCACCGTCATCCCCAGCCTGGCGCTGCCCATGTCCATCGTCGGCACCTTTTCCGTCATGTATCTGCTGGACTACAGCCTGGACAACCTGTCCCTCATGGCCCTGATCCTGTGCGTGGGGTTCGTGGTGGATGACGCCATCGTGGTGCTGGAAAATATCGTCCGGCACATGGAGATGGGGGAGGCGCCGTTTACGGCGGCTATCAACGGCTCCCGGGAGATCGGCTTTACCATCCTCTCCATGACTCTGTCCCTGGCCGCGGTGTTTATCCCGGTGTTCTTTCTGGGCGGCATCTTAGGCAGGCTGCTGCACGAATTCGCGGTAACCATCGCTGCGGCCATCCTGGTGTCCGGCTTAGTTTCTTTGACCCTTACCCCCATGCTGTGCAGCCGGTTTTTGCGGCCCCCCCGGGAAGAGCGCCACGGCCGCCTGTACAACGCGACGGAGCGCATCTTTCAGGGGATGCTCCACGTTTATGACCGGAGCCTGACCTGGGTGCTCGGGCGCCAGCGGGCCACCATGATTATTTCGGTCCTGCTCCTGGTACTCACCCTGTACCTATTAGGGATTATTCCCAAGGGGTTTCTCCCCAGCGAGGACACGGGATCGATCTTTACCTTTACCGAAGCGGCCCAGGGTATTTCTTTCGATGCCATGGTCAAGGAGCAAAAGGCCTTGGCGGCCATTGTCGCCGAAAACCCTTATGTGAAGAACTGGATGTCCAGCGTCGGGGCCAGCGGCCCTAACGTGGCGGGCAATACCGGCCGCCTGTTCATCCGCCTCATTCCCCGGAACCAGCGCCCGGGAGTGGAAGAAATTATCCAGCAGTTGCGCCCCCAGTTGGCCACGGTGCCGGGCATCCAGGCCTTCATGCAGAATCTGCCCCCCATCCGTCTCGGGGGTATGCTGACCAAGAGCCTGTACCAGTTGACCCTCCAGAGCCCGGACATCAAGGACCTGTACTACCAAGCCCCCCTGCTGGAGGCCAAGATGCGCACCCTGCCGGGGCTCATCGACGTGACATCCGACCTGCAGATCAAAAATCCCCAGGTCAACGTGGTGATCAACCGGGACAAGGCGGCTACCTTGGGGGTCACGGCCCAGCAGGTCGAGGACGCCCTCTACTACGCCTACGGCTCCCGGCAGATCTCCACCATTTACGCTCCCAATAACGAATACGACGTCATCATGGAACTGGACCCACGCTACCAGGCGGACCCCGCGGCCCTGCAGTGGCTCTATATCCGCTCCGGCAAAGGCCAGTTGGTGCCCCTGGACGCAGTGGCTTCCCTGACCCGGAACCTGGGACCCTTGACCATCAACCACTCAGGCCAGTTGCCGGCGGTGACCATCTCCTTCAATCTCAAGCCCGGTGCGGCCCTGGGTGACGCGGTGGCCGCGGTGGACAAGCTGGCCCGGCAGATGTTGCCGGCCACCATCACCACCAGCTTCCAGGGCGCGGCCCAGGCCTTCCAGGCCTCCATGCAGGGCCTGTGGCTCCTCTTGATTATGTCCATCCTGGTGATCTACCTGATCCTGGGCATCCTGTACGAAAGCTTCATCCATCCCCTGACCATCCTCTCGGGGCTGCCGTCCGCCGGGGTGGGGGCCTTGCTGGCCCTGATGCTTTTCGGCATGGACCTGAACATCTACGCCTTTGTGGGGGTGATCATGCTGGTGGGGATCGTCAAGAAAAACGCCATCATGATGATCGACTTCGCCCTGGCGGCCCAGCGCACCGAGGGCAAAAGCCCCCGGGAGGCGATTTACTCCGGGGCCATAGTCCGCTTCCGGCCCATCATGATGACGTCCATGGCGGCCCTCATGGGGTCCCTGCCCATCGCCCTGGGCTTCGGGGCCGGGGCCGAAGCCCGCCAGCCCTTAGGGGTGGCGGTGGTGGGCGGCCTCCTGGTCTCCCAACTCCTCACCCTCTACATCACCCCGGTCTTTTACCTCTATATGGAAGCCTTCCAGAAGAAGATGGGTAAGCTGTTCGGGCGGAAGGGAAAAGCATTAGCCGCTGATGAACGCCGATAAACGCAGATAGGAGATGAATAAAAATGAAGCGCAGTAGTGACTGTCTTTCAAGTCAAGATACCTGGTTGATGGATTGGTTCCAGGGTTGATTGTTTTTTACCATAGCATTGAGGATGAGAAAGAGTTCGTAGATCTCGTAGGGCGGGAAAGCGAAGCGCATCCCGCCTTTGGCATTATAGCTAAATCTATAGGGCGGCCTGTGGCCGCCAAAATTCGGCCAAAATTCGGCGGGCACAGCCCGCCCTATGGAGACTTCAGCCTGCGTCTGCACAGGCTAAAAGCCTGAACCACCAACTTCCCCATGTCCTTATTCGGGGGCTCGTGGATATGGTGAAGACAAGATTAATCCCTTTTTTATCCAGTACTTAATGACATAATCTAAAAAACCGGGGATTGGTTTGGAATCGCAAATGGGTCCAAGTTCCTGGCCGGTCTTTGAAAATAATACTTTCCCGATTTCTATTACGTTATTTTCTTCATTCGCGAACTCGATGTTTATAGGACTACTGTAGTAGAAGAACGTGATTCTTTTAGGAATGCCCATCCGCTTATATCCCGTTAAACCTTCAAAGCGTAACAAACCTATATCATCTAAATGCTTCAGTACATCAAAACTTATGCCATGATCAATGTATATGGATGACTCGAGATCGTAAATTAGTGGTACATAACCTCCGATAAACCAAACGGAGCCACACAAAGTGGCAAAGAGGACTGCGTCTGACTTATCAAGCGATCCAAGGAAATTAACGGTTCGCTTGGAATATTTTCCAGGAGCGTTTGCCTCTCCGGCTAGGACTTTTGCCCAAAGTGCCTGCATCTCCTCATCTGATATAAGCCGGCACTTGTCGAAAAAATTTGTGATCCAATCATCACTTATTTCTTGTGGGTTTGAGCCATCTTCCAGCAAGGGAAGCGCCTTAGAGGTTATCGACTCCATATTATCTTGCTTCTTTGATTCTTCTATAAGAAAACGTCCAAGAGCGCGGCGCGTCAGATCAGTTATCTCTATTTGAGTCTCTATTTGAGTAATAGCTTTGATTCTATCGGCCTCGGCCTCAGCCCGAGCAACACGTTTTATTTGAAACGGTCTAAACCCGCCCCCTATGGCGTCCGATACCTTCTCAATAAGTACGATCGCCGGTTTGGTTAATTCTCCGATCCAATTTTGCATCTTCAGAATCCTCCTAACAAATCCGCGGCAGCAAATCCCCCGATGGCGGGTCCAGGAGGCGGGTGGTGCCGATGACGGTTTTGATGGTTACCCGGCCGGGGGGGGCCGGGGTTACCTGGCCGATGACCCGGGCTGCTTCGCCGTAGGGGCTGCGCCGGATGATGAACAGGGCTTTGGAGGCATCCTCCGGGGCCACGATGATGAGCATCTTGCCTTCGTTGGCCACCTGGAAGACGTCCAGGCCCAATGCCTCGCAGGCCGCGGCCACCGAAGGCTGAACCGGCACCCGGGCCTCGATGATTTCCATGGCGACCTGGGACTGGCGGGCGATTTCGTTTAAGGCCGAGGCGATGCCGCCCCGGGTGGGGTCCCGCATGGCGTGGATCTGGCAGCCTTCTTCCAGCAGGTTCATGACCAGCCCGGTGAGGGGGGCGGCGTCGCTCATGATGGCCTCGCCCTCCAACAGCTTTTCCCGGGCCAGCAGCACCGCGGCCCCGTGGTCGCCCACCGTGCCGGTGAGGATGATCTCATCGCCGGGGCGCGCCGCGGCGCCTGACACCCCGGGGCGCAAGACCAGTCCCACCCCGGCGGTGGTGATGAAGACCTTGTCCGCGGAGCCTTTGGGCACCACCTTGGTGTCCCCGGTGACGATGGCCACCCCGGCTTCGGCCGCGGCTTCGCGCATGGACTCGGCAATGGCCTGTAATACAGAGATTTCCAGGCCCTCCTCCAGGATGAAGGAGGCGGACAGCACCAGGGGCCGGGCCGCGGCGGTGAGCAGATCGTTCACCGTGCCCGCCACCGCTAAGCGGCCAATGTCGCCGCCGGGGAAAAACAGCGGGTCCACCACGAAGGAATCGGTGGTGAAGGCGAGCCGGTGGGAACCCAGGAGAACGGTGGCGCTGTCGTCGCCCACACGGTCAGGGTCGCCGTAACAGGCTAAAAAGACCTCGTCAATGAGGGCCGCCATCTCCCGGCCGCCGGCGCCGTGGCTTAAAAGAATACGTGACATGAAGAATAAATCCTTTGAGAAGGGTGGGGGAGGGTGAGTAAATTGTTAGGGGCGAAAAGGGGAAAAGGGAAAAAGGCGAAAAGGAAAAAAAAGCTCCTCACTGTCCAATTAGGAAATTGCATGAGGTTGTTCCGCCCCCCTCACCACAACCCTCTCCCCCCGAAGCGGGGGGAGAGGGGGTTAAAGGAACACAGGCTGGAAGCCTGTGCCACTGTAGATCATGAAATCGGTTCCACTTTTTCCCCTCTCCCCAATGGGGGAGAGGGTCAGGGTGAGGGGAAAGTAATCTTCTCGGCAAAAAGTGTGTTAGCTAACTTATGAATTGTTGGGCCACGTCCAGCGAGCATCTTGTCCTGAAAAGTTCTTCCGGTGGCACAGGCTTTCCAGCCTGTGCGGACCGCCTGGCGGGCGGGGACGCCCGCCCTACCTGACTTTGCATGTTTTACGGGTGAGCCGAAGGCCCATGGGTAGCTGCTTTGCAAACACCGAACCGGACCCTGCTGAAACAACTAAGATTTTCATCATTTTCCCCCGTTTCGCCCTTCCTAAATCATCTCTCGTATCGGTACGCCGCGGCGCAGGCGCCTTCGGTGGAGACCATGCAGGGACCCAGGGGCTGGGCCGGGGTGCAGGTTCCGGCGAACAGGGGGCACTCCACCGGCCGCAGGACGCCTCGCAAAACCTCGCCGCAGCGGCAGGGGGACGGCGGCGGCGGGGTGAGGCCCTCCCAGACCTGGGGGAACCGGGCTTGGGCGTCGAAGCGGGCGTAGGGTTCCCGAATTCTGACGCCGCTGCCCTGGATAACGCCCAGGCCGCGCCAGGTCGCGTCGTCGGGGGCGAACACCGCCGCCAGCAGCTCCCGGGCCTTGGGGTTGGCGGGAACGCGCACCGCCCGGGTGTAGACGTTGTCTACCAAGGCCTTACCTTCCTTCATTTGGCGTAGGATCGATTCGATCCCCAACAGCATATCCACCGGCTCAAATCCCGTCACCGCGCAGGGCAGCCCGAATTCGGCCGGGATGAAGTCGAAGGCCCTCGTCCCGATGATGGTGGTGACGTGGCCGGGGCAGAGGAGCCCGGAAACCCGCACTTCGCCGGAGCTTAAGAGGGCCTTGAGCGCCGCGGGCATGGTCTTGTGGACGCAGCAGACCGAAAAGTTGTCCAGCCCGTAGCGGGCCGCGGTCTGGATGGCCAGGGCGGTGGCGGGCATGGTGGTTTCGAAGCCCACGCCGAAAAACACCAGGTGTTTCTCCGGGGTGGCCCGGGCCAGCTCCACCGCATCCAGGGGGGAGTAAACCACCCGCACCTCGGCCCCCTGGGCCCGCAGACCCTCCAAGGAGGTGTGGGAGCCGGGGACCCGGAGCATATCGCCGAAGGAGACCAGGACCACGCCCGGTTCGAGCCCCAGGGCCAGGAAGGCGTCCAGGTCGGACTGGTCGGTGACGCACACCGGGCAGCCGGGACCGGAAATGAGTTCTACTCCAGGGGGCAACAGGGATTTGAGGCCGAAGCGGGCCGCGGCCATGGTATGAGTGCCGCAGACCTCCATGACGGTGGCGGGACTTGAGGCCAAGGTTCCCAGGCGCCGGGCCAGGTCCTGAACCAGCGCTTGATCCCGGAATTCGTCAATAAACTTCATCGACCAGGCTCCGGAGGAAGGTGAGGGTTTCCTCGGCATGTTCGGCATCCACCCGGGATATGGCCAGCCCGGCGTGAATGAGCACGTAATCCCCCAGGACCACCTCGGGGAGCAGATCGAGGCGCACCGCCCGGGTCACCCCATCCACTTCGGCCACGCCGGTGACCCCGTCAATTTCAATGAGACGCATGGGAATGGCAAGACACATAGTAAATCCTGTTTAACAGATTTTACTGATTTTAGAAAGTTAGGACGTTTAAAAGCCGGGGGTAAAAGGGGGGAAGATAGAAGCCCAAAAATATTCCTGCATCAAAGGATTCGTATTTTTAACCCTTTTGCCCTTTCCCCCTTTTCGCCCTCTTTTTCTATTTGTGCGGCGGCCACGGCCACTTGGCCCAGGGAGATGGAACCGTCGTTGGGTGGGGTCAGGGTGTGGGTGAGCACCTCGAAACCGAGCGCGGCCAGGGCGCCTTGAAGCCGGGTGAACAGCAGGGCGTTCTGCATCACGCCGCCGGACAGGGCCACCACCGAAAGCCCGGTCCGGTCCCGGATCAGGCCGCAGGCGTCGGCCAGGAGCCGGACCAGGGAGTTATGGAAGCGGGCGGCGATGACGCCTACAGGCACGCCGGCCAAGCGGTCGCGCACCACGGCCTGGAAGATGGCCAGGGTGTCCAGGACCAGGGCGTCAGGTCCCTCTTTGACGGCCGCGGGATAGAAGGCGTCTTCGGTTTCGTCGGCGGCCATTTCCAGTTCCATGGCCGGCTGCCCTTCATAGGTCCGGGTTCGGCAAATGTTGAGGACTGCGGCCACCGCGTCGAAGAGGCGTCCGGCGCTGGTGGTGAGGGGCGAATTGAGGCCCTGGGCCAGCTGGCGGCGGAGGATGCGTTCTTCAAGCGGTCCATAGTTCAAGCCCAGCCGCCGGGCCTGGGTGGGAAAGTCTTCCCCGTACAGGGCCGCGAGATAGGCGGCAGCCATGCGCCCCGGGTCCTTGACCGCGGCCTCGCCTCCCGGAAGGCGCACGGCGGACAGGTGGCCGGCCCGGGTGAAGCCGGCCAGGTCCGCCACCAGGAGTTCCCCCCCCCAAATGGCGCCGTCGGGGCCGTAGCCGGTGCCGTCCAGGGAGATACCGATGACCGGGCCGGTGCGGCGGTTTTCCGCCATACAGGCGGCGATATGGGCGTGATGGTGCTGCACCCCGATGAGGCGCACCCCGGCCAGGGCGCTGGCGTAGCGGGTGCTGAGATAATGGGGATGGAGGTCGTGGGCCACGATGGCCGGGTCCTGGCGGCACAGGGCCTTGAAATGGGTGATGGCCTGCCGGTAATAATCAAAGGCTTCCACGGAATCCAGGTCGCCGATATGCTGGCTGAGCAGGGCGACGCCGTGGGCCGCAACGCAGAAGGTGTTCTTCTGTTCGGCCCCGACCCCCAGGACCGGTTCGGATTTCAGCGGCAGATAGATGGGCGCCGGCACCAAACCCCGGGCCCGCCGCAGGGGGACCACGGCCGCGGCATCGACGGGGCGGACCACGGAGTCGTCGCAGGGCACCTGGATGTCCCGGTCATGCATGAGGAAGGCGTCCGCCATGCCGGCTAATTTGCGCCGGGCATCAATGTTGGCGTGCACCAGGGGCTCTTCGCTGAGGTTGCCGCTGGTCATGACCAGGGCGGCGGGGGCGTGCTCCATGAGCAAAGCGTGGAGCGGCGTGTAAGGCAGCATGAGCCCCAGGAACTTGTGGCCCGGGGCCACGTGGGGCGAGACGCCGGTGTTTGGCCGCCGCCGGGCGACGACGATGGGCCGTTCCCGGGAGAGGAGGAGCGACCGTTCCAGGTCGCCCAGGTGGCACAGGCGTTCGGCCTCGGCCAGGTCCCGGACCATGAGGGCAAAGGGTTTGGCCACCCGGCCTTTGCGTTCCCGGAGGGTAGCGACGGCCTGGTCATTGCCGGCGTCGGCGGCCAGGTGAAAGCCGCCCAGGCCCTTGATGGCCACGATCCGGCCCTGGTGCAGCCGGCTCGCGGCCGCGGGGATGGCGTCCCGGTCCAGGCGGCGGTCTCCTTCTTCCAGCCAGACCCGGGGGCCGCAGACAGGGCAGGCGGTGGGTTCGGCATGAAAGCGCCGGTCCTCGGGGTTCTCGTATTCCGCCTGGCACCGGGGGCACAGGCCGAAGCCGGCCATGGTGGTGTGGAGGCGGTCATAGGGCACCTCCCGGATGATGGTGAACCGGGGGCCGCAGTTGGTGCAGTTGGTGAAGGGATACCGGTAGCGCCGGTTGCCGGGGTCGGCGATGTCGGCCAGACAGTCGTCACAGGTGGCCACGTCCGGGGGGATCAGGGCCTCGGTAGCGGCCAGATACCGGCTCTCCCGAATGGCAAACCCGGCACTGCCCTGGGGCGGGGCGGCGCGACTCACCACCGTATCGATCCTGGCCAGGGCCGGGGCCTCCTGCTCCAACTGATTTATAAACCGGTCCAGGGAGGCCGGCGGGCCTTCGATCTCGATTTCTACGCACTGGGAAGTGTTGCACACCCAGCCGGCTAAATGATGCCGCCGGGCCAGCCGGTAGACAAAGGGCCGGAAGCCGACGCCTTGCACCACGCCGGTCACCTTGAGCCTGGTTCGGGCCAGAGTCTCTAAAATTGCCATGTGCCGCGTTACCTTCCGGCCGGGAACCTCTCGGGAGGTGCGAATGATTTTTTCTCTGGTTCCGAAAGGTTCCGAGTTCAAGGTTCAAAGTTCAAAGTCGGGAGTAGTCCCGTCATGAACTTTTCATAATTTACGGGGGCCTTAAGCCCGTGAGGAATGTTCCGAACAGTTCTTTGGTAGGGTGCGTCCTACGCACCATGAGCATATGGCCGCGGTGGACACGGAGACCCACCCCACCCACCATGATCGACCTTATTATAAGTATAACAAATTTTCGCCTCCGGAGAACCATCCCGGAGCGGCATGGCCATCCTCCCGGCGGCTGAGGCCCGCTCCGGCTTTAGCCGGTTAACCATCAAGCAAGTTTGGGGAAAAACCTTAAGAATTCGAAATTAATGTGGTATTAATATGGTATAGATCATAATTGCGGCAAGGGCCTTGAAAATTATTAGAGCGCTGCCAACGTATAGGATGTATTTTATGAACATAAGGTGGCTCGTGCAAGGCGCCTGAGGACGGCCGAGGCCGGCGCTACCAAGACCTTTTCATGACAGTCACTCATGGGCCTTTGGCCCACCCATAAATCATGAAAAGGTGAGTGGGGCGGGCGTCCCCGCCCGCCAGGCGGTCCGCACAGGCGAGACGCCTGTGCCACCAGCTTATAGATTGAC
>Ga0351871_1198_pt1 | contig 18317 bp, 17 predicted proteins | sample TotcelHFGM3001N8_FD_206786 | JGI IMG/M metagenome (GOLD analysis project Ga0351871, IMG submission 206786) | Enriched cells from coal bed in the Powder River Basin, Montana, United States - Total cells FGM rep2 HSBNCT.FGM.300.1.N8 ...
AATGGGATACCTTAAAAAGAGTGTCCCCAGGTATCCTCAGGGGGAAATCTGTGAAAGGCATTTCGGCCTCATACTTTTCCAAGAATAAGTCGCCATTGCGGTTCATATTCCCTGATACAGAGCGAACGATCATCAGGCCGCACGTGGAGATACTTCTCGTGGCTCCGAGGCATGAACCAGGTGGATGGGTGCCCGCCGGCCCTACTAAGCTTGGACTGGCCGTATTCAGCCACCTGAATCCAGGAGTCGGCGCCGCGGATGATGGCGCGCAAATAGCAATCATGAGGACATTACAAGGCGATATTGGCCTAAGATTTAGCCGCCGATACTGACCATGGAAAGGTCTTGAGGGCAGGAACCCATGCATGGTAAAGAGTGGCTGGTCTTCCGGTGTTTGAGCCGGATGGCCTCTTGAAAGAGGAAACCTATAAAACTATCGGAACCCCCCTGGCGTAATGGCTCCTTGAGATCCAGTTCCTGCGACTCCAAGAGGCAAGGCCTAATCTTTCCATCGGACGAGAGGCGCAGGCGGTTACAGGTGGGGCAATGGTGCTCGCTCATGGGGCTGATGAAGCCAAGTTCCCCCTGGAATCCCGGCACTCGGAAATTCCGGGCCGGCCCGGCCGTGGCTTCCCGGGTCAATGGTTCCAAGGGCCCCAGGACCGCCAACCGCCGGCGGACCTCCGCCATAGACAAGAAGTGGCGTTGCCACCAAGGTTGGGAGGTCGTGGGCATCAGTTCAATGAACCGCACCTGCAAGGGATATTCCCGGGCAAGCCGGGCGATATCCAATACTTCGTCATCATTGATGCCTCGCAGCACGACGCAGTTGATTTTCAGGGGATGGAAACCCAGGGAAGCGGCCTGCCGGAGGCCCGCCATGACGGCCGGTAAGTTATCACTGCCGGTGATCCGGCGATAGCGATCCCGCTTCAAGGTATCCAGGCTGACATTGAGGTGGCGCACACCGGCGTTATAAAGGTCTGGGGCCAATTCCCGGAGCAGCACCCCGTTGGTGGTGAGGCAGACTTGGTCGATGCCGGGAAGGCGATTAAGTTTTTGAAGGAAACCCACCAGGCCCCGGCGTACTAAGGGCTCGCCGCCGGTGATCCGAACCTTGCGGACGCCGGCTTCTACGGCCACCGCGGCAAGGCGGAGCAACTCTTCGTACCGCAGAATCTCCGCCGCCGGCTGTTTCTGCCATTCCTTCCAGTAGGTGCAATACACACAACGGAGATTGCAACGGTCCGTAATGGACATCCGCAGATAATTAATTTGCCGTGAAGCCGCTTCTTCCATAGCTCACCTGCCTTTGCCGAAGGGGCAATGGGGGTAGCTGCATTCGGGACAGTCGCGGCAGAGGCCGCCATGCCCCAGGAGTGCGAGCTCAAGCTTGCCGATATGCTCACCCGCTAAAATCCTCGGCAGCACCAGGTCCAGCACCGTCACCGGGTGGTGCAGGGCGCAGGCCGGCACGCCCAGCAGGGGCACCTCTCCCAGGTAGGCCACCAGGAACATGGCGCCGGGGAGCACCGCGGAGCCATAATGGATTTCGGTGGCCCCGGCCTGGCGAATGGCGTGGCGGGTAACATCATCCGGGTCCACGCTCATGCCCCCGGAAAGGAGCAGCAGATCGCAACCTTCGGCAAGATGGCTGCGGATGGTCCGGGCGATGGCTTCGGCGTCGTCCGGGAGAAAGGCCAGGGTCGCCACTTCCGAGCCCAGGGCCTCCACTTTCCCGCTGAGAATCGGGGCGAAACGGTCCTGGATCAGACCGTGAAAGACTTCATTGCCGGTTATAATCAGGCCGGTCCGGGTTTTTCGTAAGCTCTTAACCGAGACCACCCCGCCATGTTGCGAAGCGATGGCCGCGGCCCGTTCAACCGCGGCCCGCTTCATGATCAGGGGAATGGCCCGGGTGGCCGCTACCTTCTCGCCTTTTTTTACCGGCATGTGGTTGTGCAAAGTGGCGCACATGACCTCATCCACCAGGTTGAAGGCGGCCAGAGCCGGGACGTCCACCTTTAACAGACCGTTATGGGCGGCATAGAGGTCGATCTTGCCTTCCCGGGGATTGTTTTCCCAGACGATACCCTCTCCGGCCAGGGCTTGCGCCAGGATGGCCGCGGCCTCATTTTCGTGGATCTCATCCTCCTCCAGATCAATCACATAGAGGTGATTTTTCCCCAAGCGCTGCAGGCGGCACAGATCGTCCTCGCAAACCGCGTGGCCCTGACGGAAAGCCGGCCCTTTAAACTCGCCCGGTCGAATTTCGGTAATATCGTGCGCCAGCTTGAGGCCCACAGCGTCTTCTACTTTAATGGTTTTAATCATGTCTCTTCCCCGCCATCTCTCCCGGCCAAGTGCTGCGGCCGGGCGAGTCTGAGTCAGTGAGCTTAGTTGGGTCAGGGTTGGCATAAGGGGACCAGGTCATCTCCGGCCAGGCGATCTCCCGGGCCGCAGTAAAATAAGCCCCCGCGGCGCAGGGCCGGCAATAGACGAAGCCGTTCTGACTTACTTCCCGGTTATCCCGCACCACCTGCCCGCACTTCATGCAGGTGGCCTTGCGGCGGGTCGGGCCAGGCAGGTCAAAGGGAGAAAGGTCAACCTTCACCTCCTGGACCCGAAACATGACGCTGTCCGGCATGACCTTGTAAGCCGCAGTTTGCTGCTGCCGCCAGTCCGGTTCTGCCGGCGCATAGAGGACGGCCAAATCCCGGGATTCTTCGGTGGAGATTATCCGAAAAGCGCGGTCCGTTTGCAGATTGACAAAGGTGGCGGCCATGATGCCGTAGTCCACGAATTTGAGGGACCGCCGCCCCAGCTTGGCCTGGGTGACAAAAGCCACGGCGTCGCCGGTGCAGCGGTCCATTTCCACAAACACGATGAGCTGTTTCAGTTGGGGATACGTCGGCGGGGCCTCAAAACCCAGGAGCCGCAGGCCCAACATGGCCATCCGCACCCCCACGATCTGCCCCGGACAGAGATGGCCGTGGGCCGCCACCGAACCGGCGAGCAACTCCTCGAAGGTCTGCGCCTCGGTTTTTTCGTTAACTTGCTTTACCATCTCAGTCGGCTCCTGAGTTACACCTTCACCAGCTTTACCTGGGTCTGATAAAACACGGCGCTGCCGCCCGTCAGGTCCACCAGGCCGGTATTTTTCAAGACCGGGTCCACCCGCATGGCGGCGTTGGCGTGGACGCCGGTAGCCCGTCGGGGATCACCGGGGACTTTTACCCCGTCGATGACCACGTCCCCGGCGCCGTAAGCCCAGTGGCCGTGGCCCAGGGAAAAGGCCGTCACCCCCGGCCGGAGACCCTCCTGGATCCGGACTTTGCCGATCATGGCCTTCTTGTGGCCGTGCCCCAAATCCCAGATGCCTTCTTCATTGGTGGCCGAAATGACCTTCACCCGGTCACCGTTTGACAGGCCCAGGCGCCGGCCATCCAACGAAGAGATGTCGATGAAATTCTCCGGGTACAGCGCCTCCAGCCAGTAATTACCGGAAGTGCGGCTCTTGGTCTGGGAGATCACCCGGTGGGTGATGAGAGTGAGATCAAAGCCCTTGGCCTCATCATCCAACTTGCGGCCCAGCACGTCCGTGGGGCCATCCATGAAGTGGGCGTGAGCCATATAAGGCTTGCCGGTCATGGAATTTTTGGTGGTCGTCCATTTTTCCAGGTATATGCCCACCATTTTCCCATACTTATTGGCCAGCTGTCCATCTTTATAGGCCTTCTGGTAATCCTGGAAGCGGCCCCCCCGGCTCATGACATACACCACGTGGGGCCACCACTCCGGTCCCACCACTGCCTGCCAGCGCTTGAGATCAAAGATGGTGGGTGGCAGGTGACGCCGGGCCTTTTCGAAGATCTTGATTTCTTCGGCGCTGGCCGCGGGCACCTTTTCAGAGCCGTCGGGCTTGTCGCCGAAGGCGATATTGGCCACCATCCGCAGGTACATATCTTCGTCCCGCTTGAGGTGTTGTCCGGGACCGAAGGCGTTCTCGCCAAAGCCCGGGAGCTTCATCTTTTCAGCAATCCCCAGGATCATGGACTCCAGGGACAGGGGCATCTTCTCTCCAAAGACGGTGACCGTATCCGTCAGGGGCATGGCAGCCGGCTGCCGGAAGGGCGCCACCTTGGGGGTGACCGAGGGATGCGAGCCGGCAAATTCCCAGCGCTCCAGATACGTCAGGTCCGGGAAGATGTAGTCGGCGTACATGGTAGTCTCGCCGATGACGATGTCGGAGGTGAAGAATAGAGGAAGCTTCTTGGGGTCCGAGAGGATCTCGATGAGTTTGTGTCCCGCCGGCAAGGCATAGACCGGCGACCCCATGTATAGCATGAGCGCCTTGATGGGATACGGGTAGGCGTCGCCGATGCTGGGAATGACCTCCTGGTAGATGTCGCTGGAGAAAGGGTACCAGGGGCGCTGGGCCGGATAGCCTTTGAAGATGGTGCTCTTGTCATACTTGGTCCCGTGGCGGATGATGGAGACGCCGAAGGGCTTGAGCTTGCCGCTCTGCTTGGTGATATCGAAGGGCTTGCCTTCCTTATCGCCCGTAATGTTAAAGGTATGGGCGCTGGACAGGCCCCCCATCCAGTCGTGGTTGCCGATGAGGGTGTTCAGGGTCATATAGGTCAAGACGTTGTAGAAACCGGAGGTATTCTGGGATACCCCCCGATGGATGTCGGCCACCGCCCTTTTGCCGTGGCTGGTGAACTCCCGGGCCAGTTCCACCAGATCCGCTTCCGATATATCCGCCAGCTTGGCCCACTCGGAGAGCTTGCGCGCGCCGACGGTTTCCCGGAGAATCTGGAAAACACTTTTAACCTTGATACCCTTGATTTCGGTGTCCACCAGCAGGTCGCCTTCCACCGGGGCGGTCTCGCTGTTGGGGTCGAAGGGTTTGGGCGCGCCGCCGGAGAAGACCATGAAGGAGTCGAATTCCCAATCGCCGCCGCCTTTTTTCTTGGGCCGCTTTTCCTTGGGGAGACCCAGGTCCGAACCCCTGAGATAAGTGCCCGTGCTGCCGTCCGGATTGATCTTGACCAGCCAGGCGGTCTGGGTCCAGGTGGGCTCCCCGTCGGCCTTGGCTGCGGCCTTGTTGGCGTTGGCCAGATAGCGGGCATCGTAGCGCTGGTTTTCGATGATCCAGTTCATCATCCCCAGGCCCACCGCAGCCACGCCTTGCGGCCTGACCGGCAGCCACTTCCAGGCCCGGGCCACCGTCTTGGAGGCTCGTGGATCCACCACGGCGATTTTCAGCCGGCCGTCAATCAGGCCGCTGGTGATCTTTTGCCCCCGGAGCGGCGGACCGTAATTGGCCTCATAGATATTGGCGCCCACAAACAGGATGAATTCGGCATTGCCGGTGTCCCCCTGCCAGTAAAACTTTTTGGAGCCGCCCCAATCGCCTTCCTCGAACTGGTAACTCATGGCCTTACAGGTGAAGTACAGCGACCCCTGGCAGACGGTGGTGTGCCCATGTTTATTTTCCGTGCCCAGAGCGCCGTTGATAAAGCGCTTCAGGAAATCATCCCGGCCCGCCTTGAGGCGGCCCGAATTGAAGACGAACTGGTTATTCTTAGGCCCCAGGTCCGGGTGGTCCGGATCGATGAGGTATTTCAAGTTGTCGGCGTGCTTGGCCTTGAAGGCCGCCAGCTCCATTTTGTGGTCGGCTACCTTGGCGGCGTCTTCCGCCAGTTCCTTGGCGATCTTGGGGTCCCGGAGCGTACAGATGTCCTTCAAGCCCTCCACGTTTCCTTCGCCGAAGAGGTTGCCGCCGTTGACGATCTCGCTCACGGCCTGGTCGAAGGGGATGGTCTGCCACTTGTTTTCGCCCCGTTTTCCGGCCCTTTTTACCACCTTGACCAGGCGATAAGGATCATAGAGCGCCTGGATGCCGGCCTGACCCTTGGGGCAGATGGAGCCTTCGATAGTGGCCGCCTCCGTAATTGCGGTCTTATAAGGAATCTGCGGCGTCATGGTCCAGGGACTGTAGGGGTTGCCGTCGATCTTGGCCAACAGTCCGTCGACAAACTTCAACTTGAGGCCGCATTGGGTGTTGCACTGCTGGCAAACCGAGTAAATCTGGTTTTCCGGCAGGTAGTGCTGGTAGACGTCCCCGATGGGCAGGTCCAGAGTGGACCAATCAGCCCCGGCGGCCTGGGCGAACGGCGCCAGGTAGTGGTTGGCAAGCAGAGAGCCGCCCAGGAAAGCGGTGCACTTGACGAAGCACCGCCGGTCAACCTTGGCGTCGATAATCTCGCGAAATTCCTCCACAACTTTCAGTTTTTGCTTAGACATGCTCTTCTTCTCCTCTCCCGGCTTGGATAACCGGCAGCCAACGGGTGCCCAGCAAGAAGGCCAGCAACCCCAGGGAAATCACCCAGACGCTCACCAGCCACTCAGTCAGATTGGGGACATAGGCGGTGCGCAAACGTGCATGGAAGTACGACGTATCCAGACCTTCCAACTTGTAAACCGCCTGGTCGGGGATGACAAAACTCAGACGGAAGGCGATAAAGGTGAAAACGATGAGAAAGCAAGCCCAGGCCAGCACCCGGGCGTTGTCATGATACACGATCATGAGGTACAGGGGCACGAGACTGCCGAGGATCAGGTGGACGATCCAGAAGTTCCACCAGTAATGCCCGTAGAGGATCAGATTCAGGGCGGTCACGATATACACGACGTCCCACTGATAGCTGATAAAGAAATGGAGGAACTCCAAAATCAGCATCACTACGAGCAGAAAGCGGATTGTGTGGGCCAGGAGATGAATGACCGCATCATCCCGCTTGAACATAAACGTCAGGAGCACAATCAGGGCGCCGCCGGAGACCAGGGCGCTGATGATGAACAGGAGGGGGGTGAGGGTGCTGTTCCAGATGGGCCGGTTCAATAATACGGCGAATACCGCGCCGTTGGAGCCATAGAAAAACAGGCCCACCGGGATGCTGATCAGGGAGAGGAGGCGTACCCGCCGATGATCCTGTTGGCGGTCCGCATCGGTATAGGTGGTGCGCCCCAAGGACAGGAATTGATAAATTTTTCGGTTTTTAATCCCTGGGTCCTGGGACCACTCAACGATCTCCTCCCGCAACAGATAATAGGTTTCCAGGATATAGATAACCAGCATGCCCATGGTGAAGACCACCATCCAGAAAATCATGGATTTAAAGCCCGGGGTGATAAAAATCTGGTACAGGCGCAGCGGATGCCCCAGGTCCAGGGTGATGATGAGCATCTCACAGATGATGGTCACCACCACGGTGAAAGCCGATAGGGGACCGATGCCGGAAAATATCTTGATCCGGAAGACATAGGTCAAAATGGTGATGAGAAAAGCCCCGGCCGTTAATCCCAGGAAAAAGGTGTAGATAGCTACCCAGAGCCCCCAGGGAATGTAAGAGCCCAGGGCCAGGGTGGATTTCCCGTACACCATGAAATTGATGAGGCCGATAGTGCCGATGATCAGGCCCAGGATTCCGATTCCTAAAAGGGTCTTGAAGAATTTCTCGTTCATCTGTGGCTCCCTTTTTTCTTAAACGTGTTCTTCTTCTCCCGTTCCGGCCTGGACCACCGGCAGCCAGCGGGTGCCCAGCAGGAAGGTCAGCAGTCCCAAGGAAATCACCCAGACGGCTACCAGCCATTCGTTCAGATTAGGCGTGTATTCGGGCCTCAAACGCTGGTGAAAAAAGGTATTCTGCAACCCTTCCAGCTTGTAAACGGCCAGGTCCGGGATCAGGTAGTTCAGGCGCACGGCCAAAAAGGTGATGATAATCAGAAAGCAGGCCAGGGCCACCATCTTGGAATTCTCCGGGTATCTGATGAGGAGAAAGACCGGCACCAGGCTGCCGATCAAGACGTGGACGATCCAGAAGGCCCACCAGTAGGGTCCGACAGTGATGAGGTCCAGGCTGGTCACGATGCCGGTGATCTTGGACTGATAGCCCACAAAGATCTGCAGGGCCTCCAGAAACAGGAAGCTCAGCAGAATGAGGAGCACCACGTGCCCCAAAGGGTGGATCAGTTTATCATCGGGCTGATAGAGATAGGCCAAAAAGGTGATGAGCGCCCCGCCGGAGAGGAGCGCCGCCATGATGAAGATGAGGGGCAGCATGGCGCTGTTCCAGAGAGGCCGGTTGTGCAGGATGGCGAAAATCGCCCCATGCGCCCCAAAGAAAATAACGCCGATGGGCAGGCTGAGATAGGACAAGAAGCGGGTGCGGCGGTGGTCCTGCTGCCGATCTTGGGCTGTGTAAGCCGTTTTACCCCAGGCCAGGAACCGATAGACCTTGTGGCCCGCCCGGGCCCCGTCATTACCCCAGGCAATCAACTGCTCCCGGATCAGAAAATAGAGCCAGGGCACATAGATAATCCACATGGAGGTGATGAATACCACCAACCAGAAGAGCATGGAGCCGGGGTTGGGGCTGATTAAAAACCGGTAAACCCTTAAGGGGTGACCCAGGTCCAGGCTGATGATGAGGGCTTCGCTCATGAGGGTCACCAGGACGGTGAACGCCGCCAGGGGCCCCAGGTTGGCCAGCAGCTTGATCCTGAAGACATAGGTGAGGATGGTGATGAGAAAGGCGCCGGCCGTCAACCCCAGGAAGAAGAGGTCAAAGGCCACCCATAACCCCCAGGGGACAAAGGAGCCGTAATTCATGCCCAGATGACCATAAGCCAGCCGCTGGTACATGCCCCAACTGCCCACCACCAGACCGATGATCGTCACAATGATCAGATTTTTTTCCCAGTTATTGTTTTTCATCGCACCCACTCACGCTACTTCAGGTAATAAACGGAAGGACGTGTACCCAGCTCCTCCTTGAGGACGTATACCCGGGGGGAGCCGATCATCTCGTACACCAGGCTGTGGGGATCGGTGCGATCTCCAAAGATGGTGGCCCGGCCGATGCACGAGGTGGTGCAGGCCGGAAGCATGCCCACCTTCAGGCGGTGCAGGCAGAAGTGGCACTTGCGGGCGTTGCCCACCGGTGAGCTATGGTTCCGGTCCGGCCATTTCTGGCCGTATTCCGCCGAGGGGTGGGCTTCATAGCCGTTGGCCGCGGCCTTTTGACCGTAAAGTTTCCCCGGCAGTTCCGCAGTCTCGGCGGTGTACCACTCCCCGAAGTCCGCGGTGCGGGCCGCATAGGGGCAGGCCACCAGGCAGTAGCGGCAGCCGATACATTTGTTGTAGTCCACGATCACCGCCCCCTGCTCGGTTTTCCAGGTGGCGGTGACCGGACAGGCCTTGGTGCAGGGCGGGTTCTGACAGTGCAGGCAGGGCCGAGGCACAAAACGCCGCCCTATAGAGGGATAGTGTCCGGTCTCCTCCTCCAGCACCACCCGATAGACCACCCCGGGGGGCAGTTTGTTCTCCGCCACGCAAGCGATGGTGCAGGCGTGGCAGCCGATGCACTTGGCGATGTCGATAACCATGCCCCACTTGATGTCCTCCGGTTTCTTCTTCAAGGCCCGTTTGAGGTCACGCTGCATGCGGACCAATGGGTCTTCTACGGGTAAATCCTTTGCCATGAGAGGGTCTCCTTTTATGGCGCGAAAATCGTCTAACTGCCTTCATTGACCGGCTGGCTGTGGCCGTTGCCGGATTGGACTTTTCCCAGGGCCTTGGTCAATTCCAGCGCCACCCCCAGGCCTTGTTTGGTTTCTTTCCCCATCATCCGGAACATCAGCCCGAAGGGGCCCACCGGTTTGGCTTCCTCCAGGTTCACCTGAGCCGGCACGTCCGAAAGCCGGTCCAGAAAATCGATCACCCGCGGGTCGGCGAACTTCTTGACCATGCCGTGCATGCGCACGAAGCCGTCGCCGATGGACTCGATATCCTCGGGTTTGTAAACCGAGGCCAGTTTGGCATACATATCAACAATAGCTTCAATAGACTGGATAACCACCGGATCGGCGAACTTCTTGACGATGCCGTGCATGCGCACAAAGCCGTCGCCGATCACCTCCACATCCTCGGGCGTATAAGCCGAAGCCAGCTTGGTGTACATGTCGAGAATGGCCGAATTGACGCGGAAAATGCCCTTTTGCTCCAGATCATCCAGTTTGTCGATAATATGGGGCACCGCAATTTTCAGCAGGGGCTCCATGTCATGCCACCAGTCGATGGCGTTCTCCAGCTGGTCCAGGGACCAGGTAATATGCCGGAAGCTGAGGAGAAGCCTCTTTAAGAGCGCGAGGGCATCCTCGATTTGAAACGCGGTCTCCACTTCTCCCAGTTCCTCGGTGAGCAACCTGGCGCCGGGCCCCGTCAAGAGCGACAGGTCCCGCCCCAGGTCGCTCAGGCTTTCATACGACTTGACGAAGGGTGATAACTGGTCCTGGGAGGCGCTGAGGCGGTCGATCTTTTCCTCCAGGCGTTCGAGGCGTTCCAGAATCAGATCGTTGGTCATGGCCTTCTCCTCTTGCTCCGCAGCGGCATTTCAATATCGGGAGAGAGGATGCCCCGTATCTTGCCGGCCAGGACGAACTGGGACTCCAGGGGCAGGTGGCTTCCCCTGAGCATCATGTTGAAATAGACCCAGCGGAACATCATCTTGCCGACGTAGTTGGCAAAGGTGACCCCCAGGAGATCAAGGGGGCCGATGCCCGGGAAGGGGAATTTGCCCGGCAGCGGTTCGATTTTGTAATTAAAGTCGAGAAGGGACCCCTTCTCGTAACCCGTCACCACCATTCAGGTGGCGTGTCCGTCATAATCCGGCCGGGGCGGCTGCCCGTCGATTTCCCGGATCAGGTTGTCCGCCACCACGTCGGCCTCGTAGTGGGCCACGGCCCCGGCCTTGGAGGTGGGAACATTGGCGGCGTCGCCGATGACATAGATGGAATCGTATTTCTTGGCTTGCAGGGTAAAATTATCGGTGTCCATGTAGCCCATGGGGTCGCCCATATCGCTGTCGATGATGCATTGGGCCCCGAAATTGGGAGGGATGGAGACCAGGAGGTCATAGGGAACTTCTTCGCCGCCGTAGGATTTGATGACCTTTTTCTCCGAGTCTACCTGGGCCAACTGGAAGTTGGGCGTCACCTTGATATTCTTTTCTTTGCAAATATTGCCCAGGATTTCCGCGGCCACCGGTTTGGTGAAGGCGGCGGAGAGCGGGGTCACCAGTTCAATTTCAATTTTGTCCCTGACGCCGTTGATGCCGAAAAACCAATCCGACATGAAGGCGAACTCCAGGGGGGCCACCGGGCACTTGAAGGGCAGTTCGGCGATGTTCACTACCACCCGGCCCTTCTCGAAGTACTTCATCTTCTCCCGGAGGGCCAGCGCCCCTCCCAGGGTGTAAAAATTGTGGATGTCCTGACCCCAGCCGTCGATCAGGCCGTCCACTTCTTCGGGGACGATGCGGCAACCGGTGGCGATCACCAGCCAATCGTAGGAAAACGTCTCCCGCTTGGTCTTGACCTCTTTCTTATCCGGATCAATCGCCAAGATCTCATCCAGCACCAGGTTGACCCCGGGAGGGACAAACTTGGTCTTGGGTTTGACACAGTCTTCCTGGGTGTAGATGCCGAAGGGGATGAAGAGCCATCCCGGTTGGTAGTGATGCTGCCAGTCTTTGTCGATAACGGTGATTGACCACTGGGACTCGGGCAGTCTCTGGCGCATCTTGGTGGCAATGATGGTGCCCCCGGTCCCATGCCCTAAAACAACCAGTTTCTTCATTCCCAGACCCTCCCTGATAACTTTATGAGGCTGAGCCGGTTCATCCTTCGGCCTCTCTAACCGGATTAGCCAGATGTTCGCTGATGCTTTTTAACCAGAAACAGAGTTCCTCCACATCCAACGGCTTGACCAAACAGGCCAGAAGGTGGGAGCCGATAACTTCTTCTAATCCAGGGTGATACGACAACTCGGAAATCCCCAAAATGTCAATCTGAGGGTGCAGCTTCCGCAAACCCCGGAGAAACTGGTTATTCACGGGCACGGTATCCAAATCCAGGATCACGGCGACGTTGGGGTCCTTTTTGAGTTCCTGTTCCAGGTCGTTAAGGGAATGGGTGAGAATGGTGGCATATTCCAGTTCTTGCAGCAGTGAATAGATTTCACGGCCCTGCCTTCTATCGCCCGCCACCACCAGCACACCCGGTTTTTTCATGCCCCTAACTCCACTAAGGACGTTGCATAATTGAATGGTCAAAACATAAAAGGCAAGGTTTGTGCCATGAGCATAACTGACTTAATTTATAAGAGAATTAGCGTAGTGAAAAATCGATGGGCCTGATAGTACTCAGGTATAATCAGGAAGAATTTGGAGCTGGTCAGGTAACTATCTAAAATATCAATTAATTATGAAAGTCTGTCATCTATCAAGCAGAGAAGAGGCATTAACACGATTTAGACATAAAGATTAATTGTTAATAATTATAATATGTTGACCGTGTAGGAAAATCAGACACTGTATGAGGGATTGGACACTGGGCACCTTCGGGGAGGCTCCGGCTCTCCTATCCGTCGATTTTTCAGTGCGTCGTGGGTTTGGAGATGTTATGTCTCTTGAGGATGGCGTAAACGGTACTGCGGCTGATTCCCAGGCGCTGGGCCGCCAGTTTCTTATTCCAGCCGCATTCTTCCAAAATATTCAGCAGCAGGCTCAGTTCCTGATCGGCAATGGTTGGAGCAAAGCTTGGGGAAGGGTGCTGAAGGACTGAGGGAAAATCCCAGGCCTCCAGTTGATTGCTCTTGGCCAGAACGACGGCATGTTCTATGGAGTTCTCCAGTTCTCTGACGTTACCGGGCCAGGAATAATCCAGCAGGAGCCTCATGGCTCCGGAACTGATTTCCCCGAGGTCCTTGCCCCGCTCTTGGGCGAAACGTCTGATGAAGTGGAGGGCCAGCAAGGGGATATCGTTTTTGCGCTCCCGTAAAGGGGGCAGGATAAGAGGAATAACGTTGAGGCGATAGAACAGGTCCTCTCTGAAGTTTCTCCGGGTCACCTCCTGCATCAAGTCCTTATTGGTAGCCGCCAGGACGCGGACATCTACGGTCAGGGTTTTTTCTCCCCCCACCCGCTCGAACTTGCGGGTCTGCAACACCCGCAATAGTTTTATCTGGGCCGGCGGGGGAATCTCGCCGATCTCGTCCAGGAATACCGTACCGCCGTCGGCCAGCTCAAAGCGTCCCGGCTTTTGACGCGTCGCCCCGGTAAAGGCTCCCTTCTCGTGGCCGAAGAGTTCGCTTTCCAGAAGGGTCGCAGGGTAGGCCGAACAGTTGATTACCACGAAGGGTTTGCCCTGGCGGGAGCTCAGGCGGTGAATGGCCCGGGCTGCCAGTTCCTTGCCGGTGCCGGACTCCCCCTGAATCAAGACGGTGGCGTCGGAGGAGGCCACGTCATCGATGAGCTTGTAAACCACCTGCATCTTGGGGTCTTTGCCGATAATTTCCCCGAACCCGGCCTGGGCCTCCACCCGGCTCTTGAGGCGGCCCACCTCTTCTTCACGCAAAATAGCCCTGCCCAGGGCTCCGGCGTTCTGCTTCAGCACCATTCCCACCCACTTCATCGGCTCCGAATTAGCTGGCAAGCCCTCCGGGCAAGCGATAACCACCGCGCCCCGGATGTGATTATCGGTGAAGGGAATGAGGGCCTGGCGTTCATCGGTGAAAAAGTCAGGGGTGATAAAGGGAAGTTTTTGCATCAGGTCCCGGGGGAGACTGCTGATGGTCAAACGTTCCAGGGCCTCCCGGGCCGCCTGGACCACCGGCGGGTCCCTGAACCTAGTGACGCCTTCTGTCTCGGCTAATACAAACACCGTATCCCGGGAGCCATTCAGGACCAGCATGGCAATATGGGGACAAAGGAGGGCGTCCCGAAGCTTTTTGAGTAAAAAGAGCCCCATTTCCTTCAGGGTGTAAAGCGCTCCCACGTCCTGCATGATCTGGCAGGCGGTCCGGGCCTGGCCGTAAGCCCGTTCTAGTTCCAGGGTCTGCTCTTCCAGGCGGCGAGTATATTCCTCCTGGCGGGACACCATCTGGTTGAAGGAAGCCGACAAGGCGGCAATTTCATCTTTGCCTTTCACTTCTACCTGGACATTCGGCTTTCCCTGGTCAATCTCTCTTGTGGCCGCCACCAGCGCCGCCAGCGGCCGGGTAATGCGCCGGACCAACCAAAGACCGCCCATTAGCGCCAACCCCAGGAGTCCTAAGGTTATGAGACCGATCTCCCCCCAGAGCCTGACCAACTGGGTCCGGTAACGGCTTTCGGAAAATCCCAGGCGTAAAATTCCCGCCTTGCCTTCGAAGATGGGTAAAGCGGTATCCAGGAAGTGGTCCCCCTTTCGGGAGACGACTTGCCGGAAGCCGGCTTGAGCCGGGGCAATCGGCTGGTTGGCTTCCAGCAGGCCGGCAGGAAGGCCCTGCTCGAAGGTATGAGCCAACACCTGCCCATCTTTGAGGATGAACAGATAAGCCAGGGCAGGGTGAGTGCGGCGCTGTTGGTCCAGCATCTTCTGGAGCCCCACCAGGTCGTTGATGAGAATCCGGTCGGCCGCATCCTGGGCGATACCGTGAGCCAGGCTCTCCGACTGGCCCATCATCTCCTGGCGCAGGGCGCCGCTGTATCTCTGGGTGACGATGCCGGCGATGGCCAGCCCGGTAAGGATGACGATGACTGAAATGGTGGCCAGAAGCTTACTTTTGAGGCTCAGGAGCATGCGGCTGTTCCTTGAGGCGGGCCAGGTCCCGGTGCATGGACCGGATGGACTCATACCATTCATCCTGCAAGGGCAGGAAGCGGTCAATCAGGAGCTCGCCCAAGATTTTCCTGCCTTCCGGGTCCCGGTGCATAGCTAACAGGGTCTGTTGAAGGCGCTCCCGTTCTGCCGCCGGAAGCTGCCGGGAAACCACCAGGGGCGGGATGCCGTAAGCTTCGGACTTTTTGATGATTCGGGTTTTAGAAGTGAAAACAGGGTTGGTGGCCTGATAATATTCCCATACCAGGCCGTCCACCGTCGCCCCCGCCACCAGGCCCCGGGCCACCGCCAGGATGGAGTTGTCATGGCTGTATGTGTAAATAATTTGCTTAAAAAAGGTTTCAGGGCGCAGGTTTAGTTGGGCCAGCCAGAAGGTGGGAACCAGCTTGCCGGTATTGGAGTCGGGGTCGGTGAAGGCGAAGGTCTGGCCCTTAAGGTCTTGAAGATTGTTGAAGGGGCTGTCCTGGTTGACAATCAAGTAGGCCCGGTAAGAAGTATTCTTCTGGACCTCCGGAACGGCCAGGGGAATGAAGCCGTAACGGTTTCTGGCCGAGGCATAGGGGCCCGAGCAGATGAAGGCCAGGTCGATCTCCCCTTTCCCCAAAAGCTCGTTGATCTCTTCATAGGTCTTGCGCTGAACGAATTCCAGGTCTTTTCCCGACTTCCTGGCCAGATAGGCCAGGAGTTGCCGGTAGTGGATAAAGGTCTCCCGGGGGGAGATCATGGCCGCCACCGCCCCTCGGACCGTGCCCGACTCGCCGGCAGGCTGGGTGGGCCGGGCCGCGGGAAGGGTCTTGGAAAAATCCACCGTGACCTGGTCCGCGTCCCGGCTGCAACCGTTGGCCCCCAGCGCCATGACGGCAACGATACAAGCCGCCAGAAAGCTGGTGAATTTTGCCAGCCGGCTTTTGTTCATGGGTCCTCGCAGATCAAACCCGTCCGAATAATGGTCCTGGTTGAGGGTTGCCCCGTTCTAAACCAGGACTTTCAACTATAATAATCAGTAAGGTGGAAATCTCAAGCCGCCTTGGAAAGTTTCTGGATCAACGGCCGCGGGTCCACCAGGTGCCGGATAAACCACTCCTCGTAATCGTCGGCCCCCAGAGCCAGGGCCAGGATTTCCGAAAAGTGAAAAATGGGAATCTTGGCCTTATTGGTATTGCGAATCTCCAGGTTGAGCTGACACATGGCGCAGGCAGTGACCAGGCAGTCCGCCTTGGCGGCCACGGCGCTGCCGATGATCTCCTGTACCAGGGGCGTGACGATCTCCGGATCAGTGGCCGAGAGAAACGATCCGCAGCAGCGGTGCATGAGGGCGTCGGGCACGGGTTCGGCCCCCAGGGCCGTGAGAATGTTTTCCATTTCGCCCTGAAAGTAAGTCTCCTTGGCCAGGCGCGGCGGTCGAGCCAGGGTGCAGCCGTAATAGGGGACGAACCTTAGCCCCTTCAGGCTCCGGCGGGCGTTGGCCTTGAGGCGGTCCAGGCCGTAGCGCACCAGGACCTCCATGAAATGGATGATTTCCAGGTCCGTGGGAATGGTCCGCCCCCACTTTTCTTCCAGGGCCGTCCGGGTCTCCGGATCAGCCTTCAAACACTGTTGGGCCGAGCGCAGGTAATGGAGACACCTGGGGCACATAGCCACCAGAGGCCGCCCTGCCGGGGCTAACGACAAATTCCGGGCCGCCATGCCCAGGCTCAGGTTCTTGCACATGGTCTGGGCCGAGGAGGAACCGCAGCAGTTCCAGTCCTCCAGTTCAATCAGGTTGAGGCCCAGGATCCGGGCTGCCTCCATCATGGAGCGGTTGCTCTCCGTAGCGGTGGTGGCCAGGGAGCAGCCGGGAAAATAGGAGAAGTCCTGTTGCTGAACGCCGCTCATGCCGTTTCTCTCCAATAACAGGTAAACAGGTCGGCGATTTCTTTATGGGGATCGCGCACCCGCGAGGCAATGAGGTCAAGTTTTCGTTTGGCCAGCATCCTCAGGCCCAGGTCCAGGTCCTTCAGCCAGCCCCCGGTCTGCCGTTTATAACCCAGCATGATGCCCAGCTTGTGGGCCCGGCCGTATTTCTCCAACGACCTCAATACCTCTTCGTGAAAATCAATGATGTTGGGTTTGCCGATGACCACGCCTTCCTCCACCGCCATTAACCGTAACGTGTCCATGATCGCGGCGATGTCGATGCTCATGGGACATTGGCTGGAGCAGGTGTGGCAGCCCACGCAGACCCAAATAGTCTTACAGGTGAGCGCTTCCTGGCGCAGGCCGAATTGCACCAGCCGGATCACCTGGTTGGGGGTATAATCCATGGCCTGGACAAAGGGGCAGCCGTTGGCGCAGGTCCCACACTGGTAACAGCGGCTGAGGCCGGCGCCGCTGCGCTCATTTACCTCAGTGGCGAGGGAAGGGCTCGGATTGCCGGTCTCTACCGTGTCCGGGATCGCAAAAGCTTGAATGAGGGGTTGGACCTGGCTCATGAGTGCTTCTCACCCTCCTGCTTTCCTGGGGTTGGCGCCGCGGCGGCGCCGGCTTGCTTGTCCTGATAATTCCTGATGGCCAGGGTCAAGGCCTCCGCCCCTAAATTGGAGCAGTGCAGCTTATTGGGGGGCAGGCCGCCCAGGACCTCGGCCACCTGTTTATTGTTGATCTTCTTCGCCTCTTCGAGGTTCTTGCCTTTGGCCATCTCGCTCACCATACTGGAAACGGCAATGGCGGCCACACAGCCGAAGGTCTGGAACTTCACGTCCACCAGGGTGTCGTCTTTGACCTTGATATAGAAGGTCATCATATCGCCGCACTGGGGGTTGCCTACTTCGCCCACGCCGTCGGCGTTTTCAATAACCCCGGTATTCCGGGGATTGGTGAAATGGTCCATCACAATCTCAGAGTACATGGCGCAACTCCTGGGCTGCTCCTGCCGGGGTCTGCCCCTGATGCAGCAAGTCAGCCAGCGTAATGGTATTCAGTTTGTCAAACATGGCCTTGGCCGCCACTTTCCAAATCAGACGGGTAGGGCAGGTCGCCGAACGCTCGCACACTGCGGAGTGCTCGGAGCATTCCGCCAGGGTATCCCCCTCTTCCAGCAGGGCCACGATTTCTCCCACCGTGATCTCTTCAGGCGGCCGGGTCAGGGCGTGTCCCCCTTTGGGCCCCCGCACACTCTGGATATAATTGGCCTTTTTCAAGGGAATGATAATCTGCTCCAGGTACTTGACGGAGATATTCTGCCTTTTGGCGATGTCTCCCAACTGCACCGGCCCCTGATTATAATGCTGGGCCATGTCCAGGAGCAGCCGGGTGCCGTAGCGGCTTTTGGTGGAGAGCTTCATGTTCAGGCTCCCGATCCTGCGGCCATCTTCTTCCGCCAAACGGGGGAGAAGGACCGGAGCTTTTCTACTGCCGGGGGCAGGTGCTTCATAACATGATGCACCTCGTCTTCACGGTTAGAGCGGCTCAGGGTAAAAACCATGGACCCTTGGGCCACGTCCGGCTTGATGCCGATAGCGCCCAGGACCGGCGAGGTTTTCAGGGCCTTGGAGGCGCAGGCGGAACCGGTGTTGGCATAGATCCCCTGGCTGCTCAACAGGAAAATC